>JAABUJ010000135.1_pt1 | contig 163642 bp, 159 predicted proteins | sample 5559131 | NCBI WGS metagenome assembly JAABUJ01 (sample SAMN10711875, study PRJNA513366) | rock metagenome | isolation source: Antarctica rocks | place: Antarctica: Victoria Land, Mt New Zealand nord | collected 2016-01-07
GACCTGTTCGTCCTGGTGCAGAAGCTCGACGCGCACGGAACACCCCTGGCGGCCTTCACCGTGCCCAACACCAGCGCGATGGCCCACGACCTGACCGACCACGGGGCGACCGTCCCGATCGCGCGAACCTTCCCGCTCGAGGAATGGCGGACGGCCCTCCAGATCAGCCTGAGCGGCCAAGCCCGCGGCAAGCTCCTGCTCCTACCCGGTAGCTCGGCAGCTGGCGTCTGAACTGAACCTCAGCAGCCCGGGCAGACCACTGACCCACGGCTGGGGACGCGGGAAGCGCGTTCCCAGCCGTCGGCCCCAACCTGAACAAGCGCACGGTGAGCCGCCGCGCCGACAACGTCTCTTCAGACGGGGTGCAGGGACAGGGGCGATCTGGGCGGCGAGCGCCGCGGTCAGCGAATCCACGCCGCGGTCCCGAAACCCCGTGCCCATGGCGTCGGCCAAGGCCGAGATCTTGCGCAGCTCGCGTTCGCGCAGGCCATCGTCCGCCTGGATGACGGCACGGCGGAGCCGCAGCTGCTCGCGTCGCCCCTCGAACCGGGCCGCGGCGAAGGACTGGAGCTCCTCGACGATCAGCGTCATCGGGTTGAGCGAGGCCGGGGCATCGGCCGTCAGCTGCGCGACGTACGCGGGCACGTCGTCCTCGCCCGCGAACAGGACTTCGCGCTTGTCGGTGAAGTGCCGGAAGAACGTGCGGGTGGTGAGTCCGGCGCGTGCGGTGATCTGCGGGACGGTCGTGTTGGCAAAGCCCTGCTCGGTGAACAGCTCGAGGGCAGCGCGTTCCAGCCGTTCGCGCGTCCGGCCGCCACCTGCCCATGTAGCGAGCCTAAGCGATGACATGCTGTGCCGTGGAGTGTGTACGATCACGACACGCGATGTCGTGACGGCGGCACCTCGAGACGAGCGGGAAGGGCAGGGCCATGAACGACGAGGTCTGGGTTCTGGGCGCGACCGGCCGCACGGGGAGGGCGATCACGCGGCGGCTGCACGCGGCGGGCGTCCCGCTGGTGCTCGTCGGGCGCGACCGCGAGCGCCTGCGGGCTGCTGCCACCGATCTCGACGGTGAGCCGCGCATGGTCGTGGCGTCGCTGTCCGCGGCGCTGTCCCAGCTGGGCGAGGACCCGCCCGGTGTGGTGGTGAGCACCGTCGGGCCCTTCACCACCACCGCGCCGCAGGTGACGGGAGCTCTGCCACCTGGCACCCACTACGTCGACGTCTCCAACGAGCTCGCGTCTGTCGAGCGGCTGCTGGAGCAGGACGCCGCGGCCGCCATGAAGGACCAGGTGCTCGTGACCGGCGCCGGCTTCGGCGTTCTGGGCACCGAGAGCGTGGTGCTGCGGCTGTGCGCGGGGCGCCCACCGGCGGCCGAGGTCCGCGTCGACGCACTGCCCGCGGTCGCCCTGGAGGCCGGGGTGCTCGGCGCTGCCCTGGCTGCCACCATTGTGGAGGTGATCTCGGCCGGCGGCCGCGAGGTGCGCGGGGGCCGGCTGGTACGTGCCCGTCCCGCTGCTCACCACCGCGAGCTGACCACCCCCGACGGCCACGTCTTGGGAACGGCAAGCGGCGCCAACGGCGAGCTGATCGCCGCGTGGCGGGCCAGTGGCGCCGACTCGGTGGTGGCCGCGTCCAGCGCGGCCCCGGCCAGCGCGCTGCTGCGGTCGGTCGTGCCGGCCACCACGGCCCTGTTCCGCGTCCCGGGCGTCGGGCGCCTCGCGGTGCGCGCGTTGGCGCGCATACCGCTCAAGCCCGCCGACATGCCCCGATCGTTCTCCTGGGCGCACGCGCGCGTGAAGTGGGCCTCCGGACAGGTTCTCGAGGGCTGGCTGCGGGTCGGCGACGGCACCGAGTTCACCGCAGCGGTCACCGTCGAGGTGACGCGGCGGCTGCTCGAGGGCGAGGGCCGGCCCGGGGCGCACACCCCCGGTGCCGTGTTCGGCCCCGAGCTTGCCGAGGCCGCCGGCGGCGAGTTCGTCCTCGACGACGGCTCCGGAGCCGCGATGCACGACGGGACCAAGGGGGGCACGGCATGACTGACGCTGGCACGGGCATCCCTACCAGCGTGGTCGTGGCGGCCCGCCGTGCGCTGGGGCCGGTCGGTGTGCTCCTGCCGGTCACGACGCCGGTCCCGACCGTCGACGCGCTCCGCGACGGCGTGGGACGGCTGGAGGCCGCCGGCTATCGCGCCGCGTGGGTGAACGAGGTCGTCGGGGGCGGTAAGGACGCCCTCGTGCAGCTGGCGCTGCTGCTGTCGGCCACGCAGCGGATGGTTTTCGGCACGAGCATCGCCGACATCTGGGCCCGGCCGCCGCAGACCGCGCACGGTGCAGCCCTGCTGCTCGCCCAGGCCTTCCCCGACCGGTTCGTGCTCGGCCTGGGTGTCGGCTATCCGCACCAGGCCGCCAGCGTCGGCCGGGAGTTCGGCAGCGCCGTCGCGACCATGCGGGACTACCTCGCGCAGTTGGCGCCCGAACGCGTGCCCTACCCCTTCATCGTCGGCGCGACCGGACCGAGCATGCTCGCGCTCGCCGGCGAGGCGGCCGATGGCGCCCTGCCGATCATGGTGCCGCCCGCGTACACCGCCCGGGCCCGGCAGCAGCTCGGCCCGGACAAGCTCCTGGTGGTCGCCGTGCCGCTGGTCGCCGACGCCGACCCGGTTCGGGCCAGGGCGACCGCGAAGCAGACGGTGGCGGGTCTACTGAGCGGGCCAGGCACTCATCCCGCCATGCTGGCCGGTCTGGGCTACACCCAGCAGGACATCGGCGACGTCAGCGACCAGCTCGTGGACGCGGTCGTCGGCCACGGCGACACCAGCATCAGCACGGCCAAGGTACGAGAGCACCTCGATGCTGGCGCGGACCACGTGATGGTGATGTCGAGCGGCACCGACTTCGCCGACGGCATCGCCCAACTCCAACAGCTCGCACCCGCACTGGTCCCGCTCACCCAGGGCAGCCGGCCCCTCAACTCGCGCCGATCCAACCGATGCCTGACAGCGACAAGGGACAGGATCTGATGCCCTCGAACACGGCCGTGTGGCTGCCGAAGAAGCGGGGCAAGCTGGAGATCGGGCCCGCGCCCTACCCCCACCCGCGCGAGAACGAAATCGTCGTGCAGAACCGGGCGGTGGCCATCAACCCCATCGACTGGCTGATCCAGGCCGCCGGCAACGTGATCTTCACGTGGCTCAGGTACCCGTTTGTCCTGGGCTGCGACCTCGCCGGTGACGTCGTCGAGGTCGGCAGCGCCGTCACCCGCTTCCGGGTGGGCGACCGGGTGCTGGGCCACGCTGTCGGCACGGACAAGAAGCGCAACAACCCCGCGGAGGGAGCCTTCCAGAACTACACCGTCGTGCTGGCTCACATGGCCGCGCCCCTGCCGGACAGCTTGGCGTACGAGAACGCCGCGGTGCTGCCGCTGGCGCTGTCAACTGCGGCCTGCGGGCTGTTCCAGACCGACCACCTCGCGCTGGAGCACCCTTGTTCCGCCCCGGTACCGACCGGCACGACCCTGCTGGTGTGGGGCGGCTCCACGAGCGTCGGCAGCAACGCCATCCAGCTCGCCGTGGCCGCCGGCTACGACGTTGTCACGACCTGCTCCCCGCGCAACTTCGGCTACGTCCGGAAGCTCGGGGCGAGCCGGGCCTTCGACTACCACAGCAGCACCGTCGTCGAGGACATCGTCGACGCGCTCGAGGGCAAGACGATCGCCGGTGCGCTCGCGATCGGCGGCGGCTCCGGCGCGCCGTGCGTGGACATCGTCCGGGCCTGCCAGGGCAGCAAGTTCGTGTCCATGGCCAGCGCGCCCGTGTCGTTCGAGGAGCTCGCCCAGCACCCTGGCACCCGCCTGGCTCTGCCCCGTCTGCTGTTGCGGCTCGTTGCCGGCAACGTCGCGCTACAGGTGAAATCTCGGAGCGGCAAGGTCGGCACGAAGGTCATCTTCGGCAGCACCTTGATGGACAACGAGGTCAGCCGGGTGATCTACCAGGACTTCCTACCCACCGCCCTGTCCGACGGCAGCTACGTCGCGGCCCCCGAACCGCGCGTCATCGGCACCGGACTGCAGTACGTACAGACCGGGTTCGACGCCCAGAGCCGAGGCGTGTCGGCCACCAAGGTCGTCGTCTCCCTCTGACCCGCCCAGCCGTAGAGCTCCGGCAACCGCAGCCTGGTTAGGTCCGGGAGGGGACGATTCGTCGACTGGATCTCTGAATGACGGTCGTGCGCAGCGAGTGCAGCGCGTCGGACAGGAGCTCCCGTAGGGGTCGGCTCTCGGCTGGCTGCGTCCATCTTCGTATCGCCGTCTGCTGCACGAGCATGCCGGCGCTGGCCGTGAGGCGCGCGGTGTCGGGGTCGAGACCTCGCGCGTGGAGCGCGGCGGCGATGGCGTCGGTCAGCGCGGCCCCCTTGCCGAGCTCGCGCTCCTGCAGCTCTGGGTTGGCGTCGATGATCTCGTTGCGGCGCGTCACCGCGGCTCGGCGTTCTTCGAAGATCGTGTCGCCAGCGGCTTGCAGGGCGCGCACGACAGCGTCGAGCGGCGGCAGAGCATCGGCGCAGGCGGCAAGCTCGCGGACGATCTCGTGCTGGAACTCCGAGCTCAGGCCGAAGAGCACCTCTCGCTTGTCGGCGAAGTGGTTGAAGAACGTCCGCTGGGTGAGCCCTGCCCGCTGGGCGATCTCGGCGACCGTCGTGCCCTCGAACCCTTGTTCGGCGAAAAGCTCGAAGGCGGCGGCCTGCAGTCGCTCGACTCCGTCCGGTTCCCAGCGCGGCATGCCGACGGAGCGTACCGACTGCATGACGTGCAGTCGGAGGTGCTACGGTGACTGCACAAACTGCACTCACTGTCGGAGGCTCGCCGCGCTGGCGATGCCGTGAAGGAGATCGAGCTATGCGCGTGTTCGTCACCGGTGCCTCCGGGCACATCGCCTCCGCGGTCATCCCCGAGCTGCTGTCCGCCGGTCACGCCGTCACCGGGCTGGCCCGCTCGGATCGTGCGGCGGCCTCCGTTGAGGCGTTCGGCGCCCACGTGCGACGAGGCGATCTAGATGACCTCGATGGCCTGAGCACGGCGGTCCGCGAGGCCGATGGCGTCATCCACCTCGCGTTCAAGCACGAGGAACAGCACTCGGGCGACTTGGCCAGCGCGGTCGCGGCTGACCTGCGAGCGATCGAGGCGATGGGCGCTGCGCTCAACGGGTCGGACAAGGCCTTCGTCGGGACATGCGCGACCGGCGCGTTGGCCCTCGCCGGTTTCCAGGGGCAGCTCACAGAACACGATGTGAGGCCCGGTGGTCCTCGGATCGATGCCGAGAACATGGTGATCGCACTCGCCGAGCAGGGAGTGCGGTCCTCGGTCGTCCGGCTGCCACCGACGGTGCACAGCCACGGCAGTTACGGCTTCATCTCGGGCTTGATCGCAATCGCCCGCGCGACGGGGATCGCCGGCTACCTGGGCGACGGGACCAACCGCTGGCCGTCCGCCGACACGCGCGACGTCGGCCGCCTTTATCGCCTGGCACTCGAATCCGCGCCCGCGGGATCCCGACTGCACGCCGTCGCCGAGGAAGGCATCGCCCTCCGTGACATCGCCACGGTGATCGGCCGTCGTCTCGGCGTACCTACCGCGACCGTCGCCGCCGAGAACGCCGAACAGCACTTCGGCCACCTGAGCATCTTCGTCGGCCTCGACAACCCCACCTCGAGCCAGATCACCCGCGACACCCTCGGCTGGACCCCGACCCGGCCCGGCCTCATCTCAGACCTCGACGACGACCGCAACCTCGCGGTCGAGGTCAACACGACATCCGCCGGATAGCGCACAGCTCCCGAACGGACACCGTCGACCCCCGCCATCTCAGGAAATATGAGCGACGTCGCCCTGACGACGTCATGCGGCCCTGCAGGCACCGATTGACGGACTGCACGCGACGCCGCCGGCCCAGTTGCCGTTCCGGGCGAACGTGCAGGTCAGGTCGTTGATCCTCGAGCGCCCCAAAGGCAACGTGATCGTCTACAACCGTCGGGGTTAGTGGCCTCGGTGAGCCCGTGAGCCCGGCGCCATGGCCTGGGCCAGCGGTTCACCCGGGGCTTCCACCCGCGGTACGGTAGCCGACCGTCAGCCGGCACCCGGTCTGGCAAAGCTCAGGCCAGTCGCCGGTCGGCCGTGAGCTCGCCGGGGGTGTCCCCCGTGTTGACGGTGTCGCTGGGCTCGATGAGCAGGACTTCTGCGCCGTCGTTCGAGATCGGCTGGTGGTGCACCCCGCGCGGCACGACGTAGAGGTGGCCGGGACCGAGAGTCACCTCGGCGTCGTCCAGCCGTATGGTCAGCGATCCGGCCAGGACCAGGAAGAGTTCGTCGGTGTCCGGATGGCTGTGCCGGATGAACTCTCCGTGGGTCTTGACCACGCGCACGTCGTAGTCGTTCAGGGTCGCCACGGTGCGCGGGGACCAGGGCTCCTTGAATGTTGACAGGACGGCTGCGAGGTCTACCGGTTGAGTCACTAGGCAATGCTGCTCCCGCGCGGGAGCGCCGGCCTCGGCGCGGTCTGGTCGCCGAACCCAGTCGCGACCCGCGTGCGCCGACGAGATCGGTCGTAGTTGCTAGCGAGACCCGGAGGTGGGCGGATGGCTGTCCACGCGAGCGACGCAGCGAGCGTGACCGACGCCGCTGGTGTGGTGCGGGTGTCCCCGATCCTGGTGCGCCTGGCCCAGGCCGAGGTGGAGCCGCACCACCGTAAGGGCACCGAGGCCCCGCTGGGGATCATCAAGATCGCGCAGGCCCGCGCCGTCCACGACATCGCGATCATCTCAGACGTCGCTACCGCCACGGTGAGGTCGAAGCGCACGTCCCGGTAGCCGTCAGGAACGACCATCCAGACCTCGGCGGTGGGAAGGGATCGCCGCTCACGGTGGGCCACCAGGTGACGCGGCCGACCAGGGCTACGAGCCACAGCGGTCGCGGGTCTGTCGGTCGGGAACGGCTCAGGTGCCGAGGACCGCGTTCAGGACCCGGGCGCAGCGCCGCGGGTCATCGGTGAGACCGACACCGACGGCCCACTGCCAGTAGTCGACCGTCCGGGCCACAACCCAGGCCCGGGCGCGGTCCGGGTCCAACTGGCCGGCGTCCACGATCGCGGCCAGCAACGTCCGCAGCCCGGTCGCGTCGGGGATCTCGTCGGCTCGGGTCCAGAGCAGCTCGGCAACCGAGCGCTCGGGATCCCCGCGGGCCGGCTTTGGGTCGATGGCGAGCCACGGCTCGCGCTCGCCGGCCAGCACGTTGCCCCAGTGCAGGTCGCTGGGCACCAGCGCTGACGCCGTCGAGCCGGCAAGCTGTCGGGCGGCATCGACGGCTGCTTCGGCCCACGCCGTGGAGAAGGGGGACACCAGTGCCGCTTGCCGTTGCGGAACGAGGGCGGCGATGTCGGCTGCGGTGGTCGCGGTGCCCGACAGACCCGCCGGCGCAGGGATGGCGAGCCGGCGGATGAGCTGCCCCGCGATCCCGGCCGCGGTCGGCAGGTCGACGTCGGCCAGCGACCGGTACGGGTTCAGCCGCTCGAGCAGCAGGACGGTGCCGCCGTCGTCGGCGGCCAGGAGCCGGACGGCGCCCCGGCCGTCCCAGGCGCGGCGGAGTTGGCGTAGGACACCGACCCCGGATCGGCCCCGCCATCACCAAGATCGCCGGCCGGTGGCTGGGGTGGGCGGGGCAGCGGCTTGTCCCACGCTGACCGGGCGCGACCCCGACCGGTCAAGGCATCCCACCGGTCGGGACGGTCAACGCCGGTCCGCTGGCGTCGTCCGGCGGAGGTCCGCCGCACGAGTGGGACGTGCGAGCCGGCCGCGATGGGCTGGCTGTCACGATCGGGAGTGCAGCTGTGCTCCCTCGGCTCGCAGTGCCTGCACGACGGCGTTCGCCTCGGCGGACAGGTCCTGTCTGGTGATGGCGACGGTGCGGCGACCGGGAAAGTCGGGGTCGTCGACGCCGACGACGCGCACGGTGCTCGGCACGGATGCGGCGGAGAGCTCAGGGATCAGCGAGATGCCCAGGCCGGCTGCGACCATCCCCAGGCGCGTCGGCCAGCCGCGCACGGCGTAGGCGATGCGCGGGTCGGGGAGCGTGGGCCACGCCTCGAACTGTGGATCGGTGCCGTTGCCGCGCTCACCGACGATCCAGAACTCGGCGGCCAGTTCTCCGGCGTTGACCCGTTTTCGGTGGGCAAAGCGGTGGTCAGCGGCGACGGCCAGTTGGAGCTTGCCGGCCGCGATGTCGCCAGCCCGATGCCGGAGTAGCCCCCGGTCACCAGGACGGTCCTGCCGTGCAGGTCGATGCCGCAGAGCACGTCTTGCACGGTGCGGTCGTGTCCGAACCCGCTGTTGATCGATTCGTGCTTTGTCATCCAGACCACGATAAGTACGCGCCGGCGACCTAGCCTGCCCCTCTCAGGGCGAGGACAACCCCGCTGCGGCACGCCGCCCGCGCCGTGCAGCAAGGATCACATCCCGACGCGGACTTCACCTTCGGCCTAGACGCGCTCATCGCCGGACTCACGCAGGCGCCTCGCCAGCTGCCGCCAGCAGATGTCGGGTGAACCCTTTCGCCGCCGGGGCGCCTCTTGTCTGCGTCGGGATACCACCCCCGGTCGCCTCGTCGCTGCGACCGGTCCCGTTGGCGCAGCGAGCGGAGGACACGCATGACAGGCATCCGGTCCGAAAGGTCCGTCGCGGAGGAGAGCGCGGTCGGGACCGCGACGTCGCCGCTCCCATCCCAGACCGGCGGTGTGCTTCTCGTGCACGGCGCCTGGCACACCGGTCACGGGACGTGGGGGGAGGTCGCCGCGGGGCTGGAAGCCCGCGGCGTGCGGGTGGGGATCGCGCAGCTGCACCGCGGATCGCTCGCCGCCGACACCGCGGCGGCAGCGCAAGTGCTCGAGGCGCTGGCCGTCGACGGTCCCGTGGTGGTGTGCGGGCACTCCTTCGGCGGCGCCGTCATCACGGGGCTTCCGACCGCAGCGGTCGCCCATCTGGTCTACCTGTGTGCCGTGATGCCCGACCTGGGCGAGACCGCCCTGGGCCTGGCGTCCTCGTGCGCGCCCACGGAGCTGATGCAGGCGGTGCGACCCCTGGTGCCCGACGGGAGCACGACCTATCTGGAACCCAGCCTCGCGGGCTCGGCGCTGTACGGCCATCTGCCCGAGCGCGAGCGCGCCGACCACGTCGGGCGCCTCGTCCCGCAGGTCATGGCCGCCGGCCACCAGACCCCCTCCTCCGTCGGCTGGCGTGAGGTCTCCAGCACCTATGTCATGACCACCGACGACCGAGCCGTCCACCCCGACCTGCAGCGCCGCCTGGCGGCCCGCGCCAGCGCGAGCCTGCAGTGGGACAGCGACCACGCCCCTTTCACCGGCACCTGGCCCCCGCCGTGGTCGACCTCCTCCACGGCCTGGCAGCCACTCACCCGGCCGGGAACTGCTGACGTCTCCCGACGGCCGCGCGGACGGTGCTCACGCTTCGCCGGCAGGTACCAGCGACTCCCGCACACTGGCCCGCGCGCGGTGCAGCCGGGACTTCATGGCAGCCGTGCTGATGCCCAGGACGCTCGCCACCTGCTCACCCGGAAGTCCCTGTACGTCCCTCAGCACGAGGACGCGACGCTGGTCCTCCGGCAGGGCAGCGATGATCTGGGCGACGCGCTCGACCTCCAGCCGGCGCAACACCTCATTCTCGACGTCATGGCCGGGGAGGTCGACCGGCAGCGCTGTGTGGTGCACCAGCGACCGCGACCGGCGCAAGCACTCGTTGCGCACGATCCGGAACAGCCACGACGCCAGAGCACCGGCTGCGCGCAGCGTCCCGACGCGCTGGAACAGGACGATCATCGCCTCCTGCGCGGCGTCCTCCGCATCCTGGCGCGACGCGCACAACGAGTGGGCGAAGCGGCGCACGTGCGGGTACGACGCCGTGAGCAGCACGGCGACAGACGCGGCGTCCCCGCGCTGCGCGGCAATCACGGCATCCTCGGCCGGCCAGCTCACAGGTCCATCGTGCCAGCCGTCCCCGTCCCCGTCCCCATCCCCGTCCCCATCCCCGTCCCGGACGGGCGACCGACGGCAACGCTGGCCGACATCCATTTCCGACGACCTCGACGGCGGCCTGTCCCATGCGGGGACGACCCGCTGAGCGGTCACGGGACCAGGCCGCCGTCAGCCGCATCACGCTCAGGCCGGGGGCGCCCTATCCACTCGAGCCCCCCGCACGATCAAGCCACCACGTCGACCGTCAACAACCTCTCTAGTCACGACAGCTAGGCCGTCGGTGTCGTCTGCGAGCTCGCCGCTGCCTGGGACACCTCCACCCTGTCCATCTCGGGCCCCGGTGGCGAGACCCGGTGAGCGGGCAAGGTCCCTGCCGGTTGTTGGTGCATGGGGGCAGTCGGTCGAACGGGTCGTGGCCGTGACGGCTTTCGCTGTCCGCAGTCTCCAGGATCGGGTGGTCCACTGGGTGTCGGCGCGTCAGCATCAACCGGTGGATCGCGTGAGAGGCCGCGGTAACCGCGTCGTCTGGTGAGCGAGCGTCGTCGTCCGTGTCGGTCCTCGCCGGGTGCGGGACCGGCGCCGGAGCGGTCCTGCTGACCGAGGCCGTGACCGAACGCGCACCGGAGCAACGCACCAACGGGGGGTGGGCGGCGTGGCCGCGCCTACCGCGAGCTCAACCCAGTCGACCCCGGCTTCGTCGAGCGCAGGCACCTGTCGCATCGCCGGCTGGCAGCCGCGGTCGGATGGACACGTCCGCGGTCCGGCCGCCGGCTGTAATGCCGACACAGGTCCGGCACAGGTGCGTCCGGCGATCATCGCGGGATGATCCCCTTGCGCCGGCACTCCGACACCCTCCTGGACGGAGCCGGGTCCCAGCTGAGCCGGCAGGCCGCGCTCGGGGTGCTGCTGGTCTGGATTCCCGTGGTGGCCGGTGCCGTGACCGCATGGGTGCTGCCGCTGACGGCGGCCGACCAGCGCCAGGGAAGCGTGGGGTCGGCCGGGCTCGCGCTGGTGGCGGGGCTCGCGGTGGTCGCTGCCGGGACGCTGGCGCTGCCGTGGAACCGCCTGCCGCGCGCCGTGCTGATGACCTTCCCCGCATTGAGCCTGCTCACGCTCTGGCTGCTGCAGCTGCCGAACACCGGCCCCGGGGACATTGACGCCGCGCTCATCGTGTTCACGTTCGTCTACGCCGGGCTCGTCGGGTCGGTCCGCGCCGTCCTGCTGCTGCTGCCGTTCGCAGCGACCGTCTGGTTGCTGCTCGCCGGCGTCCAGCAGACCGGGATTTCCGCACCGATCGGTATCCGACTGGTGATCGCGGCGTCGGTGTGGGCGACGGTCCGTTCAGTGCTCGCTCGGCGGCGCGCCGCCGGGCGGCGACTCCGGTTCGTCGAGGACGCCCACACCGACGTGCTGACCGGCCTGGAGAACGGCCGCGTGCTGGATGCTGCAATGGACGAGGTCCGTTACGGCGACGTGGTCGTGGTCGTCGACTTCGATGCCTTCCGGGACGTCAACACCGCTCGCGGGGAGAGCGGTGGGGACACGGTGCTGGCGGAGTTCGGCCGGATCGTCCGCGTCGGGCTGCGCGGCAACGACCGCGCGATCCGCCAGGGCGGTGACGAGTTCGTGCTGGTGCTGGCCGAGGTCAGCCCGGTGCAGGTGCTGGCCGTCCTCGGCCGGGTCCGCGACCAGTGGCAGGCGCTCTGCGGTCCGGTGACGTTCGCTGCCGGCGCCGCCGCACCGAGACCGGGGGAGACCGGCCGGGACGCCCTGCACCGGGCCGACCAGCACTGCGCCCAGGCCAGGTCGGCCGGCCGGGACCAGTGGGTGCTCGACGACCCCGACGGCGCGGCGGTCGGGGTGGTCCTCGACCCCCGCGCCGCCGGGCTCGTGCTCGTTCGGCCCGGCTGACCGGCCGGCGCGACGGCTGCGATGCTCCTATGGAGTGTCAAGCACGTGGAGCAGACCGTTGGGCGCTGGGAGTGGTTGCAGCGCTGTTAAGATCTCCCGGAAGATGTAGCGCTTGAGGCAATGGATGATCTCGGTCTTGCTCAGGCCGTCCTTGGTGCGCTTGACGACGTAGGCGTGGGTGCGTGGGTCATAGCGGAGTCGACACAGGGCAATGGTGTGCAGGGCGTTGTTGGCGGCCCGGTCGCCGCCGCGGTTGAGCCGGTGACGGTGGGTCCGGCCGCTGCTGGCCGGGACGGGGGCGACCCCGCACAGGTGCGCGAAGGCGGCCTCTGACCGCAGCCGGTCAGGGTTGTCCCCGGCGGTGGTCAGCAGCTGCCCGGCGACGTCGATCCCGACGCCCTGCAGCGCGAGCAGCTGTGGGCCGGCGTCGCTGACCAGCGTTGTGAGATCGGTGTCGGCGTCGCGGACCTCCTCGGTGAGGTGCCGTAGCTGCTCGCGGAGCTCGGCGGGCCCGGTCAGCAGCAGTGCCTTGAGCTGGTTCATCGCCTGGGTACGGGCCTTGACCGCGCCGCGGCGGGCCCTGCGGTCGGGCCGGTCGACCTCCACGACAGCGATGCCGTGGGCGTGGAGGTGTCGGGTAAGCGCGGCGCCATAAGCGCCGGTGCCCTCGACCCCGACCCGCTCGAGGTGGTGGTGGCTGCTCAGCCAGGCCGTCAAGGCCCGGTAGCCCGTCGGGGTCGTCGGGAACTCCCGGTCGCCCAGGTGCCGCCCGACGCCGTCGATCAACGCCGCGTGGTGGGTCTGGCCATGGGTGTCGACCCCACCCGTGACAGGGCCTGCGTCTGTGGTCATGCTGGTCAAGGTCGTCCTCGTCGCTCGCACCGATAGGGAGGGCACGCGCCGGCCGGGCGAGGCGGACAAGACAGTGACGGGGCCTCTCGCACAGGCTCCTATGAGGTCACGGCCGCCCGTCCGGTCGCGTGCAGCAGCACCGCCAGCTGGGACGACGAATCCCCTTCAGGACAGCAAGCACGTCGGTCAGTCCAAGAGTCAGACCCAACCGGTGGCGCTACCTACATCCTCACTGTCAGTCCACGCGGGGGCGCCGGCAGGGCACCGGATCGGACCTGGCCAGCGCGCTCGGGGCCAGCGCGCTCGGGGCCAGCGCGCTCGGCGGTCAGCGCGCTCGGGGGTCAGCGCAATCCGCTTCGGGACCTGGTTCGGGATCGGCGTCCGGGTCGACCGTCGGGTCCTGTTGGGATGCCAGCCGGGCCGCGAGTGAGTCCTCGGCGAGGGTGTCCTCGGCTACCTCGCCTGCCCGGTACGCCGCACGGCCGACCATCGCGGCCGACACCGGGACGGTCAGCAGCTGGAAGGCGCCGACGAGCACCAGCGTCGTCACGTCCGCGACCGTCCGCAGTCGCAGCGCCGTCCCCGCGAGGACGAGCAGCAGCCCCAGCGCCTGCGGCTTCGCGGTCGCGTGCATCCGCGACAGGACGTCCGGGAACCGGAGCAGGCCGATCCCCGCCGACACCGCGAGCAGTGCCCCGATCAACAGGAGCACCGCGCCGACGGTATCGAGAGCGACGCTCACCGTTCCGTCCCGGTCCCGGTCCCGGTCCCGGAGCCGGTCCCGGAGCTGGAGCCGGCCCCGTCGCCGGCGCCGGGCCGGCCTGGGCGATCGGCGCCCGGCCGCGTCCGCTCGACGTAGCGGGCGACCGCCACCGTGCCGACGAAGCTGAGCAGGGCCGCCGACACGATGATCGACAGGCCCACCCCGGACCGCTGCCCGGTCGAGCTGTCGGTGGCGACCGCCATCACCAGGATGACCAGCAGGCAGTCCAGGGCGACCACCCTGTCCAGCAGACCGGGCCCGCGGACGAGGCGCACGAGGGTCAGGACGGCGGCCAGGCCCAGCAGCGCGACGACGGACCCGAGCAGGACGGTCACGGTGACCCCGCCGCGACCTGCCCGCGCAGCACGGCCCGTTCCGACTCGGACCCGATCGCCTGGATCGCCAGCCGCTCGACGCGCAGCGCGCGCCGACGCAGCCGGTCCCGTTCGTCCTCGGTGTCGGCCGCGAGCTGGTGCAGGTGCAGCACCCCGGCGTCGATGTCCACCTCGATGACGAGACTGCCCGGGGTCACCCCGATGGCGTTGACGATCAGCGCCATCAGGGCATCGGAGCGGGAGTGCAGCAGCGGTACCTCGACCACCGAGCTGAGCCGCACCGGGCCCGGTCGCACGGCGGCCCACACCACCCGGGCGCTGGAGACGACCAGGTCGAGGGCGAGCACTCCGAGCAGCGCGACGAAGGCGACCGGGGACAGTCGGCCGTTCGGCGGCGCCTGGGGGATCCGGAACACCGTCAGTACGACGGCGGCCACGACGACCCCGCCGAGCACGTTCAGCGGGCTGACGCTGTCCCACAGCAGCAACCACACGGCGGCCAGCCAGACCGCGCGCGCAACCCGCGCCGGCTGCATCCGGGAGCGGAACGCGTTCACGACCGGCTCCCCGCCGTTGCGACCGCGACCCGGTACAGGTCGTAGCTGCCCAGGTCCGCCGCGGCTCGGTCGCAGTAGGCGGCCAGCGGCCCGGCGACCACAGTGACCGCCAGCACGACCCCGACCAGAGCAGCGGTGGCGCCCAGCATCACCGCCGGCCGCGGGCCCGGCGGCGCCGGCAGCACGTCGGCGCCGAGCGCGCGCGGCCGTGCCGGCGCTGCCCAGCGTCCGGCGTCGCCCCAGAAGACCTGGGACCACGCTCGGCCCACGACCCACAACGTGACCAGGCTGGTCAGCACCGCCACCGCGGCCACGGCGGTGCCGCCCCGCCCGGCCGCGATGCCGGCCTGCAGCAGGCCGAGCTTGGCCAGGAACCCGGACAGCGGTGGGATCCCGGCCAGCGACAGCGCCGGGACCAGGTAGAGCAGCCCGAGCACGGGCGCGACCCGGGCCAGCCCGCCGAGCCGGGCCAGCGACAGCGTCCCGGTCCGCAGCTCCACCAGGCCGGACACCAGGAACAGCGCGGTCTGCACCGTGATGTGGTTGACCATGTAGAACAGCGCTCCGGCGAGCCCGTCGACCCCGCCGACCGCGATGCCGAAGGTCATGAACCCGATGTGGCCGACGAGGGTGAACGAGAGCAGCCGTCGCAGGTCGTCCTGCGCCAGGGCGCCCAGGATCCCGACGACCATCGTCAGCGCGGACACCACCAGCAGCAGCGTCCGCAGCTGGGAGCCGCCGAACAGCAGTGTCTCGGTCCGCAGGATCGCGTACACGCCGACCTTGGTCAGCAACCCCGCGAACACGGCGGTGACCGGTGCGGGCGCTGTCGGGTAGCTGTCCGGCAGCCACGCCGCGAGCGGGAACACCGCGGCCTTGACACCCCACGCGACCAGCAGCGTCAGGTGCAGCGCGGTCCGTACCCCGCTGGGCAGCGCTGCCAACCGGTCGCCGAGGTCGGCCATCGTGACGGTGCCCGTGGCGCCGTAGACCAGCCCGATCGCGGTCAGCAACACCACGGAGGACGCGAGGCTGACCACGACGTACGTCATCCCTGCCCGCACCCGCTCGGCGGTGCCCCCCAGGGTCAGCAGCACGTAGCTGGCGGACAGCAGCACCTCGATCGCGACATAGAGGTCGAACAGGTCCCCGGCGAGGAAGGCCAGCGAAACCCCGGCACACAGGACCAGGTAGGCCGGGTGGAAGACGGCGACGGCGCTGCGGCCGTCCCCGTCGGTGTCGCCCTGGCCGGTGGCGTAGCCGAGCACGCAGGCGATGACTGTCTGCGAGACCAGCAGCAGCAGCGCCGAGGTGCGGTCCGCGACGAGGGTGATGCCCAGCGGTGCGGCCCGGTCGCCGATCGCCACCGCGACGGCGCCGGTCGTGGACACCTGGACGAGCACCGCCACCGAGACCCCCAGCGTCACCGCGACGGTGGCCAGGCTGATCAGCCGGCGCGCGGCCAGCCGCGGCCCGATCGCCAGCGACAGGCCCGCGGCGCCGATCGGCAGCGCGACCGGCAGGACGAGAGCGGCGCTCACCGACCGCTCCCGGGCAGCACGGCCAGCTCGTCGTGCTCCGGCAGCTCGTGCCCGCCGTCCCCGGACCCGCCGTCCCCGGACCCGCCGTCCCCGGAGCTGTCGACCCCGCCCGGTCCGGGGTCGTCGGCCGAGGGGTCGGTCTGCCCGCCGTCCCGGTCCCGCGCCACCCGCTGGTCCTCCACGTCGTCCTGCACCTCGTCCGAACCCGTGAGTTGCCAGCTGCGGTAGGCAAGCGTGAGCAGGAAGCACGTCACCGCCATCGAGATGACGATCCCGGTCAGGGCCATCGCCTGCGGCAGCGGGTCGGCCGCGGCCGGGCGGCCGTCCGTCGGCGTGGTGAACGGTGGCGGTCCGGACCGGCCGGCGACCGTCAGCACCAGCAGGTTGGCGGCGTGGCCGAGCAGCACGAGGCCGAGCAGCACGCGGGTGAGGCTGCGCTGCAGCACCAGCGAGGTGCCGAACGCGAACAGGGCGCCGACGACGACGGCGAGCGTCAGGTTGCCGGTCACGATGTCCCCGCCCGCTCGGCCGCCTCGGATTCCCGCTGGGCTGTCCGGCGCGCGATCTCGACACCGAGCCCGCGCAGGACCGCGAGCACCATCCCGACCACGACGAGGTAGACGCCGGTGTCGAAGACGACCACTGTCACCACCTTGACGTGGCCGAGCACCGGAACGTCGCGCTCCAGGATCGCGGACTGCAGGAACTGTCCGCCGAACACCCAGGCGCCTGCCCCGGCGAGCGCAGCCAGCGCCAGGCCGGAGCCGAGGACGACGGCCGGCGGCACCGGTGCGACATCGAGCAGATCCCGGCTCCCACCGGCCAGGTAGCGCAGAGCCAGGGCCAGACCGAGGACCAGGCCGCCCGCGAACCCGCCGCCGGGCAGGTTGTGCCCGGCCAGGAGCAGGTAGACGGAGAACACCGCGATCGTGTGGAACAGCAGGCGGCCGGCGACCTCGAGCACCACGTAACGCCGGGTCCCTGCCATACCCGACAGGGGGGGACGGAAGGTGGCAGCACTGCCGGCTCGGCGACGTGACCCGGCGGTGGCACCGGCACGAGGGGCGGCCGCCGTGGCGGGGCGGCCGGCCGCGACGAGGCTGAGGATGCCGACGGCGGCGATGGCGATGACCGAGATCTCCCCGAACGTGTCCATCGCCCGGAAGTCGGTGAGCAGCACGTTGACGACGTTGCGGCCGCCGCCGTCGGGGTAGGCGACCGGCAGGTACGCCGGGCCGACGGGGTCCGCGGTCCGGGAGCCGGCCGCGGTGAGGACGAGCATGGCGGTGGTGATCCCGACCGCGGCCGAGACCGCGAGCCGGACCGGCCGGCGGATTCCGAACCGGTGCAGCCGGCCGAGCACCGGCACCCGCGCGAGGACCGGCGTCCGCCCCGCGGCCGGCATCCGCCCGCCGACCGGCGCGGGCCGGGCCGCCCGCCGGGCGAAGGTCCGCGGAAGGGTCCGCAGCACCAGGACGAACGCGACGAGGGTGACGGTCTCCACGAGCAGCTGGGTCAGCGCCAGGTCCGGCGCGCCCTGCACCAGGTACAGCAGTGCGACGCCGTAGCCGACAGCACCGGTCAGCAGCACCGCGGTGAACCGCCGGTGGGCGCGGGTCGCGGTGGCGGCGGCGATCAGGACGATCCCGCCGATCAGCGCCTGCGTGGGGGTGTCCCAGAGTCGGGCGCGCACCGGGGTCGTCCCGATGGCCAGGGCGATGGCCGGCGCCGCCGCGAAGGTGAGCAGGGTGATCGCGAGGTAGACCGGCAGCGAGCCGACCTGGGTGCGGCCGGTGACCGCGCGGGCGAACCGGTCCACCGCGGTGACGGCGCGCCGGTAGCCGCTGTCGGCGTCGAGCCCGGTGGGCAGGCGGGCGTGCAGCAGGGCCTGGACGCGGCCGACGGGGCGCCGCAGCGCCACCAGCAGCGCCCCGGCACCGAGGGTCAGCGCGGACAGCCGCAGCGCGGTGTTCACCCCGTGCCACAGCGCGAGGTGCTCGACCGGCTCCGGACCGGCGAGCCGGGCCACGGCGGCGACCAGCGGGTCGGCCAGCGCCGGCGCGAGGCCGAGGACCAGGCCGGCGACCGCCAGCAGCAGTCCCGGGGCCGCGAACCCGGCCGCGACCGGATGGGTGGCCGTCGGCATCGCGATCGCCGTCGAGCGCGCCTCGCGCACTGCCGCCACGCCCAGTCCCGGCGCGTTGCCTGCGGCCGCGGCGAGCCGGTCCAGCTCGGTCTGCGGCGGGCCGAACGCGCCGCCGACGAACCGGACCGAGTACGCGACGGTGAGCACCGATCCGGCGACGAGCCCGGTGAGCGTCACCACCCCGCCGGGGCCGCCGTGCAGGTACACGCTGTACGCCGCCTCCTTGCCGACGAATCCCGCCAGCGGTGGCACCGCGGCCATCGATGCGCACGCCAGTACCGCTGTCACGAGCAGCACCCGGTGCCGCCGCCAGAGCCCGGACAGGTGACGGATGTCCCGCGTCCCGGCGGTGTGGTCCAGCACGCCGGCCGTCAGGAACAGTGACCCCTTGAACAGCGCGTGCGCACCGAGCATCGCCGCCGCAGCGGCGCCCGCCTCGGGGGTGCCGGAGCCGGCGAGCACCGTCAGGAATCCGAGCTGGCTGACCGTCCCGTATGCCAGCAGCAGCTTCAGGTCGTACTGGCGCAGCGCCCGCCAGCCGCCGAGGACCATGCTGGACAGGCCGACGGCGACCACCAGCGGCCGCCACGGTCCGGCCGCGGCCAGCGCGGGGGAGAACCGGGCGAGCAGGTAGATCCCGGCCTTGACCATCGCCGCGGAGTGCAGGTAGGCGCTGACCGGGGTGGGTGCGGCCATCGCCCGCGGCAGCCAGCTGTGGAACGGCACCTGCGCGGACTTCGTGAACGCACCGGCCAGCACCAGGACGGCGCCGACGGTGAGGGGGGTGCCGGACGGCGGGTCCGCGAGCAGCGCCGAGATCCGGTAGGTCCCGGCGGCATGGCCGAGGATCAGGAAGCCGAGGAGCATCGCCAGCCCGCCGGCGCTGGTGATCAGCAGCGCCTGCATCGCGGCGCGGCGGGCCCGGCGGTCGGTCGGCGTGTGGCCGACCAGCAGCCAGCTGAAGACGGTGGTCAGTTCCCAGCCGACGTAGAGCAGCAGCAGGTCATCGGCGGTGACGACGACGAGCATCGCTGCTGCGAAGCCGGTCAGCAGCACGGCAAAGGCTCCGAGGCCACGTTCGCCCTCGTCGAAGTACCAGGCGCAGTAGGCGAACACCAGCGCGCCGATGCCGCCGACGAGCACAACCATCAGCAGGGACAGGGCATCCAGGCGGCTCGTCAGCGACAGACCCAGCTCGGGTACCCAGCTGACCACCTGGGTGGGCGGGTCCGCCGACAGCGCGGCCGGCGCCTGGACCGCCGCCCAGACCGCGGCCGAGGCCGGGACCGTCGCCAGGGCGAGGAATGCTCGCCGGCCGAACCGGCGGACCAGCGGAACGGCGATGCCCGCGGCGAGCAGGTGCACCGCGAGCACGACCAACACGCGGCGAACGTAGCCGAGCGACCACCCGCAGGATCGGCTGCCGGCGCCCGCTCGGGCACACCGCCGGGTCGGGCACACTGTCCGCAGCTGGCGTCCGGGCGTGCCGGGTCGCCGGTTCGGAGGTGGTCTCATGCCACGGGTGCAGACGTTGCTGCAGGGCAGCCTGCTGACCACCAACCAGGGCGAGATCGCCTTCTGCGCCGTGACCCTCGTCGAGGGACCGGATGCCGAAGGGCGGACCCGCCGGATCGTCGTCGACACCGGGAGCTCCGGCCGGCTCGGCGCGCTGACGGAAGCCCTGTCCCGCCGGGGACTCACCGGCTCCGACATCGACACCGTCGTGCTCACCCACGCCCACTGGGACCACATGCAGCTGCTCGACCCGTTCGACCGGGCGGTGTTCCGGGTCCACCCGGCGGAACTGGACTACATCCGCCACCCGCATGCCGGCGACTTCGCCACGCCGCGGTGGACCCGGGCGGTACTGGACCGCTACGACGTGCGGGAGGTCACCGGGGATACCGAGCTGATCCCGGGCGTCCGGATCGTCGAGGCGCCGGGGCACTCGGCCGGCACCATCGCGGTAGCCGTCGACACCCCCGACGGGCTGGCCGTCGTCACCGGGGACGCGGTGCAGAGCGTCGAGGTCGCGACCGCTCGGCGCAACGCGCTCGTGTTCTGGGACGAGGAGCTGGCGAACCGCTCGGTGGCCCGCCTGGTGGAGCTGGCCGACGTCCTTCATCCCGGCCACGACCGGGCGTTCCGGTTGTCGGCGTCGGGGGCGGCGGAGTACGTGCAGGACTTCGATCTGACGGTGACCGGTCTGTCCGCGAGCACTCCCGGTCTGCGGTTCGCCCCGTGGCCGCCGTTCGCCCCGACGATCTCGGTACCTGGGCACAACCCGCGATGACACCCGCGCCCAGCCCCCGATGAGCGCCGTTCGTCAGTAGGAATAGGGGAAACCGGACCAGTCTGGAGAGCGATGCTCCAAGAATGCGGTCCGACCCTCGACGGCCTCGTCGCCGCCGTAGGCCAGGCGGGTCGCCTCGCCGGCGAACACCTGCTGTCCGGCCAGGCCGTCGTCGGCGAGGTTGAACGCGAACTTCAGCATCCGCACGGCGGTCGGCGACTTCCCGACGATCTCGCGCGCCCATACCAGTGCGGTGCTCTCCAACTCCGCGTGTGGAACAGCTGCGTTCGCGGCCCCCATCGCCACCGCCTCGTCCGCGGTGTACGCGCGGCCGAGGAAGAAGATCTCCCGGGCGCGCTTTTGCCCGACCTGGCGGGCGAGCAGCGCCGACCCGTACCCGCCGTCGAAGGAGCCGACGTCGGCATCCGTCTGCTTGAACCGGGCATGCTCCCGGCTGGCCAAGGTCAGGTCGCAGACGACGTGCAGGCTGTGGCCGCCGCCGGCCGCCCAGCCGGGCACCACGGCGATCACCACCTTGGGCATCGTCCGGATGAGTCGCTGCACCTCCAGGATGTGCAGCCGGCCCGCGCGCGTGGGATCGGCATCGCCTCGACCGTCGGTGTAGCGGTACCCGTCCCGCCCGCGGACCCGCTGGTCCCCACCGGCGCAGAACGACCGGCCGCCGTCGCGCGGGGACGGCCCGTTGCCCGTCAGCAGCACACAGCCGACATCGGCGACCTGGCGGGCATGGTCCAGCACCCGGTACAGCTCGTCCACGGTCTCCGGGCGGAAGGCGTTTCGCACCTCCGGTCGGTCGAAGGCGACGCGGACGACAGGGGCGTCCCGAACCAATCGGTCCGACCTGTCCGACCTGTCCGACCCGTCCGGGCCGGGCACGACATGGCGGTGGTACGTGACGTCGGTCATCCCGCCGAAGCCGTCGACGTCGCGCCACACCGTCGGGTCGAACAGTTCCGAGACCCGGTGCGGCGAGGCGTCGGGGGTGTCCGGCTCAGCCACGGCGGGTGCGGAGCCCGGCGACGGCGACCGCCACGAGCGCAACGCCGGCGGCGGCGATGCCGACCACCCGAGGATGCGGCCGCCACGTGGCGACGGCGGCCCCGCGCACGTCGACGGCCGGGGACCCGGTGAGCAACCGGCCCAGTCGGCTGTCGACCCCGGCGCCGAGCCGCCCGAGGACGCCGCGCGGCCCGACGACCTCCAGCGTGACGCCGGCGGCGGACAACAGCTCACCGGCCGTCGCCGTGCGCCTGCGGTCGGCGGAGCCGAGGGACCGGATCAGTGTCGCCGGCTGGTCCGTGCGAACGGTGACCGTCGAGCCGTCCGCGGTGACCGTCCCGGCCGCCCGGCCGCCTGGCGCGTCGACCGCGAACCGCAGGTCGGCGCTGACCCGGACGCCGAGGTCGGCGACGGGGTCGACGCGTTCCGCGCCGACCTGCGCGGATGCGTCGGGAGAGGTCAGGAGCCGGACCCGTTGCTGGCGCCGGCGTTGTGCTTGTCGGCGGTGGTGATCCGCAGCGTCCCGTCGAGCAGCCAGGTCGCGACCTCGGAGTTCGGGCCGGTCGTCTTCGGTACGCCGATCTTCATGTCGACGAAGGTGTAGTCGATGACGGCCTCGCTACCGGTCAGGTAGGACCACATCAGCTTGCCGAAGTCGGAGATGTCGGTGACGTTGCCTGTGGCAGGCGTGGGCGTGGGCGTGATCGCGGTGTCGGTCATCTGGCGGCTCCCCGTCTCGGCCGGCGGACTCCCGTCGGCGGCGTGATCACCACCTTGGCAGCTAAACGCCGATCGCGGGCAGTCGGGGTGTGACCACGGTCAGCCGGGCCGCGGCGCATGTCGGTCGTCGGCGACGGTCCCGACCGCGACGTCACCGATCCCCTCGGAGAGGCTGTCCCCGAGCACCAGCACCCGCAGCGGCCGGCCGGCAGCGGCCGGCAGCGGCGTCGACGCACCGGCCCGCCCGGGCGGGTCCGGTGCGGTCACGAGCGGCCCGCGCCGTCGGCCACGGCGAGGCGGGCGGCCTCGCGGCGCAGCCGGGCGCGGCGGCCGGCCCAGCGGGCGACGGGGTCGGCGAGCCTCGGCGCGAACGGCCCGATGACCGCCATCGCCAGCACGTAGGCACCCGCGGTCGGCCCGAGGGCGGGCGCGACCCCGCTGGTGACGGCCAGGCCGGCGATGACGATCGAGAACTCGCCGCGCGGCACCAGCGCGGCGCCGGCCCGGATGCGCCCGGCGGCGGCGATCCCGGCGCGGCGGGCCGCGAACCAGCCGGTCACCATCTTCGTGGCGATGCCCGCGACGATCAGCGCGAACACCGGCAGCAGCACCGGCGGGATGGACGCGGGGTCCGTCCGTAGGCCGAACAGCACGAAGAAGACGGCCGCGAACAGGTCGCGCAGCGGCTCCAGCAGGGTGCGGGCGCTTTCCGCGACCTCCCCGGACAGGGCGATCCCCAGCAGGAACGCGCCGACCGCGGCCGACACGTGCACGACCTCCGCGGCACCGGCGACCAGCAGCGCGAGGCCGAGGATGCTCAGCAGCAGCACCTCCGCGCTCGGCGTGGAGATCAGCCGGGACAGCGCGTGGCCGAACCGGGTGGCGACGACCAGCACCCCGACCAGCGCGGCCACGGCGATGGCCACCGACACCGCCAATGACCGGAACGTCGCGGCAGCCAGCAGCGCGGTCAGCACCGGCAGGTACACGGCCATCCCGAGGTCTTCGAGCACGAGGATCGACAGCACGCTCGGCGTCTCGCGGTTGCCCAGGCGGCCGGTGTCCTGCAGGACCTTCGCGACGATGCCGGAGGAACTGACCGCGGTCACGCCACCCATGGCGACCGCCGCGGCGGCACCCCAGCCCAGCAGCAGCGCCAACGCCAAGCCGGGCACGGCGTTCAGCACCAGGTCCAGCGCGCCGACCGGGGCCTGGCGGCGCAGGTTGCCGACGAGGTCGTCGGCGCTGTACTCCAGGCCGAGGACGAGCAGGAGCAGGATGATCCCGACCTCGGCGCCGATCTCGATGAAGTCGCTCGAGATCTGCACCGGCGCGATGCCACCACTGCCGAACGCCAGGCCGCCGAGCAGGTAGAGCGGGATCGCCGACATGCCCACCCGGGCCGCCAGCCGACCCAGGATCCCCAGGCCGAAGATGACGGCGCCCAGCTCGAGCAGGACGGTCGCGATCCCCACGGCGTCCTACCCGTCGGTGAAGATCGCGTCCACGGCTCCGACGCCCTCGGCGGTTCCCACGGTCACCACCTTGTCGTCCGCGCAGAACGCGAAGTCCGGCCCCGGCGAGGCGATGAACTCGCCCCTGCGAACGACCGCGACGATCGAAGCGCTGGTCCGGGTGCGGGCCTGCGTCGTGCCCAGCGTCCGGCCGTCGTACGGCGAGCCCGGGCGCACCGTCACACCACGGGTGACGAGCCCCTCGACCTCGTCGCGCAGTCGCTTGAGACGCTGGACGATGCGCGGGGCGCCGAGCAGCTCGGCGAGGGCATCGCTCTCCTCGTCGCTCAGCACGATCGAGGTGCTGCAGGCGTCCGGGTCGTCCGGGTCGTAGACCACGAGGTCGCGCTCACCGTTGCGCTGGCTGACGATCCCGAGGCGGCGGCCGGTGCGGGTGACGAAGTCGTGCCGCAGTCCGATACCCGGCAGCCGGGTCTCTTCGATGTCCATGGAGCCTTCTGCGCGATGGGGCCAGCCCCTGCCGTCAGACCCCGTGACGGGCCTGTCCGGGTCCGAGGGCGGTGGGCGAGCGGGCCCGCCGGTCGCAGGCCTCGCGCCACTCTAGGCCGACACCGGGCAGGTCCTCCGAACCTCTCCACCAGCCCGGCGCTGGCACAGTCGTGACGTGACCCAGATCACCGACGCCCAGGAGCTGCGGAACCTGCTCGGCGAGCCCTCGGCGCGGGTGCTGGCCAAAGACCGGACCGCGCTGCATGAGCTGGACCGGCAGTGGCTCGCGGCGTCGCCGTTCTGCCTGGTGGCGACCGCCGGCCCGGACGGCACCTGCGACGTGTCGCCCAAGGGTGACCCGCCCGGGTTCGTCCACGTGCTCGACGACCGGATGATCGCGATCCCGGAACGCGCCGGCAACCGGCGGGCCGACGGGTTCGCCAACATCCTGCGCAACCCCCACGTCGGGCTGGTGTTCTTCGTGCCCGGTCGCGGCGACACCCTGCGCATCAACGGCCGGGCGCGGCTGGTCAGCGACGAGCCGTGGTTCGACGCGATGGCCGTCCGCAGCTCCCGGCCGCTGCTGGCGACCGTGGTCGACATCGAGCAGATCTTCTTCCACTGCTCGAAGGCGTTCCTTCGCTCCCGGCTGTGGGACCCGGCGACCTGGCACCCCGAGGCCGTCCCGTCGCGGGCGCGGATCGCCCAGCGCCTGGAACGCCCGGACGACGAGCTGGCCGAGTTGGAGCAGTACTACGGACCCGGATACGCCAGGGGGCTGTACCCCGGGACGGACTGAGGCGAGCGGTGCTCACGGTGCCTGGGGGAATTCGGACACCGAGGCTGGAGACGCCAACCCCGGTCACCGGTCCCGCTCTCTGCGTCGCCGGGTGGCCGCAGGCCACCGTCCTGGACGTCCCGGCATCGGGGGACGAGCGGCATCCGGGAGACTGGACGGTGTGCCGGATCTGCAGACGCTGACGTTCTCGATCCCGCTGCGGACCCGGTTCCGGGGGATCGACGTCCGCGAGGGCATGCTCGTCGCCGGCCCGGCCGGGTGGGGGGAGTTCGCCCCGTTCGCCGACTATGACGACGAGCAGTCGGTGCCGTGGTGGCGCGCGGCGTTCGAGGCGGCCGCGCTGGGGTTCCCCGCGCCGCTCCGCGACCGGGTCCCGGTCAACACCACCGTCCCGGCGGTCGCGTCGGAGCGCGCCCGGGAGCTGGTGGCCGCGTCCGGGTGCCGCACCGCCAAGGTCAAGGTCGCCGAGCCGGGGCAGTCCCTGGCCGACGACGTCGCGCGCGTCGAGGCGGTCCGGGACGCGCTCGGCCCGGCCGGCGCGATCCGGGTCGACGCGAACGGCGCGTGGGACGTCGACGATGCGGTGACGGCGATCCGGGCGCTGGACGCGGCGGCGTCGACCGTCGGCGGGTCCGGGCTGGAGTACGTCGAGCAGCCGTGCGCGAGCGTCGCGGAGCTGGCCGCGGTCCGCCGCCGGGTCGACGTCCGGATCGCCGCCGACGAGTCCATCCGGTTGGCCGGGGACCCGCTGGAGGTGGTGCGGGCCGAGGCGGCCGACGTCGCGGTGCTCAAGGTCGCCCCGCTCGGTGGTGTCCGCCACGCCCTGCTGCTGGCCGACCGGCTCGGGATGCCGGTGGTGGTGTCCAGCGCGGTGGACACCTCCGTCGGGCTCGCCGCCGGGGTGGCCCTGGCCGCGGCACTGCCGGAGTTGCCGTTCGCCTGCGGGCTCGGCACGGCGACACTGCTCACCGACGACGTCACGACCGACCCGCTGCTGCCCGTCGACGGGTTCCTGCCGGTGCGGCCGACTGTCCCCGACGCGGCGTCGCTGGCCCGGGTCGCCGCCGACTGGCGGACCCGCCGGTCCTGGGTGCGGCGCTCGGTCCGGGTCCGGCGGGCCGGCGGGGAGATCCTCGACCTGTCCGAGTAGTCCGGTGGCCCCGGTGTGCGGGTGTATCCGGTGTGCGGGTGTATCCGTGGTGCGGGTGTATCCGTGGTGCGGGTGTATCCGTGGTGCGGCGTATCCGTGGTGCGAACGCGGACGCCCGGGGACTCCGATGGTCCGGTCTGCCAGCCCGGGGCAGTCCAGACTGGAGCCGTGCCGACGCTGACCATCACCCGCGGCCTGCCGGGATCGGGCAAGACCTCCTGGGCGGTAGCGCAGGTCCGCTCGGCTCCGGGCCGGGTCGTCCGCATCGAGGACGCCGAGCTGCGGCGAATGCTGGTCGACGGCCAGTCGGTCGACTGGGCCGTCGAGCACCGGCTGGTGCTGGCCCGCGACGCCTACGTCGGGGCGCTGTTGCACCAGGAGTTCGATGTCATCATCGACGACGTCAACCTCTCCTCGCGGATCGGCCGTCGCCTGGCAGAGCTCGCCGGCCGGCGCGGGGCGGGGTTCGCGGTCCGCGACTTCACCGACGTCCCACTGGCGGAGTGCATCCGGTCCGATGCAGCCAACCCGGACGGTGTCGGGGCGGCGGTCATCACCCGGCTGTGGGAGGAGAACCTGCGCGGCCGCCAGCTTCCGCTGCCGGTCCCGGAGGGCCGCCCGGAGGCCTCGGGCCGCCCCTACGTCCCGGCCGACGGGACGCCGACGGCGGTGCTGGTGGACATCGACGGCACCGTCGCACTGCTCGGGACCCGCAGCCCGTACGAGGAGTCCCGTGTCGACCAGGACGCACCCAACCCGCCGGTGATCAGTACGGTCCGGGCGCTCGCGGCCGGTGGCAACCGGATCGTCTACTGCTCGGGGCGCAGCGAGGACTCCCGCCCGGCCACGACCGCCTGGCTGGACCGGTACGTCGGTGTCCCCTACGAGACGCTGCTGCTGCGCCCGTCCGGTGACCGGCGCCGGGACGCCGTGGTGAAGCTGGAGCTGTTCGACTCCTCGGTCCGCGACTCCTACGACGTGCTGTGCGTGCTGGAGGACCGGGCCAGCGTCGTGAAGGCGTGGCGGTCGATCGGCCTGACCGTCCTGCAGGTCGCGGAGGGCGACTTCTGAGCGCGGAACGCGCGACCGAAGCCGCCTGGCCGCCGTCCCAGGCGATGGCCGAGGTCCTCGTCGACGAGCTGGTCCGGTCCGGACTCCGGGAAGCGGTGCTCTCGCCGGGGTCGCGCAACGCTCCACTATCCTATGCGCTGCTGCGCGCCGACCGGGCCGGACGGATCCGGCTGCACGTCCGGATCGACGAGCGCACCGCCGGTTTCCTCGCGCTCGGCCTCGCCCGCCGGTCACCCAGCCCGGTCGCGGTGACCTGCACGTCGGGCACTGCGGTGGCCAACCTGCACCCCGCGGTGGTCGAGGCCGACGTCTCCGGGATCCCGCTCGTGCTGCTCACCGCCGACCGGCCGGCCCACCTGCGCAGCACCGGCGCGAGCCAGACGATCGACCAGGTGGGCCTGTTCGGCTCGGCTGTGCGCCTGGCCGTCGACGTGCCCGCCCCCGGTGCGCCGGGGACGGGAACCGGGTCACCGGTCACCGTCGGGGCGGCGGACAACGCCGCCTGGCGCTCCCTGGTCTGCCGGGCGGTCGACGCGGCAACGGCCGCCCGCTCCGGGCGGCCCGGGCCGGTGCAGCTCGACGTCGGCTTCAGCGAGCCCCTCGTGCCCGTGCCGCTGCCCGCGGAACCCCCCACGGCGCTGACCGGTCGAGCCGACGGGGAGCAGTGGACCCGCCTGCCGTCGAGGTGCCCGTCATGGTCGAGGAGCGGCGCCGACCGGCCCGAACCGCCGAGTCGGACCCTGGTCGTCCTGGGGGACGGCGCGGACCCGGCCGTGACCGACCTCGCCGACCGCGCCGGCTATCCCGTGGTCGCCGAGGCGACGGCGTGGGCCTTCGCGGGGACACGTGCTCTCTGCGCCGGGTCGCTGCTGCTCGGCTCGCCCGAGCTGCTGGCCGGCGCACCGCCGGTCCGGGTGGTGCTGTCCGGTCGCCCGACCCTCGGCCGCGCTCTCGGAGCGCTGCTCTCCCGGTCCGACGTGGAGTGCGTGGTCGTCGCCCCGGTGGGGGACTGGGCCGACCCGCAGCACGCCGCCCGGGCGGTCGTCGTCGAGGCAGCGGACGTCGCCGCCCCGCCGGTCGACCCGGCGTGGGCCGACACGTGGCACCGCGCGGACGCGGCTGCGGCGCAGGCGCGCGACGCGGCGACCAGCGACGGAATCGAGGGAGCAGCGCTCGCACGGTTGGTCCGCGACGCCGCGGCCGTGGCGGTCGGGGACCAGCCGGGACTGCTCGTCTGCGCAGCGTCGCAGGCGGTCCGCGACCTCGACACCGCGGGACCGCTGCCGGGACTGACCGTCGTGTCCAACCGCGGTGCCGCCGGCATCGACGGCACGCTGTCGACCGCGGTCGGGGCGGCGCTGGCGGACCAGGCGGCCTGGTGGCCGGGCGCCCAGGCGCCGCCGACGGGCACTCGCGCGTTCGCGCTCGTCGGCGACCTCGCGTTCCTGCACGACGTCACCGGCCTGGTCATCGGCCCCGGCGAGGCCCGGCCGGACCTGACCGTGGTGGTCGCCGACGACGACGGCGGCGCCATCTTCGCCACGCTGGAGTACGGCGGGCCGCAGCACTCGGCGGCGTTCGAGCGGGTCTTCGGCACCCCCCACGGCGTGGACATCCCCGGCATCTGCGCCGGGCTGCGGATCCCGTGCACCAGCGCCGCGTCGGTCGACGAGGTCCGGGCCGCGCTGGCCGACCGTACCGGCGGCATGCGCGTCGTACACGTCCGCACCGACCGCGCCGGCCGCCGCGACCGCGACGCGGCCGTGCGGTCGGCAGTCCGTTCCGCGGTCGCCACCGTCGTCGGCTGATCGCAGTCGGGGGTTGACCGGGGGCGTGGGCTGCCGGTCGGATGGTCGCACCCGACGAGAGGATCGCCGACGTGGCCGAGAAGACAGGCTCGTTCGCCGACGGGACGTTCACCGCCGCGGCGGAGCGCGTCCTCGCGACGCACCCCGACGACGAGACGGGCCGGATGCTGCACGCACCCGGGCTGCGGACCGCCGGGAGGTTCTACGGGTTCGCCGCCGCAACGGACCTCGTCGTCAAACTGCCCGCGTCCCGGGTCCAGGACCTCATCAGCAGCGGTCGCGGGCTGCCGTGCTCACCGCGGCCCGGGCGGCCCATGCGCGAGTGGGTCCAGCTGCCCGCGCCGGACGACGAGTCCTGCGTCGCCTACCTGCTCGAGGCGCGGGCCTTCGTGGTCGGTGCGGTGGCCGCGCGATGACCGACACCGGGACGCCGTGGGAACCGCCGTTCGCCGGAACCGAGACCGAGCACCTCCTCGGTGCGCTCGACCGCCTGCGCGCGACCTTCCGCTGGAAGGCCGACGACCTCGACGCGGCCGGGCTGAGGACCCGCATCGGCGCGTCGGTGATGACCCTCGGTGGCCTGCTCAAACACCTCGCCGCCGTCGAGGACTACACCTTCACCGCCAAGATGCGCGGGGAGCCGATCGGTGCGCCGTGGAAGGCCACCGGCTGGGACGGCACCAACGACTGGGAGTTCGCCTCCGCCGCCGGCGATCCCCCCGGCCGGCTGTACGAGTTCTGGGACGGCGCCGTCCGGCGGTCGAGGACGAGGCTCGGCACCGCCCTGGCCGACGGCGGACTGGACCAGCTCGTGCACATCTCCGGCCCGGACGGCGAACACGCCAGCCTCCGTCGGCTCGTCTGCGACCTGATCGAGGAGTACGGCCGCCACACGGGCCACGCCGACCTGCTCCGGGAGGCCGTCGACGGCCGGGTCGGCGAGGACCCCCCGCCCGGCTGGCAGGCCCGTTCCGGCCGGTGACGCCGCGCGGTCTGCCGGTCACCCGACAACACTTGAGCGGATGACCCAGCAGACCGACCCCACGTCGCTCGCGCCGCATCTGGACAGCGAGCCTGGCGAGCCGATGCTGGACGCCGCGGACGCGGACCGGATCATCCCGCGCCGGGCACCGAAGGTGTGGCGGCCAAAGCGGGTGCTGGCCACACCGGCCGCGCTGGAGTGGCCGCTCGGCCGACGGACCGCCGAGCGCGCCGCCGCCGCCGGCGCCGAGGTGATCGAGCTCAAGGCCAACCGGCTGACCGACCTGCGCGGGGCGAGCGACCGGGAGACCTACGCCCGGGCGAAGTCGACGCTGGCTCTCGTCGTCGCCCCGCCGTCGAAGCGGAAGCTGCAGCCGATCCCGCCCAGCGCGGACTGGCGGGTCGACCTGGCCGAGGGCTGCCCGGCGCACTGCCAGTACTGCTACCTGGCCGGGTCCCTGTCCGGGCCGCCGGTGACCCGGGTCTACGCGAACCTGCCGGAGATCCTGGACGGGCTGGCCGCGTACGCGCCGCACTCCCCGGCGCCGTCGACATTGCGCCGCCCGGCGGAGGGCACCACCTTCGAGTGCAGCTGCTACACCGACCCGCTGGCGATGGAGCACCTGACCGGGTCCGTCGCCGACACGATCGCCCACTTCGGTGCGTGGGACGCCGACGTCCAGCTGCGCTTCACCACCAAGTACGACGCGGTCGACGGCCTGCTGGGGCTGGACCACAACGGCCGGACGCGGATCCGGTTCAGCGTCAACGCCCTGGCGGTCACCCGCCGGTTCGAGGGTGGGACGGCAGCGCTTCCCGAGCGGCTGCACGCACTGCGCCGCTGTGCGCTCGCCGGATACCCGGTGGGGTTGACGATCGCGCCGATCATGGCTGTTCCTGACTGGGAGCAGGAGTATGGAGCGCTGCTCGCCGATGTGGCGCGGGCGGTCGACGGGATCACTGCTCTCGACCTGACCGTGGAGATGATCACCCACCGCTTCACGCCGGGCAGCCGCGACGTCCTGCTCGGGTGGTACCCGCAGACCAAACTGGAGATGGACGCCGGGCAGCGGTCGGTGAAGCGGAACAAGTTCGGCGGCATCAAGTACGTGTTCGCCCGGGAGCTGATGACCCGGATGCGCAGCTGGTTCACCGAGTCCGTCGGGGCCCATCTGCCGACCGCGCGCATCCTCTACTGGACCTGACGCGCGACCGGACGCCCGGCGGCCCGCCGGTGGGGATGACCGGCCCACCGGCGGGGAAGACTGGTCGGGTCCGGAAGTAGTCCAGTCGAAGGAGTGCCTGATGAGCGTCGACCCGCTGGTGCCGCGACCACTCGGCCGTACCGGGTGGCAGGTCACCGGGTTGTGCGTGGGGACCAGCGAGCTGGGTGACATCCCCGGCCTGTACGCGGACGGCGCGGTGCCCGAACAGCAGGCGCTCGCCACCGCGCGGGAGGCGTTCGCCGGCCCGTTGACGTTCGTCGACACCTCGAACGGCTACGGCCTGTCCGAACAGCGCCTGGGAACGGTGCTGCGCGAGATCGGCGGCGTTCCGGACGGGATCCTGCTGGCCACCAAGGTCGACCCGTCCGACGGTGGTCCGTTCGACGGCGCACGGGTCCGGGAGTCGGTTCGGGAGAGCATGCAGCGGCTAGGCGTGGACCACCTGCCGCTGGTCCACCTACACGATCCCGAGCGGATCGGTTTCGAGGCGGCGACCGCGCCCGGCGGCCCGGTCGAGGTCCTGCGCCAGCTCGTCGCCGAGGGCGTGGTCGACCACCTGGGCATCGCCGGCGGCCCGGTCGACCTGCTGCGCAGGTTCGTCGACACGGGCGACTTCGCGGTGGTGCTCACCCACAACCGCTGGACTTTGCTGGACCGGTCGGCCGGAGCGCTGCTCACCGAAGCCGGGGCGGCGGGGGTCGCGGTCCTGAACGGTGCACCGTTCGGCGGCGGCATGCTGGCCAAGGGACCCGCGAAGACGGACCGCTACGCCTACGCACCGGCCTCGGAAGCCGTGCTCTCCGCCGCCCGGGCGATCGACGCGGCCTGCGCGCGGGCCGGGGTGCCACTGGCCGCGGCCGCCGTGCAGGACTCGCTGCGGGACCCGCGCATCGCGTCCACCGTCGTCGGCTCAGCCCGGCCGGGCCGGCTGGCCCGGACGCTGGAGTTGGCGGCGGCCCCGATCCCGGACACGCTGTGGGACGAGCTCGCCGAGCTCACCCCCGGACAGGAGCACTGGCTTCGATGAGCACCGACCCGACCACCTTTGCCGTCGTCGGCAGCGGCCGACGCTGCCGGTTCTTCCTGCGGCTCGCCCAGGCCGCGCCGGACCGGCTGCGGGCAGCCGGCGTCGTCACCCGGACCGCCGAGCGCGGTCAGGAGGTCACCGACGCCTGGGGGGTGCCGACCCACCGGTCGGTGGCGGACCTGCTGCGCGCCGACCGGCCGGACTTCGTGATCGCCTCGGTCCCGTGGCCTCAGATGCCCGGCACGGTGCGGGACCTGGTGGCCGCCGGGGTGCCGGTGCTGGCCGAGACCCCGCCCGCGCCGGACCTGGCCGGCCTGCGCTCGCTGTGGGCCGACGTCGGCGCGTCCGGGCGCGTCCAGGTGGCCGAGCAGTACCTGCTGATGCCCGGTCACGCGGCCCGGCTGGCGGTCGTGGGCGCGGGCACCATCGGGGAGCCCACGCAGGTCCAGGTGTGCTCCACGCACCTCTACCACGCGGTGTCGCTGATCCGCGGCCTGCTCGGGGTGGATCTGGACGAGGTCGTCGTCAGCGCGCGAGACTTCCGGGCGCCGCTGGTCGACCCACGTCATCCCGACGGGTGGGACACCGCCGCCGTAGCCGAACCACGGACCACCACGCTGGCGACGCTGGACTTCGGCGGTCGCAGCGGGCTCTACGACTTCACCGAGAACCAGTGTTGGAACCCGCTGCGGGCGCGGCGGATCGTCGTCCGCGGGTCCACCGGCGAGATCGTCGACGACACGGTGACCCGGATGGTCGACCCGGTCAGCCCGGTCAGCTCCGAGCTGTCCTACCGGCGACGGGGCATCGACCTGGACCTGGAAGGCGTCGACCTGGACTTCGTGTCCTTCGACGGCCGGGTGGTGTACCGCAACGGCTGGGCGGACACCCGGCTGTCCGACGACGACATCGCGGTCGCGGAGCTGTTGGCCCGGACCGGGGCGTGGGCGCGCGGTGACGGTCCGGCGCCGTACCCGCTGGCGCAGGGCTGCCAGGACCACGCCATCGGCTTGGCGATCGGGGAGTCGGCGCGGACCGGGACCGAGGTGCGCGTCGCGCGACCGGTGTGGGCCTGAAGCCGTTCGTCCGGCTCGACCTGTCCGACAGCACGACTCCGGAGCGGCGCTCCGCGATCGGTGACGCCCTCAGGCCGGGCCCGGCGACGGGTCCCGGCGCGTCGACGGGAGGCCGGACGGCGTGGCGCCGACCGCACCCATGGCCGCGTCCAGCAACTCCGCGAGGTCGGTGTCGGCGGGGTCGTCGGCCCAGGCGTCGACAGCTGCCTCCAGGCAGCTGAGCGCAGACGCGACGAGCGCACCGGGCCGCGGGTCGGTGCTGCCCGTACCGGTTCTCGCGCCCGGTCAACCGGTCAGGCGCCCGCCGCACACGTCAGCCGGAGCGGCACCGATCAGAGTTCACGCGGCGAGGTTTCGCGAGCAGGGCTCACGGGACGAGGGATTCGCGAGCAGGGCTCACGACGAGAGCGCGTCGCGGATCGGGACGAGCTTGGCGGTGCTCTCCGCGAGCTCGGCCACCGGGTCGGAGTCGGCGACGATCCCGCAGCCGGCGAACGCCCGCAGCTGCCGCGGGTCCGCGTCGTCCAGCTGTGCGCAGCGCAGCGCGATGCCGAGCTCGCCGTCACCGCCGGCGTCCACCCACCCGACGGGGCCCGCGTAGCGGCCGCGGTCCATCTGCTCCAACTCCGAGATCAGCCCCAGAGCAGCGCTCTGCGGCGTGCCGCCGACCGCGGCGGTGGGGTGCAACTGCGCCACCAGGTCGAACAGCCCGGTCGGGGAGGCCAGCACGCCGGTCACGTCGGTGGCCAGGTGCAGCACGTTGGGCAGGTGCAGCACGAACGGCTCGTCCGGCACGTTGATCGACGAGCACTGCCGCGCCAGGACCTCGGCCGCGGACTCGACGGCCAGCCGGTGCTCGGACAGGTCCTTCGACGAGGCCGACAGGGTGGCGGCCAGGGCCGCCGCGTCCGCGTCCGGGTCACCGGTCCGTCCGATCGTCCCGGCCAGCACCCGGGAGGTGACCAGTCCGCGGTCGCTGCGCAGCAGCAGCTCCGGCGTCGCACCGAACAGTCCGTCGACGCAGTACGTCCAGCACGGCCGGTAGGCGTCGGCGAGCCGGCCCAGCGGCCAGCGCAGGTCGACGGGGTCGACAGTGCGGGCGACGGTGTCCCGGGCGAGCACGACCTTGCGGGCGTCGCCGGCCCGGATCCGCCGCACGACGGTGGCGACCGCGTCCTGCCACTGCGCCGCCCCCAGTGCGCCGTCGGCCCACGCCGGTTCACCGGGCGGCATCGGCGTGTCCGTCCGGCCGTCCGGCCGGGGTGCCACCGGGTACAGGTCGCGCGGCCGGACGGATCGGGTGCGGTCGACGACCCGGATACGGGTGACCCAGCACCGGCCGGCCCGCCGGCCGACGACGATCTCCGGGACCACGGCCACCGACGCGGTGGGGGAGCCGTCGGCGAACGCGAACGAGCACCAGGTCACCAGTCCGCTGCCGGGCAGCCCCAGCCCGTCCCGGACGCGGGACCGCATGACGAGCGAGGCCCACCAGTCCCGGACTGCGGTGAACCTGTCCGGGCCCGCGGTGCTGAAGCGGGCGGCCTCACCCCACCCGACCAGGCCGTCGCCTCGCCGGACCCAGGTGAGCGGGTCGATGTCGGGCGGGAGCAGGTCGACGAGCGCACCCGGGTCGTCGACGGCCGTGCACGTCACCGACAGCGCGGGGACAGCAGGCGCCCAGTCGGTCGGCACCCGGTCCGACACCGCCCGCCCTGTCGACCTGGTCCACACCCGGTCAGCATGCGCTGTGCGTCATCGCCGGCCGAGCCCGGGTAGGCCGCCGAGCGCGCCGGGTGCGAGGGTGGCGCGGTGACGCGAGCCGGTGCCGACCGCCGGCCGGCAGTGGTCGCCGGTGTCGACCGCCGGCCGGCAGTGGTCGCCGGTGTCGACCGCCGGCCGGCAGTGGTCGCCGAGATGTTCGACGGCGTCGCCGCCCGGTACGACCGCACCAACACCGTGCTGTCCCTGGGGCTGGACGCGGGCTGGCGTGGCCAGGTGTTCGACGCGGTCGCGCCGTCCCCCGGCGACCGGGTGCTGGATGTCGCAGCCGGAACCGGGACGTCCAGCGGCCCGTTCGCGGCGGCGGGCGCGCGGGTGGTCGCCTGCGACTTCTCGCCGGGGATGCTTGCCGCCGGCCGTCGGGCCCGGCCGACGCTGGCGTTCGTGGCCGGCGACGCGCTCGCCCTGCCGTTCGCCGACGGGGCCTTCGACGCGGTGACGATCAGCTTCGGCCTGCGGAACACCGCGGACCCGGCGGCCGCGCTACGCGAGCTGTCCCGGGTGACCCGGCGCGGTGGCCGGCTGGTGATCTGTGAGTTCTCCACCCCGGTGAACCCGTTGCTGCGCGCGGTGTACCAGCCCTACCTGATGCGTCTGCTGCCCCCGGTCGCCCGGGCCGTCGCCACCAACCCGGACGCCTACGTCTACCTGGCCGAGTCCGTCCGGGCCTGGCCGGACCAGCGCGCGCTCGCCGCCACGGTCGCGGGCAACGGCTGGTCGCAGGTGGCCGTGCGCAATCTCAGCGGCGGCATCGTGGCGCTGCACCGCGCGGTCCGCCGGGGCCTACGCTCGTGAGCGTGTTCACAAGCACCGCGGGCAGCGACGTCGGGGTCGAGGTCGAGGCCGACGTCGTCGTGGTCGGCGCCGGGCCCGCGGGCGCGTCGACGGCCTACCACCTGGCGCGCAGCGGCCTGAGCGTGCAGCTGCTGGAGAAGGCCGAGTTCCCCCGGGAGAAGGTCTGCGGCGACGGGCTGACCCCGCGGGCGACCACTCAGCTGCTCCGGCTCGGCATCGACGTCAGCGAGCAGGCGGGCTGGCTGCACAACCGGGGCCTGCGGGTCTACGGCGGCGGGATGCGCCTGGAACTGCCCTGGCCCGAGCTCGGCGACCACCCGCCCTACGGGCTGGTCCGCCGTCGGGCCGACCTGGACCAGCTCCTCGCCCGGCACGCGGTCGCCGCCGGGGCGCAGCTGTCCCAGCGCACCTCGGTCGCCGCCACCGTGACCGACGAGCGCACCGGGCGGATCACCGGCGTCACCGCAACGCGCACCGACCCCGACGGCAACCGCGAGCAGGTCACCTACCGCGCGCCGGTCGTCGTCGCGGCCGACGGGACGTCCAGCCGGGTGGGGCTGGCCGCGGGACGCAAGCGCCGGGAGAACCGGCCGCTCGGCGTCGCGGTCCGCACCTACTTCACCTCGCCGCGCACCCACGACGACATGCTCGAGTCCTGGCTGGAGCTGTGGGACGGCGCGCCCGGCGCGAGCAACCTGCTGCCCGGCTACGGCTGGGTGTTCGGGATGGGCGACGGCACCTCCAACGTCGGCCTCGGTGTGCTGAAGACCAGCACCGCCCCCGGCCAGTCCGACTACCGGGCGATGCTGCGCCGTTGGCTGGACGCGGTCCCACCCGAGTGGGGCTTCACCGAGGACAACCAGGTCGGGCCGGTCCGGGGCGCCGCGCTGCCGATGGCGTTCAACCGCGCACCGCACTACGCCGACGGGCTGTTGCTGGTCGGCGACGCCGGCGGGATGGTCAACCCGTTCAACGGCGAGGGCATCGCCTATGCGATGGAGTCCGCGGAGCTTGCCGCCGGCGCGGTGGTGCAGGCGCTGGCCCGCCCGGTCGGGCCCAGCCGGGAGGCGGCGCTCGCGTCCTACCCGCGTGCGCTGAGGTCCGGGCTCGGCGGCTACTACACGCTCGGCCGGGTCTTCGTGGAGTTGATCGGTCGGCCGGAGGTGATGAAGCTGTGCACCCGTCACGGGATGGCGCACCCGGTGTTGATGCGGTTCGTGCTCAAGTTACTGGCCAACCTCGGCGACGCCCGCGGGGGCGACGCGAACGACAGGCTGATCAGTGCGCTGACCCGGCTGGCCCCCGCAGCGTGACACCGGCCGGACCGGTGGGGCCCACCTCACGCGACGTCGGGTCGCGGACCCGCCTGAGCTGCGACGACGCGGGTGGGAGGGGCCGCGTCCGGGCCATACCCCAGCCGTACGATGAGTCCGCCGGGCGCCAGCCCGCCCACCCGGCGGACCTGGCCCGTCGGCGCGCCAGCACCGGAGCGAAGGAGCAGCGATGAGTGCGTACTACCCGATCCTGGTGCTGTCGATCTTCGCTGTGGGGTTCGCGCTGGTCTCGCTGGCGGGTTCCGTCCTCGCCGGACCGAAGCGGTACAACCGGGCCAAGACCGAGACCTACGAGTGCGGGATCGAGCCGACGCCGCAGGCCACGGACGGCGGCAAGTTCTCGCTGAAGTTCTACATGACAGCCATGCTGTTCATCGTCTTCGACATCGAGATCGTGTTCCTCTACCCCTGGGCGGTCTCGTTCAACGCACTCGGCTGGTTCGGCCTGGCCGCCTCGATGCTCTTCCTGGTGCTGATCACGATCCCGTTCATCTACGAATGGCGACGCGGCGGGCTGGAGTGGGACTGACCGTCCCGGCGTGACCAGCCCCGTGACCACACCAGCCGCGTAGCCAGCAGTGTCCAGGCACGGCCCGCCCTCCGGAGGGGGCACCACATGGGTATCGAGGAGAAGTTGCCGGCGGGGATCCTGCTGTCCACGGTCGAGACGATCGTCGGGCTGTCCCGCAAGTCGTCGGTCTGGCCGGCGACGTTCGGCCTGGCCTGCTGCGCAATCGAGATGATGTCGACCGGGACCCCCCGTCACGACATCGCCCGCTTCGGCATGGAGCGGTTCTCGGCGTCCCCCAGGCAGGCCGATCTGATGATCGTCGCCGGCCGGGTGAGCCAGAAGATGGCGCCGGTGCTGCGCCAGATCTATGACCAGATGCCCGAGCCCAAATGGGTGATCGCCATGGGCGTCTGCGCGTCCAGCGGCGGGATGTTCAACAACTACGCGATCCTGCAGGGCGTGGACCACGTCGTCCCGGTGGACATCTACCTGCCGGGTTGCCCGCCGCGGCCGGAGATGCTGCTCGACGCGATCATCAAGCTGCACGACAAGATCCGCCACACCCCCCTCGGGGCGAACGCGAAGCGGCAGTACTCCGCCGAGGAGGATCTGGCGCTCGCGGCCCCGGCGACGATCGAGATGACGGGCCTGCTGCGGTGACCGAGGACGTGTCCCCGGCGCGCGGATCCGACGCGGGCCGCAACCCCGACGGCGACTCCGCGTCCGAGCGCGGCGGCCGCGACCCCGCCCCCGAGGCGCCCGGTGGCGAGCCGGCCTCGCCCGCCGAGCAGCCGGACGGACCGCAGAGCGACGTCGCACGGCCGGAGTCGGCCGGGGTCGCCGTGCCCGACGCGGAACGCGGCAGCTCCGAGATCGCCGCGAACGACGGCCTGCCGAACTCCCCGGAGGCGCTGCGGGACGCGCGGCCGGTCGCCGAGCGGTTCGGCCTGTTCGGGCCCCGCGGCACCGGCGACACCTCCGGCTACGGCGGCCTGGTCCGGCGGGTCACGCTGCCCGGGTCGACGCCTCGTCCGTGGGGCGGCGGCTACGACGAGGTGGCCGACCGGCTGGCCGCGGTGCTCACCCGGTCCGGTGAGGACTTCGGCGCCAGCGTCGAGGCGGTCGTCGCCGAGCGCGGTGAGCTGACGCTGCACGTACACCGCGAGCACCTGCTCGCCGTCGTGCGCGCGCTGCGCGACGACGAGGCGCTGCGGTTCGAGTTGTGCTCGTCGGTGTCCGGGGTGCACTTCCCCGGCGACGTCGGCCGTGAGCTGCACACCGCCTACCACCTGCTGTCCATCACCCACAACCGGCGTATCCGCGTCGAGGTGTCGGTCCCGGACGCCGACCCCCACGTGCCGTCGGTGGTGTCGGTCTACCCGACCGCCGACTGGCACGAGCGGGAGACCTACGACTTCTTCGGGCTCGTCTTCGACGGCCACCCGGCACTGACCCGCATCGAGATGCCCGACGACTGGCCGGGACATCCCCAGCGCAAGGACTACCCGCTCGGCGGCATCCCCGTGGAGTACAAGGGCGCCACCATCCCCCCACCGAGCGAGCGCCGCGGCTACAGCTGACCGACCGGTCCGACGGACCCGCCCGGCGGGCGCGACCACCACGGTCCGCCGACCACTACGTTCCCCCGACCACCACGTACCCGATCCCGTCCGCACTGGCAGGAGCACCCGCGATGACCCAGACCACCGACCCGATCGCCGACGCGTTCGCCGGGTCGCGGGAGACCACCGAGGGCACCGTGTACACGGTCACCGGCCGGGACTGGGACACCGTCGTCGAGGGGTCCCTGGACGCCAACGACGAGAAGATCATCATCAACATGGGCCCCCAGCACCCGTCGACCCACGGGGTGCTTCGGCTGATCCTGGAGATCGACGGGGAGACGGTGACCGAGGCCCGGTGCGGCATCGGGTACCTGCACACCGGCATCGAGAAGTCGATGGAGTACCGGACCTGGACCCAGGGCGTCACGTTCTGCACCCGGATGGACTACCTGAGCCCGATCTTCAACGAGACCGCGTACTCCCTGGGCGTGGAGTCGCTGCTCGGCATCACCGACCAGATCCCGGAGCGGGCCAGCGTCTTGCGGGTGCTGACGATGGAGATCAACCGGATCTGCAGCCACCTGGTCGCGTTCGCGACCGGCGGCAACGAGCTGGGCTCCACGACGCTGATGACCAGCGGGTTCCGCGAGCGCGAGCTCGGCCTGGACGCGCTGGAGGCGATCACCGGGCTGCGGATGAACCACGCCTACGTCCGGCCCGGCGGCGTCGCCCAGGACATCGACGACGAGGGCGTCCGGAAGGTCCGCGAGTTCGTCACCTGGATTCGGGACCACCTCGACGATTACCTCGGTCTGGCCACCCACAACCCGATCTTCGTGACCCGGCACAAGGGCGTCGGCTACCTCGACCTGAGCGGCTGCATGGCCCTCGGCGTCACCGGTCCGTCGCTGCGGGCCGCCGGGCTCCCGTTGGACCTGCGCAAGACACAGCCGTACTGCGGCTACGAGACGTACGACTTCGATGTGCCGGTGTGGGACACCGCCGACGCGTTCGGCCGGTTCCGCTGCCGCCAGCTGGAGCTGCCGGAGAGCCTGAAGATCATCGAGCAGTGCCTGGACCGGCTCGCTCCGGGACCGGTGATGGTCGCCGACAAGAAGATCGCCTGGCCAGCTCAGCTGAGTATCGGCGCGGACGGGATGGGCAACTCCCTGGACCACATCAAACACATCATGGGCGAGTCGATGGAGGCCCTGATCCACCACTTCAAGCTGGTCACCGAGGGTTTTCGGGTCCCTCCGGGGCAGGTCTACTCCACCGTGGAGAGCCCGCGCGGCGAGCTCGGCGTCCACCTGGTCTCCGACGGGGGCACCCGTCCGTACCGGGTGCACTTCCGCGACCCGAGCTTCGTCAACCTGCAGGCCGTTCCCGCGATGTGCGAGGGCGGGCAGCTGGCCGACGTCATCGTCGCCGTCGCGTCCGTGGACCCGGTCATGGGCGGCGTGGACCGGTGAGCGTCGACTCGCACGCCGCGGCGACAGCCGACGGAACCCCGCACGAGCCGCCGAGCGGGCGCCGCACCCTGCTGACCGAGACCACGCGCTCGGAGATGCGCCAGATCATCGCCCGGTACCCGCAGTCGCGCTCGGCGCTGCTGCCGATGCTGCACCTGGTGCAGTCCGTCGAGGGATACGTCACCCAGACCGGCATCGAGATGTGTGCCGAGGAACTGGACCTGACGACCGCCGAGGTCAGCGCCGTGGCCACCTTCTACACGATGTACAAACGGCGTCCGGTGGGGGAGTACCACGTCGGGGTCTGCACCAACACCCTGTGCGCTGTGCTCGGCGGGGACGCGATCCTGCACGAGTTGGAGCACCACCTCGGCATCGGTCACGACGAGACCACGCCGGACGGCAAGGTGTCGCTGGAGCACATCGAGTGCAACGCGGCGTGCGACTACGCGCCGATGCTGACCGTCAACTGGGAGTTCCTGGACGCGCAGACGCCGGCCAGCGCCGTGGCCGCCGTCGACACCCTGCGCGAGGGCGGGACGGTCCGGTCGACCCGGGGTCCGGCGATCTGCACGTGGCGGCAGGCCTCCCGGGTGCTGGCCGGATTCCCCGACGGGGCCGCCGGCTACGGTCCCGCGGCCGGCCCGGCGACGCTGGCGGGGTTGAAGCTGGCCCGCGAGCACGACTGGCGCGCCCCCGGTTTCGATCGGTACGACGACGCGGACGACATCGGCGGCGACAGCCGGATCGGTGCGGCCATGCGCCGGGCGGATGGAGCGGCGGCCGGCGAGTTCCGCGCCGGGGCGACGGCATCCGGGGACCGGCCCGGGGTGATCGAGGGGGCGGTCCAGGCCGTGGAGGCGGTCGGGCACTGGATCGGCGAGCACCTGCCGGGCCGGCGCGACGGCGACACCGAGGGGTCGGCCGCGACGGGCGCGCCCGTCGCCACCGGCGCGCCTGCCCACCCAGACGACGCGAGTGACGGGACGAGCCGATGAGCCACGCCATGACCGACCAGGCGCAGGGCAGTGGTCTCGCGCCGCTGACGCCGGTGCTGTCCGACATCTGGGATGCGCCGGAGAGCTGGACCCTGCCCGTGTACGAGCAGCACCGCGGGTACGCGGGGTTGCGTGCCGCGTTGGCGAAGACTCCCGACGAGGTCATCGGCCTGGTCAAGGAGTCGGGTCTGCGGGGGCGGGGCGGGGCTGGGTTCCCCACCGGGACCAAGTGGGGTTTCATCCCGCAGGAGGACGGTAAGCCGCATTACCTGGTGGTGAACGCCGACGAGTCCGAGCCCGGGACCTGCAAGGACACGCCGTTGCTGATGGCGAACCCGCACAGCCTGATCGAGGGCATCGTGATCAGTTGCTACGCCTTCCGGGCCAGTCATGCGTTCATCTACGTGCGCGGGGAGATCTTGCAGGTGATCCGCCGGCTGCAGGCAGCGGTCGCCGAGGCCTACGAGGCGGGCTACCTGGGCACCGACGTTCTCGGGTCCGGCTTCGCCCTCGATGTGGTCGTGCACGCCGGGGCAGGTGCCTACATCTGCGGGGAGGAGACGGCGTTGCTGGACTCCCTGGAGGGCCGTCGGGGCCAGCCGCGGCTGCGCCCGCCGTTCCCCGCGGTGGCCGGGCTTTACGCGTGTCCGACGGTGATCAACAATGTCGAGTCGATCGCCAGTGTGCCCGCGATCATTGACCGCGGGCCGGCGTGGTTCGCCTCGTTCGGCACCGAGAAGAGCAAGGGCTTCACGCTGTACTCGCTGTCCGGGCACGTTGCGAACCCCGGGCAGTACGAGGCGCCGCTGGGGATCACGTTGCGGCAGCTGCTGGAGCTGTCCGGCGGGATGCGCGAGGGCAGCGAGCTGAAGTTCTGGACGCCGGGTGGCTCGTCGACCCCGCTGTTCACCGCCGAGCACCTCGACGTCCCCCTGGACTACGAGGGCGTCGCGGCGGCCGGGTCGATGCTCGGTACCAAGGCCCTGCAGGTGTTCGACCAGACGACCTCGGTGGTCCGGGCGGTGCTGCGGTGGACGGAGTTCTACAAGCACGAGTCGTGCGGTAAGTGCACGCCGTGCCGGGAGGGCACCTACTGGCTGGTCCAGATCATGGAGCGGTTGGAGGCGGGCACGGGCAGCCCGGCCGACATCGACCTGCTGCTGGACCTGTGCGAGAACATCTCCGGCCGCTCGTTCTGCGCCCTCGGTGACGCGGCGGCCACACCGATCACCAGTGGCATCCAGTACTTCCGCGAGGAGTTCGAGGCCGGCCTGCACACGCCGGCCTGGGACCTGTTCCCCTACCAGCGCTCCGCCGTCGTACCGACCGGCCGGTGGCGCGGCGGCCCCGGGCACGGCACCACCGACGCGCCCACCGCCGGTCCCGGCAGCACCACCAGCCACAGCGGCCCCGGCATCGCCGCCGACCCCCGACAGCCCGTGGGAGTTCCTGCCTGATGACGATCACCTCCGCCTCGACGTCGGCCGAGCTCGCCCGGCCCGACCTGGTCCCCGTCACCATCGACGGCATCCGGACGGAGGTCGCGAAGGGAACGCTGGTCATCCGCGCGGCCGAGCAGCTCGGCATCGCGATCCCGCGGTTCTGCGACCACCCGCTGCTGGACCCGGTCGGCGCGTGCCGGCAGTGCCTGGTGGAAATCCCCGACATGGGCAACGGCCGCGGGATGCCCAAGCCGCAGGCCAGCTGCACCCTCACCGTGATGCCGAACATGGTGGTCCAGACCCAGCTCACCAGCCCGGTCGCCGACAAGGCACAGCACGGGGTGATGGAGCTGCTGCTGCTCAACCACCCGCTGGACTGCCCGATCTGCGACAAGGGCGGTGAGTGCCCGCTGCAGAACCAGGCGCTGTCCAACGGCGGCGCCGAGACCCGGTTCACCCAGGGCCCGAAGCGGACCTACACCAAGCCGATCGCGATCAGCTCCAACGTGCTGCTCGACCGGGAACGGTGCGTGCTCTGCGCCCGGTGCACCCGGTTCAGCCAGCAGATCGCCGGGGACCCGTTCATCGAGCTGCTCGAGCGGGGAGCGCTGCAGCAGGTCGGGATCTACGCCGACGAGCCGTTCGAGAGCTACTTCTCCGGCAACACCGTGCAGATCTGCCCGGTCGGCGCGCTGACCGGTGCCTCGTACCGGTTCCGGTCCCGGCCGTACGACCTGGTGTCCACCCCGAGCGTCTGCGAGCAGTGCGCTGCCGGCTGTGCCCAACGGACCGACGTCCGCGCGCAGACGGTCCAGCGCCGCCTGGCCGGCCTCGACCCCGAGGTCAACGAGGAGTGGAACTGCGACAAGGGGAGGTGGGCATTCACCTACGCCACCCAGCCGGACCGGCTGACCCACCCGCTGGTCCGCGACGACATCACCGGTGAACTGGTCGCGGCCTCGTGGCCGGAAGCACTGGACATCGCCGCCCGCGGCCTGGCCGCCGCCCGCGGGCGGGGCCAGGACGGGGCCGGCGGGGCGGCCGTGCTGCTCGGGGGCCGGCACACCGTCGAGGACGCCTACGCCTACGCCAAGTTCGCCCGGGTGGCGCTGGGGACCAACGACGTCGACTTCCGGGCGCGCGCCCACTCAGCTGAGGAGCAGGACTTCCTCGCCGCGGCTGTCGCTGGTACGCCGGTCACCGTCAGCTACACAGAGCTGGAGAACGCACCGGCCGTGCTGCTGGCCGGACTGGAGCCCGAGGACGAGGCCGGCATCCTCTTCCTGCGGCTGCGCAAGGCGAATCGGCTGCGCGGGCAGTCGCTGTTCGGACTGGCACCGTTCGCCAGTCCGGGTCTCACCCGGGCGGGCGGCACGCTGGTCCCCACCGTCCCCGGCGCGGAGCCCGCGGTGCTGGACGCGCTGCGCGGCGCGTTGGCCCGGACGGGGTCCGAGCCGGGCGCGGACCCCGGCGTCGCACTCGCCGCGGCTGCCCTGCGGGCGCCCGGTTCGGTGTTGCTGGTGGGCGAGCGGCTCGCCGCGATCCCCGGCGCGCTGTCCGCCGCGCTGCGGCTCGCCCGCGGGGCGGGACTGGCCCTGGCGTGGGTCCCGCGTCGGGCCGGTGACCGCGGTGCCGTGGACGTGGGCGCGTTGCCGGCGCTGCTGCCGGGCGGCCGGCCGATCGCCGACGCCGAGGCCCGCGTCGACGTCGGTGCGGTCTGGGGCCAGCCGGTCCCGACCATTCCCGGCCGGTCGATGGACGCCGTCCTGGCGGCCGCCGCCGACGGCCGGCTGTCCGCGCTGGTGGTCGGCGCGCTGGACCCGGCCGACACGACCGACCCGGCGCTGGCGCTGGCGGCCCTGGACCGGGTGCCGTTCCTGGTGAGCCTGGAACTGCGGCACTCGGCGGTCACCGAGCGGGCCGACGTCGTCTTCCCGGTGGCCGCGGTCGCGGAGAAGGAGGGCTCGTTCACCGACTGGGAGGGCCGCGCCCGTCCGTTCGGCGCGTCGCTGACCGAGTCCCTGCTGCTCTCCGACACCCGCGTCCTGGACCGGGTGGCGGCGGCGATGGACGTCCCACTGGGCCTGCCGACCGTGCGGTCGGCCGCTGCGGAGCTCGCCGAGCTCGGTGGCTGGGACGGCGCCCGGATCCCGGACCCGGATGTCGTTGCAGCGGTCGCCGCTCCGGAGTCGGAGCCAGCCGGGGTGCGCGCTGTCGGATCGGCGGTGCTCGCCAGCTGGCACCTGCTGTTGGACCGCGGCCGCATGCAGGACGGTGACCCCAACCTCGCCGGCACGGCACGTACCCCGGTGGTGCGTTTGTCGGCCGCCACGGCCGCCGGGATCGGTGCGCTCTCCGGGCAGCCGGTGACGGTGGCCAGCCGCACCGGTTCGCTGACGCTGCCGCTGGCCGTCACCGACATGGCCGACGACGTGGTCTGGGTCCCGGCGAACGCGCCGGGCGCCCGGGTGACCACCGACCTGACGGTGGCTCCCGGTACGGTCGTCACGATCTCGGCCGCCGGGCCGGGCGCACCAGGAGGGGCTGAATGACGGTTCCCGGGTTCGGCAACGACCCGTGGTGGATCATCCTGATCAAGGCGTTCGGCCTTTTCGTGCTGCTCATGGTGATGACGCTGCTCAACGTCTGGTATGAGCGGCGGCTGATTGCCCGGATGCAGCAGCGGGTCGGACCCAACCGGGCCGGGCCCTTCGGCCTGCTGCAGACCCTGGCGGACGGACTGAAGCTCGCCTTCAAGGAGGGCGTCACGCCCAAGTCGGCCGACAAGCTGGTCTACAACCTCGCGCCGGTCCTGGTCACCGCGCCGGCGTTCCTCGCGTTCGCGGTCATTCCGCTGGGGCCCGAGGTCTCGATGTTCGGTCACCGGACACACCTGCAGCTGACCGACCTGCCGGTCGGCGTGCTGTACATCCTCGCCGTCACCTCGATCGGGGTCTACGGCGTCGTACTGGGCGGCTGGTCCGGCGGCTCCTCGTACTCGCTGCTGGGCGGCCTGCGCAGCACCGCTCAGGTGATCTCCTACGAGGTCGCGATGGGGCTCAGCTTCGTGTCGGTGTTCCTGTACGCCGGATCGATGTCGACCTCGCAGATCGTCGCCGGTCAGCAATCGCTGTGGTACGTCCTCCCGCTGCTCCCCTCGTTCGTCATCTATGTGATCGCGATGGTGGGGGAGACCAACCGCCTGCCGTTCGACCTGGCGGAGGCCGAAGGCGAGCTGGTCGGCGGGTTCCACACCGAGTACTCCTCGCTGCGGTTCGCGGTGTTCTTCCTGGCCGAGTACATCAACATGGTCACGGTTTCGGCGCTGGCGACGACGATGTTCCTCGGTGGCTGGCGGGCGCCGTGGCCGATCAGCGAGCTGTCCTGGGCCAACACCGGATACCTGCCGATCGTCTGGTTCATCATCAAGATCGCGCTGCTCATCGGCTTCTTCATCTGGCTGCGCGGAACACTTCCGCGGTTCCGCTACGACCAGTTCATGCAACTGGGGTGGAAGGTCCTCATTCCGCTCTCGCTGGTCTGGATCGTCCTGGTCACCCTGGTCCGGGGCCTGCGGCAGTTCGGCTCGTTCGACGGGCGCCAGCTGTTCCTGGCCGTCGGCGTGCTGTTCGCCCTGGTGCTGATCGCCCTGGTCGTGTTCGAGATCCGCGCCCGCCGCGAGGAGTTCGACGACGAGCTCGCCGGACACGTCGCGACGGACATGGTCGCCGCCGAGCCGCTGCCGGGAGTCATCGGGACCCGCCCGGTCGTTCCGCGCGAGTTCGACCCGTTCGCCGGCGGTTACCCTGTCCCGCCGCTGCCCGGTCAGGTGCCGGTCGGCAGCGTTCCCGAACGGGAGCTGGTGTTCGCCGGTGGGACCGCCGGCCCCGGGGCTCACGCCGCGGCTGCTTCGCGTGCCGGCGCCTCGACCGTGGGGGCGTCACCTGGAGCGCCGAATGCAGCGGTGGCCCCGCCGCCGGAGCTGTCCACCGGGGACGTCTTCGACGACCCGGCCCGGGCGGCAGGCGCCCGGGAGGACACCGGCGAGGCGCGGGAGCACGGGCCGGGTCGCCACGGCCGTTACCGCGACAGCTGAGAGGGGGGGAGCCGTGCCGAGTTTCTTCGATCCGGTCGCCGGGTTCGGCGTCTCGTTCAAGACGATCTTCAAGAAGGTCGTCACCGAGCAGTACCCCGAGAAGCCGCACGTGGTGTCGCGCCGCTTCCACGGACGACACCAACTGAACCGGCACCCCGACGGGCTGGAGAAGTGCATCGGCTGCGAGCTCTGCGCCTGGGCCTGCCCGGCGGACGCGATCCTGGTGCAGGGTGCGGAGAACTCCGTCGATGAGCGCTACAGCCCGGGAGAGCGGTACGGCCGCGTCTACCAGATCAACTACCTGCGGTGCATCCTGTGCGGCCTGTGCATCGAGGCCTGCCCGACCCGGGCGCTGACGATGACCAACGAGTACGAGCTGGCGGACCGGACGCGTGCAGACCTGATCTACGAGAAGCAAGACCTGCTCGCCCCGCTCCTGCCGGGCATGGAGCAGCCACCGCACCCGATGCGCCTCGGCGACGACGAGCAGGACTACTACCTGGGGGCCGGTCTGGTCAGCGCCCGGTCCGCGCCCTCCGGCGACGTTCCGCAGGCGCCTGCACCGGCCACGTCCCCGGCGAGGCCGGCGTCGACAGCGCAGTCGCAGGAGCAGGCGGGGCACCGGTGATCGCGTTCTGGGTGGCCGGGACACTGGCGGTGGTCTTCGCCCTGTGCACGGTGCTGGTGCCCAAGGCGGTCTACGGCGCGCTGTCGCTGGCAGCGGTGATGATCTGCCTGGCGATCCTCTACATCACGCTGGACGCCCCGTTCCTCGCCGTGGTGCAGGTGATCGTCTACACCGGCGCGGTGATGATGCTGTTCCTGTTCGTGCTGATGCTGGTCGGGGTCGACTCCTCGGACTCCCTGGTGGAGACGATCCGCGGACAGCGCGTATTCGCCGTGGCGCTGGCCGTCGTGTTCGCCGCGCTGCTGCTCACCGCCGTCGGGCGGGCGGTGTTGCCCGACCCGACCGGACTCGGTGCGGCGAACGCCGGTGGCAACGTCCAGGGCCTGGCCGCGCTGCTGTTCAGCGACTACGTGCTCACGGTCGAGCTGGTGTCCGGCGTGCTGATCGTCGCCGCCCTCGGCGCGACCGTGCTGGCCCACCGCGAGCGGCTGGGGGAGAAGGTCAGTCAGCGCGGGGAGTCCGAACGGCGTCTGCAGCGCTATGCCGCGACCGGCGTGCACCCGGGCACGCTCCCGCCGCCGGGGACGTTCGCCCGGCACAACGCGGTCGACACCCCGGCCCTGCTGCCCGACGGGCGCACCGCACCGAGTTCGGTCTCCCGGCTGCTGGTCGCCCGCGGGGACGTGCTGGAGGTCCCGGAGACCGCCACCGACGTCGAACGGCTGCCGGCCGCGCTGCGGGAGGCCGCCCTGTCCTCCCGGGTCCAGTCCGCGGCCGAGAACGAGCAGCTCGGCGACCCGGCGAACGCGATGGTCAACCGGACCCGTCCCCAACAGGGCGGCCGTGACCTGTTACGCGACGGCGAGGACGCGGTCACCCGCGGCCCGATGGAGACGGCGACCGACGGCGCCCGGCAGAGCGGAGGGCACCGGTCGTGACGATGCACTATGTGGTGCTCTCGATCGTGCTGTTCTCCATCGGCGGCCTGGGTGTCCTGCTCCGTCGCAACGCGATCGTCGTGTTCATGTGCATCGAGCTGATGCTGAACTCGGCCAACCTGGCCTTCGTGGCGTTCGCCAACCAGATCGGCGACCTCCGCGGCCAGGTCATCGCGTTCTTCGTCATGGTGGTCGCCGCGGCCGAAGTCGTGGTCGGACTTGCGATCATCATCACGATCTTCCGCTCGCGGCGCTCGGCCTCGGTCGACGACGCGAGCCTGCTCCGCTACTGATCCGGGCGCCGGCCCGCGCCGGGGCCTGACCGCTGCACGGCCGGGACCGCCGGGACCGCGCCGAGACACCGCCTACAGACCGCCGACAGGGACGAGGGAGCAGACGTGGAGACAGCACGTGCCGCCGAGGGCGTTTTCTCGGTGACCTGGCTGCTGGTCGCGATCCCACTCGCGTCGGCCGCGGTGCTGCTGCTGGCGGGCCGGCGCAGCAACGCCTGGGGCCACCTGCTCGGGACCCTCGCCGCCCTGGCCACGTTCGTCGTCGGCTTCGTCATGTTCGCCGACATGCTCGGGCGCCCAGCTCAGGAGCGGGCCACCGTTCAGCACCTGTACACGTGGGTGCCGGTCGGCGGGTTCACCGTCGACGCCGCGCTGCGCGTGGACCAGCTGTCGATGTGCTTCGTGCTGCTGATCACCGGGGTCGGCTCGCTGATCCACGTCTACTCGATGGGCTACATGGCCCACGACCCGAACCGGCGACGGTTCTTCGCCTTCCTGAACCTGTTCATCGCGGCGATGCTGCTGCTGGTGCTCGCGGACAACTACCTGGTGCTCTACGCCGGGTGGGAAGGCGTGGGCGTCGCGTCCTACCTGCTCATCGGCTTCTGGCAGGACCGGCACAGTGCCGCCGTCGCGGCGAAGAAGGCCTTCTTGGTCAACCGCGTCGGCGACATCGGGATGAGCCTGGCGATCATGGCCATGTTCGCCACGTTCGGGTCGACGTCGATCGCCGCGGTCAACGGCGCGGCGTCCCGTGGGGGCGAAGGTCCGGTGACCTTCATCGCGCTGATGCTGCTGCTCGCCGCGTGTGGAAAGTCCGCCCAGTTCCCGCTGCACAGCTGGCTGCTGGACGCCATGGAGGGCCCGACGCCGGTGTCGGCGCTGATCCACGCGGCGACGATGGTCACCGCCGGGGTCTACCTGATCGTCCGGTCCGGCCTGCTGTTCGAGGCATCCACCGGCGGCCAGACCACGGTGATCGTGGTCGGCACGGTGACGCTGCTGTACGGGGCCGTCATCGGGTGTGCCAAGGACGACATCAAGAAGGTGCTCGCCGGGTCGACCATGAGCCAGATCGGGTACATGGTGCTGGCGGCCGGACTCGGCCCCGCCGGGTACGTGTTCGCGATCTTCCACCTGCTCACCCACGGGTTCTTCAAGGCGAACATGTTCCTCGGCGCCGGCTCGGTCATGCACGGTATGGACGACTCGGTCGAGATGCGCCGCTACGGTGCGCTCGCCCGGGCGATGCCCGTCACCACCGCGACGTTCCTGGTCGGCTACCTGGCGATCATCGGCATCTGGCCGTTCGCCGGGTGGTACTCCAAGGACAAGATCATCGAGGTGGCGCTCACCCAGAGCCCGATCGCGGGGGTGTGCGCGCTGATCGGGGCCGGCGTCACCGCCTTCTACATGACCCGACTGGTGATCATGACCTTCCTCTCGTCGCGGCGGTGGGCGCCGGGGGTTCACCCGCACGAGTCCCCGCCGACGATGACGGGCGTGCTGGTGGTGCTTGCCATATTTTCCTTCGTCGGCGGTTTCGTCCTCGAGCACGCGGCCGGCGGGATCAGCCAGTGGCTGGAGCCGATCACCAGGTTCACCGAGACCGAGCCAAGGTTCTCTCCGCTGCTCGTCACCTTTGTCACGCTGGTGGTGGTGCTCGCGGGGGTGGGCGTCGGAATCGTCCTGTTCGGCCGCCGGCCCGTGCCGCAGACGGCGCCGACGCGGGTGTCGGTGGTCACTCGCGCGGCGCGCGCCGAGCTCTACGGCAACGCCTTCAACGAGGCGGTCTTCATGCGGCCGGGAGCGGTGCTCGCAGCGAGCACCGACCGGTTCGACTCCGGGGCCATCGACGGCGGGGTCCGGGCGGTCAGCGGCGTGGTGGCGGCCACCGCCACCGGAGGCCGCCGGCTGCAGAGCGGTTTCGTGCGTTCGTACGCGTTGATCACCGTCACCGGGGCGCTGCTCGTCGTCGCCGGGATGCTCGCGGTGCGACTCGCGTGACCCGACCGTCCTACCCCTGCTCGCGAGTGGAGACCGTGCCGTGCCCTGGCTGACCCTGCTGGTCGCTGTCCCGCTGGTCGGCAGCCTCGTCGCGTTGGCTCGGCCGGGCAGGCCGGGTGCGGCCAAGGCCGCCGCGCTCGCGTTCGCCCTCGTCGAGCTGGTGCTCGCGGTCGTGGTGGCGACCCGGTTCTCCACCGGCGGCGGTCAGTACCAGCTGACGGAGAGCTACAGCTGGGTCCGGTCGTTCGGCCTGAGCTGGGCCCTCGGCCTGGACGGGATCAGCCTGGCCCTGGTCGCCATGACCGCCGTCATCACCCCGGTGGTGATCGCGGCCGGCTGGCGGGACGCGGACGGGTCCGGCCAGCCGGCCGGCGGGTTCTTCGCGTGCATCCTGCTGACCGAGGCGATGCTGGTCGGGGCGTTCCTGGCCGTCGACGTGCTGCTGTTCTACATCCTGTTCGAGGCGATGCTCATCCCCATGTACATCCTGGTCGGGGTCTACGGGGGTCCCCGCCGGGCGCAGGCCGCCACCAAGTTCCTGATCTACAACCTGTTCGGTGGGCTGGTGATGCTCGCCGCGGTCATTGGGCTGTACGTCACCTCCGCGCAGGGTGGGCGGACCGGCACCTTCTCCCTCGCCCAGCTGGTGCAGATCGACATCCCGACGTCCACCCAGTACTGGCTGTTCGCCGGGTTCATGATCGCGTTCGCCATCAAGGCGCCGCTCTGGCCGTTCCACACCTGGTTGCCGGACACCGCGGAGCAGACCTCGCCGGCGGGTGCTGCCTACCTGTCCGGCGTCGTGGACAAGGTCGGCACGTTCGGGATGATCCATCTGGTGCTGCCGCTGTTCCCCGACGCGTCCCGGACGCTGGCGCCGGTCGTCGTCGTGCTGGCGGTGATCAGCATCATCTACGGGGCCGTGCTCGCCGTCGCCCAGCGGGACATGCAGCGGTTCGTCGCGTGCACCTCGATCAGCCACTTCGGGTTCATCGTGCTGGGCATCTTCGCGTTGACCACCCAGGGCGGGACGGGCGCGACGCTCTACATGGTCAACCACGCCCTGTCGACCGTGCTGCTGTTCCTCGTCGTCGGGTACGCGGCTGCCCGGCGTGGCAGCCGTGACTGGCGCGACTTCGGCGGGCTGCAGCGGCCGGCGCCGCTGCTCGCGGGCGTGTTCCTGGTGGCCGCGCTGGCCAGCCTGTCCCTGCCCGGGCTGGCGACGTTCGTCAGCGAGTTCCTGGTCCTGGTCGGCACGTACACCCGGTACCCGGCGGCCGCGATCGTGGCCACCGTGGCGATCGTGCTCGCCGCCGTCTACGCCCTGCTGATGTACCAGCGGGTGTTCACCGGGCCGACGACGCCGCGCCTGGTCGGTGCCCGCGACCTCGTCGGCCGCGAGGCACTCGTCGTGGCGCCACTGGTCGTGCTGCTGGTGGTGCTCGGCTTCTACCCGAAGCCGCTGGCCGACGTCGTCGACCACGGCGTCACGCCGACGCTGAGCCAGACCGGCGTCACCGACCCCCGGCCCGCCACCCCGGTGGCGGCCGGCTCGACCGAAAGGGGCTCCCGGTGACCGCCGGAGCGCTGACCGCCGGACTGGTGGCCGTCCTGCCCGGCAACGGCGTCGTCACTGCCGTCCGGACGGCGGCGATCGACGAGTTCCGGGCGCCCGACATCGACTACGCCCGACTGCTTCCGGTGATCGTCGTGTTCGGGGTTGCTGTGCTCGGGGTCCTCGTCGAGGCGCTCGTCGCAGCCAACCTGCGGTACCGCGTCCAGTCCGTGCTCGCGGTCGTCGGCGTGCTCGTCGCCGGCGGGCTGGTCGTGCGGCTGGGCACCGGGCTGGACGGCCGGCTCGGTCAGACGGTCGCGGCCGGATCGGTGGCCATCGACGGCCCGGCGCTGTTCCTGCAGGGCACCATCCTGGCGCTGGCGCTACTGAGCCTGCTGCTGGTCAGCGAGCGCGGGCTGGAGGCTGGCGGGTCGCCGTTCACCAGCTCGGCCTACGCGCTGCCCGGCAGTGACGCGGAGCGGGAAGCCGACCGCAGCGGCCGGTTCCAGACCGAGGTGTACCCGCTGATGATGTTCGCCATCGCCGGGATGATGGTGTTCGCCGCCGCCAACGACCTGCTGGTGATGTTCGTGGCGTTGGAGGTCTTCAGCCTCCCGTTGTACCTGCTGTGCGGGATGGCCCGTCGCCGGCGGTTGCTGTCCCAGGAGTCGGCGATGAAGTACTTCCTGCTCGGCTCCTTCTCCTCGGCGTTCTTCCTCTACGGGGTCGCCCTCGTGTACGGCTACGCCGGCAGCGTGCAGCTGGGCGCGATCTCGGACTCGCTGAACGCTCGCGTCGGCCAGAGCGGACTGCTGCTCGCCGGCGTCGGGCTGCTGTCGGTGGGTCTGCTGTTCAAGGTCAGCGCGGCGCCGTTCCACGCGTGGACCCCGGACGTCTACCAGGGCGCACCGACGCCGATCACCGGGTTCATGGCGGCCTGCACGAAGGTGGCCGCCTTCGGGGCACTGCTGCGCGTCTTCTACGTCGGCCTGGGCGGCCTGCGGTGGGACTGGCGCCCGCTGATGATCGCGGTCGCCGTACTGACGATGGCGATCGGGTCGGTCCTGGCGTTGTTCCAGTCCGACATCAAGCGGATGCTGGCCTACTCCTCCATCGCCCACGCGGGGTTCCTGCTGACCGGTGTCGTGGCCGCCGACCGGGTCGGGGTCGCGGCCGTGCTGTTCTACCTGGCCGCCTACGGGTTCACCACGATCGGTGCCTTCGCCGTGGTGACGATGGTCCGCAACCCCACCGGTGAGGCCAGCGCCGTCAGCGACTGGGCGGGTCTGGGCCGGCGCAGCCCGCTACTGGCGGGGGTGTTCGCGCTGTTCCTGCTCGGCTTCGCCGGGATTCCGCTGACCAGCGGCTTCACCGCCAAGTTCGCCGTGTTCAGCGCCGCGTCGGGGGCGGGGCAGGCGGCACTGGTGGTCGTCGGCGTCCTCGCCAGTGCGGTCGCCGTGTTCTTCTATGCCCGGATCATCGTGCTGATGTTCTTCTCCACCGCGGAGGGGGACGGTCCGACCATCGCTGTGCCGAGCGCGTTGACCTCCGTGGCGGTAGCGGTCGGAGTCGCGGCAACGGTCCTGCTCGGCGTGCTCCCACAGGTCGTCCTGAACCTCGCGGACGGCGCCGCCACGCTGGTCCGCTAGGGGTTGACCGGGCCCGGCACACCGCTCGCACCCCGGCGCTGCGCTGGGTCCGGTCGAGGATGATGGACTCCGGGTCTGTCCGGGCCCGCAGAGGACAGGAGAAACGGGTGAGTGTCGCCGCGGTCGACCTCATGGCGGTCTCCCCACGCCTCGACGCCGCCGTCGGTGCCCGGATGGAACAGCTCGAGCGGGCGCTGCACGCCGCGGTGAGCACCGACGAGCCGGTTGTCAGCGACGCCGCCCGGCACCTGCTGGCCGCGGGCGGGAAGCGGTTCCGCCCGCTGCTGACGCTGGTCTCGGCGCAGTTGGGCAACGCCGACGCCCCGGGCGTTATCCCGGCCGCGCTCGTCGCGGAACTCACCCACCTCGCGACGCTGTACCACGACGACGTGATGGACGAGGCGGTGCTGCGTCGTGGCGCACCGGCCGCCAACCGGGTGTGGGGGAACTCGGTGGCCATCCTGACCGGCGACTTCCTGTTCGCCCGCGCCTCGGAGCTCGCTGCCGACCTCGGGGTGGACATCGTCCGGATCCAGGCGCGGACCTTCGCCCGGCTCGTCCGCGGGCAGGTCCGCGAGACGGTCGGCCCCGCCGACGGCGTCGACCCGCTCGGGCACTACCTGTCCGTCGTGGCGGACAAGACCGCGTCGCTGGTCTCCACCGCCGCGCGGTTCGGCGGCATGACCGCGGGGGTGGACGCGTCGACAGTGGAGATTCTCGCCGAGTTCGGCGAGCGGATAGGGATCGCCTTCCAGCTGGCCGACGACCTGCTCGACGTCACCAGCGACTCCATGCGGTCCGGAAAGCTGCCCGGCACCGACCTGCGCGAGGGTGTGCGGACGCTCCCGGTCCTGCTGGCGCTGCGCTCGGTGGACCCGGCTGACGCCCGGTTGTGCGAGCTGGTTTCCCACCCGCTGACCGACGAGGCGCAGGTCGCCCAGGCACTGGCGCTGCTGCGGGCCCACCCCGCCGTCGACGAGGCCCACCGCATCGTGCTGGACCGCGCCGACCGGGCGCGGGAGACGCTGCGTGCGCTGCCCGCCGGTCCTGCCCGCGACGCCCTGGATGCGGTTGCCGTCGCCCTGGCGGTCCGCGACCGCTGACGGCCGGAGCAGTGCCCCGTTGCCGGAGTTGGTCAGGCCGCAGCAGCGGCGGGGCCGGCGTGCCGCCGCGGCCGGGAGCGCAGCGCGTCGGCGGTGAACAGGGCCAACGCCGCCCAGATCACCGCGAACCCCGCCAGCCGGGCCGGCGACAACGACTCGCCGAACACGATCACCCCCGCCAGGAACTGCAGCGTCGGGGCGAGGTACTGCAGCACGCCGAGGGTCGACAGCGGGATCCGGGTCGCAGCCGCACCGAAGAGCAGCAGGGGCAGGGCCGTCACGACGCCGGTGCTCGCCAACAGCGCGGCGTGGCCCGGGCCGAGCGTGCCGAACGTGGCGCGGCCGGTCGCGGCGAGCCCGATCAACCAGGCCAGCGCGGGCAGGAACAGCACCGCCGTCTCCACCGCAACAGCCTCCACCGCCGGTGCAGCGGCCAGCTTCTTCAGCAGCCCGTAGGTCCCGAAGGAGACCGCCAGCACCAGGGCGATCCACGGGACGGTCCCCGCGGCCGCCGTCAGCTCGACGACGCCGGCGGTCGCGACCCCGACCGCCACCCACTGCAGGGGACGCAGGCGCTCACCCAGCAGAGCCACCCCCAGCAGGACGCTGACCAGCGGGTTGACGAAGTACCCCAGCGAGGCGTCCACGACGTGGTCGTTGTTGACCGCCCAGATGTAGACGCCCCAGTTCACGGTCACCACCGCCGCCGCCGCGGTCAGCAGTGCCGGGACGCCACGGCGGTAGAGGAAACCGAAGCGCCCTGTCCGTCCGGTCAGCGGGGTCCTGGACCGGCGGGCGCCGACTCCGACGAGCACCGCGACGACGACCAGCGACCACACCATGCGGTGGGCGAGGATCTCCACCGCGCCGGACGGCTCCAGCAGCGGCCAGTACACCGGGACGACCCCCCACACCGCATAGGCGGCGGTGCCGGCGAGCAGGCCGGTGCGGACGCGGTCCGCGGCCCGGGGCGGCGTCAGCGGTAGTTCACGAACTGCAGGGCGATGTCGAGTTCGGCCGCCTTGAGCAGCGCGATCGTGGCCTGCAGGTCGTCGCGTTTCTTGGCGGTCACCCGCAGCTCGTCGCCCTGGATCCGGGCCTGGACGCCCTTGGGTCCCTCGGCCCGGACCAGGGCGGCGATCTTCTTCGCGTCCTCGGCGGTGATCCCCTGCTTGATGGTCGAGCTGATCTGCACGACCTTGCCCGATTCCCGCGGCTCGCCGGGGTCCAGCGACTTCAGGCTGACGCCCCGCTTGACCAGCTTCTGCTGGAACAGGTCGAGGACCGCGGCCGCGCGCTGCTCGGCGTTGGCCTCGATCTCCACGCCCGCCTCCCCGGACCAGCGGATCGACGCGCCGGTGTTCTTGAAGTCGAACCGGGTGGCGATCTCCCGGGCCGTCTGGCCGAGGGCGTTGTCGACCTCCTGACGGTCGACCTTGCTCACGACGTCGAACGACGCGTCGGCAGGCATCGGCGGTCCCCTCTGTGCTCGTGCGGCTGCGCCGCGGTGCTGGTCGCGCGGCTGCGCCGCGGTGCTGTCGTGCGGCTGCGCCGCGGGCGGGCTCTGCGACGGTGTGACGGGTGGGGGCCCGGCGTGTATCTTCGCAGGTGCCCGCCCCTTTAGCTCAGTCGGCAGAGCGTCTCCATGGTAAGGAGAAGGTCTACGGTTCGATTCCGTAAAGGGGCTCCGCGGCCGTCGCCGCCGGTGCCCGTGTTCGGCGGGAACCGGCCCACAGCGGCCGTCCGACGGCGGTGTAGCTCAGTTGGTAGAGCAAGCGGCTCATAATCGCTGTGTCGCCGGTTCAAGTCCGGCCACCGCTACCCGGTCCCACAGGACCAGCCCGATCGCCCGTGTACTGCTGGCCCGCCACCGAGCGGCCGCCCCGACCGACAGGACCTGCCCCGATGGCCAGCAAGAGCACCGACGTCCGCCCGAAGATCACGCTGGCCTGCCAGGTCTGTCGCAACCGGAACTACATCACCAAGAAGAACCGGCGCAACACTCCTGACCGGCTCGAGCTGAAGAAGTTCTGCTCGCACTGCGGGATCATCCGCGAGCACCGCGAGACCCGCTGACGGCTGCGCCGGTCGACTGACCCGGGTGCGGGCCGGCGACGGCTGCACCGGTCCAGCGGCGGTCCCAGCGGCGGGTCGCGAGGGCATGGCCGACGCGTGCTCTGCGTTGGCCCCGACGTGACCGATCAGCTGACGTTGTCCGTGCTCGACACCTCACCGGTCGCCTCGGGGCAGACCCCGGCGGACGCGCTGCGAAACACCCTGGACGTCGCCGCCCTCGCGGAGCGGTCCGGGTACACCCGGTACTGGGTGGCGGAGCACCACGCAATGCCGGGCGGCGCGAGCTCGGCGCCGGCGGTGCTGATCGCGGCGATCGCCGCGCACACGTCGCGGATCCGGGTCGGCTCCGGTGGGGTGATGCTGCCCAACCACGCCCCGCTCGCGGTCGCCGAGCAGTTCGGCACCCTCGAGGCGCTGCACCCGGGCCGCATCGACCTGGGGCTGGGGCGCGCGCCCGGCTCGGACCAGCTCACCGCGTACGCGCTGCGCCGCCTCTCCGCCCAGCCGGACGGCGGTGATGACTTCGGGCCGCGGCTGGCCGAGCTGCTCGCCTTCTTCAACGCCGATTTCCCTGACGACCACCCGTTCGCGAGGCTGCAGGCGACCCCGGTGCGCGGCTACCTGCCCGAGGTGTGGCTGCTGGGCTCGAGCGGGTTCAGCGCGCAGCTGGCGGGCGCGCTGGGGCTGCCGTTCGCGTTCGCCAACCACTTCTCCGGGCAGAACACCGATGCGGCTGTCGCCCTGTACCGGGAGTCCTTCCGGCCCTCGCCGGAGCTCGCCCAGCCCCGACTGGTCGTCACCACCAACGCCGTCGCCGCCCCCACCGCCGAGCAGGCGCGCCGGTTGGCCTCACCCATGGGCCTGTTCTTCCTCCGGCTGCGGTCGGGCAACCCCGGCCCGTGGCCGAGCGAGGACGAGACGGCGGCCGCGGCAGCGGGCTGGGGGCCTGCCGAACGGGCGATGGTCGACGAGCGGGTGGCCTCGACGGTCACCGGCACGCCGGATCAGGTCGTCGCACAGCTCGCGGAGCTGGCGGCCCGGACCGGAGCGGACGAGATCATGGTGTCGACGATGACGCACCGGCACGAGGACCGACTGCGGTCCTACGAGTCGGTGGCGCAGGCCGCCGGCCTGCGTGAGCCGGTGACGGCGGTGGCATGAGCCGTTCGGCGCCGGCGGGTCGGACGCAGAGGAGGAGGCGGTCATGACCACTGCAGACCAGGTGGGTGAGGCGCGGCACGCGACGGGCGGGGTGATGCTGGTCGGGGTCGACGGGTCGCCGACGTCGGACCGGGCGTTGGCGGAGGCCTTCGCGCTGGCTCCCGGGCTCGGCGCCTCCGTCTGCGCGGTGACCGTGGTGAAGCTCGTCGCACCGACGGGAGAGCAGATCGGGGCGACCGCCGCGCTGGAGGAAGCAGCCGACGAGGTCGCCGCGTCGATGCGCGAGGTGGTGCGGGTGTCCTCGGAGCGGACCGGTGTCCGCGCGGAACTTGTGGTCCGCCGAGGGTCGGTGCTCACCGAGCTGGTCCGGGCCGCCGACGAGCGGCCCGTGCGGATGGTGTTCGTCGGCGCCTCGACCTCACCCGGCCACCGGCTCATCGGAGCACTGGCGCCGCGGATCGTGCGGGTGGGCCGGTGGTCGGTCACCGTCGTTCCCTGACGGGTTGCCGGCCGCGCCGCTCGCCCCCACCCGCGCCGCCCGCCCCCACCCGCGCCGCCCGCCCCCACCCGCGCCGCCCCCGGACGGGCGGCGGTCAGCGGCCGACGGCGTAGCCCTGCATGCCCCGCGGGTTCGCCGCGCCGGTGAGCACACCCGTCTCCGGGTCGCGCTCGACCGCGCACATTCGGCCGAGTGACCAGGGACCCGCGTCGGTGATCTCGTGGCCGCGGCCGGCCAGGTCGGCGAGGACGGCCGGGCCGAGCCGGGATTCCGCGACGAGGCCGGCCGGGTCCGCGGTGCGCGGGTGGAACGAGGCCGGGAACGACGTGGTGTGCCACATCGGGGCGTCGACAGCGGCCTGCAGTGCCGCACCGGCGCCGAGGTGTCGCAGCAGGAACAGCAGTTGCCACTGGTCCTGCTGGTCCCCGCCGGGTGTCCCGCAGGCCAGCACCGGCTGCCCGCCCCGGGACACCAGGGTCGGGCTCAGGGTGGTCCGCGGCCGGCGGCCCGGGGTGAGTACCGACGTCGAGTCCTGGTCCAGCCAGGTCATCTGCAGCCGGCTGCCCAAGCAGAAACCGAGCCCCGGGATCGTCGGGTTCGACTGCAGCCAGCCCCCGCTCGGGGTCGCCGAGATCATGTTCCCCCAGCGGTCCACGACGTCGACGTGCACGGTGTCCCCGCGGGTCACGCCGGTCGACACGACGGTCGGCTCACCGCCGGTCCCGGCCAGCTCCCCGCGGGACGCCTGCGCCGTCGGTCCGATCACGGCGTCGTCGAATCCGGCGCGGGCGAGCGCGGCGGTGCGCGGTGCCCGGCCGCCCGGCGAGCCCGGACGGAACTCGCGGGACGCCTGCCGGCCCACTCCGGCGACCCGCTCGGTCGTGTAGGCCGTCGACAGCAGGTCGGCCATCGGGACGCCACCGAGGTCGCCGTACCAGGCCTCCCGATCCGCGAACGCGAGCTTGAGGCATTCGGTGACGAGGTGGACGCCGTCGGCGGTGGACGGGTCCGGAACCGCTGCCCCGGTGGCCGCGTCGATCATCGCCAGCGTCTGCAGCAGCACCGGGCCCTGGCCCCACGGTCCGGTCTTGGCGATCGACCAGCCCTGCCAGTCCGCGACGACCGGCTGCTCCCAGCCCGCCGACCAGGCGGCGATGTCGGCCGCGGTGAGCACACCGGCGTGCCGGGCGCCACTGGAGTCGCGGTGCGGACGGGCGGCGAACGCCCCCATCGCCTCGGCGACCGGGCCGCGCCAGTGGGCCCGTGCGGCGTCGACCTGTTCCTCCCGGGTGCCGCCGGCCGCCTCCCCCGCCCGGACCAGCGCCTCCAGCGTCGCGGCCCACTCCGGCAGCCGGAACAGCGCGCCGGTGCGGGGGAGCCGGCCGCCCGGCAGCCACTGGGCCGCCGAGCTCGTCCAGTCCTCGACGAACAGCTCGCGGACGGCCGCGACCGTGGCTCTGACGCGGTCGCCGAGCGGGTGGCCGGCGCTGGCGTACCCGATCGCGTACCCCAGGACGTCGCGCAGCGACCGCGTGCCGTGGTCGCGCAGCAGCAGCAGCCAGGCGTCGACCGCTCCGGGCACGACCGCGGCGAGCGGCCCGGCCCCGGGGACGAGGTCCAGGCCCTCGCCCCGGTAGTGCGCCACGGTCGCCGCGGCCGGCGCAGGGCCCTGCCCGGCCAGGACCCGCGGGCGTGGATCGGCCGCCGTGGCGACGATCGCGGGCAGGTCCCCGCCCGGTCCGTTCAGGTGCGGCTCGACGACGTGCAGGACGAACCCTGCGGCCACCGCGGCGTCGAAGGCGTTGCCCCCGCCCTCCAGGACAGCCATCGCGCACGACGAAGCCGTCCAGTGGGTCGAGCTCACCATGCCGAAGGTTCCGGTCAAGGTCGGGCGGGTGGTGAATGCAGGGGTGCTCACGCCGGCTGATCCTGCCCCGCGCGGCGGTGCTGCAGGTCGGGGTCGGTCCGGGCTCCCGCGCCGGTTGCCCGGACGTCCGGGCCGCCGGCCACCCGCACGTCCGGGCCGATGCCGTGCGCGTCGACGAAGTGGCAGGAGGTCCACTGCTGCCGGCCCGGGGGACCGACGAGGCGGTAGGTCGGTACCGTCGTGGCGCACTGCTGCTGCGCCGCCGGGCACCGGGTGTGGAACCGGCAGCCGGCCGGCGGGTCCACGGGGGAGGGGATGTCGCCGCCGAGCAACACCCGCCGCCGGGTCCGCTGGACCACCGGGTCGGCGACCGGGGCCGCGGACAGCAGGGCCTGGGTGTAGGGGTGGCTCGGGTGCGCGAACAGCCGCTCCCGGCTGCCGGACTCGATGATCTGACCGAGATACATCACGGCCACCTCGTCGGCCAGGTACTCCACCGCCGACAGGTCGTGGGTGATGAACAGGCAGGCGAAGCCCATGTCCCGCTGCAGGTCCGCGATCAGGTTCAGCACAGACGCCTGCACCGACACGTCGAGTGCGCTGGTCGGCTCGTCGGCGACCAGCAGCGTCGGGCCCGACACCAGGGCGCGGGCGATGCTGACGCGCTGGCGCTGGCCGCCGGACAGCTCGTGCGGGTACCGGCGGCCCACCTCCTGTCGCAGGCCGACCTGTTCCAGCGCCGTGGCCACCGACCGGTCGCGCTCCTGGCGGGATCCGCTCAGCCGCAGTAGCCGGAGCGGCTCGGCGACCACGTCCCCCACGGTCATCCTGGGGTCCAGCGAGGCGCCCGGGTCCTGGAACACGATCGACACCTCGCGGCGGTGCCGGCGCAGCGACCGCCGCCCGAGATGGGAGATGTCGACCCCGCCGGTCACCACGCGGCCGCCGGTCGGTTCCAGCAGGCGCACCGCGCACCGGCCCACCGTTGACTTGCCGGAGCCGCTCTCCCCGACCAGGGCGACGACCCGGCCGCGGTCCACCGTCAGCGAGACCCCGTCGACGGCGCGAACCGGTCCGAAGTGCTTGACCAGGTCGGTGAGCACCAGGGCGGGCGGAGCCGGGTCCCGGCTGCGGTTGTCCTGGCTGCCCGGGTCCCGGCTGCCGATGTCCGGCGTCGCGGTCATGACCGGGTCCCCGCGCCGACGGCCGGGTGCCAGCAGGCGACCCGGTGGGGGACCACGTCGGCGGGCGTCCCGTCCACCGGGGCCAGCGGCGGTGCACTGGTCCGGCAGCGTTCGTCGGCCGCGGGGCAGCGATCGGCGAAGGTGCACGCGTCCGGCTGCTCGGCGAGCACGGGCACCATGCCCGGGATCTCCTTCAGGCGCTGCCGTACCGGCGGACCCGCCCGGCCGGCCGGGTCAGCCCGGTCGACCCCGTCAACCCGGTCACCACCGTCCGCCCGGTCACTGCCACCGCTGGTGACGACGGCGCCCAGCAGCCCCGCGGTGTAGTGGTGTTGCGGGTCGGCGAACAGCGTCCCGACCCCGGCCGACTCCACGGTGCGCCCGGCATACATCACCACGACACGGTCGGCGATGTCGGCGACGACGCCCAGGTCGTGGGTGATGAGCAGGATCGCGGTGCCCAGCCGCTCACCCAGCTCCCGCAGCGTGTCCAGGATCGCGGCCTGCACCGTGACGTCCAGGGCCGTTGTCGGCTCGTCCGCGACCAGGACGTCGGGCTCGCACGCCAGGGCCATGGCGATCATCACCCGCTGCCGCATGCCGCCGGAGAGCTGGTGCGGGTACTCGTCGACCCGCCGCCGGGGCGACGGGATCCCCACGATGCCGAGCAGCTGCACCGCCCGCTCCCGCGCCGCCCCCCGGGACAGCCCCTCGTGGTGGCGCAGCACCTCGGTGACCTGTCGGCCGACGGTGAGCACCGGGTTGAGCGAGGTGGTCGGCTCCTGGAAGACGTAGGCAAGTCTTGCGCCGCGGACCGCCCGCAAGGTCCGGTCGGACGCCCCGACGAGCTCGGTGCCGTCCAGCAGCACCGACCCGGTGACCCGCGCCGTCTGTGCGGAGAGGCCGGCCAGGGTCATCGCCGTCACGCTCTTTCCGCAGCCGGACTCACCGACCAGCGCAACGACCTCCCCGCGGCGCAGGTCGAAGGACACCCGGTCCACGGCGCAGACGCGGCCGCCCTCGGTCCGGAAGGTGACCGACAGGTCGGTGACCCGCAGGACCGGGTCGGCCACGGCGGGGTCGACGGTCCGGGAGATGGACAGAGCGGTGCTCATCGGCGGCTCGCCTTCGGGTCGACCGCGTCGCGCAGGGCGTCACCGAACACGTTGAACGCCAGCGCGAGCACGAGGATGGTCACACCGGGGATGACCGCCGTCCACGGCGCCCGGGCCGCGTACTGCTGTGCGCTGGCCAGCATGACGCCCAGGCTGGCGGCCGGCGGCTGGATGCCCAGGCCAAGAAAGGAGAGCACTGCTTCCCCGAGGATCGCCCCGGGGATGGCGACGGTCGCCGAGACGATGAGCGTGGGCACGGCGTTGGGCAGGATGTGCCGGCCCAGTACCCAGGCCGGGCCGGCGCCGTCGACCAGCGAGGCCTCGACGAACTCCTGCGAGCGCAGCCGCAGTGTCTCCGAGCGGATGACCCGCACGACACTCGGCACGTGCGCGATCCCGATGGCGATGGCCGCGTTGGTCAGGCTGGCGCCGCGGATCGCGGCCAGCCCGACGGCCAGGATGAGGAACGGGAACGCCAGCATGAGGTCGGTCAGCCGCGACACGACCACGTCGACCGCGGAGGTGTAGCCCGAGGCCAACCCGAGTGGCACCCCGACGACCATGCCGACCGCGACCGCCAGCAGGCCTACGGTCAGCGAGGCCCGGGTGCCGTACATGATCCGGCTCAGCACGTCGCGGCCCAGGTCGTCGGTCCCCAGCAGGTGGCCGGCGGCCCCGGGTGGGGCGAACGTGGCATTGAAGTCGGTCAGGTCCGGGGACACCGGTGCCAGTAGTGGCGCGCCGACGGCGACCACCACGGCGACCAGTAGGACCGCCGCACTGATCACCGCCAGCGGGTTGTGCCCCAGTCGCCGCAGCACCCGGTTGCCCGCCCGCCGAACCGGGACCGCGCCCGGCGCGGCCAACACGGCCGTCATGCGGTGACCCCCGACACACGGATGCGCGGATCGATCACCGAGTACAGGAGGTCGACGGCGAAGTTGACCAGGATGTACCCGGCGGCGGTCACCAGCACGACCGCCTGGATGACCGGGTAGTCGCGCTGGAACACGGCGTCCACCGTCATCTTTCCGAAGCCGGGCAGGCTGAAGATCGACTCGGTGACCACTGCGCCGGAGATCAGCCCTCCGAGCTGCAGCCCGACGATCGTGGTGACCACCACCAGGCTGTTGCGCAGGGCGTGCCGGGTGATGACGGTCCCCGCGGGCAGCCCCTTCGCCCGGGCGGTCCTGATGTAGTCCGCGCCCAAGGAGTCCAACATCGCCGAGCGCGTCTGGCGCATGATCACCGCCGCCAGCCCCAGGGCCAGCACGACCACCGGCATCACCAGGTGCGTCAGGTTACCGGCGGGGTCCGACAGCGGTACGAACCCGGACGCCGGCAGCCAACCCAGCGCGACCGACAGGTAGACGATGCCGAGCAGCCCGAGCCAGAAGTTCGGCACCGACAATCCCAGCAGGGCCACGGCGTTCACCGCCCATTCGATGACCCCGCCGCGGTACACGGCGGCGAGCACGCCGCACGCGACGCCGACGGCCACGGCCAGCAGCAGGGCCAACAGCCCCAGCTCGAGCGTCACCGGCAGCGCGGTGGCGATCATGGCGCGCACCGGGGCGCCGGTGCGCACCGAGGTGCCGAGGTCCCCGTGGGCCAGGGCCACCACGTAGCGCCAGTACTGGACCGGCACCGACTGGTCCAGCCCGTACTCCGCGCGGATGGCCGCCAGCGACGCCGCGTCCCGGTTCTCCCCGGCCAGCGCGAGCGCCGGGTCCCCGGGCAGCGCGCGCACGGCGGCGAACACCACCATGGAGGCGAGCACGAGGGTGAGCGCGGACTGCCACGCCCGCGTCAGCAGGTAGCGGCCCATGGTGTCCGCTTCCCTACTTGGTCAACCCGGCGAACGCGGTACGGACCACTCCGTCCGGGTAGACCTGGATGCCGACGACCTTGTCGGTGCGGATCCCGGTCAGGTTCCGCCCGCGATACAGGAAGATCGCCGCGTCGATCTGCTGCAGCCTGGTGACGGCCCGGCCGTAGAGCTGCTTACGGGTGGCCGGGTCGGTCGTGGTCCGCGCCCTCTGCAACAGGGCGTCCAGCGCCTTGTCCGAGACGCCGTTGGTGTTCTGGGCGCCGCCGCTGGCGAAGAACTGCGTGATGTTGGCGTCCGGGTCGACGCGGCCGGACCAACCCAGCGCCAGGGTCTGGAAGTTGCCGGTGTCCTCCGCGTCGAGCAGCGTCGTGTACTCCACCGGGGCGATCTTCATCTCGAAACCGCCGGCCTTCACCATCGCCTGCAGGGCCTGGGCGAACCTGAGGCTGTCCGGGCTGTTGGTCACCGTCAGCGTGAACGGGACCGGGGTGGCGACGCCGGCGTCGGCGAGCAGCTTCTTCGCCTGCTCCGGCTGGTATGTCGTGCACGGCAGGAGGTCCGCCGGCGCGAACTGGTTGATCGACGAGATCGGCGAGCAGCTGGGCACGGCCTGGCCGTTGAACACGGTCTTGACCAGCCCGGCGCGGTCGATGCTCAGCTCCAGGGCCCGCCGGACGGTGGGGTTCGAGCCCAGCGGGGTGCCCACCTTTCCGACCGGCTGGCCGACGCCCTTGGTGTTGCCGATGTTGACCTGCAGCGCCTGCCAGCCGAGCGAGTCCGAGCTGAGCAGCTGGATGTCCTTGGCCGCCCGCAGCTTGTCGACGTCCTGGCTGGACACGCTGTCGGCGACGGCTACGTCACCGGACTGCAGGTTCTGGTCGCGGATGTTGGCGTCGGTGATGATCCGGTAGTCGATGCGGTCCAGGTTGACCCGCCCGGCGTCGTAGTAGTTCGGGTCCCTGACGACCGAGATCGAGGTCGACGGGACCCGGGCGGCGAACTTGAACGGTCCGACACACACCGGGGAGCTGGCGAACTTGGTGCCCTCCTTCGCCAGCGCGGTGGGCGAGAGCACCATCCCGGCCCGGTCGGCCAGCGCCGCGGTGAACGGCGCGAACGGGGCGGAGAAGTGCACGACGACCGTCGAGGCGTCGGGGGTGTCGATGGTGGTGACCGGGCCGAGCTCGGTCTTGCGGGCCGAGGTCGGCAGGGTCAGGTCGCGCTGAAGCGAGGCCTTCACCGCCGCGGAGTCCATCGTCGTGCCGTCGGCGAACCGCACCCCGGTCCGCAGCTTGATCGCGACCGTCCGGCCGTCGGCCGAGGTCGTCGGCAGGGCCGTGGCCAGCTGCGGGACGATCTTGGTCGTCTGGTCGAGGTCGTAGAGCTTCTCGCAGATGTTGGTGAAGACGTAGCGGGAGTACAGCGACCGCGACTGTGTGGGGTCCAGCAGGTCCGGGTCGGCGGACAGCCCGACGGTCAGCGTTCCGCCCTTGCGGACCGCGCCGGTGGCGGCGGGGCTGCCGAACGTGTCGCCGGAAGGGGCGACCGACGACGCGGCGCCGGTCGCACCGGCCCCGGACCCGTTCCCGGCCGGGGTCACGGAGGTGCAGGCGGCCGCCATCAGCAGCGCGGCTGCGACGGCTGTGCCGCGCAGGATTCGCGCCTGGCCGGAACCAGGTCCGGTCGGTCGGCGGCGGGCGGTGCGCGCCATGCGTTCTCCTCGGGTGCGGGGACGGGGTGCTCGCGGGTCCCGGGATGGGCGCGGCCGTCCGTGCACCGCGCGTCGGCGTCGCGGGTGAAGGGTCGGCAGCGGCCGGCGCCGGGGCGGCCCGCGGTTGAGATCTTGACCCAACGTGCCATCGCAGTGACCTTGCGAAACGACTGACACCCGGTATTAACAAGGCCGAAACATCGGGGGTGTCTTCGGCGACCAGACGCGACCACGCCGGGCATCCGCGGTCGGCGGGTCGGACGGATACCGTCAACCGGTGCCGCCATCCCCCGTCTCCGCCGGCCCGCCCGTACCCGTACCCGTACCTGTGCCGGCCGGCCCGGCCGTACCCCTCGCGCCGGGGTCGCGTGGTGGTCCGTCCGAGCCGGTCGAGGTCTCCGCGACCGCCGTCGACGGCCTGGACGACTGGCTGTGCGGGGTGGCCGGCGTGCCCGCCGGCCCCGCCCGCGCACTGCCGACGCTGCCTGCGGTGCTCGCGCTGACGTCGGCCGCCGGCTCCGGCGGTCCGGCCGCGCTGCTGGCGTCGCTGGTCGCCGGCCGGCCCGGGATGGCGGTGGTGCACGGCGACCAGCGGATCGAGGCCCACCGCATGGTCCGGGTGGGTGACCGGCTGTTGTTCGCCAGCGAGGTCGAGTCGGTCCGGGCCATGGGCGGCGCGACGGTGCTGGCGGTCGGCACGACGGTGACCACGGAGGACGGCGAGTCCGTCGCGACGTTGCGGTCCTCGTTCGTGGTGACGGGCCCGGCGTGACCGCGCCGGCCCGGCCCGCCGTCGCGGTCGGCGACGAGCTGCCCGCCTTCGTCGCCACGGTGACCCGCGCCGACCTCGCGCGGTACGCGGCCGCCTCCGGGGACGGCAACCCGATCCACCTCGACGACTCCGCGGCCCGCGCGGCCGGCCTGCCCGGCGTGGTCGCGCACGGGATGGCGACGCTGGCGCTCGCGGCCCGGCTGGTCACCGCCTGGGCCGGTCCCGGCGCGGCGGTCGCCACCCTGCGGACCCGGTTCCCCCGGCCGCTGGTGGTCCCCGCCGAGGGCGGCGCCGAGGTGGCCGTCTCCGGCAGGGTCGCCGAGGTCGCCGACGACGGCTCGGTCCGGGTCGACCTCACCGTCACCAGCGGTGGCACGGCCGTGTTGCTCCAGGCCCGGGCCGTCGTCCGGCCGGCGGCTGCGGCATCCGGCGGCCCGGGATGACCGCGGCGGGCCTGGACAACGGCAGGGTCCGGGTGATCGCGGCGGCGGGTGCGCCGGTGGCGTTGCGCGACCTGACCACGACCCGGGTCGGCGGCGCCGCAGGGGAGCACGTCGTCGCGACGGACACCGACGGGCTCGTGGAGGCAGTCCGGTCGGCGGACCGCGACGGGGTTCCGGTCCTGGTCGTCGGCGGCGGTTCGAACCTGCTGGTCGGCGACGACGGGTTCCCCGGTCGCGTCGTGGTCGTCCGCACCCGCGGTGTGGTGGTCGAGGCGGAGGACAGCTGCGGCGGGGCGGCGGTGCGGGTCGCCGCCGGGGAGGACTGGGACCGGTTGGTGTCGGCCGCGGTGGACCGGCAGTGGCTCGGGGTCGAGGCGCTTGCCGGGATCCCGGGATCGGTGGGCGCGACCCCGGTGCAGAACGTCGGCGCCTACGGTCAGGAGGTCGCGGACAGCATCGCCACCGTCCGGACCCTGGACCGGGTCACCGGGCGGATCCGGACGATCGCGGCGGCCGACTGCGGGTTCGGCTACCGGACCAGCCGGTTCAAGGCCGAGCCGGGCCGGTTCGTCGTCCTGGAGGTGGCGTTTGCCCTGGTGACCGGCACGGTCACCCGGACGGTGGGGTACGCCGAACTCGCCGGTCGCCTGGGGATCGCCGTCGGGGACGCGGCTCCGGCGCGCGACGTCGCGGCCGCGGTCCGGGACCTGCGCCGGGCGAAGGGGATGGTCCTGGACGCGGCGGACCCGGACACCTGGAGCACCGGTTCGTTCTTCACCAACCCGGTGGTCGCGGTCGCCGACGTCCCGGCCGACGCACCGGCGTGGCCGCAGCCCGACGGGCGGGTGAAGACGAGCGCGGCGTGGTTGATCCAGCACAGCGGCTTCGGCCGCGGGTGGCCTGGCGGCGGTCCGGCGACGCTGTCCACCAAGCACACCCTGGCTGTCACCAACCGAGGGACGGCCAGCACCGCGGACGTCCTCGGGGTGGCCCGCGCCGTCCGCGACGGCGTGCGAGAGCGGTTCGGAGTCACCCTCGAGCCGGAACCGACGCTGGTCAACTGCTCGCTGTGACCCGACAGCGCCGCCCCGGGGGTCAGGTGTCGTCACCGAGCTGGACGTCGCGCGTCGGTGCCGTGGCGCTCTGCGGGTTGACCGCCTGTACCCCGGCGGCTCCGGATGGCTCATCAAGGGCGGCGGCAACGTCCAGTCCGTCCAGCACGACGACAGCCGCCGAGGTCGACCAGTTCCCCTCGGACGATCCGGTGCGGGGAACTGAGTCCGCCGGGTGTCAGCCGGCGACCGCCGACGCGGCGACACGGTTCGGCGACTTCCTCGTCAGCGGAATCCACGCCGACGATCGGGCTGGAACCCCGATCTCGACGCTGGCCGGCCCGCTCTTCTTCACGCCGAGGACCCCTGGGAAACCTGGCCAGATGATGGTCGTCCGGGCGGTGAACTCCGGGACCGGGGCGACGTTCGCCACGCACACGGACGCGGTGAGTAGCTCGGGAGCCGGCGGCAGGTCGTTCTACGTCCTCGGGGTGGACCTCCCGTCACCCGGGCGGTGGGAACTGCACCTGACGTTGGGATCCAACGCCGGATGCGCACTCGTGGTGGTCGAGTAGCTCAGCCGCCCGGGCCGGGTCCGGCACCGGGCAGGTCTAGGACGTCGACGTCCGCGCCGGCGGGGACGTCAGGTCCCGCCCGGACGAGTGCGAGCCCGTCGGCCAGCGCTGCACCGCGCAGCATCGCCGGCCCGTCGTGCCCGGTCGGCAGCGCGATGCCGGCCCGCCGGCGGACCGGGACCAGTCGGGCGTCCCGGGGGTGCGCCCGCAGCGGACGGGCGAGCCGGGCGGGGAGGAGGGGCGGCACCGGCAGACCGCGCAGCCCGGCCACCAGCGGGACCACCAGGGTGACCAGGCCGGCGAGCGCCGCCAGCGGATTGCCCGGCAGGCCGACCACCCGGACCCCGCCCGGCAGCCGGGCCAGCAGCATCGGGTGACCCGGCCGACAGGCGACCCCGTCGACCTCACACACGGCGCCGAGTCCGGCCAGCACCGGGCGCAGCACGTCGGCCGGGCCGGCCGCGGTCGACCCGGTCACCACGACGACGTCCGCGCCGGCGCACGCCCGGTCCAGCGCCGCCCCGAGCAGCGTCGCGTCGTCCCGGACGACGGCCACGGCGGACACCGAAGCGCCGGCCGCGACCAGCGTCGGTGGCAGCAGCGGGGTGAGCGCGTCCCGGACGCGGCCGGGGTCCGGGACGCCGACCCCGACCAACTCCGAGCCGGTGACCAGCACCGCAACCCGCGGCCGCGGCGCCACCAACAGGGTGTCGGTGCCGACCGCCGCCGCCAGTCCCACCGCGGCGGGGGACAGCCGGGTGCCGGCAGGCAGCAGCGCGGTCCACGCGGGCACCTCCTCACCGCGACGGCGGACGTGCCGCCCGAGCGGGGCCGGCGCGGTCAGCTCGTCGTCGACCCGGACACCGGCCTCGTACGGCACGACGCCCTCGCAGCCGGTCGGGACCGGCGCACCCGTGGCGACCTCCACCGCCGCCCCGTCGGTGAGCTCGCCACCGCCGACCTCGCCGGCCAGGACCTGTCCGGTCACCCGCCAGGGCCCGGGTCCGCGGACCGCGTACCCGTCCATCGCCGAGCAGTCGAACGGCGGCAGCGGGCTGCGTGCCCAGAGCCGCTCCATCAGCACCGCACCGGCCGCATCCGCGACCGCGACCGCTACCGGCGCCAGGGCGGGAGCCGAACCGGCCAGCCGCCGTGCCTCGTCCCAGGCGGTCGACGCCGTCCGGGCGGCTGCTGCGCTCAGCGGACGTCCTGTCCGGGCTCGTCCAGCAGCGCCCGGATGCGCGCGGTGACGGACGCCACGTCCGCCGGACCGCCGCCGGCGCGCCCGGCGGCCAGCCCGACCAGCAACGTCGTCAGTGGCGCGGCCGGGCGGGCCACCCCGTGCGCCACATCGCGGGCCAGGTCCAGCACCCCGGTGACGTCGACCTCGGGAAGGTCCAGGTCGGCGCGGACGCGGTCGACCCACGCGGTCAGGCCGGTCCCGCCCGGGGCGGAGGGGCCCGCGGGGTCACCGGTAGGACTACCGGCCGGGGGATGGGCGTCGGTCACCGGGACAGTGTGGCCGCCGGTCCCCGAACCGGCCGAACCAGCCGTCACGGCCGTCGCGGCCGTCGCCGCCGCGAGGTCCGCCGCGGTGTCGCAGTCGGTCTCCGGCGCCGGGTCTCCCGGCAGCCGCACGCGGACGACCCCGATATCCCGGGTGACCGCATGCCATGAGCGGCCGGCGGGGTCGTCCGGCAGCGCGGCCCGCAGCCGGGCGGTCTCCCAGACCCCCAGCAGTCCCTGGTCGCGGCCGGCCGCGTCGACGGCGACCGCGGACGGCCCCGCGCCGGCGAGCGCCCGTAGCGCCCGGGCGGTGAGGAACGGCAGGTCCACGGCCAGGACGAAGACCCGGTCGGCTGCGACATGGGGCAGCGCGGCGGCGACGGCGGCGACCGGACCACCGCCCGGCGGGTCCTCCCGGCACCAGATCGGGGCCGGGCGGCCGGGCGCGAGCGTGCCCGGGGTCAGCTGCCGCGCCGGGCCGGCAACGACGACCCGGCCGCAGACCGGCGCGACGGCGCGCAGCACCCGGTCCAGCAGCGGGACACCGGCGACCTCGACGGCCGCCTTGTCCCGGCCGAGCCGGGAGGAGCGACCACCGGCCAGCACCACCGCGTCCGGCAGCGCGGCCTCGCCGGCCAGCACTACCGCGTCCGGCGGCGCAGCCACGCCGGTCGGACCGCCGGTCCGGTCCCGGTCGCCCGCCACGGCACCATCCTTGCGCTGGGCGCGGGCCCCACGCCCGCGGCTGCGCGAAGCTGGGCGCGTGTCCCGATCGGTCGTCCGCCGCCCCGTCATCCGGCTGCAGGCCGGACGTCCCCCGGTCACCCGGCCGGACTCCCTCGCCGCCGAGGAGCCGCTGGAGATCCGGGTCGCCGGCCGCCCGCTGGCGGTCACCATGCGCACCCCCGCCACCGCGGAGACCGACTGGGACCTGGCGTCGGGCTTCCTGCTCACCGAGGGGGTCGTCAGCTCCGCGGACCAGATCAGCGCCATCCGGTACTGCGCGGGCTCCGTCGCCACCCTCGTCCCCGGCTCGGACCAGACGGTGCCGCAGAACACCTACAACGTCCTGGACGTCGACCTCGCGCCCGGTGTCCCGGCGCCGGACCCGTCGCTGGAGCGGGCCTTCTTCACCACCAGCTCGTGCGGCGTCTGCGGCAAGGCCAGCATCGATGCGGTCGCGACGTCCTCGGTCTTCGACGTCCGAGCCGACCCGGTCCGGCTGCCCGCCGAGCTGGTCCTGACCCTGCCGGACCGGCTGCGGGCGGCCCAGCGGGTGTTCGACAGCACCGGCGGGCTACACGGCGCCGCCTTGGTCGACCCGACCGGGCAGCATCCGGATGTGGTGCGCGAGGACGTCGGACGGCACAACGCGGTGGACAAGGTGTTCGGCGCCGCGCTCCGGGCCGGTGGGGTACCGGCACGCGGCCGGGTGCTGGTGGTGTCCGGCCGGGCATCGTTCGAGCTGACGCAGAAGGCCCTGATGGCCGGCGTGCCCGCACTGGTCGCGGTGTCGGCGCCGTCGTCGCTGGCGGTGGAGCTCGCCGACGCCGTGGGGATGACCCTGGTCGGGTTCGTCCGCGGGGAGTCGATGGTCGTGTACGCCGGGTCACACCGCGTGCCGCAAACCGTCCCGACGGCCCCGGCCGGCGTGGCCACCTGAGCGGTTGTTCATCTTCCTGTCACCAGTTGGTCACGGTGCGGCGTGTCGGGTGGGTGGGTCCCGGTCCCGGGCCCGTCCCCGGCGCACGATCGGGTCGCTGGACCGCATCGCGGCGGTCAGGACCGGACGACCGGAGGACACCGCGGATGACGACATACGTCGCCGGGCCCGCTGATTCCGGCGACGCTGCGGGGCCTGCGGGCCTCGCGGCCTCGATCGACGATCCAACCTGGTGGGACCGGCACGGCTGGGACGGGGTGTCGCCGAGCCCGGCGGTTGCGTCCCTGGCGCTGGGCGACGGACCGGATCCGACCGCGGCGGCCAACGACGGGCCGCGCTGGTCGACCATGCTGACCGCCGTTGCCGTCGTCGGGGGTCTGCTCACGCTTCCCGTGCTCGGCTTCGCCGGCGGGTTCGGCCGGATCCTGGCGCCGACGGTGTGGGCGTTCGTCGGCCTGGCAGTCGGCTTGCGGCTGTCGGACCGGGAACCGGCGTGGGACCTGCGCGACGCGCGGCGGGTCGAGCCGCTGGTCGGCTGGCTGCTCGCCTACGCGGGGACTGCCGTGCTGGGGCTGCGGTGGTTCGAGGGCGTCGAGGGCTGGTGGGTGCCCGGGACCGTGCTGACGGCGTTGATGCCGTTCGCCGTGGCGCGAGCACGTCCCGCCACCGCCGGGCGGGGCCGATCGGTCCGGCTCCGCACCTTCCGCAGCCCCGACTGAGTCGGACCGACTGAGCCGGACGGACTGAGCCGGACCCGACGCGGTGCGCGCAGTCAACCGAGGCTCGTCCACGACGTGGACAGCGCGAGGCCCACCGTCGTGACGATGGCGGCGACCCCGGCGGTTGCGAGCATGACGCCGACCCGGCGGCCTCGGCCCGGCACCCGCAGCCCCTCCCGCGTCGAGGTGGCTGCGAGGTGGACCGCGGGCAGGAACCGGGCGAGGACGTGGAGTCCGGTCGCGACGGCCCAGACGACGAACGCCGCCTGATGCAGCGTCAGCGCTGAGATCTGCAGGCCGAGAACGGTCAGCAGCGGGTCGGCGTCGGGGCCGACTGCTGTCAGCGCGACCCCGGTGCCGAGCAGAGCCAGCGTGCTGAGGATGACCAGCGGCCCGAGCAGTCGCAGCAGCAGTGGGGGAGGGCCGGCCCGCTGGTAGATCTGCGCGCCGGTGTAGTACCGCGCTATGCGCCAGCCGGTCGTCGCGATCTTGGCCAGGGCCGGCGGGATGAGCAACAGGCCGAACGTCAGGTGCCAGGTGATGAGCCCGCGCACGTTCAGCAACGTGACGAGTTCGGCGAGGAACAGCACGAGCAGTGTCAGGCCGAGCCAGGCCGTGAGCTGTGCGTTGCCGGCCGGTCCCCCGCTGCCGGGCCGGACCGGGTCTCGGCGGGGGCCGCGATCGGCAGCGACATCGACGAAGTCGTTGAGCGACTTGGGGAACTTCATGGCGTCCTCCGGTCAGTGGCGTCGCCCCACCGGCCCGGCGGGCGAGCGGGGCCCGCCGGAAATTGTCCCGCGAGCGTCCGGCTCCGGAAGGAGGCGATGCCGTTGGTTTGGTCGGTGGTGTCGTCGTGACCCGCCGCGGCGGCGGACCCGTGGATCGTCTCCGTGGCCAGGCGGCCCTCGCGGGTATCCGATGTAGCCGGTCTTGCAGGGTGTTGTCTGGAACGGCACCGTCGGGTTGACCCGACTGGCCCACGCGTTCCCGAGGGCCTAGTCCGCTCGTTCATCCACATCGCCGCAGCCACCTGTCGCTCGCCGGTTCGGCTCTGAGCGGACGCCCGGTTCGACGGCGACCGCACGGCAGCGGGCACGGGGCGGTCAGCAAGCACCGCGTCGAGCCGCTTCCCCACCTCGCAGTTCCGGAGCACCTCGATTGGGGAACCGGCTACCGGCTCCTCCGTCAGCGGCGGCCGCCGGACCTGCCGTCGCGCCGGGCGCTGACCACGCCGGTGTCGAAGCCAGCCAGGTGCAGACCACCGGAGAACCGGGCGTGCTCGATCTTCACGCACCGGTTCATCACCACTGTCAGGCCGGCCGCCTCGCCGCGCCGCGCGACGTCGGCGTCGAACAGCCCGAGCTGGGCCCAGTAGGTCTTCGCCCCGACCCCGATGGCCTCGTCGAGGACCGCGCCGAGTTCGGAGTGCCGCCGGAACACCTCGACGAGGTCCGGCACCACCGGCAGCGCTGCCAGCGACGGGTAGGCCGGGTGGCCGAGGATCCGGGTCGCGGTCGGGTTGACGAAGTACACCTCGTAGTCGGACTCGGCGAGCAGGTAGGTCGCGACGAAGTTGCTGGCGCGCGCCGGGTTCGCCGACGCACCGACCACGGCCACCGTCCGCGTCCGGCGCAGGATCGCCAGCCGTTCCCGCGCATTCGGCCCGACCCAGTCCTCGGCGTCAGTCATGCGCCACCTCCGTCGGCGGCCTTGGTGGCGGCGGTCAACGCCTGGTCCAGGTCCCAGACGATGTCGTCGAGGTCTTCCAGCCCGACGCTGATCCGCACCAGGTCGGCCGGCACGTTGCCCGCCTCGAGCTGGGCTGCGGTCAGCTGCTGGTGCGTGGTGCTGGCGGGGTGGATCACCAGGGTCCGGGCGTCGCCCACGTTGGCGACGTGGCTGCACAGTTGCACCGCGCCGACGAACGCCTCGCCGGCCGCGCGCCCGCCGCGGACGCCGAACGACATCACCGCGCCCGGTCCCTTCGGGGTGTATCGGGCCGCACGTTCGGCGAACGGGTCGTCGGGCAGCCCCGCCCAGCGGACGTAGGACACCCGCTCGTCGGCGGCCAGCCACCGGGCGACCCCGTGGGCGTTGGCCAGGTGCGCGTCCATCCGCTGCGGCAGCGTCTCCACCCCCTGCAGCAACAGGAAGGCGGACAGCGGCGAGAGCGACGCTCCGATATCGCGCAACTGCTCACTGCGCAGCTTCGTCAGGAAGCCGTACTCGCCGAAGTTCCCCCACCAGGACAGGCCGTTGTAGCTCGGGACCGGCTCGGTCATCGTCGGGAACCGGCCGTTACCCCAGTCGAACCGGCCACTCTCCACGACCACCCCGCCCAGCGTCGTCCCGTGGCCGCCGATGAACTTGGTGGCCGAGTGCAGGACGATGTCCGCGCCGAACTCCATCGGCCGGCACACGTAGGGCGTCACCATCGTCGCGTCGACCACCAGCGGGAGCCCGGCGTCGTGTGCGACAGCGGCGAGCCCGGCAAGGTCGGCGACCTCTCCGGAGGGATTGCTCACCACTTCCGCATACACGAGCTTGGTCCGGTCGGTGATCGCCGCGGCGTAGTCGGCCGGGTCGGTCCCGCGCACGAACGTGGTGGACACCCCGAAGCGGCGCAGCGTGACGTCGAGCTGGGTCAGCGTCCCGCCGTACAGGCTCGCGGCGGCCACGATCTCGTCACCGGTCCCGGTGAGCGCGGCGAACGTCAGGAACTCTGCGGCCTGCCCGCTCGCGGTCGCCACGGCGCCGATGCCGCCCTCCAGCGAGGCGATCCGCTCCTCGAACGCGGCGACCGTCGGGTTCGCGATCCGGCTGTAGACCGTCCCGTACTTCTGCAGCGCGAACAGGCTCGCCGCGTCCTGGGCGCTGTCGAACACGAAGCTGGTCGTCTGGTGGATGGGCACGGCCCGGGACCCGGTGGACGGGTCCGGCACGGCACCGGCGTGCACCGCCCGCGTCCGGAACCCCCAGTTGCGGTCGCCCTGTTCGCCGGTCATCGCGTCCCCTTCCGATCCGCCCGCCGGCCGGATGCTGACACCGGCCGACCGTCCCGTTGTGCGCAGCTGTGAACCCCGGTCCGTACCCGGGCTGTTCCCGGCGTCGGGGTGGTGCCGCCGTCGGGTGGTCTGCAGGCGCCCGTTCCGGACAGGATGCCCCGGGTGGACACGCCGCCCCTGCCGCCGGTCCTGGCCGGGTACCCGACACCACGGCGGTCCCGGGCCTGGGACGAGGCGCTCGCCCGGGCCGCCGACGGTTCCGGGGCCGGCCGGGCCTCCGTGGCCGACGGCCGCCCAGGGGTCCGTGACACCTACGGCCCACTGGTGCGCACGATCGGTGCCCTGCCCGGCGGCGGGCTCCTGGACCGGGCCGCTGCGCTGGCCCGCCGGCACGCCGACCGGGGCATCACGTTTGCCCTGGAAGGGGAGCAGCGGCCGTTCCCGCTGGACCCGTTCCCGCGGATCGTCGACGCCGCCGAGTGGACGGTCCTGGCGCAGGGCCTGGCGCAGCGGGTCCGGGCGCTGGAGATGTTCCTGGCCGACGTCTACGGCGGGCAGCAGATCATGGCCGACGGTGTCGTGCCGGCCGAGCTGGTGACCAGCTGCCCGCAGTTCGTGCCCGGACTGGTCGGGCTGGTCCCGCCGACGGGTGTCCGGGTGCACGTGGCGGGCATCGACGTCATCCGCGACCGCACCGGGACGTTGCGGGTGCTGGAGGACAACCTGCGCAGCCCGTCGGGGGCCTCCTACGCGCTGGAGAACCGGGCGGCGATGACCTCGGTGACACCGGAGCTGTTCGAGGGCTACGCCGTGGCGCCGGTCGGTGACTACCCGGGCCGGCTGCTGGCGGTCCTGCGGGCCGCGGCGCCGCCCACCGCGACCGACCCGACGGTGGTCGTCCTGACTCCGGGCGGGGCCGGCGGCGCCGCCGTCGAGCACGAGCTGCTGGCCCGGCTGATGGGGGTGCCGCTGGTGCGGGGCACTGACCTGGTCGTCCGGGACTCGGTGCTCCACCTTCGGCGTGCGGGACGAACCGAGCAGCGCGTCGACGTCGTATACCGCCGGGTCGACGACGAGTACCTGGACCCGCGCGAGTTCGACGGGCGGCCGGTGCACGGGGTCGCCGGGCTGATGGGTGCCGCCCGTGCCGGCAACATCGCGCTGGCCAACGCGGTCGGCAACGGGATCGCCGACGACAAGGGCGTCTACACCTACGTCCCGGACATGATCCGGTACTACCTGGGTGAGCGGCCGCTGTTGCCGAACGTGGAGACGGTCCGCTGCTGGGTGCCCGAGGAACGGGCGGACGCGCTGTCGCGGATGGACGAACTGGTCTTCAAGCCGGTCGAGGGGTACGGCGGCCACGGCATCGTCTTCGGCCCGTCGGCCGACGACGCCGTGCTGGGCCGGCTGCGTGCGCGGGTCGAGGCAGACCCCCGCGGATGGGTGGCCCAGCCGGTCGTGGACCTGTCCACCGTCCCGACGCTGGTCGGGGACCGACTGGCGCCACGCCACGTGGATCTGCGCCCGTTCGTGCTCAACGACGGGAGGTCGACGTGGGTGCTGCCCGGTGGGCTGACCCGGGTGGCCCTGCCGGCGGACAGCCTGGTGGTCAACTCCGCACAGGGCGGGGGGAGCAAGGACACCTGGGTGCTGACCGACCCGGAACCGCCACTTCCGCCCGCGTCGCCGTGACGGCGACGCCGGCCTTGCCGTGACGGCGACGTCGGCCTTGCGGTGACGGCGCTCGGTCGGTGGCCGGCGAGGTCCCGGGGCCGTCAACCCGCCTCGTCCGGCGGGGGCGTGGCCAGCCACGCACCTATCCCGGCGAGCAGCCGCTCCCGGACGTCGGTCGGCGCCGCGGAGCCCTCCACCGAAGCCCGGGCGAACCCGGCGAGCTCCCGATCGGACAGCCCGTCGACCTCGCGGGCCTCGGTGTACTGCACGACCAGCCGGGAGCCGAACAACAGCGGGTCGTCGGCACCGAGCGCGACCCGCACGCCGGCGTCCAGCAGCGCACGCAACGGAACCGCCGCCCGGTCCGGGTAGACGCCCAGCGCGACATTGGAGGCGGGGCAGACCTCCAGCGTCACCCCGGCACCGGCCACCCGGGCGAGCACCGCGGGGTCCTCGGCCGCCCGTACCCCGTGGCCGAGCCGGTCCGCGCCCAGGACGTCCAGTCCGGCGGTTACCGAGTCCGGCCCGCGCAGCTCCCCGGCGTGCGGCACCGACAGCAGCCCGGCGCGGCGGGCGATCCGGAAGGCCGGCGCGAACTGCTCCGGCACACCGCGCCGCTCGTCGTTGCTCAGGCCGAACCCGACTACCCGCACACCCGGCGCCACCGCGTAGCGGCCCGCCAGCCGGGCCAGTGTCCGGGCGTCCAGCGGGTGACGGACCCGGTTGGCGGCGATGACCAGTCCGATGCCGATCCCGGTGTCCCGGGCCGCTCGTCGACAGGCGTCCAGGACCAGCTCGGTGAAGGCCGTGACCCCGCCGAACAGGGCCGCGAACCCGGACGGGTCGACCTGCAGCTCCAGCCAGCCCGATCCCTCGGCCGCGTCGTCGGCGGCGGTCTCCGCGACCAGCCGGTCGATGTCCGCAGGCGTCTGCAGGACCGAGCGGGCCAGGTCGTACAGGCGTTGGAAGCGGAACCAGCCCCGCTCGTCGGTCGCCCGCAGCTGCGGAGGCCAGTCCCGGACCAGCGAGGTCGGCAGGCGGACCCCGTGCGCGTCGGCGAGTTCGACCAGCGTCGCGTGCCGCATCGAGCCGGTGAAGTGCAGGTGCAGGTGTGCCTTCGGCAGCGTGGTCAGCGACCGCCGGGCACCGGGCACCGGCCGGGCACCGGGCACCGGCCGGGCACCGGGCACCTGCCGGGCAGCGGCCGGCACCTCGCGACTCAGCCGGCCTCGGCGAGCAGGTCCCGCACCCGGGTGACGCCCTCGACCAGGTCGTCGTCGCCGAGGGCATAGGAGAACCGCAGGTACCCGGACGGGCCGAATGCCTCGCCGGGGACGGCGGCCACCTCGACCTCCTCCAGCAGCAGGGCCGCCAGCTCCGCGGACGTGGTCGGCGTCCGGCCACGCACCGTCCGGCCGAGTACGCCGCGCACGTCCGGATAGGCGTAGAACGCCCCGGCCGGCAACGGGCACCGGACCCCGTCGATGCCGGACAGGATCCCGACGATGGTGTGCCGGCGCCGGTCGAAGGCCTCCCGCATCGCCGCCACGGCGTCCAGCGACCCGGCGACGGCGGCCAGGGCAGCCCGCTGTGCGACGTTGTTGACGTTGGCCGTCGAGTGGCTGTGCAGGTTGGTCGCCGCCCGGACGACGTCGGGCGGCCCGACCAGCCAACCCACCCGCCAGCCGGTCATCGCGTAGGTCTTCGCCACGCCGTTGAGGACCAGGCACCGGTCGGCGAGCTCGGGAACGGCGACCGGCAGCGACACCGCCTCGGCCCCGTCGTAGACCAGGTGCTCGTAGATCTCGTCGGTGACGACCCACAGGCCCCGGTCCGCGGCCCACCGGCCGATCTGCGCGACCTGTTCGGGGGAGTAGACCGCGCCGGTGGGGTTCGACGGGGAGACGAACAGCAAGATCTTCGTTCGTGGCGTCACCGCGGCGTCCAGCTGCTCGACGGTGACCGTGTAGCCCTCCTCGACTCCGGCGAAGACCTCGACGGGAACGCCGCCGGCCAGCCGGATCGACTCCGGGTAGGTCGTCCAGTACGGCGTGGGCACGATGACCTCGTCGCCGGGGTCGAGCAGGGTGGCGAACGCCTCGTAGACGGCCTGCTTGCCGCCGTTGGTGACCAGGACCTGCTCGGCGGCGACGGCATACCCGGAGTCGCGCAGCGTCTTCGCCGCTATCGCCTCGCGCAGCTCCGGCAGCCCGGCGACCGGGGTGTACCGGTGGTTTCGCGGGTCGCGGGCGGCCGCGACAGCCGCCTCGACGATCTCCGGCGGGGTCGGGAAGTCCGGCTCACCCGCACCGAACCCGATCACCGGCCGGCCGGCGGCCTTCAACGCCTTGGCCTTGGCGTCGACCGCGAGCGTCGCGGACTCACCGATCGCCGCCACCCGGGCGCTGACCCGGGTGATCGGGCCGGTCGGCCGGGTACCGGTGGGTGCTGTCGTCGTCATGGGCGTCATCCTGGCACCGGGCCGGAGACCGCCCGGGTCCGCTCCCGGGTCCGCGCCCCGGTCGTGGCCCCGGTCGTGGCCCCGTCGTGGCCCCGTCGTGGCCCCGTCGTGCCCCGGTCGTGCCCCGCGTCCGCGAGAGGTTCGCGACGACCTCCCGGCGGCCGTCGGCGCGGGTCGGCCGGCCGGTGGATGGGTACACTGCAACGGTTCGCCGGGACGCCGACCCGACCGGTCGGCCCGTCGGCGGCACTCATCGGGCAGTCCGGGCGACTGCCGGACGGCAGTAGCTCAATTGGTAGAGCCCCGGTCTCCAAAACCGGTGGTTGGGGGTTCGAGTCCCTCCTGCCGTGCCAGCTCCAGCAGTTCGGCCACGGCACGTGTGCGCATCCGGCAGACCCGAGCAGCAGGGAGTTCACCGTGACGACCCAGGCAGGCGACGAGGTCGCGGTGACCGGTGGGGCAACGCCGGCACCCCGGGGTCCTGCCCGGCGGCTCGCGCTGTTCTACCGCCAGGTCGTCGCAGAGCTGCGCAAGGTGGTGTACCCGAGCCGGGACGAGTTGATCCGTTACACCGGCGTCGTCCTGGCGTTCGTCGTGGTGGTCATCGCCTACGTCTCGCTCGTGGACTACGGCCTGCGGGCCCTGGTCCTGCGTGTATTCACCTGACCCGACCTGACTCGTCCCGGCTCCCGGCCGGGAGGCAGGCACCCCCCGCCGGGGGCGAACCGCGACCCGTGAGGAACCCGTGAGCCAGCCCGACGACCGCTTGACGCCCCCCGACGCACCGGACGCCGACGACAGCCCGTTCACCGACGCCGAGCTCGACGCCGAGGTCGAGGAGTCCCGCGACGCCGAGGTCGGCGGGAGCCCCGACGACGCCGAGGGCAGCGACCCGTTCGGGCAGGGCGAGGAGGCCGCCGCCGGTCGGCTGGACGAGGTCGGCAGCGTCGAGGAGGTCGGGTCGGTGACCGCCGTCCGCTCCGGCGACCCGGACACCGGCCTGCTCGGGGACGTGCCCGCCGATGCGGTCGACGGCGCCGACGACCCGGTCGGGTCGTCCGCCGGCCCCGGTCTCGGCGCCGGCAACGTCCTCGCCGAGGACGGCCCCGCGGAGGGGTCGGTCGCGGAGGCGGTCGAGGCGGCGGACGCAGAGCACGACCCCCTGGAGGAGTTCCGCCGGGTGCTGCGCGCCAAACCCGGCGACTGGTACGTGGTGCACACCTACTCCGGGATGGAGAACCGGGTCCGGGCGAACCTGGAGAACCGGATCGGCTCCCTGAACATGGAGGACTACATCTTCGAGGTGCAGGTTCCGGAGGAGGAGGTCTACGAGATCCGCAACGGGCAGCGCAAGAAGGTCCGGCGCAACGTGCTCCCCGGCTACCTGCTCGTCCGGATGGAGCTCACCGACTCGTCATGGGCGGCGGTCCGCAACACCCCGCAGGTCACCGGCTTCGTCGGGCAGAGTCACCAGCCGCTCCCGCTGTCCTACGCCGAGGTGGAGAAGATGCTCGCCCCCGCCGTGGAGAAGGGGGCCGCCGGTACCTCGGCCAAGCCCGCCGTGTCCGTCGTCGACTTCTCCGTCGGTGATTCGGTGATGGTCGTCGACGGCCCGTTCGCCAGCCTGCACGCGACGATCAGCGAGATCAATGCGGATGCCCAGCGTATCCGCGGCCTGGTAGAGATCTTCGGTCGGGAGACGCCGGTCGAACTCAGCTTCGACCAGATCCAGCGGCTGGAGTAGGGCGTCCGGCGCCGGACCCCGACCCGGGCTGGCACACTGGACGGTCCGCTCACACGTACTGCACGAGCACGCACACACAGATCGGGGAACGGTCGGATGCCGTCGAAGAAGAAGGTCGCTGCCATCGTCAAGGTGCAGCTGCAGGCCGGTGCCGCAACGCCGGCGCCGCCGGTCGGTACCGCACTGGGCCCGCACGGCGTCAACCTGATGGAGTTCGTCAAGGCGTACAACGCCGCGACCGAGTCCCAGCGGGGGTCCACGGTGCCGGTCGAGATCACCATCCTGGAGGACCGGACGTTCACGTTCCGGACCAAGACGCCGCCGACCGGCCAGCTGATCAAGAAGGCCGTCGGGGTGGCCAAGGGCTCGGCCGCACCGCACAAGGACAAGGTCGGCACGTTGACCAGGACCCAGGTGCGGGAGATCGCGCAGCAGAAGATGCCCGACCTGAATGTGACCGACATGGACGCCGCGGAGCGGACCATCGAGGGTCAGGCGCGGTCCATGGGCATCACCGTCACCGGCTGAGCACCCGTCAGCAGCACCGGCACGACGTGGGAGGGCCACCGGGGCCCGCCGACCACGACCTCACCACCACCGCGAGGAGCAGCACCCGTGAAGCGAAGCAAGGCCTACACCGCCGCCGCGGCCAAGATCGATGCCGACCGGCTCTACGCCCCGTTCGACGCGGTCGACCTGGCCCGCGACACCTCGGTCACGAAGTACGACGCGACCGTCGACGTCGCCATGCGCCTGGGCGTCGACCCCCGCAAGGCCGACCAGATGGTCCGCGGCACCGTCAACCTTCCGCACGGCACCGGCAAGGTAGCCCGCGTCCTCGTCTTCGCCACCGGTGACCGGGCTGAGGCCGCCCGCGCGGCCGGCGCCGACATCGTCGGTTCCGACGAGCTCATCGCCGAGGTGGCCGGCGGCCGGCTGGACTTCGATGCGGTGGTCGCCACCCCCGACCTGATGGGGAAGGTCGGTCGGCTCGGCCGCGTGCTCGGCCCGCGCGGGCTGATGCCGAACCCGAAGACCGGCACGGTCACCCCGGACGTGGTCCGGGCGGTCACCGAGATCAAGGGTGGCCGTGTCGAGTTCCGCGTCGACAAGAACTCGAACCTGCACCTGATCGTCGGTAAGACGTCGTTCACCACGCGGCAGCTGGCCGAGAACTACGGAGCCGCCTTGGACGAGGTCCTCCGACTGAAGCCGGCTGCGGCCAAGGGCCGTTACATCCGGCGGGCGACGGTGTCCACGACCATGGGCCCCGGCATCGAGGTCGACCCGTCGGTGACGAAGGTGATCCCGGCCGAGGCCTGACGCGGATCCGGCAGCCGCCCGCCGTTCCCGCCCGTGCGAGAGCATTGGGAACGGCGGGCACTGCTGTCGCGTTCGTCCGATCGACATCCGAGTCGGCTCCCGGTCGACCCATGATCGCGGAGGCCCGACGATGACCGCCCCACTGCCGACCCGTTCCCGTCGTGTTGCCGGCGTGCTGCCCGGAGCCGCCCTCGTCGTGCTGATCGCGGGCTGCGCAGCGGGGTCGCCGGCGGCCCAGCGTGTCGCTGCCCAACCCACGGCGACCGCGTCGGCGAGTTCCGCGACCGCCGCGCAGCCGGCTGGGGCCACGTCGTCCGCCGTCAGTCCGGGCGCGCTGGCCGACCGGATCGGCACGTCCCTGCGGGGCGTGTCCACCGGGACCGTCGAGGTGACCGTCGCGGCCAAGGGCGAGACGCTCGGCTCCGCGACCGTGACCGGCGACACCGCCGCGCGCGCAGCCGAGGCGAGCGCAACGGTGGGCGGCCAGCGATACCAGCTCCGGGCTCTTGGCGGTGCCGTGTATGCGTCCGGCCCGGCTGTCGCCCAGCTCGCCGGCGGCCGGACCTGGGTCCGGGTCGACGCCATGACGGCGGCGGAACTCGCGGCCGGCAGGTCGTCGCGGTCGGTGCCGACGGCGTTGCCGCAGCCGTCCCGGGTTGCGCGACTGCTGACCTCCGCGGTCGCCGTCCGCGACCTGGGTGCGTCCCGGGTCGCCGGTACCGCGGGGGTCGCCGGTACCGCGGGCCACGCCTACCGGGTCACCCTTCCGCTCGCCACGGTCGCCGAGCTGGCGGCTGTACCCAGCCTGCCGGTGGATCCGGCGCAGCGGGGCCGACTGCGCCAGGGGCTCGACTCGCTGGCCGCACAGGGCGTGACCTCGCTGTCCGCCGATCTCACGCTGGACGGCCGCGACCGCCCGCTGCAGGTGGTGGCGACCACACCGGCGCTCGGCGCCGAGGTGCCGTCCGTCCGACTCACTGCCACGTTCAGCGGGTGGGGCGCCGCGGTGCGCGTCGCCGCACCAGCCGCGGCGGATGTGACCAGGCTCGATGCGGCCGCACTGTCGGCACTGGCAGACGCCGCACGTGCCCCCGGGTCACCCGCCCGCTGAGCACCGCCCGACTGACCTAGACTGGCCCGAGCCGAAGACCGCTGGTGGTCGCCGCCCGAATCGGGTGGCGGTCCGAAGCCCCGGGAGACCCGGGGGCCCGCGTAGGTGTGATCGGAAGCTGTCCCGTTACGGACCGCGAGCCCCGAGCGCATCCGCGCCGGGGCTCTCCTCGTTTCCCGGGCACCGAGGCACCGCCCTGCCCGCGCCGTCCGCAGCCCCATCCGCGGTCGGTAGGAGAAACCCGAGGAGTCGCCATGGTGCGTCCCGACAAGGCCGCGGCCGTCGCGGAGCTGACCGACCAGTTCCGCGGGGCGTCCGCGGTCGTCCTGACCGAGTACCGCGGTCTGACCGTCAAACAGCTCGGTCAGCTCCGTACCGAGCTGGACGGCAACGCGACGTACGCGGTCGTGAAGAACACGCTCACCCGGATTGCCGCCGCCAACGCGGGCGTCACCGCGTTCGACGACCTGCTCACCGGCCCGTCGGCCGCGGTCTTCGTCACCGGCGACCCGGTCGTCGTCGCCAAGGGCCTGCGGGAGTTCTCCCGCAACAACCCGGCGCTGGTCATCAAGGGCGGCCTGCTCGACGGGAAGTCGATGAGCAGTGCCGAGCTGTCGAAGCTGGCCGACCTTGAGAGCCGCGAGGTGCTGCTGGCCAAGCTGGCCGGCGCCTTCCAGGCGCTCCCGCAGCGGGCCGTCTCGCTGCTGGCCGCACCGCTGGCCCAGGCCGCCCGACTGGTCGACGCACTGCGCGCCAAGATTGCCGAGAACGGTCCTGCCGACGTGGCGGACCCGGAGACCGCCATGGTGACGACCGCCGACGACCCGGCCGGGGCGCCGCCTGAGGCCGCGGCCGAGACGGCGGAATCCACCGGAGTCGTCGACCCGCCCGTGGAGTCCACCGAGCCCGGCGTCTGAGCCCCCCGACCGCGCCGGAGCAGGCTGCGCTCACCGATCCATCCGCACCCCCGCGACAGACCACCCGTTGACCACCACGTTGTGAAGGGAACCACCATGGCCACCATCGCCACCGACGACCTGCTCGAGGCCTTCAAGGGCATGACGCTGCTGGAGCTGTCCGACTTCGTCAAGCAGTTCGAGGACACCTTCGGCGTCACCGCCGCCGCACCCGTCGCGGTTGCCGCGGCCGGTGGGGCCGCCGGCGCCGAGGCCCCCGCCGCAGAGGAACAGGACGAGTTCGACGTCGTCCTCGACGCCGCCGGGGACAAGAAGATCCAGGTCATCAAGGAGGTCCGCACGCTGACGAGCCTGGGCCTGAAGGAGGCCAAGGACCTCGTCGAGGCCGCCCCGAAGTCGGTGCTCGAGCACGTGGACAAGGCGACCGCCGAGAAGGCGAAGGCAGCCCTGGAGGGCGCCGGGGCCAGCGTCACCCTCAAGTGAGCTGCTGAGCACCGCCGGCCCGACCCAGAGCTGCTGACCGGCGCCGACCGCCGGGTCCCGTACTTCGGACCCGGCGGTCGCTGCGTCCCCGGCTCCTGCCGTAGGCCGCCGTCGAGCCGCCGGTCCCCCTTGACGCCGGGACGGGATCGGTGGCAGCCTCCTCGTCGTCGGTGGTGAACGCCTCCCCGGCAGCCCCGGTTTCCGGGGCGCCGGACCCGCCGCGCGGAACGGACCTCGGTCCGGTCCGGGCCGCCTGATCCACGCGGTCCCCGGACGAGGGACGGTCTCGACACCTGCTCGGCCAAGGCACTAGTGTGTCTCTTTGCGCTGCCTTCCTGCTAAAAGCCGGGTCTCCTGCCCGGAGAGCTGCCGCGCCGTCAGACCGCTCGTTCCTGTCCGACCCGTGTACGTCACCGTTCCCCGCCGACTCCGCCGCCTGGCGGCACGCATGTCACCTGATCGCAGTCGCGATCAGTCCAGCTCGCCCCAGGCATCCGGGAAGGACCCGTCTTGGCCGCCTCGCGCACCGCCACCCGCTCGTCGAAGTCCGCCAACTCCGCGAGCAACATTCCCGCCGGTTCGATCATCGACACCCGCGCCGTCCCGAACGCGCCCAAGCGGGTGTCGTTCGCCAAGCTGCGTGAGCCACTGCCCGTGCCGAACCTGCTCCAGCTGCAGACCGACAGCTTCGACTGGCTTGTCGGCAACGACAGCTGGCGCACGGCCGAGGCGTCGCGCGCCGACGAGGTCGGCGCGCTCGTCCGGACCCGCTCCGGGCTGGAGGAGATCTTCGAGGAGATCTCCCCGATCGAGGACTTCTCCGGGACGATGTCGCTGAGCTTCCGCGACCACCGGTTCGAGCCGCCCAAGTACTCGATCGACGAGTGCAAGGAAAAGGATCTCACCTATTCGGCGCCGATGTTCGTGACGGCCGAGTTCATGAACCACGAGACCGGCGAGATCAAGAGCCAGACGGTTTTCATGGGCGACTTCCCGCTGATGACCGACAAGGGCACCTTCTACATCAACGGCACCGAACGGGTCGTGGTCTCGCAGTTGGTCCGTTCTCCGGGCGTCTACTTCGAGCGCAGCATCGACAAGGCCAGCGACAAGGACACCTACTCGGTCAAGATGATCCCGGCCCGGGGGGCGTGGCTGGAGTTCGAGATCGACAAGCGCGACCTGGTCGGGGTCCGACTGGACCGCAAGCGCAAGCAGAACGTCACGGTGCTGCTCAAGGCGCTGGGGTGGTCCGAGGCGCAGATCCTGGAGGAGTTCGGCGACTACGAGTCGATCCGCACCACCCTGGAGAAGGACCACGTCGGCACCCAGGACGAGGCGCTGCTCGACATCTACCGCAAGCTGCGCCCGGGCGAGCCGCCGACGCGCGAGGCCGCACAGTCGCTGTTGGACAACTACTACTTCAACGCCAAGCGCTACGACCTGGCCCGGGTCGGCCGCTACAAGGTCAACCGCAAGCTCGGCCTGGAGTCCCCGTTCGACCAGGGGACGCTGACGGTCGAGGACATCGTCTCGGCGCTGAAGTATTTGGTCCGGCTGCACGCCGGCGAGACCGAGGTCGTCGTCGCCCCGGACAAGCCGGCGTTGCGGGTCGAGGTGGACGACATCGACCACTTCGGCAACCGGCGCCTGCGCACGGTCGGTGAGCTGATCCAGAACCAGGTCCGTACCGGCCTGGCGCGGATGGAGCGCGTCGTCCGCGAGCGGATGACCACCCAGGACGTCGAGGCGATCACCCCGCAGACCCTGATCAACATCCGCCCCGTGGTGGCGGCGATCCGGGAGTTCTTCGGCACCAGCCAGCTCTCGCAGTTCATGGACCAGACCAACCCGCTGTCCAGCCTGGCGCACAAGCGGCGCCTGTCGGCCCTGGGACCGGGCGGACTGTCCCGGGACCGCGCCGGCTTCGAGGTCCGCGACGTGCACCCCAGCCACTACGGCCGGATGTGCCCGATCGAGACCCCGGAAGGCCCGAACATCGGCCTGATCGGATACCTGTCCACCTACGGGCGGATCAACGCATTCGGGTTCGTCGAGACGCCGTACCGGCGGGTGGTCGAGGGCCAGGTGACCGACGAGGTCGACTACCTGACCGCGGACGAGGAGGACCGGTTCATCCTCGCCCAGGCCAACCAGCTGCTGGACGCGGAGAGCCGCTTCGTCGAGGCCCGGGTGCTGGTGCGCTCCCGCGGCGGCGAGGTGGAGTACGTCCCGGCCGCGCAGGTCGACTACATGGACGTCTCGCCCCGTCAGATGGTCTCGGTCTCCACCTCGCTCATCCCGTTCCTGGAGCACGACGAGGCCGGGCGGGCCCTGATGGGTGCCGGCATGCAGCGCCAGGCCGTGCCGCTGGTCCGCGCCGAGTCCCCGCTGGTGGGGACCGGCATGGAGCTGCGCTCGGCGGTCGATGCCGGTGACGTGGTCGTGGCGGCCAAGGCCGGAGTTGCGCAGTCGGTGTCCGCGGACCTCATCGAGGTCGCGGCCGACGACGGCACGACCCAGAGCTACCGGCTGAGCAAGTTCCGCCGCTCCAATCAGGGCACCTGCGTCAACCAGCGACCGGTGATCGCCGAGGGCGAGCGGGTCGAGCCCGGCGCTGTGTTGGCCGACGGCCCGTGCACCGACCACGGTGAGATGGCGTTGGGGCGCAACCTGCTGGTGGCGTTCATGAGCTGGCGCGGGCACAACTTCGAGGACGCGATCATCATCAGCCAGCGTCTGGTGCAGGACGACACCCTCACCTCGATCCACATCGAGGAGCACGAGGTCGACGCCCGCGACACCAAGCTCGGGCCGGAGGAGATCACCCGGGACATCCCGAACGTCTCCGAGGAGGTTCTCGCCGATCTCGACGACCGCGGGATCATCCGGATCGGCGCCGATGTCGTGCCCGGTGACGTCCTGGTCGGCAAGGTGACGCCCAAGGGTGAGACCGAGCTGACGCCGGAGGAGCGGCTGCTGCGGGCGATCTTCGGGGAGAAGGCCCGCGAGGTCCGCGACACCTCACTGAAGGTCCCGCACGGCGAGAACGGCAAGGTGATCGGCGTGCGGCTGTTCGACCGCGAGGAGGGCGACGAGCTGCCCCCGGGCGTCAACCAGCTGGTCCGCGTCTACGTGGCCCAGAAGCGGAAGATCCAGGACGGGGACAAGCTCGCCGGCCGGCACGGGAACAAGGGCGTCATCGCGGCGATCCTCCCGGTCGAGGACATGCCCTTCCTGTCCGACGGGACCCCGGTCGACATCATCCTGAACCCGGTCGGTGTGCCGAAGCGGATGAACGTCGGCCAGGTCCTGGAGACGCACCTCGGGTGGATCGCCAAGTCCGGCTGGAAGATCGACGGCGACGCGGTCAACGAGGCGTGGGCGCAGCGGCTGGCCGAGATCGACGCGGCCGACGTGGCACCGAACACGAACGTGGCGACGCCGGTCTTCGACGGTGCCCGCGATGACGAGGTGGCCGGCCTGCTCGGTGCCGCCCGGCCGAACCGGGACGGCGACCGGATGGTCGGTCTCGACGGCAAGGCGACGCTGTTCGACGGCCGCACGGGGGAGCCGTTCCCCGAGCCGGTCGCGGTCGGGTACATCTACATGCTGAAACTGCACCACCTGGTCGACGACAAGATCCACGCCCGCTCGACCGGCCCGTACTCGATGATCACCCAGCAGCCGCTGGGTGGTAAGGCGCAGTTCGGCGGTCAGCGGTTCGGCGAGATGGAGGTCTGGGCCCTGGAGGCCTACGGCGCCTCCTACGCGCTGCAGGAGCTGCTGACGATCAAGTCCGACGACGTGCTCGGCCGCGTGAAGGTCTACGAGGCCATCGTCAAGGGCGAGAACATCCCCGAGCCGGGCATCCCGGAGTCGTTCAAGGTGCTGGTCAAGGAGATGCAGTCCCTCGGGCTGAACGTCGAGGTGCTGTCCAGCGACGGCTCCACGGTGGAGCTGCGCGACACCGACGACGAGGTGTTCCGGGCCGCCGAGGAGCTCGGCATCGACCTGTCGCGCCGGGAGCCCAGCAGCGTCGAAGAGGTCTGAGCCCGCGCGCCGGCCGCCCCCGCCGAGGGGGTGGCCGGCGCCGGCCGACGACCCCACCAGGCTTTCCAACCCCCCATCGCCGGTACACCGGCGGTGGAGGTCGACAAAGAGAGAAGGAACCAGGTGCTCGACGTCAACTTCTTCGACGAGCTGCGCATCGGCCTCGCCACCGCGGACGACATCCGTCAGTGGTCGCACGGTGAGGTGAAGAAGCCCGAGACCATCAACTACCGCACGCTGCGGCCGGAGAAGGACGGGCTGTTCTGCGAGCGGATTTTCGGTCCCAGCCGTGACTGGGAGTGCTACTGCGGTAAGTACAAGCGGGTCCGGTTCAAGGGCATCATCTGTGAGCGTTGCGGGGTCGAGGTGACCCGGGCGAAGGTCCGTCGCGAGCGGATGGGCCACATCGAGCTCGCCGCCCCGGTCACGCACATCTGGTACTTCAAGGGTGTGCCGAGCCGACTGGGCTACCTGCTGGACCTGGCCCCGAAGGACCTCGAGAAGGTCATCTACTTCGCGGCCTACATGATCACCGACGTCGACGACGAGAAGCGTCACCGCGACCTGCCGAGCCTGGAGGCGCGGATCGACGTCGAGCGTCGCCAGATCGAGGCGCGCCGCGACGCCGACCTGGACACCCGCGCCAAGAAGCTGGAGACGGACCTGTCCCAGCTGGAGGCCGAGGGCGCCAAGTCCGACGTGCGACGCAAGGTCCGGGAGGGCGGGGAGCGCGAGCTGCGCCAGACCCGTGACCGCACCCAGCGCGAGCTGGACCGGCTCGACGCCGTCTGGGACCGTTTCAAGAACCTCAAGGTCCAGGACCTCGAGGGCGACGAGATGCTGTTCCGCGAGCTGCAGGAGCGGTTCGGGGACTACTTCGCCGGGGCGATGGGGGCCGCGGCGATCCGCCGCCGACTGGAGACCTTCGACCTGCAGGCCGAGTCCGAGCACCTGCGCGAGGTCATCCTGACCGGTAAGGGCGCGCGCAAGACCCGGGCGCTGAAGCGGCTCAAGGTGGTCATGGCATTCCTGACCACCCGCAACTCGCCGATGGCGATGGTGTTGGACGCCGTCCCGGTCATCCCGCCGGACCTGCGCCCGATGGTGCAGCTCGACGGTGGCCGGTTCGCCACCAGCGACCTGAACGACCTGTACCGCCGGGTCATCAACCGCAACAACCGGCTCAAGCGGCTGCTCGACCTCGGGGCACCGGAGATCATCGTCAACAACGAGCGCCGGATGCTCCAGGAGTCCGTCGACGCGCTGTTCGACAATGGCCGCCGCGGCCGGCCGGTCACCGGTCCGGGCAACCGCGCGCTGAAGTCGCTGTCGGACATGCTCAAGGGCAAGCAGGGCCGGTTCCGCCAGAACCTGCTCGGTAAGCGCGTGGACTACTCCGGCCGTTCGGTCATCGTCTGTGGCCCGCAGCTGCAGCTGCACCAGTGCGGCCTGCCCAAGGACATGGCGATCGAGCTGTTCAAGCCGTTCGTCATGAAGCGGCTGGTCGACCTCAACCACGCGCAGAACATCAAGTCCGCCAAGCGGATGGTCGAGCGCGCACGCCCCGTCGTCTGGGACGTGCTGGAAGAGGTCATCACCGAGCACCCGGTGCTGCTCAACCGGGCACCGACCCTGCACCGCCTCGGCATCCAGGCGTTCGAGCCGCACCTGATCGAGGGCAAGGCCATCCAGATCCACCCGCTGGTCTGCACCCCGTTCAACGCGGACTTCGATGGCGACCAGATGGCGGTGCACGTGCCGCTGTCGGCCGAGGCGCAGGCAGAGGCCCGCGTCCTGATGCTGTCCAGCAACAACATCCTCAAGCCCGCCGACGGGCGTCCGGTGACGCTGCCCACCAAGGACATGGTCCTGGGCATCTTCTACCTGACCGCTGCCCGGGACGGGGCGGCTGGCGAGGGCCGGGCGTTCAGCTCGGTCTCGGAGGCGCAGATGGCCTACGACGCCGGTGAGCTCGCCGTCCAGGCAATGGTCAAGATCCGCTTCCGGGACGTCGTGCCGCCGGCCGGGAGCGACCCCGACGGGGCGTACACCGCCGGTGACGCGCTGACCCTGGAGACCACCTACGGTCGCGCCCTGTTCAACCAGGCGCTGCCCGACGACTACGCCTTCGTCAACCGCGAGGTCAACAACAAGGGCCTGGGCTCGATCGTCTTCGACCTGGCCGAGCGGTACCAGAAGGGCCCGGTCGCCAACACCCTGGACCGGCTCAAGGACCTCGGCTTCGACTGGGCCACCCGGTCCGGGGTGACGGTGTCGATGTCGGACATCATCCAGCCGGCCGCCCGCGAGGAGATCCTGCGTGTCGCGGAGAGCAAGGCCGACCGGATCCAGGTCCAGTACGAACGCGGCCTGATCACCGACGACGAGCGTCGCCAGGAGCTCATCGACGTGTGGAACCGGGCGACGGCCGACGTCGGCCGCGAGGTCGAGAACAGCCTGCCGAAGTTCAACCCGATCAACCTGATCGTCGGGTCGGGAGCGACCGGCAACATGATGCAGATGCGGCAGATCGCCGGGATGCGCGGGCTGGTATCCAACCCGCGCGGGGAGATCATCCCGCGGCCGATCAAGAGCAACTTCCGCGAGGGCCTGTCGGTGCTGGAGTTCTTCATCTCCACGCACGGGACGCGCAAGGGCCTGGCGGACACCGCTCTGCGGACGGCCGACTCGGGGTACCTCACCCGCCGGCTGGTCGACGTCAGCCAGGACATCATCGTGCGCGAGGAGGACGACGGGTCCACGCGTGGGCTGAAGCTCCCGCTGGCCCGGCCGAACGGCGAGGGCACGCTCGTGCCGGTCGACCACCTCGACACCAGCGTCTACAGCCGATGCCTGGCCTCGGCGGTCACCGACGGGGACGGCAACGAGCTGGCCGCCGCCGGGGACCTGATCGGCCCCCGCGAGGTCGAGGTGTTCATCGCGGCCGGCGTCACCGACGTCCGGGTCCGTTCGGTGCTCACCGACGAGTCGCTGGTCGGCTGCTCGGCGAAGTCCTACGGCGCGTCGCTGGCCACGGGCCAGCTGGTCGACATCGGTGAGGCGGTGGGCATCATCGCGGCACAGTCGATCGGTGAGCCCGGCACCCAGCTGACGATGCGCACCTTCCACTCCGGTGGCGTCGCGGGTGAGGACATCACCCACGGACTCCCGCGTGTGGTGGAGCTGTTCGAGGCGCGCCAACCCAAGGGCATGGCGCCTATCTCGGAGACCGCCGGCCGGATCCGCGTCGAGGACGCCGACCGCACCCGCAAGGTCGTCGTCGTGCCGGACGACGGCAGCGAGGAGATGCCGTACACGGTCTCCAAGCGCGCGCGGCTGCTGGTCGAGGACGGGGCGCACGTCGAGGTCGGGACCCAGCTGGTGCACGGCGCCGTCAGCCCGCACGACGTGCTGCGGATCCTGGGCCAGCGGGCGGTGGAGCGGCACCTGATCGACGAGGTGCAGGAGGTCTACCGCAGCCAGGGTGTGGGGATCCACGACAAGCACATCGAGATCATCGTGCGGCAGATGCTGCGCCGGGTGACGGTCATCGAGTCGGGCGACTCCGACCTGCTGCCGGGTGAGCTCGTGGAGCGGACGCGGTTCGAGACGGAGAACCGCCGGGTCGTCGCGGAGGGGGGGACCCCGGCCTCGGGTCGGCCGGTGCTGATGGGGATCACCAAGTCCTCGCTGGCCACCGACTCCTGGCTGAGCGCGGCGTCGTTCCAGGACACGACCCGGGTGTTGACGGACGCGGCGATCAACGCCAAGTCCGACTCGCTGCTGGGCCTGAAGGAGAACGTCATCATCGGCAAGCTGATCCCGGCAGGTACGGGCCTGGCCCGCTACCGCAACATCCGGGTGGAGCCGACCGAAGAGGCGCAGCAGGCGCTGTACCAGATGGATGCCTACTCCGACGCCTACGGCGGTTACAGCGGTTACGGCACCGAGTTCGACGGCTACGGCCAGGAGTACGGTTTCGGTGCCCAGGGGGCGCCGGCAGCCCCCGCCGGGACCGGCGAAGCCGTGCCGCTGGAGCAGTACGACCTCGGCGACTACCAGCGCTGAGTGCCCGATGCGGGAGCCGGCCACGCGGCCGGCTCCTGCCCTGCGGTGGTGGGTGGCGCGCCGGGCGTGCTTTGACCGTCCTCGGCACACACAGGTACTCTCGACGAGTCCGCTTGACGGACGCCGTTCAGCGGTGCCCTCAGGTTAGGTCTGCCCGCAGATCTGGGGCGGGTTCCGGCCGGGTCGGCGGACGGTGTGCCATTCCCCGACACGCCCGAGCGCGGGTGCGCCGGCCGGGACGTGGCGACGACGGACAGCTCGGCAGACGATTTCGTAACGACCAGGACCCCGACACCGCCGTGCGGTGCGACGACAGGAAGAAGGCGCTAGGCGGTGCCCACCATCCAGCAGCTCGTCCGCAAGGGCCGACACGACAAGGTCGCCAAGAACAAGACGGCGGCCCTGAAGGGGTCGCCTCAGCGGCGCGGGGTCTGCACGCGCGTGTTCACCACGACGCCGAAGAAGCCGAACTCCGCGTTGCGCAAGGTGGCGCGCGTGCGGCTGACGAGCGGGGTCGAGGTCACCGCATACATCCCCGGGGTCGGGCACAACCTGCAGGAGCACTCGATCGTCCTGGTCCGTGGCGGTCGCGTCCGCGACCTGCCGGGCGTCCGCTACAAGGTCATCCGAGGCTCGTTGGACACCCAGGGCGTCAAGGGCCGTAAGCAGGCGCGCAGCCGCTACGGCGCGAAGAAGAGCTGATCGCCGTGCCCACCGGGTCTCTCGCTCGCTGCTCCACCCTCCGGTCCACCGCTCCGGTCGTCCGCCCCGCACCCGCTGAAGGAGAACGCTGACATGCCGCGCAAGGGACCCGTCCCCAAGCGACCTCTGATCGTCGACCCGGTGTACGCCTCGCCGCTGGTCTCCCAGCTGGTCAACAAGATCCTCGTGGACGGCAAGAAGTCGATCGCCGAGCGGATCGTGTACGCCGCGCTGGAAGGGTGCCGCGACAAGAACGGCACCGATCCGGTGGTCACGCTCAAGCGTGCACTGGACAACGTCAAGCCGACGCTGGAGGTCCGCAGCCGTCGCGTCGGCGGGCAGACCTACCAGGTTCCGGTCGAGGTACGCCCGTCACGGTCCACCCAGCTCGCGCTGCGGTGGCTGGTCAGCTACTCCCGGCAGCGCCGCGAGAAGGAGATGACCCAGCGGTTGATGAACGAGCTGCTGGACGCCTCCAACGGCCTCGGCGCCAGCGTCAAGCGGCGTGAGGACACGCACAAGATGGCGGAATCGAACAAGGCCTTCGCGCACTACAGGTGGTGAGGGTCGGCCCGCGTCCACGCGCCGGCACCCGTCCTGCCTTCGGGGCTGACCGACGCCCCACCGGAGCACGTCAGCCTCGACGTACCTGACAGAGAGAAGCACCGAGTACATGGCAACCGACCTGCGCGCCGTCGACCTCGCCAAGGTCCGCAACATCGGGATCATGGCGCACATCGACGCCGGCAAGACCACGACGACCGAGCGGATCCTCTACTACACCGGCATCACCCACAAGATCGGCGAGGTCCACGACGGCTCCGCGACGATGGACTGGATGGAGCAGGAGCAGGAGCGCGGCATCACCATCACGTCCGCGGCGACGACGTGTGAGTGGCACGGCAACACCATCAACATCATCGACACTCCCGGGCACGTCGACTTCACCGTCGAGGTGGAACGCAGCCTGCGGGTGCTCGACGGTGCGGTCGCGGTCTTCGACGGGGTCGCCGGTGTGGAACCGCAGAGCGAGACGGTGTGGCGCCAGGCCGACCGCTACTCGGTCCCGCGAATCTGCTTCGTCAACAAGCTGGACCGCACGGGGGCGGACTTCTTCCGCTGCGTCGACATGATCGTCGACCGGCTCAAGGCGCTGCCGGCCGTCCTGCAGCTGCCGATCGGGTCCGAGTCGGACTTCGAGGGCGTCGTCGACCTGGTGACGATGAAGGCGCTGACCTGGCGCGGTGAAGTGTCCAAGGGCGAGAAGTACATCGTCGAGGACATCCCGGGTGACCTGGCCGAGTCCGCGGCGCAGTGGCGGGACAAGCTCGTCGAGGCCGTCGCCGACGCCGACGACGAGGTGATGGAGCTCTACCTCGAGGGCAACCAGCCCAGCAACGAGCTGCTCAAGGCGGCACTGCGTCGGGGCACGCTGGCCAGCAGGATCGTCCCCGTCCTGTGTGGGTCGGCGTACAAGAACAAGGGCGTCCAGCCGATGCTCGACGCGGTCGTGGACTACCTGCCGAGCCCACTTGACGTCGGCGCGGTCACCGGCCACAAGGTCGACGACGAGGACACGCTGATCGAGCGCGAGCCGGACGAAACCGCTCCGCTGGCGACGCTGGCGTTCAAGATCGCCGCTGACCCGCACCTGGGCCGGCTGACCTACCTGCGCGTGTACTCCGGCACGCTCACCGCCGGTTCGTTCGTGCTGAACAGCACGAAGGGCAACAAGGAGCGGATCGGGAAGATCTACCGGATGCACGCCAACCGTCGCGAGGAGATCGAGCGTGCCTCGGCCGGGCAGATCGTTGCGGTCATGGGTCTGAAGAACACGACCACCGGCGACACGCTGTCCACCCCGGATGCGCCCGTCGTCCTGGAGTCGATGAACTTCCCGGATCCGGTCATCTCGGTGGCCATCGAGCCGAAGACCAAGAACGACCAGGAGAAGCTGGGGACCGCCATCCAGCGACTGGCCGAGGAGGACCCGACGTTCCAGGTCCGCAGTGACGCCGAGACCGGGCAGACGATCATCGCCGGGATGGGCGAGCTGCACCTGGACGTGCTTGTCGACCGGATGCGTCGTGAGTTCCGGGTCGAGGCCAACGTCGGCAAGCCGCAGGTCGCCTACCGCGAGACGATCCGTCGCAAGGTCACCAAGGTGGAGTACACGCACAAGAAGCAGACCGGCGGGTCCGGGCAGTTCGCCCGGGTGATCATCGAGCTGGAGCCGATCCAGGCCGACGCGGAGAACGCGGGTGGCTACGAATTCGTCAACGCGGTGTCCGGTGGCCGCATCCCGCGTGAGTACATCCCCTCGGTTGACGAGGGTGCGCAGGAGGCGAAGGAGGTCGGCATCCTGGCCGGCTACCCGATGGTCGGCCTGAAGGTCACGCTGACCGACGGCGCCTACCACGACGTCGACTCCTCCGAGCTCGCGTTCAAGATTGCGGGTTCCATGGCGTTCAAGAAGGCCGCGAACCAGGCGAGTCCAGTGCTGCTCGAGCCGATGATGGACGTCGAGGTGACGACGCCCGACGACTTCATGGGTGAGGTGATCGGGGACCTCAACTCCCGGCGCGGACACATCCAGGAGATGGGCGAGCGCTCCGGCGCCCGGATCGTGCGGGCCCTGGTGCCGCTGTCGGAGATGTTCGGCTACGTCGGTGACCTGCGCAGTCGGACCCAGGGCCGGGCGAACTACACGATGCAGTTCGACTCCTACGCGGAGGTGCCGCGGAACGTCGCGGACGAGATCATCAAGAAGGTCCGCGGCGAGTGAACCGACTAGGCTCAGGGATTGTCGCCTTGGCGGCACGGTCCCTCGGCCGGGTGGCCGGGCTCCGGCCCACCACCGGGGGAGCGCGCCCGCACCTGTGCAGGCGGGGTCGTCCCGCAGCACGGCACGACACATCAGACCCAGTTGAGGAGTGAGCAGTGGCCAAGGCGAAGTTCGAGCGGACCAAGCCCCACGTCAACATCGGGACCATCGGGCACATCGACCACGGGAAGACGACGCTGACCGCGGCGATCACCAAGGTCCTGCACGACAAGTTCCCGACCGTGAACCAGGGGTACGCGTTCGACCAGATCGACAAGGCTCCGGAGGAGCGCGCCCGGGGGATCACTATCTCGATCACCCACGTGGAGTACCAGACCGCGGCGCGGCACTACGCGCACGTCGACTGCCCGGGCCACGCGGACTACATCAAGAACATGATCACCGGTGCGGCGCAGATGGACGGCGCGATCCTCGTGGTCGCGGCGACCGACGGCCCGATGCCGCAGACCAAGGAGCACGTGCTGCTGGCCCGTCAGGTCGGCGTGCCCTACATCGTGGTCGCTCTGAACAAGGCCGACATGGTCGACGACGAGGAGATCCTCGAGCTCGTCGAGCTGGAGGTCCGGGAACTGCTCAGTTCCTACGACTTCCCCGGTGACGACCTGCCCGTGGTCCGCGTCTCCGCGCTGAAGGCGCTGGAAGGCGACGCCGAGTGGGGCGAGAAGGTCATGGAGCTGATGGACGCAGTCGACGCGTCCATCCCGCAGCCCGAGCGCGACATCGACAAGCCGTTCCTCATGCCGGTCGAGGACGTGTTCACCATCACCGGTCGCGGGACGGTCGTGACCGGTCGCATCGAATCCGGCGTGCTCAAGATCAACGAGAGCGTCGAAATCATCGGGATCGCGCCGCAGAAGACGACCACGACGGTCACCAGCATCGAGATGTTCAAGAAGCTGCTCGACGAGGGCCAGGCCGGCGACAACGCCGCCTTGCTGCTGCGCGGCGTGAAGCGGGACGAGGTCCAGCGCGGTCAGGTGATCGCCAAGCCCGGCTCCATCCAGCCGCACACCGACTTCGAGGCACAGGTGTACGTCCTGTCCAAGGACGAGGGCGGCCGGCACAAGCCGTTCTTCAACAACTACCGTCCACAGTTCTACTTCCGCACCACCGACGTCACCGGTGTCATCGACCTTCCGGCCGGCACGGAGATGGTCATGCCGGGCGACAACACGTCGATGAACGTCAAGTTGATCCAGCCGATCGCGATGGAGGAGGGCCTGCAGTTCGCCATCCGCGAGGGTGGACGGACCGTCGGCGCCGGCCGGGTCGCCAAGATCGTCAAGTAGCTCTTCCGCCGGGTCAGACGCCTCGGCCGCGCACATCGGCGGCCGGGGCGTCGCGCTGTGGCCGGGCGGGTGCCGTGTGCCGTGTGCCCGGTTTGGTCGGGTGTGCGCATAGCTGGCATACTCGTGGAGTTGCCTGGTGGGCGGTAGCTGCTACCAGGTCGTACAGCCGGTCGGGCGAGCATCCGCCGACTGGAGCGGTCGGGCGACACGCCCGACCTCGGGTGTGGGCGCCACCTGCGAGTCTGTTCCAGATCAGGGCTAGATGAGCGCGAGTAAGTCGGGCACGACACGACGGTCGACGAGTGTGAGGACGGACGAGCCATGGCGGGACAGAAGATCCGCATCCGGTTGAAGGCCTACGACCACGAGGTCATCGACTCGTCCGCGCGCAAGATCGTCGACACCGTGACGAGGACGGGAGCTCGGGTCACCGGCCCGGTGCCGCTGCCGACGGAGAAGAACGTGTTCTGCGTGATCCGGAGCCCGCACAAGTACAAGGACTCGCGCGAGCACTTCGAGATGCGTACGCACAAGCGGCTAATCGACATCGTCGATCCGACGCCGAAGACCGTCGACTCGTTGATGCGGCTGGACCTCCCGGCAGGCGTCGACATCGAGATCAAGCTGTAGAGGAAGGTCTTTCCACCATGAGCTCCACCTCAGTTCCGGCAGGCGCCGGAGCCCCGGCTGCAGCTGCAGCCGCCGGGCCAGTGGTGAAGGGTGTCCTCGGTGAGAAGCTGGGGATGACCCAGGTCTGGGACGCCGGGAACCGGCTCGTCCCGGTCACCGTGGTCAAGGCAGGGCCCTGCGTGGTCACCGCGGTACGGACGTCCGAGTCGGACGGCTACACGGCAGTCCAGCTCGGCTTCGGCGCGATCGATCCGCGGAAGGTGAACAAGCCGCGAACCGGCCACTTCGCCCGCGCCGGTGTCACGCCTCGCCGACACCTGGTCGAGATCCGTACTGCAGACGCCGGCGGGTACACGCTCGGCCAAGAGGTCACGGCGGGGACGTTCAGGGCCGGTGAGTACGTCGACGCGGTCGGGCGCAGCAAGGGCAAGGGAACAGCGGGCGTGATGAAGCGGCACGGCTTCAAGGGCCTGGAGACCACCCACGGAACCCAGCGCAAGCAACGTTCTCCGGGTTCCATCGGCGGATGCTCCACGCCGGGCCGGGTGTTCAAGGGGATGCGGATGGCCGGCCGGATGGGCAACGTCACCACGACGACGCAGAACCTGACGGTCCAGGCGGTCGACACCGAGCGGGGTCTCGTCCTGGTCAGGGGCGCGGTCCCCGGTCCGCGAGGAGCGCTCATCGTGCTCCGGTCCGCGAGCAAGGCCCCGTCCCGAGGGGTCCAGGCATGACCGCAACCGAGCTGGCCGTCCTGGGGACCGACGGCACCGTCTCCGGCACCTTCGTGGCGCCGCCCGGCATCTTCGACGTGACGCTCAACGTGCCGCTGATCCACCAGGTGGTCGTAGCCCAGCTCGCGGCGGCGCGACAGGGCTCGCACTCCACCAAGACGCGCGGCGAGGTCCGCGGTGGTGGGAAGAAGCCGTACAAGCAGAAGGGCACCGGCCGCGCACGTCAGGGCTCGATCCGGGCCCCGCAGTTCACCGGCGGCGGAGTCGTGCATGGCCCGACCCCGCGCGACTACGCCCAGCGGACGCCGAAGAAGATGATCGCCGCGGCGACGCGGGGAGCGCTGTCGGACCGGGCAGGCGCGGACCGCGTCAAGATCGTGGACTCCTTCGTCCCGGCGGGGTCCGAGCCGTCCACCAAGGCCGCCCTGGCAGTCCTGGAGGCCGTCACCAGCGTGCGCCGACCGTTGGTGGTGCTCAGTCGCACCGAGTCGGTCGCCGCCTTGAGCCTGCGCAACGTCGCCCGTGCGCACGTGCTGATGTCTGACCAGGTCAACGCCTACGACGTGCTGTGCTCAGACGACGTGCTGTTCAGCCGCGCTGCGGTCGAGGAGTTCGTCACCCGCAGCAACCGCGCGGCCGTCGTGTCGCCGGCGCCCGAATCCACGGAGGCATCGGCATGAGCACCCTGCCCGAGCGCGCGCTGACGCGGACGAACCCGTACGACGTGCTCCTGCGTCCGGTCGTGTCGGAGAAGAGCTACGCCCTGCTCGACGAGAACAAGTACACGTTCATCGTCCAGCCGGGCGCCGACAAGACCGAGATCAAGGCTGCCGTCGAGGCCGCGTTCAAGGTCAAGGTCACCGGCGTCAACACCCTGAACCGCCAGGGAAAGGCCAAGCGGACCAAGTTCGGTATCGGCCGGCGCAAGGACACCAAGCGCGCGGTGGTGACACTGGCTGACGGTGACCGGATCGACATCTTCGGCCAGGCCGGCTCGTGAGGTCCGGCGCGGCACCGCAGACTGCCCGGACCGACTGCAACCGCCTCCACTGACAGGGACTGACACAGCATGGGCATCCGTAAGTACAAGCCGACGACGCCGGGGCGCCGCGGCGCATCCGTCGCCGACTTCGTTGAGCTGACCCGGTCGACGCCGGAGAAGTCGCTGCTGCGTCCGCTTCCCCGTAAGGGGGGTCGCAACAACACCGGCCGCATCACCACCCGCCACCAGGGCGGCGGCCACAAGCGCGCGTACCGGGTCATCGACTTCCGGCGCTCGGACAAGGACGGCGTCCCGGCGAAGGTCGCGCACATCGAGTACGACCCCAACCGGACCGCGCGGATCGCACTCCTGCACTACGTCGACGGGGAGAAGCGCTACATCCTTGCGCCGAACCGCCTGGCCCAGGGTGCGACGGTCGAGAACGGCCCGGACGCCGACATCAAGCCGGGCAACTGCCTCCCGCTGCGCAACATCCCGGTCGGGACGGTCGTGCACGCGATCGAGCTGCGCCCCGGGGGCGGGGCGAAGATCGCCCGTTCGGCGGGTGTCAGCGTGCAGCTGGTGGCCAAGGAGGGCCCGTACGCGCAATTGCGGATGCCGAGCAGCGAGATCCGCAACGTCGACGCACGGTGCCGGGCCACGGTCGGCGAGGTCGGCAACGCCGAGCAGTCGAACATCAATCTGGGTAAGGCGGGGCGTGCCCGTTGGCTGGGCCGGCGGCCGTCGGTGCGCGGAGTGGCGATGAACCCGATCGACCACCCGCACGGCGGCGGTGAAGGCAAGACCTCCGGCGGCCGCCACCCGGTGAGCCCGTGGGGTCAGCCCGAGGGGCGGACCCGCACACCGGGCAAGGCCAGTGACCGCCTGATCGTCCGGCGCCGCCGGAAGAAGCGCTGAGGAGACCGGACATGCCGCGCAGCCTGAAGAAGGGCCCGTTCGTCGACGACCACCTGCAGAAGAAGGTGGATGTCCAGAACGCGGCCGGAACCAAGAACGTGATCCGCACGTGGTCGCGCCGCTCGATGATCATCCCGGACATGCTCGGGCACACCATCGCGGTGCACGACGGGCGCAAGCACGTCCCCGTCTTCGTCACCGAGTCGATGGTCGGACACAAGCTCGGTGAGTTCTCTCCGACGCGCACCTTCCGTGGTCACGTCAAGGAGGACCGGAAGGCTCGCCGGCGCTGACCGCGCCACCGGAACCGGACCGGAACACCCGCAGGACCCCATAGATCGCAGACAGAGGAACCGATGGCTGAGAACAAGGCACGGCATCTGCCGGCCGACGCCGCGCTGGCGCAGGCGCGCTACGTGCGGATGACCCCGCAGAAGGTGCGTCGCGTCGTGGACCTGGTGCGTGGCCGCAGGGCCGACGAGGTCGTGGCGCTGTTGGAGTTCGCCCCGCAGGCGGCCGGCGAGCCGGTACGGAAGCTGGTACAGAGCGCGGTGGCGAACGCGGCGACCAACAAGCAGCTGGATCCGGAGTCGCTCTGGGTCAGCCAGGCGTACGTCGACGAGGGTCCGACCATGAAGCGGTTCCGCCCCGGCGGAAAGGGTCGCGCGTTCACGATCCTGAAGCGCACCAGCCACATCACCGTCGTGGTCGAGGCCCGGGCGGGCACCGGTCCGGCTCGTGGCGCCCGCCGTCCGGCGGGCAACGCTCGCCGCCGGTCCTCCGGTGCCGCGGCGCAGGTGTCGCCGGCCCCGACGCAGACTTCGCAGCAGAGCGAACCGACGCAGACCGCCGTGCCAGTCGCCACCGTGGCGTCTGTCGGGGCGGACACCGAGATTGAGGGGACCCGGTAGTGGGCCAGAAGATCAACCCGCACGGGTTCCGGCTCGGCATCACGACCGACTTCTCCAGCCGGTGGTTCGCGGACAAGCTCTACGCCGACTACGTCGGTGAGGACGTCGCGATCCGTCGCTTGATGAGCAAGGGCATGGAGCGTGCAGGCATCGCCGACGTGGAGATCGAGCGCACCCGGGACCGGGTCCGCGTCGACATCCACACGGCGCGGCCGGGCATCGTCATCGGACGCCGTGGGGCGGAGGCGGAGCGGATCCGCGGTGAGCTGGAGAAGCTCACCGGCAAGCAGATCCAGCTGAACATCCTTGAGGTGAAGGACGCCGAGACCAATGCCCAGCTGGTGGCGCAGGGTGTCGCCGAACAGTTGTCGGCGCGCGTGTCGTTCCGTCGCGCGATGCGCAAGTCGATCCAGTCGGCGATGCGCTCGGGCGTGGCCAAGGGAATCCGGGTGCAGGTCTCGGGCCGCCTCGGAGGTGCGGAGATGAGCCGCTCCGAGTTCTACCGCGAGGGCCGTGTGCCGCTGCACACCCTGCGTGCGGATATCGACTACGGCTTCTTCGAGGCACGGACCACCTTCGGTCGCATCGGGGTGAAGGTCTGGGTCTACAAGGGCGAGGTCTCGACCAACCGGGCCGAGCGTGAGGCGCAGAAGGCGCAGGCGGCGGCGAACGGTCGCGCCCGGCCGACCCGTCCGGCGCGCCGCCCGACCACCGGACGGGGGGACCAAACAGCCGCCGACGGCGCCCCGCCGGTCGAGCAGGCGTCGGTGGCCGAAGCCTCCGGTGTGTCGGCGGAGACCGTCGAGGCAGCTGCCGGCGTGACTGCGCCCGTCGCGACTGTGCCGGCCACAACCGTGCCCGATCCGACTGCTCCCGTCGAGGGCGTATCCGGCGGGGGCGCCGATGGCGCGCCGGCCGGCACCAATCCGACTCCGATCACACCGGAGGGCTGACCAGTGCTGATCCCGCGTCGCGTCAAGCACCGCAAACAGCACCGTCCACAGCGCACCGGCGCCGCGTCCGGTGGGACCTCCCTGGCGTTCGGCGACTTCGGCATCCAGGCGCTGGAGGGTCATTACGTGACCAACCGGCAGATCGAGTCCGCGCGTATCGCGATGACCCGGCACATCAAGCGCGGCGGGAAGGTGTGGATCAACATCTACCCGGACCGTCCGCTGACGAAGAAGCCGGCCGAGACCCGGATGGGCTCCGGTAAAGGCAGCCCGGAGTACTGGATCGCCAACGTCAAGACCGGTCGGGTGATGTTCGAGCTCGCCGGCGTCGGTGAACCGCTGGCGCGCGAGGCCATGACGCGGGCGATCCACAAGTTGCCCATGAAGTGCAAGTTCATCGTCCGGGAGGAGACCTGAGATGGCGACGCTGTCCAAGGCGCACGACCTCCGGTCGGTGGGAGCCGAGGAGTTGCTGGCCAAGCTGCGGGAGGCGAAGGAGGAGTTGTTCAACCTCCGGTTCCAGTCCGCGACCGGGCAGTTGGACAGCTTTGGCGGACTGCGGTCGGTCCGTCGGGACATCGCACGGATTTACACGGTGATGCGTGAGCGCGAGCTCGGCATCTCCCCGGCCCCGGCGGGCGACGCGTCTGCCGACGAGCCGGCGACGGAGGAGACGGGATGACGGTGGAACAGACGCAGACCCCGACAGCTGACGAAACCGGGACTGCGACCGACGAGCAGCCCGTCGCATCGCGCGGGTACCGGAAGGTCCGGCGGGGGTACGTGGTCAGCGACAAGATGGACAAGACGGTCGTCGTCTCCGTGGAGGACCGGGTACGGCACCCGAAGTACGCCAAGATCATCCGGCGTAGCACGCGCGTCAAGGCGCACGACGAGGCCAACGGTGCCAACGAGGGCGACCTGGTGCTGATCATGGAGACCCGGCCGCTGTCGGCGACGAAGCGCTGGCGCGTGGTCGAGGTGCTCGAGCGCGCCAAGTAGTGCGACGGGGGAAACACCGGCGCGACCGGACAGCACGGGCGCTAGGGAACGGCACGGGACAGCAGCACCATCCGACGAGCAGGACCGGACACGACGTGGAGTTGAACCGATGATCCAGCAGGAGACGCGATTGCGCGTCGCCGACAACACCGGTGCCAAGGAGATCTTGTGCATCCGGGTCCTCGGCGGCTCGAGCCGCCGGTACGCCGGTATCGGGGACACGATCGTGGCGACCGTGAAGGACGCCATCCCCGGCGGCAACGTCAAGAAGGGCGACGTCGTCAAGGCGGTCGTCGTCCGGACCGTCAAGGAGCGGCGTCGTCCGGACGGTTCCTACATCCGCTTCGACGAGAACGCGGCGGTGATCCTGCGGACCGACGGGGAGCCGCGCGGCACCCGGATCTTCGGTCCGGTCGGCCGTGAGCTGCGCGACCGCAAGTTCATGCGGATCATCTCCCTCGCTCCGGAGGTGCTGTGACCATGGCGAAGACACTGAAGAGCAGTTACACCCCGACCGGGCGCGTCAAGCCGCTCCACCTGAAGAAGGGCGACCTCGTCCGGGTCATCACCGGCAAGCGTGCCGACCGTGGTCGCGAGGGGAAGATCATCCAGGTCTTCCCCGAACGTCAGCGGGTCGTGGTCGAGGGCGTCAACCGGATCACCAAGCACACGAAGCCGACGCAGAATGCCGCCGGCGGAACTCCCGGCGGGATCGTCGTCACCGAGGCAGCGATGCACGTGTCGAACGTGATGCTGGTGGTCGAACACGAGGGCCAGAAGGTGACGACCCGAGTCGGGTACCGGCGCGTCCCCATGGAGAAGACACGCGCGGACGGCGCCACGGTCACCAGCTACCGCAGCGTGCGCGTCGCCCGTAAGACCGGCGAGGAGATCTGATGACGACCACCGAGACCGAGACGCCGTCCGCACCGGTCCTGCCCCGGCTCAAGCAGCTCTACCGCGACCAGATATCTCCGGCGCTGCGCACTGAGTTCGCGTATCCGAACCCCATGCAGGTGCCGGGCCTGGTCAAGGTCGTGGTCAATTCCGGTGTCGGCGAGGCCGCTCGCGACTCCAAGGTCATCGACCGTGCGGTGCAGGATCTCACGTTGATCACCGGTCAGAAGCCGGCGGTCACCAAGGCACGGAAGTCCATCGCGCAGTTCAAGTTGCGCGAGGGTATGCCGATCGGGGCGCACGTGACCCTGCGCGGTGACCGGATGTGGGAGTTCCTGGACCGGCTGGTCAGTCTGGCGCTGCCACGAATCCGTGACTTCCGGGGACTCGGTCCCAAGCAGTTCGACGGGCACGGAAACTACACGTTCGGCCTGACCGAGCAGGTCATGTTCCACGAGATCGACCCGGACAAGATCGACAAGGCGCGGGGGATGGACATCACCGTCGTCACCACCGCGACGACCGACGCCGAGGGACGGGCGCTGCTGCGCCAGCTCGGCTTTCCGTTCAGGGAGAACTGACGATGGCCAAGAAAGCCCTGGTCAACAAGAGCAAGGCCAAGCCGAAGTTCGCCGTCCGGGCCTACACGCGGTGCCAGCGCTGCGGCCGGCCGCACGCGGTATACCGCCGCTTCGGGCTGTGCCGGATCTGCGTCCGGGAGATGGCGCACGCCGGCCACCTGCCGGGCGTCACCAAGTCCAGCTGGTAGTGCCGGCCCGCTCTGACGCGGGCCGGAATCGGCACCACCCACCATCGATCACCACAGGTCTGCGCAGAGTCCAGCAGAAACCGTGGCGGAAGGCAGTACTCGACCATGACGATGACGGACCCGATCGCCGACATGCTCACCCGGCTGCGGAATGCGAACTCGGCGTACCACGAGACGACGTCGATGCCGTACTCGCGGATCAAGGAGAACATCGCGGAGGTCCTCCGGCAGGAGGGGTACATCGGTGGTTGGTCGGTGCAGGAGCCGGCCGACGGCGGGGTCGTCGGGAAGAAGCTCGTTCTCGCGCTGAAGTACGGCCCGAACCGGGAGCGTTCGATCGCCGGGGTCCGACGCATCTCCAAGCCCGGGCTGCGGGTCTACGCGAAGTACACGGCGTTGCCCCGGGTCCTCGGTGGCCTGGGCGTCGCCATCATCTCGACCTCGACCGGACTGTTGACCGACCGGCAAGCGGCCCGGCATCGCCTCGGCGGGGAAGTCCTCGCCTGGGTCTGGTGACCCGCGTCCGAACCTGTCAGTGACTGATCCGAGCCCGAGAGAGAGAACGAGCAGATGTCCCGAATCGGACGGCTCCCCGTCCCGGTACCCACCGGTGTCGACGTGAGCATCGACGGACCGAAGGTGACGGTCAAGGGGCCCAAGGGCCAGTTGGAGCACACCCTGGCCGCGCCCATCACCATCGACCGCGACGACACCGGCACGCTCACCGTGGCGCGGCCCGACGACGAGCGGCGCAGCAAGGCCCTGCACGGGCTGAGCCGGACGCTTGTCAACAACATGGTCACCGGGGTCACGCAGGGCTTCACCCGCGAGTTGGAGATCCAGGGGGTCGGCTACCGCGTGGTCGCGCAGGGCACGGATCTACAGTTCGCGCTCGGCTACAGCCACTCGATCACCGTCCGTCCGCCGACCGGGATCAGCTTCTCGGTGCAGGCCCCGACGCGCTTCACCGTCTCGGGGATCGACAAGCAGGTGGTCGGTGAGGTGGCGGCGAATATCCGCAAGCTGCGCAAGCCCGAGCCGTACAAGGGCAAGGGTGTGCGGTACGCCGGCGAGGTCGTGCGGCGCAAGGTCGGAAAGGCTGGGAAGTAACCGATGTCCTCACGTCTGAGCAATCTCACCAAGCCGGGCCGCGCCGGGCGGGAGATGGCGCGCAACCGGCGTCACCTCCGGCTGCGGAAGAAGGTTACCGGCACCACCGAGCGCCCGCGTCTGGTCGTCACCCGGTCCACCCGGCACATCGGCGTCCAGCTGGTCGACGACACCGTCGGCCGGACGATCGTCAGCGCCTCGACGCTGGAGGTCGACCTGCGCTCGGCCGACGGCGACAAGACCGCCAAGGCCAAACGGGTGGGCCTGCTGGTTGCCGACCGAGCGAAGGCGGTCGGGGTCGGCACGATCGTGTTCGACCGGGGGGGGAACCAGTACCACGGCCGGGTCGCGGCGGTTGCCGACGGTGCCCGTGAAGGTGGGCTGGAGTTCTGATGTCCGTGCCTCCGGTCGAGTTCCCCCCGGCGCAGCCGGCCGCACGCACCCCGCAGCCGAACGCACGCACCAATGAGAGGTCGAACTGATGGCAGGACCCGATCGTCGCGGCAGCGGCGCCGGCGGCGGCGACCGCCGGGAACGGCGTGACTCCGGACGCGCAGCCGAACGGACCGCGTTCGTCGAGCGCCTCGTCACCGTGAACCGCGTCGCCAAGGTCGTCAAGGGTGGCCGGCGGTTCAGCTTCACCGCCCTGGTGGTCGTCGGCGACGGTGACGGCCTGGTCGGCGTCGGGTACGGCAAGGCCAAGGAAGTACCTGCGGCGATCGCGAAGGGCGTGGAGGAGGCCAAGAAGCACTTCTTCCGCGTTCCCCGCATCGGCGGCACGATCCCGCACCCGATCACCGGGGAGAAGTCGGCCGGTGTCGTGATGCTCCGGCCGGCCGCACCCGGTACCGGTGTGCTCGCCGGCGGGCCGGTCCGCGCGGTGCTGGAGGCCGCGGGCGTGCACGACGTCCTGGCGAAGAGCCTGGGCAGCTCCAACGCGATCAACATCGTGCACGCGACCGTGGAAGCATTGCAGAGGCTCGAACAGCCGGAGCAGGTCGCTGCCCGCCGCGGTCTGCCCATCGAGGACGTCGCGCCGCCGGCGTTGCTGCGGGCGCGTGCGACGGCCAGGGCGAGCGCCTGATGGCCGCCGCGCTCGCGATCACCCAGCGAAAGTCGTCCATCGGCGGCAAGCACAAGCAGCGTGCGACGCTGCGCACACTCGGCCTGCACCGCATCGGTGAGCGCGTCGTCCGCCCCGACACCCCGGAGGTCCGCGGGATGGTCAGCGTCGTCACCCACCTGGTGGAGGTCGACGAGCTGGACACCACCGTCGAGGAGGTCGACACCCATGCCTGACAGCGACGAGACGACGGGCACGACCGCCCGGACCGTGCTCAAGGTGCATGAGTTGCGCCCGGCACCGGGTGCGCACATGAAGAAGACGCGGGTTGGCCGAGGTGAGGCCTCCAAGGGCAAGACCGCCGGACGCGGGACCAAGGGCACCAAGGCCAGATACCAGGTCTACGCCGGCTTCGAGGGCGGCCAGCTGCCCCTACAGATGCGCGTACCGAAGCTGAAGGGTTTCAAGAACCCGTTCCGGACCGAGTACCAGCCGGTCAACCTGGCCACGCTGGCGGCGCTGTTCCCCGACGGCGGCACCGTGGCGGTCGGGGACCTGGTCAGCCGCGGCGCGGTGCGCGGGGGCAAGCCGGTCAAGGTGCTCGGCAGCGGCGAGGTCACCGTCGCCCTGCAGGTGAGCGCCCAGGCGTTCTCCGCGTCGGCCAAAGGCAAGATCGAGGCAGCAGGCGGAAGCGCCACCGAGGTGTGATCGGCCGCCCCGGCCGGCCGACGGCTCCGGGTGGCATCCGCCGGACATGGACGGCGAACTCTGCAACCGATCCGTCGACGTAACCTCGTCGGCGGGTCGGTTGTGCGTCTGGTGATCGAGCGGGCCACTCGGACGGGGCATGATCCGTCTCGACCGACCGCTGTGCCCGTGGCCGGCCCCGCCTGTCAGCGACGGGCCCGACGAGGAGGATCCATGCTCAGCGGCATCGCCCGCACATTCGCGAACAGCGAGCTGCGGAACAAGATCCTGTTCACCCTGGGGATCATCATCCTGTTCCGCGTCGGGTCGACGGTGCCGACGCCGGGAGTGGACTCCGCGGCCGTGCAGTCCTGTCTGGCCGACGTGCAGGGCTCCAACCTCTACGGGCTGGTGAACCTGTTCTCCGGCGGTGCGCTGTTGCAGCTGTCGATCTTCGCGCTGGGGATCATGCCGTACATCACGGCCTCGATCATCCTGCAGCTGTTGACCGTCGTCATCCCGCGGCTGGAGACGCTGAAGAAGGAAGGCCAGTCCGGGACCGCGACGATCACCCAATACACCCGGTACCTGACCATCGGGCTGGCGATCCTGCAGTCCACCGGGATCATCGCGCTCGCCCGGACGGGGAACCTGTTCCCGGGATGCCAGGCCCAGATCGTCCCCGACCGGGGGCTGTTCGCGACGGTCACGATGGTTGTCGTCATGACGGCAGGGACCTCGCTGGTGATGTGGCTCGGTGAGCTGATCACCGACCGGGGAATCGGAAACGGCATGTCGATCCTGATCTTCACCTCGATAGCGGCGTCGTTCCCGCAGAGCCTGTGGCGGGTGAAGACGCAGGCGACATCGAACGGCTGGCTGCTGCTCGCCGCCGTCGTGGCGGTCGGGCTGGTCGTGACGGCGCTGGTGATCTTCGTGGAGCAGTCGCAACGCCGGATCCCCGTCACCTACGCCAAACGGATGATCGGCCGGCGGATGTACGGGGGGAGCTCGACCTACATCCCGCTCAAGATCAACCAGGCCGGCGTCATCCCGGTGATCTTCGCCTCGAGCCTGCTGTACGTGCCGGCGCTGGTCGCCCAGTTCAATCCGACGTCCCGGTGGGCGGCCTGGATCTCGCAGTACCTGGTCCGCGGGGACCACCCGTTCTACATGGTCGCGCAGTTCGTGCTGATCATCTTCTTCACCTACTTCTATGTCGCGATCACCTTCGACCCGAAGGAGATCGCTGACAACATGAAGAAGTACGGCGGATTCGTCCCGGGGGTACGGGCCGGTCGGCCGACCGAGGAGTATCTGGACTACGTGCTGTCGCGGATCACCGCACCCGGGTCGCTGTACCTGGGAATCGTCGCCCTGATCCCACTGATCGCCTACGTGCTGATCGGCGCGGACCAGAACTTCCCGTTCGGCGGGACGACGCTGCTGATCGTGGTCGGCGTCGGTCTGGACACCGTGAAGCAGATCCAGTCGCAGATGCAGCAGCGCAGCTACGAGGGCTTCCTCCGGTGACCGGCCCGGCGGCGGTCCGCGCCGCGGGCGGTCCGCGGCGGCTGGTCGTGCTCGGCCCGCAGGGCGCCGGCAAGGGAACGCAGGGCGCGCGCCTGGCGGCGCGGCTGGGTGTCCCGGCCGTCTCGACCGGCGACATCTTCCGGGCCGACGTCGGCGGCGGCACCGAACTGGGCCGGACCGCCAAGACGTACATGGACGCCGGTGAGCTGGTCCCCGACGAGGTGACCGTCGCGATGGTCACCGACCGGATCGGCCAACCCGACGCCGCCGGCGGCTTCCTGCTGGACGGCTTTCCCCGCAACCTGGCGCAGGCCGAGGCGCTGGGAGCCATGCTCGACGGGCTCGGGGCCGGCTTGAACGCGGTGCTGGCGCTGACGCTGGCCGACGACCAGATCATCCGGCGCCTGTCCGGGCGCCGCGTGGACGCCCGTACCGGCCGGGTCTGGCACGTCGAGACCGACCCGCCGCCGGCGGCCGACGTCGAGGCCGGCTTCGTCGCACAGCGCGACGACGACCGGCCCGGGCCCATCCGGCGCCGCCTGCAGATCTTCCAGGAGCAGACCGCGCCGCTGGTCGGCCTCTACGCCGCCGCCGGGTTGTTGGTCTCCGTCGACGGGGACGGCACGCCGGACGAGGTCGCCGACCGGATCGCCGGGGCGCTCGGCCTGGTCTGACAGCTGCCGGCGTCCCGGCCAGCCACTCCGCCTCGGAAGACCTGTCGTCCGTCGTCGACGGGGACGGGGCGCCCGGCGCAGACTGGGCGCATGACCGACAGCGGGATCCGGGCCTCCGACGCCGAGCGCGACGCGGTCGCGGAGCGACTGCGGGTCGCGTACGCCGAGGGCCGGCTGACCGCCGACGAGTTCGGTGACCGGCTCGACCGCGTCCTCGGGGCCAGGAGCCGGGGTGAGCTGGCGGTGTTCACCGCCGACCTCCCGCTGCCCCCGGCCCGGCCGCGCGCACCCGCGGTGCCGGCGGTCCGGACCGGCAGCGGGGCGCATCCCGCCGCGCCCGGCTCCGCGGGCGAGGCCCCGCTGCGCCAGCAGTGGGCGGGCTGGGCAGGCGTGAACGCCATGTGCCTGGCGGTCTGGGTGGTCAGCTGCGTGGCCAGCGGCACCCTGCTCTTCTTCTGGCCGATCTTCGTCCTCGCCCCGTGGGGGATCGGCTTGGCCGGACGGACCACCGCCGCCCGCCGCGACGAGCGCCCGGAGCTGCCGCACTGAGGGGTGCCACGCACCCGGACATCCCGCGGTGCCGCTCCGGCGAGCGCGCCGCAGGTCACGAGGGCGGCCGGTCCGCTGCCATGACGTAAGGTAGGGGGTCGGCCTGACCGGTCGTTGCCTGTGCTGGCTCGGCGCTGTGCTGGCCGGCCTCGTGCTGGCTGGCCTTCTGCTGGCTGGCCTTGTGGTCTCCGGTCCTGAACGACAGTCCACCGTTCGCCGGTCGTCCAGGCCGACGGACCCGGCCGTCAAGGCCGGAACAGATCTACCGAGCACAGTGATTGCGGAGGACATGCCGAAGAAGGAAGGCGTACTCGAACTCGAGGGCCAGGTCGTGGAGTCGCTGCCCAACGCGACGTTCAGGGTCGAGCTGGCCAACGGTCACAAGGTGCTCGCGCACATCAGCGGGAAGATGCGCCAGCACTACATCCGGATCCTGCCCGAGGACCGGGTGGTCGTCGAGCTCTCCCCGTACGACCTCACCCGTGGGCGCATCGTCTACCGCTACAAGTGAGCCGGCATCCCGGCTCTCCGCCCGAACCAGCACTGAACCGAGGACTCACGCGATGAAGGTCAAGCCGAGCGTCAAGCCGATCTGCGACAAGTGCCGCGTGATCCGCCGCAGCGGTCGCGTCATGGTCATCTGCGAGAACGTCCGCCACAAGCAGCGCCAGGGCTGACGAAGCCACCGCCCAATCACGTTGGAGGGTCTCGCCAGATCACCCGGTGTCAGATCGCCCGGTAACGGACAGCCGGCACCGACAACACGCTCCACGAATGTGCACCGACCCAGAACGCATGGACCCAGAACGCATTGACATCGCCGCCCGGCTCGCCGGGTCGCGTCCACCCCCGGCCCGGAGGCCGGGGCCCGCTTGGTAGCGGGACGTCATGCGCCGTGAAACCTCCGGGAACCCGAGGGGAACAGCCAGCCGATGGCACGCCTTGCCGGGGTCGACCTCCCGCGTGAAAAGCGCCTGGAGATCGCCCTGACCTACATCTACGGCGTCGGACGCACCAGGGCCACACAGCTGCTGGCGGCGACCGGCGTCAGTCCCGACGTCCGCGTCCGCGACGTCTCCGACGACGACCTGCTCCTGCTCCGCGAGTACATCGAGGGCAACTTCAAGATCGAGGGCGACCTGCGCCGTGAGGTCGCCGCCGACATCCGCCGAAAGGTGGAGATCGGCAGCTACCAGGGGCTCCGCCATCGCCGGCACCTGCCGGTCCGTGGCCAGCGCACCCAGACCAACGCGCGCACACGCAAGGGCCCACGCAAGGCTGTCGCCGGCAAGAAGAAGACCCCGCGCAAGTAGCCGGTTGCCACGCTCGCGCACCGGTCGGCCGACGTCGGTCCGGTGCACCGGCCATCGCGCCACATGCGCCACCACACCCTCGACCACGAGCAGGAGCACCCCACAGATGCCGCCCAGCAGGACACGAACGGCCTCCGGGGCCGTCAAGAAGGTCCGTCGCAAGGAACGCAAGAACGTCGCGCACGGTCACGCGCACATCAAGAGCACGTTCAACAACACGATCATCTCGATCACCGATCCGCAGGGTGCGGTCGTGTCCTGGGCAAGTTCCGGCCAGGTCGGATTCAAGGGCTCGCGCAAGTCCACCCCGTTCGCCGCACAGATGGCCGCCGAGGCCGCGGGCCGCCGGGCGATGGAGCACGGCGTGCGCAAGGTCGACGTATTCGTCAAGGGCCCGGGGTCCGGACGCGAAACGGCGATCCGCTCGCTGACCGCGACCGGCCTCGAGGTCGGCACCATCCAGGACGTCACGCCGGTGCCGCACAACGGTTGCCGCCCGCCGAAGCGTCGCCGGGTCTGAGGGGGAGGACGACATGGCTCGGTACACAGGACCTGCCACCAAGAAGTCCCGCCGCCTGGGCATCGACCTGGTCGGCGGCGACCGCGCATTCGAGCGCCGGCCGTACCCACCGGGCGAGCACGGCCGCGGGCGCGTCAAGGAGAAGGAGTACCTGCTCCAGCTGCGCGAGAAGCAGAAGGCCAGGTTCACCTACGGCGTCTTGGACAAGCAGTTCCGCCGGTACTACGACCAGGCGAAGAAGATCAAGGGCGCCAAGACCGGTGACCTGCTGCTGCAGCGGTTGGAGTCCCGCCTGGACAACGTGGTGTACCGGGCAGGCATCACCCGGACCCGCCGACACGCCCGCCAGCTGGTCGTCCACGGCCACTTCACCGTCAATGGGCAGCGGGTGAACGTCCCGAGCTTCCAGGTGAAGGCGCACGACGTCATCGACGTCAAGGTCAAGTCGCTGGAGTCGACGCCGTTCATCATCGCCCGGGAGACACTCGGTGACCGGCCGACACCGGCGTGGTTGGAGGTCGTTCCCGGGTCGATGCAGATCCTGGTGCACCAGCTTCCGACCCGGGCGCAGATCGACACCCCCGTCCAGGAGCAGTTGATCGTCGAGTTCTACTCCAAGTAAGTCCCATCTCCGGTCCGCGGCCTCTCCGGGGGGCGCGGACCGGAGTCGTCACCCGGGTCGGCGCATTCGTCGGCCCGTCCGTTGGATCGTGGCGTCATATGCAGGTCGCCGCGGGAGGGAAGTACCCGTGCTCATCGCACAGCGCCCCACGCTCGCCGAGGACCAGGTCGACACCTACCGTTCGCGGTTCGTCCTCGAGCCCCTGGAGCCCGGCTTCGGCTACACCATCGGCAACTCGCTACGCCGCACCCTGCTGTCGTCGATCCCGGGCGCCGCGGTCACGTCGATCCGCGTCGAGGGCGTGCTGCACGAGTTCAGCACCGTTCCCGGCGTGAAGGAGGACGTGACCGAGATCGTGCTGAACCTCAAGGAGCTCGTCGTGAGTTCTGAGGAGGACGAGCCGGTCACCATGTACCTGCGCAAGCAGGGGCCGGGCGACGTGACCGCCGCCGATATCGCGCCGCCCGCCGGCGTCGAGGTGCACAACCCCGACCTGAAGATCGCGACGCTGAACGCCGACGGGCGCCTCGAGATCGAGCTGACGGTCGAGCGCGGCCGCGGGTACGTCTCGGCCGTGCAGAACCGTAGTGCCGACCAGGAGATCGGCCGGATCCCGGTGGACTCCATCTACTCCCCGGTGCTGAAGGTGACCTACAAGGTCGAGGCCACCCGCGTCGAGCAGCGCACCGACTTCGACCGGCTCGTGGTGGACGTGGAGACCAAGCCCTCGATCCGCCCACGCGACGCCCTCGCGTCGGCCGGCACCACGTTGGTCGGCCTGTTCGGGCTGGCGCGCGAGCTCAACGTCGAAGCCGAGGGCATCGAAATCGGGCCGAGCCCCGTCGACGCGCAGATGGCGGCGGACCTGGCGCTCCCGATCGAGGAGTTGCAGCTGACCGTCCGGTCCTACAACTGCCTCAAGCGTGAGGGCATTCACACCGTTGGTGAGCTGCTCGGGCGGTCCGAGGCGGACCTGCTTGACATTCGCAACTTCGGTGCCAAGTCGATCGACGAGGTGAAGGCCAAGCTGCAGACGATGGGCCTGCAGCTGAAGGACAGCCCGCCCGGGTTCGACCCGACGCAGGTCGCCGACTACTACGACGAGGACGACAACTTCGTCGAGACAGAGCAGTACTGAACGGTTTCACTCCGGGACGCGGTCGCCGCCGGCGCCGCGTCCCGGCCGTTCCGGCCAGCCGGCCGGGACGGCACACCAGTCGGGACTTCCGGTGCCGCCCGAGAGGGCGCACCGGGGCCTGACCGGCCCGGGTACCTGACCGGCCCGGGACCGGACGACGATCGAGGAGATCCACCATGCCCACCCCCACCAAGGGCGCCCGCCTGGGCGGTAGCCCGGCCCACGAGCGACACATCCTCGCCAACCTGGCAACTGCCCTGTTCGAGCACGGCGCGATCACCACGACGCACGCGAAGGCCCGCCGGCTCCGGCCCTACGCCGAGCGGCTGATCACGAAGGCCAAGCGCGGCGATCTGCACGCCCGGCGCCAGGTCATGCAGACGGTGACGGACAAGAGCGTCGTGCACGTGCTGTTCACCGAGATCGGGCCGCGGTTCGCGAGCCGCCCGGGTGGGTACACCCGCATCACCAAGATCGGCCCGCGCAAGGGCGACAACGCGCCGATGGCGGTCATCGAGCTGGTGGAGCCGCTGGCCGAGCAGGTGCTGTCCGAGGCCGAGGGCGCCACCCGGCGAGCGTCGCGGGACCGCGCCACTGGCTCGGCGGCGGTACCCACGGGTCCGGCCCCAGCCGAGCCGGCCGACGAGGTCGGCGGTGAGCCCGCCGGCGGTGAGCCGGTCGGCGGTGAGCCGGTCCAGGACGACGCCGACGCCGACGACGAGCTCGCCGCGGAGAGCTCCAGGCAGGAACCGGCTCCTCCGGTCGACGGCGACGACGCGACTGCCCCCGACGCCGGCCCGGCCGGCCCGTCGGCGGACGAAGCGGGGGCGGCAGCCGACCGCGCGGAGCGCGCCGCCGACGAGGCGGAGCAGGCCGACGCCGATGCGACCGGCGCGGATGCTGCTGTCGGCGAGACCGGACGCCCCGCCCGCGGCTCGGACGACGCCTGATCCGTCCCGACGCCCTACCGCACACGGGCGCCTGTCCCCACTCCCAGACCCGGGTGGGGACAGGCGCCGTCGTCGCCGTGGGGCCGGTGGCCGTCCGCAGCGGACGCGAGCGGGCACTGCCACGACCGTGCGGTGCGGGACGCACTCCGCGCCGAGCGGTCGGCAGGTCTTCGGTCGCGACCGCTGCCCGGCTTGGTCCGGTCGCGCCCGATCGGGGTGTCGAACGAGCAGCCCGCCCGGGACCGCCGGCCGCGCGCGACGAGCTTTGTAGTCCGCAGACCGTCGGGTGGGCGCGGTGACGGACCGGGGGGACTCGTCGACGCCGACCGCGTCGGTGCGCAGGTTTCGCATCGACCTGTCGTACGACGGCACGCAGTTCGCGGGCTGGGCGGCGCAACCAGGTCAGCGGACGGTCGAGGCCGCACTGGCCGCAGTGGTCGCGCGTCGCCCACCCGTCCCAGGTACTCCTGGCCGCCTGGTGGTGGCCGGCCGGACCGACGCCGGTGTGCACGCGCGCGGCCAGGTCTGCCATGTCGACGTCACACCGGTGGCTGCGGTGGACCCGACCGGGGACATGGCCGGGCAGGCCTGGGCGCCTGGCCGGCTCGTCCGTGCCTGGAACCGGATGCTGGCGCCGGACCTGCGCATCCGGGGCGTGTGCGTGGCACCGCCCGGCTTCGACGCGCGGTTCGCCGCCAGCTGGCGCCGTTACGTCTACCGGATCGCCGACACGGTCACCGTCCCGGATCCGCTCGTGCGTAGCTGGACAGCGCCACATCCCCGGGAGCTGGACGTCGCCGCGATGGGCCGCGCCGGTGCCGGCCTGACGGGCTACCGGGACTTCGCGGCGTTCTGCAAACGGCGGGCGGGAGCCACGACGATCCGGACCCTGCACACCCTCGAAGTGACCCGCGGCGCCGACGGGGTGGTGGCGGTCGAGGTGGTCGCGGACGCCTTCTGCCATTCGATGGTCCGCGCGCTGGTCGGCGGCCTGCTGCCGGTCGGTGACGGCCGACGCCCGGAGAGCTGGCCGGCCGCCGTCCTGGCCGCCGGGGTGCGCGACCCGGCTGTCGGGGTCGCGCCGGCGGGGGGGCTGGTGCTGGAGGAGGTGGGGTACCCGCCGGAGGAGCAGCTCGCCGCCCGGGTCGCCCGGACGCGCGCCGTCCGCGACCCCGGCGCGGCCCGCCCCGACGTACCCGATGACGGCGTACCTGCGGGCACGGCCGGGCGGGCCAGGTGAGCGAGCACTACTTCACCGCCGACCCGAGCGCCGACGCGGTGCGGCGCGAGGTCGGTGCGCGCATCGCGGGGGAGCAGTACCGGTTCACCACGGCGGCCGGCACGTTCTCCGCCGAGCGGCTGGACCCGGGGACCTCGGTCCTGCTCGACCGCGGACCGCAGCCGTCGGGGCGGACCCTGCTGGACCTCGGCTGCGGTTGGGGGCCGGTGGCGGTCACGCTGGCCCGCCGCGTCCCGGCGGCGACCGTCTGGGCGGTCGACGTCAACCGGCGGGCACTGGACCTGACCCGGGCGAACGCCGCGGTGGCCGGGGTGGGCGACCGCGTACATGCCGTCGAGCCCGACGCCGTGCCCGCCGGGCTGGCGTTCGACGCCATCTGGTCCAACCCGCCCATCCGGGTCGGCAAGCCCGAGCTGCACGCGATGCTGCTGCACTGGCTGCCCCGGCTCGCACCCGGCGGCGCCGCCTGGCTGGTGGTCGCCCGCAACCTCGGCGCCGACTCCCTGGCCGGCTGGCTGGCCGCTGCCGGTCACCCGACTGCCCGGCACGCCAGCGCGAAGGGCTACCGGGTCCTGCGGGTCGACGCCCGGCCGTGACGCTGGGCCGCCCGCGCTTCCCGACCAGGCGGTGCGCGACGGGCGCGGCCCGCGTCACCCGGCCCTGGCCTGCGCTCCGGGCCGGGAGTCGGCCCGCTAGAGCCCCGGGTCGGCCATCCGGGCGGTACCGATGTCGAGCCGGCCTGCGTCGAGCTGCCAGCGGACCGCCTCGAACGTCGCCTGCAGCGAGGTGTGGCGCGGCGTCCAGCCCAACAGTGCCGCGGCCTTGGCGACCGACACCGACGGGCTGTGCGCCACGTGGTCCCAGCTCGCCGCCGCATGCTCCGGGCCGACCGCGTCGGCGAACTCCGACCACGGCGCGAACCGCAGCACGGCCTCGCGGCCGAACCACCCGGCGGCGGACTCGGCGAACCCGCGCATCGTCAGCGCCGCCGGCGAGACGACGTGGAACGACTCACCGGCGGCCGCCGACCGGCGGTCCAGCGCGCCGACGAATGCCGACGCGACATCGTCGGCGTGCACGTGGTGCAGCGTGGTCAGGCCGGTGTCCGGCAGCAGCACCGGCCTGCCGGTGGCCAGGTCGCGCCACACCGCCGGGTCGAGGTTGCCGGCCGGGTTCACCACCCACCAGCCCGGTCCGCTGATGTGCCCGGCGTGCAGCACCGTGCACGCAAGGCCGCCGGCGGCGGTTTCGGCGAGCAGCAGCCGTTCGATCGCGGCCTTGCCGATCCCGTAGTCGCCGAAGGGGCGGCGCGGCGCGGACTCGGCGACCGGGACCTCGGTCAGGTGCCCGTGCACCCAGACGGTCCCGCAGTGCAGCAGCTGCCCGCACCGGCCGCGCAGCGCGTCGACCAGCAGCGCCGCGGACTCCGGCGTGAAGCACACCAGGTCCACGACCGCGTCCGGCGCCAGGTCCGCGACCAGGTGCCCGAAACTGCCGTCCGCGTCCGCCGCGTCCCGGTCGACCGCCACCTGCCGGACGGCGCCCCACGCCGGGTCGACGCGGTACGGCTGCCGGGTGCCGCGACTGAGGGCGACGACGTCGTGCCCGGCCCGGACCAGCCGGGGCACCAGGTATCCGCCGATGTGTCCGGTCGCACCGATGACCACCACCCGCACGGGCCGTCCTCCTCGAATTACAGCTGTCGCCCGGGTGGACCCCGGGCGGATGTCCGGCGCGCCTGGTAGGCAGGCCGGATGAGCACCGATTCTGGCCCCGGTCGTCCTACCGGCCTGCCCGCGGGTGTCGAGCTGGAGGTCTTCGACGGCTCGGCCGGTCGGATCGAGGACCTCCGCCGGCTCGCGGAGAACGCGTTCGCCGAGGACCAGCCGCCGCCGAAGTGGGCGGTGGAGTCCGCGCGGTTCGAAACCGGCCGCGGACTGCTCGCCGTCGACGACGGGCAGGTGGTCGGGTCCAACATCGTCTACAGCCTCAGCACGTCGGTTCCCGGTCCGGTCCCGGCGGGACCGGTGGCCGGCGCCGACGCGCCGCCGACGCGCGAGGTGCCGACCGCCGGCATCAGCTTCGTCTGCGTCCTGCCCAGCCACCGCCGCCGCGGTATCACCTCGGTGCTGATGCGCCGGGTGCTGACCGACCTGCACGACCGCGGCGCGGAGCCCGTGGCGGTCCTGTGGGCCAGCGAGGCGACCATCTACGGCCGGTTCGGCTACGGCCCGGCGACCCGCGCGGCCCGGTTCGGACTGCCGCGCCGCGCAGGCGTGGTCCGCGCCGACCTGGCGGATCCGCTGAACCCGCGCCTGGTCGACCCCGCGACCTCGATCGAGCAGGTCGAGCAGCTGGCCGCCGCGGTCCGTGCGGTCCGGCCGGGGATGCCCGCCCGGCCGGCGCACTGGCTCCCGGGGTCGGTGGCCGACGACCCGGCGGTCCGGCACGGGACCGGCCCGCTGCGGTGTGTCCTGCTCTCATCCGGGGATCGGGTCCGAGCTGCCGCCCGCTACGCCGTGCGACCGGTCGGCGATTGGCCCCGGGCAACCGAGCTCGTCGTCAGCGAGGCCTACTCCGACGGTCCGCTCTCCCATGCCGCGCTCTACCGGTGGCTCACCGAGCTGGACCTGATCACTCGGGTCGTCTCCCCGCTCCGTCCCGTCGACGACCCGGTGCTGGACCAGCTGACCGATTCCCGGTCCGCCGAGACCGTCCAGCACGACGCGCTGTGGGTCCGGCTGGTGGACCTGGACCGGGCGCTTCCCGCGCGTGGTTACGCCTCCGACATCAGCGCCGTACTGGCGGTCACCGACCGCGACTGCCCGTGGAACGCCGGCCGGTGGCGGATGCAGGTCTCCGGCGGCGAGGCCACCCTGACGCGGACCGACGACGCGCCCGATCTGGAGCTGGACGTGTCGGTGCTCGGTGCCGCCTACCTCGGGTCGGCCGGGACCCTCGCCCGCCTCGGCCGGGCCGGGCTGGTGTCGGTCCGGAAGCCGGGGGTGCTGGACCGGTTGTCCCGCAGCTTCGAGTCGGCCGTCCAGCCCTGGGCGCCTTGGGTCTTCTGAGCCCGGCAGACTCGCGGCCGTGGGACACGTCGAGTTGGCCGGGGTCGAGGTCGTGCTGCCGGACGGTCGGCCGCTGCTGTCCGATGTCGGATTTCGGGTCGGCGACGGCACGACGACGGCGCTGATCGGGCCGAACGGGGCGGGGAAGACGACCTTGCTGCGGATCGTCGCCGGCGACCTGGCCCCGACCGCCGGAGCGGTCACCCGCTCGGGCGGCATCGGTGTGATGCGCCAGCTCGTCGGGTCGGTCCGGGACGACTCGACAGTGCGCGACCTGCTGCTGTCGGTGGCGGCCTCCCGCCTGCGGGCCGCCGGCGGCGCGGTCGACGTTGCCGAGCTGGCGATGATGGAGCGCGACGACGAACCGACCCAGCTGGCCTACGCCCAGGCGCTCGCCGACTGGGCCGACGCCGGCGGTTACGACGCGGAGGTGCTGTGGGACAGCTGCTGCACCGCCGCGTTGGGACTCGGGTACGACCGGGCCCAGTACCGCGCGGTCACCACGCTGTCCGGTGGAGAACAGAAGCGGCTGGTGCTCGAGGCGCTGCTGCGCGGTCCGGACGAGGTGCTGCTGCTCGACGAGCCGGACAACTACCTCGACGTTCCGGGCAAGCGGTGGCTGGAGGACCGGCTGCGGGAGACGCCGAAGACCGTGCTGCTGGTCAGCCACGACCGGGAGCTGCTGGCCCGCGCAGCCGACCGGATCGTCGCCGTCGAGCTCGGCCACGGTGGCGTGGGCAACAGCGCCTGGACGCACGGCGCGGGGTTTGCGACCTTTGCCGAGGCCCGAACCGCCCGGTTCGCCCGGTTCGACGAGCTGCGCCGGCGCTGGGACGAGGAGCACGAGAAGCTGCGCCAGCTGATGTTCATGTACAAGCAGAAGTCCGCGTACAACTCCGACATGGCCGCCCGGTACAAGGCGGCGGTCACCCGGCTGGGGCGGTTCGAGGACGACGGCCCACCGCAGGCGACGCCACGGGAGCAGTCGATCAGGATGCGCCTGGGTGGGGGCCGGACCGGGGTCCGCGTGCTGACCTGCTCCGGGCTGGAGCTGACCGGGCTGATGTCCCCGTTCGACCTGGAGGTCCTCTACGGCGAGCGGGTGGCGGTGCTGGGGTCGAACGGCTCGGGCAAGAGCCACTTCCTGCGGCTGCTCACCCAGACCCCGACCGACACCGGGGCGTCACGGCCCGTCGGCGCGGCGGTGGCGTCGACCGGCTCGGTCCGCCTCGGCGCCCGGGTCGTCCCGGGCCACTTCGCCCAGACGCACGACCACCCGGAACTGGACGGCCGGACGCTGTTGGAGGTGCTGTGGGAGGACCATTCGTTGCGCATCGACGACGCCGCGCCGACCCTGGACCGGTACGAGCTCGCCCACGCCCGGGACCAGCGGTTCGGGACGCTGTCCGGCGGTCAGCAGGCGCGGTTCCAGATCCTGCTGCTGGAACTGGCGGGCGCGACGATGCTGCTGCTGGACGAGCCGACCGACAACCTGGACCTGTCCAGCGCCGAGGCGCTGGAGGCGGGGCTGGCCGGCTTCGACGGGACGGTGCTCGCGGTGACCCACGACCGGTGGTTCGCCCGCGGCTTCGACCGCTTCCTCGTCTTCGGCGGAGACGGCCGCCTCCAGGAGGCGTCCGAGCCGGTGTGGGACTCCGCCCGGGTCGACCGCATCCGCTGACCGCCGCTGCTGCCGAAAGACCGCCCGCTGCGCGGACCGCTACCAGCCGGGTGGGAGAGCTGCCGCGGCCCGACGAGACGCCGGCTCCGGACGGCTGACGAGCACCGCGGCCAGTAGGCCGCCCAGGGCGCCGAACAGGTGTCCCTGCCAGGAGACCCCGTAGGCAGTCGGCAGCACCCCCCACAGCAGCGAGCCGTAGGCGAGGAACAGCACACCGGCCAGGACGATCTGACCGGTGCTGCGGGCGAAGAAGCCACGGGCGAGCAGCAGCGTCAGCCAGCCGAAGATCAGGCTGGAGGCGCCGATGTGCACGGTGCCCAGGCCACCGAACAGCCATGTGCCGACCCCGGCGACCACCCAGATCACCGCGGTCGCGAGCCCGAACCGGAGCAGGCCGGCCGAGGTCGCGAGGAAGGCGAAGATGAGGACCGGCAGCGTGTTGCCCTCCAGGTGCACCCACCCGGCATGCAGCAGCGGCGCGAACACGATGCCGTCCAGCCCGTCCTCGCGGAGCGGGAGGATGCCCCGTTCGCCGACGAGCCGCTGGCGGTCGGCGGCGTTGACCGCCTGCACGATCCACAGCAGCACCACAAACGACCCGACGACCGCCGCGGCGCGGACCGGCCGGGCCGGCCAGACGCGGTGCAACTCGGTGCGGCGGTCCGGCGGCCGGGCGGTCAGCGTCACGGCCGCCGAGCTTAGGGACGGCCGGGTCGGTCCGCGCCGGTCCGCGGTGGGGACCATCTTTGACCGGTGTTGCCGGCGCGGATACCCTGGGGAGGTTGTCCGAGGGCGGCTGCACGGATTCACGAGCGTCCGTGGGTGCCCCATCTCGGGCTTCCTGATCTGGACCGGATGCCGCGAACCGGCGTCCGGCCGGCAGACGGCAGCGGCTCCACCCGACAGCTCCCGACGAAGAGGTTCCCTCCCCGTGCGCACCTACAGCCCGAAGCCGGCCGACATCACCCGGACCTGGCACGTCATCGACGCCCAGGACATCGTGCTCGGCCGCCTGGCCACGCACGCTGCGCAGCTGCTGCGCGGCAAGCACAAGCCGATCTGGGCGCCCCACATCGACACCGGCGACTTCGTGGTGATCGTCAACGCCAGTGCGATCGTCCTGACCGGCGCCAAGCGTGAGCAGAAGATGGCCTATCGGCACTCCGGGTACCCGGGAGGTCTGACGGCTACGTCGTACACCGACCTGCTGGCGAAGAGCCCGCGGAAGGCCGTCGAGAAGGCTGTCCGCGGGATGCTGCCGAAGAACACCCTCGGCCGCGCGCAGGCCAGGAAGCTGAAGGTCTACGCCGGCCCGGAGCACCCGCACGCCGCCCAGCAGCCCCAGCCGTTCACGATCGGCCAGGTCGCGCAGTGACGTCTCCAGTGATGTCGCCGGTGATCTCCCCGGTCAGGAGATCTGGCATACCGCCCGTCCCGATCCATACCCTGCCCACCGCGACGATCCGGACGGAAGCCCGATGACCGACACCTATGCCGAGACCGACCCCGATGTGCCGGTCGGTGACTACAGCACCGACACCCCGGTGCCGGTCGCGGATCCGACGGACGCACCGGTCCGCCGGTTCGTGCCCTCGGTCGGCTCCCGCGCAACCGGCCGCCGGAAGACGGCGATCGCGCGGGTGCGGATCGTTCCGGGCTCCGGCCAGTGGACGGTCAACGGTCGCAACCTGGCCGGCTACTTCCCGAACCGGGTGCATCAGCAGATCGTCAACGAGCCGTTCGCGACGCTGGAGCTGGACGGCTCCTACGACGTGATCGCCCGGGTCCACGGTGGCGGCCCCTCCGGCCAGGCCGGCGCGCTGCGCCTTGGCGTTGCCCGCTCGCTGAACGCCGCGGACGAGGAGAACAACCGGCCCGCGCTGAAGAAGGCCGGGCTGCTGACCCGCGACCCGCGCGCCGTCGAGCGCAAGAAGGCCGGTCTGAAGAAGGCCCGTAAGGCGCCTCAGTACTCCAAGCGCTGATTCGGTACTGCAAGCAGATCGAGCGCTGCGCAGGCGCGGCACAGGCCCGGGACATGCTGGTGTCCCGGGCCTGTCGTCTGCCTTCATGCCCGTCGGGGAGGCCGCCTGCCAAGCTGGGCGGACGGTCCGGCGCCCGTCCGAACCGGGTGAGTGCTGCCGGCATCGGACGCAGAGGTGCCCGGGACGGTCCGGGGCGGAGAAGCACGAGGGAGTCGCGGATGCCCGACCGGCCACGGATGTTCGGCACGGACGGGGTCCGGGCGTTGGCCAACGGCGAGCTGACCGCCGAGCTGGCCCTGCGGCTGGCGGCGGCCGCCGCGGTCGAGCTGCCGGCACGTCGGCCGCCCGCGCCGCGGCGCCCGGTTGCCGCCCGCACCGGGTCCGGGCCCGGCTCACGCCGGCCGCTGGCCGTCCTCGGACGCGACCCGCGCCCGTCCGGCGACTTCCTGGAGGCCGCCGTCACCGCGGGTCTGGCCGGTGCCGGCGTGGACGTATTGCGCCTCGGGATCGTCCCCACGCCCGCCGTCGCATACCTGACGGCCGCCCGGGAGGCCGACTTCGGCGTGGTGATCTCCGCCAGCCACAACCCGATGCCGGACAACGGGATCAAGTTCTTCGGTGCCGGCGGCGTCAAGTTGCCCGACGCGGTGGAGGACGCTATCGAGGCGCGCTGCCTACGTCCTGCCGACGCCCGCCCCACCGGCGCGGCCGTCGGCCGCGTGTTCGACGATCTCGGCGCGGTCGACCAGTACGCCGACCACCTGCTGGCGACGCTGCCCGTCCCGCTGGCGGGCCTACGGGTGGTCGTCGACTGCGCGAACGGTGCGGCGTCGGTGGTCGCTCCGCTGGTCCTGCGCCGGGCCGGGGCCGAGGTCCTGGCGATCGCCACCGACACCGGTGGGAACTCGATCAACGACGGCGTCGGCTCGACCCACCTGGACGTGCTGCGTAAGACCGTGCTCGAGGCGGGCGCCGACGCCGGAATCGCCCACGACGGGGACGCCGACCGGTGCCTGGCGGTCGACGCGAGCGGTGAGGTGGTCGACGGCGACCAGATCGTCGGCGTCCTCGCGGTCGCGCTCGCCGAGGTCGGCGGCCTGCCCGGCGACACTGTCGTAGGCACCCAGATGTCGAACCTCGGCCTGACACTCGGGCTGCGCAGCCACGGGATCGGTCTGCTGCGGACGAAGGTCGGCGACCGGTACGTGCTGGAGGCGATGCACCGGGGCGGCTACGTCCTGGGTGGCGAGCAGTCCGGGCACATCGTGCTGTCCCAGCACGCGACGACCGGGGACGGGCTGCTCACCGCCCTGCAGCTGCTGGGGCGCGTCGCGTCCACCGGGCGCCCGTTGGCCGAACTCGCCGCCGTGGTGCAACGCCTGCCGCAGGTCCTGGTCAACGTCGGCGGGGTGGACCGCGAGCGCGCGGGGTCCGACGACGGCGTGCTCTTCGCGGTCGCCGAGGCCGAGGACGAGCTCGGGGACGAGGGCCGGCTGCTGCTGCGGCCGTCCGGGACCGAGCCGGTGGTTCGCGTGATGGTCGAGGCGTCCACCCACGCCCACGCCGCGGCCGTCGCCGACCGGGTCGCCGGCGTGGTTCGGCAGCGCCTGGCCGTCTGACCGCCTGACCGTCTGACGCGGACGGGCCCCGGCTCGAGGCGCGGACCGGCGCCCCCCGTTCGGCGGCGCGAGGCGGAACCCGCCGCCCGGCGCGCCCGTTTACCGTGGGCCCGTCCTGAACCGCCCGAACCCGACAGGAGCCCGACCCGTGCCGAAGACCCCTGGAAATCCCGCCGCGCCGGACCCGCGGGCGGCGCGGGCGGCCAGGGCGGCGCAGATCCGCGTCGAGCGCGAGCGCAAGGCCAAACGGGCCAAGACGCGGAACCTGTCGATCCTCATCGGACTGGTCCTGGTGCTGGGCGCGGTCGCCTTCGTGATCGCCCAGCGCGGTCCCGGCCAGGCGAACACCGCCGTGGCGCGGCCGCCGGCGGTCGCGGCCGTGGGGAGTGGTTTCAGCTACGGCACCGGTCCGGTGAACATCACGATCTACGAGGACTTCCAGTGCCCGGTCTGCAAGCGATTGGAAGAGCTGCAGGGTGCCAGCCTGGCCAAGCTGGTGCAGCAGAACAAGGCGACCGTCGTCTACGCGCCGATCTCGATCCTCGACAATGCCTCGGCGGGGTACTCCAGCCGCGCGGCGAACGCGGCGTACTGCGCCCCGCAGGACAAGTTCAAGGCCTTCCACGACAGCCTCTACACCAACCAGCCGGCCGAGGGCGGCAGCGGCCTGCCGGAGGCGAAGGTCATGGAGCTGGCCACCAAGGCCGGGATTACCGGGGACACGTTCGCCTCGTGCGTGAAGAACAATACGTACAGTCAGTTCGTCAAGTCCCAGTACGACTTCGTCAACAAGCGGTTCACCGACGCCGGCGATCCCCGCTGGGGCACTCCCGGCGTCTTCGTGAACGGCAAGACGGTCAGCCAGTGGGACCAGCCCGGATTCTTCGACCAGATCGTCGCCCAGGAGTCGGCCGGGTCCACCGCGTCGTCCACCCCGGCCCAGTGACGGCAGGCAGGTGGAGCAGCGGCCGGCTGCACCGGGCTCAGCCGATCCTGCGGTCGGCCTCGTCGCGGTTCGGCTGCTGCAGCGAGGCCAGATAGGTGTTGTAGGCGGCAAGCTCGGCATCTCCGTCGCGGTCTGCCTGCCGGTCGTGGCGACGCGCGGCCCGGTCGTCGCTGCGTGACCACTGCACGATCAGCGCCAGCGAGACCAGCAGGATCGGCACCTCACCGAATCCCCACGTCAGGTCCCCGCCCAGGCGCTGGTCGGCCAGTAGGTCGGTGTGCCACGGCCGGGCGAGCCCGGCGTACCAGGACTCGGCGATGACCGAGGTGCTCACCGTCAACGCGATGGCGAAGAACGCATGGAACGGCGCGGCGGCGAACATGATCACCAGCCGGCCCAGATGTGGTAGCGGGACAGGGGAGTGGTCCAGCCCGCAGACGGTCCAGAACAGCAGGTAGCCGACGGCCAGGAAGTGGACGTTCATCGCCACGTGCCCGAGGTGCCCGCTCATCAGCGACCCGAAGAGGGGGGAGAAGTAGAGCCCGTAGAAGCTGAGGACGAACAGCGTGAATCCGAACACCGGGTGCGCGACCACCTTCATCCACGGTGCGTGCAGCGCGGCGAGCAGCCACTCCCGGAAACCGCGACGGCCGTTCGTGCCGCGGCGCAACGCCCGCAGGGCCAGCGTGACCGGCGCCCCGAGCACGAGCGGGATCGGCACGACCATCCCCAGCAGCATGTGCTGGACCATGTGCACGCTGAACATCAGGGAGCCGTACCGGCCGAGCCCGGAACACGTGGTCACCAGGGCCAGCAGCCAGCCGACGACCCAGGCAACCGTCCGACTGACCGGCCACCGGTCGCCGCGCCGCCGCAGCCGCCGCACCCCGGCCAGGTAGGTGCCGAGCGCCACCGTCGCCAATGCGATGAACACCCAGTCCGGCCACACGTCGAACAGCAGCCGGGACAGTGTCGGCGGGGGGGGCATGACGAAACCGAGCTCGGACTCGACGACCGATGTCGGCTCCGGGCTCGGGGGGGTCGGCGTGCGGGACAACGCGACGGCGAGCCCGACGGTGGCCCCCATCACCAGCACCTCGACTCCCGCGAACCGGGTGAACGCCCGGCGGGCGGCACCGGTGAGACGGCCCGCTGCCGGGCCGGTGGTCAGCACGGGGACGACACCGCGGCGCAGCCGGTCGGCGGTCGCGCCGAGCACGACGAACAGGGCCGCCTTGGCAAGGACGAGCTGCCCGTAGCCGGTGGACGCAAGATCTGACACCGAGCTGAGACGGGTGGCCGCATTGCCGACGCCACTGATCCCGACGGCCAGGTAGCACACGAGCGCGAGACGGGAGAACCGCGCGACCGCCACCGCCAGTGCCCGTCCGCCGACGAGGGCGTACGCGACCAGACCCGCCAGACCGCCGACCCACAGGCAGGCGGACAGGACGTGCACCACGAGGCTGGACACCGCGAGCAGGTGGTCACCCGCGGTGGCGGAATGACCGCTGAACAGCACCGGCAGCGGGACGAGCAGGAGGACGACCAACCGGGTCACCGGTGCGTCCCGGGTGTGTCCCAGCGCCAGCGCCACCGTCGCCGCCGCGGCCACGGCGCCGCTGAGGGCGGCATCGCGGGCCGGTGCGAACGCCTGCAGGTTGGCCCAGGTGGCGCCCGGCGTGGCGACGGCTCCGGGGTCGACGTCGGCCAGGGTCAGCAGCGCGAGCGCGAACGACAGCGCGGTCCAGGCCGCGGCCGCCGCGGCACCGGCCTGCATCGCCCGCCGTGCGTCCGGGGCCAGCGCCCCGTGCCGCAGCGGAAGCAGGACGGCGAGCACCGCCACGCCGACCGAGGCGATGGCGGCGAGGTCCCACAGGACGCGGGTCACCGGCAGCCCCCAGGCGACCGCCGGTCCCGGCGTGCCGAGGCCGGGCAGGTCCGCGCCCGGACGCCCGCCGCCGTACTCCAGGCCGGCCGCCAGCACGACGACGGCGACCGGCACCACCAGCCACAGCAGGGCGGCGCCGACCCGGCGCTGACCAGGGCCGACACCGCTGGGCGGCATTGGCTCAAGAGATGCCGCGGCGCCCGTCGACCGCTCGTCCAGTGCCACCGCCCAACCGTAGCCGCGGGGCATCTCCCAACCGTCGGCGGTGCCGGCGGTACGCCCGGTGAGTGCTTGCACTCACCGGTGCAGAGTGCTAGACAGTGATTGGCACTCTCGGGTCCCGAGTGACAGATCTGGTCCAGTGACAGATCTGTTCAGCGGAACCCACCGGGCACCAGCCGGGGGAAGTTGCGTCCGTTCGAAGCCCGGAAACTGCGATGGCGGGTCCGCGAGCACATCGCGCCCGCCGGGTCGGGAACCGGGCCGCCGTCGCGGGCAGCGGTCGCCGCCTCCACCCGTCAACTGGCCCACCGTCAGCCGCCCACATCACACAGCCCCGACAGCGTCGAGAAATCGACACGGGAGGACACGCAACAGATGGCAAAGATCATCGCCTTCGACGAGGAGGCCCGCCGCGGCCTCGAGCGAGGAATGAACATCCTCGCCGACGCGGTCAAGGTCACCCTGGGCCCGCGCGGCCGCAACGTCGTACTGGACAAGAAGTGGGGCGCCCCCACGATCACCAACGACGGCGTCTCCATCGCCAAGGAGATCGAGCTCGAGGACCCGTACGAGAAGATCGGGGCCGAGCTGGTCAAGGAGGTCGCCAAGAAGACCGATGACGTCGCCGGTGACGGCACCACCACGGCGACCGTCCTGGCCCAGGCGCTGGTCCGCGAGGGCCTGCGCAACGTCGCCGCCGGGGCCAACCCGATGGCGTTGAAGCGGGGCATCGAGGCCGCCGTCGAGTCCGTCGTCGGACAGCTGATCAGCGGCGCGAAGGAGGTCGAGACCAAGGAGCAGATCGCGGCGACCGCCGGGATCTCCGCGGCCGACCCGAGCATCGGCGAGCTCATCGCCGAGGCGATGGACAAGGTCGGCAAGGAGGGCGTCATCACGGTCGAGGAGTCCCAGACCCTGGGTCTGGAGCTCGAGCTGACCGAGGGCATGCGCTTCGACAAGGGCTACATCTCCGGGTATTTCGTCACCGACCCGGAGCGCCAGGAGGCCACCCTGGACAACCCCTACGTGCTGATCGTCAACAGCAAGGTCTCCGCGGTCAAGGACCTGCTGCCGGTCCTGGACAAGGTCAACAAGGCCTCCGGCTCGTTGCTGATCATTGCCGAGGACGTCGACGGCGAGGCGCTGGCGACCTTGGTCGTCAACAAGATCCGCGGTTTCCTCAAGGCCGTCGCGGTCAAGGCGCCCGGGTTCGGCGACCGCCGCAAGGCGATGCTGCAGGACATCGCGATTCTCACCGGTGGCCAGGTCATCTCCGAGGAGGTCGGCCTGTCCCTGGAGAAGGCCGAGCTGGACCTGCTGGGCCGCGCCCGCACCGTCACCATCACCAAGGACGAGACCACGATCGTCGAGGGTGCCGGTGACAGCGAGCAGATCGCGGGCCGGGTCAACCAGATCCGTGCGGAGATCGACAAGTCCGACTCCGACTACGACCGCGAGAAGCTCCAGGAGCGGCTGGCCAAGCTGGCCGGCGGCGTCGCGGTCATCAAGGCCGGTGCGGCGACCGAGGTCGAGCTCAAGGAGCGCAAGCACCGCATCGAGGACGCGGTGCGCAACGCCAAGGCCGCTGTCGAGGAGGGCATCGTCGCCGGCGGTGGCGTCGCCCTGATCAACGCGCAGAAGACGGCCTTCGAGAAGCTCGACCTGGTCGGTGACGAGGCGACCGGTGCCAACATCGTGCGTGTCGCGATCGAGGCGCCGCTCAAGCAGATCGCCGTCAACGCCGGGCTCGAGGGCGGCGTCGTTGCGGAGAAGGTCAAGGGTCTCGATTACGGCTGGGGCCTGAACGCCTCGACCGGTGAGTACGTCGACATGGTTGCCACGGGCATCACCGAGCCGGTCAAGGTGACGCGCTCTGCGCTGCAGAACGCCGCGTCGATCGCCGCGCTGTTCCTCACCACCGAGGCGGTCGTGGCGGACAAGCCGGAGAAGGCGGCTGCTCCGGCCGCGCCGGACGGCGGTGGCATGGACTTCTGATCCCTGCGGATCAGCGGTCCGCCGGCCACGCCGGCAGCTGCACGGGAAGGGCGGTACCCCTCGGGGTACCGCCCTTTTCGGCTCTGCCGGCGTCCGGTCGTCGCCGGCCGGCTGAAGGCGCCCAACAGGCGCCGCGCGGCTGTCGCCGGTCGGCTGAAGGCGCCCAACAGGCGCCGGGTCAGCTGTCGGCGGTCAGCTGTCACGGGTGAGCGCGCCGAGCGGCGCCACCACGAGAGCGCCGACCTCGCACACCCACTGGGGATCGGGGCCGAGATCCGGGCTGATGTGCAGCTGGTGCGGCGCCGTGCCCGGGCAGGCCGCCGTCGTGCACCGGGGCCAGCGCACACCGGCGCCGTCCTGCAGCTTCTCCTGCACGTCCTGGGCGACCTGGCCGGCGACCGGGGCGCGCCGCCCGGCCAGTGCTCGACCCACCAGCGCCGGGCAGCGACCACGTCTTCGACGACGTCGACCGCCGCGGCGGTGTCCAGCCCGCGTGCGCCCAGGTCGTGCACCACCCCCGCGCGCGCGGCCAACAGGGCATCGGGGGTGTCGGGGGCGTTGGGGGGAGATCCCGGGCCGGTATCCACCTGGCGATTCTGACAGCGACTGTCCCCGCGGCCCGCAGCGCCCGGTCCGTCCTTGCTCCCGCAAGACCGGGCCGGACGCGCGCCTGACTGAGAGAACTCAGCGGCACGCCACCCGCTCCGGCAACCTGACGGCGCGCCTGCGACGTCACCTCGTCACTGCGGGATGTCGTCGTTCGCGCGCCGGACGAACCGACGAGCGCTGGAGCGAACCTGTGCGATATCCCACCGACGACCGAGCTGGACCAGCATCGAGCCGCGGAGCGGACCGGCCACGCAGGGTCCGACCGGCCGGTGCCGCCCGACTGGGGCCCGGCGCTGCCGGGCGTTGCCGTCCGGCGGCGTCCGCCCTCGCAGCCTCGATCGTGCTCCTCGGCCTTCCGGTCGGCGCGGCCGCAGCGCCTGCGCCGCAGGCGGCGGCGCCAGCGCCGGTCAGGGTGGCGGCTGCCCCCGCGGCGCCGGGCCCGCTCGGTGTCGCCGCGACGCCGGTGCGGACGGTGAGCTATGGCGGTATCCGGCTACGCGTCCCCGCGAGCTGGCCGGTCGTCGACCTCGACCGCTCGCCGCGGTCCTGCGTCCGCTTCGACGTGCACGCGGTCTACCTGGGCGCGGCGGGCCCGGACCAGGCCTGCCCGGCTCGGGTCGTCGGCCGGACCGAGACGGTGTGGGTGGCGCCGGTCGGGAGGACCGGGTTACGTGCCGCTGCGGCGGTCGCCGGGGCCGTCCCCGTGACCGCGGTCGACACCGTGGACCAGCAGGTCACCGTCGACCCGGTCGGCACCGGGGTGACCGTGACCGCCACCTGGGGCGCCGACCCGGCGCTGGCCCGGCGGATCGTCGCCAGCGGCACCCGGGGACCGGTCGTGCGCCGGACCGCGCCGCTGCGGGGGATGGGCGTGGTGACCAAGTTCCCGATCGGGGCGACCGCGACCCCCGCCGCCGGGTACGGCTTCGACGCCTGCGCCGCCCCGTCGGTGACGGTGATGAACGCATGGCGGTCCTCGCCGTTCGGCACCGTGGGCGTGTACATCGGTGGACTGAACCGCGGCTGCGCGCAGCCCAACCTGACCCAGCCGTGGGTCAGCGCGGTGATGGCCGGCCAGGGGTGGCGGACGCTGCCGCTCTACGTCGGGCGCCAGGCACCCTGCGTGGGCAGGTCCGACCTGGGGCTGATCGACCCAGGCCGCGCATTCGCCCAGGGGACGGAGGCGGCCAGGGACGCGATCGGCGATGCCCGCGGGATCGGGCTGCGCCCGGGCAGCGCCCTCTACAACGACATGGAGGGCTACCCGCGCGGGGGGGCCTGCACCGCGGCGGTGCTGAGCTTCCTCAGCGGCTGGACGAACCAGCTGCACGAGGGCGGGTGGCTGTCCGGGGTGTATTCCAGCGCCAGCGGTGCGATCGCCGACCTCGCGTCCGCCGCGAAGCCCGCCGGCTACACCGCACCCGACGTGATCTGGACGGCCCGGTGGGACAACTGGCCCCAGTTGTTCGGTGAGCCCTACGTCGCCGACAGCCGGTGGGCGGTCTCGCAGCGGGTCAAGCAGTACCTCGGCGACCACGTGGAACGCTGGGGTGGGTACTCGCTCAACATCGACAGCAACCGGGTGGACGCCCCGGGCGGCACGATCGCCTACCTGGGCCGGTTCCGGGCGTCGGTCTGGACCCGCTGGGCGCCGTCGAACGCGGCCGCGGCCGGGGGCCTGTTGCGGGCCGGTCAGCTGGCCTACTACTCCTGCGTGATCGGCGGGCAGGTCGTTGGCGGCAGCCCGCGCTGGGTCCGTCTGGTCGACGGGCGGTTCGTCCCGGCCGCCGGGCTGACGCCCGCGCGCGGGACCCCGTTCTGCTCACTGCCCGGCCAGGTGGACGTCGACCTCAACATGCGCAACGGCCCGTCGTCGGCCGGCCCGGTCCGCGGGGTGCTGCCCCGGGGCGCACTGGCCGCGATCGCCTGCCAGCGGACCGGCGAGCTCGTCGGGGACAGCCGGGTGTGGGACCGGCTCACCAACGGGTTGTACGTGTCCGACCGCTGGGTCGCGACCCCGGGCCGGCCCGGGTTCAGCCCGACGATCCCGCGCTGCTGAGGCCGTCCTCGCCGTCGTCGGCGGAGAGCGCACCGCTCTCCGCCGCCGGCGCGCCACCGGCCTCGAGGTCGGCGGCGTCGGCCAGCACGCCGTCGTCCTGGCTCAGGTCCGCCGGCGGCAGCAGGTCCTCGATCGCCGGCCCGAGCAGGTCGTCCGCGTCGACGATCCGGTAGGCGTACCCCTGCTCGGCCAGGAACCGCTGCCGGTGCGCGGCGAACTCGGCGTCGGAGGTGTCCCGGGACACCACCGCGTAGAAGTGCGCGGTCCGCCCGTCGGCCTTCGGGCGAAGGATGCGCCCCAGCCGCTGCGCCTCCTCCTGCCGGGAGCCGAACGACCCCGACACCTGGATCGCCACCGACGCCTCGGGCAGGTCGACGGAGAAGTTCGCCACCTTGCTCACCACCAGGCAGTCGAGTTCCCCGGTGCGGAACGCCTCGAACAGCCGCTGGCGCTCCCGGACCGTGGTGTCGCCCTTCACCACCGGCGCGCCGATGTGCTCCCCGATCGAGTCCAGCTGGTCCAGGTACTGCCCGATCACCAGCATCGGCTGACCTCGGTGTCGGGCGACCAGCCGCTCGATCACCGCGGTCTTCGTGCGAGCGGTGCTCGCCAACCGGTACCGCTCCTCCGGCTCGGCGGTGGCGTACAGCAGCCGCTCGTGGTCGGTGAGGGTGACCCGGACCTCGACGCAGTCGGCGGGGGCGATGTAGCCCTGCGCCTCGATGTCCTTCCACGGCGCGTCGTAGCGCTTGGGCCCGATGAGGCTGAACACGTCGCCCTCGTGACCGTCCTCCCGGACCAGCGTCGCGGTAAGCCCCAGACGCCGCCGCGCCTGCAGGTCCGCGGTCATCCGGAAGATGGGCGCCGGAAGCAGATGCACCTCGTCGTAGATGATCAGGCCCCAGTCACGGGCGTCGAACAACTCCAGGTGGCTGTACACGCCCTTGCGACGGGTCGTCATCACCTGGTAGGTCGCGATCGTCACCGGACGCACGTCCTTGCGCTGCCCGGAGTACTCCCCGATCTCCTCCTCCGTCAGTGAGGTCCGGCGCAGCAGCTCGTCACGCCATTGCCGTGCCGACACGGTGTTCGTCACCATGATCAGCGTGGTCGCACCGGCCTGGGCCATCGCCGCCGCGCCGACGATCGTCTTGCCGGCACCGCACGGGAGCACCACGACGCCGGAGCCGCCGTTCCAGAAGTCCTCGACCGCCTGGATCTGGTAGGGCCGCATCGACCAGCCGTTCTGACGCAGGGCGATCGGGTGCGCCTCGCCGTCGACGTAGCCGGCGAGGTCCTCGGCCGGCCAGCCGAGCTTGAGCAGCACCTGCTTGAGGTTGCCGCGCTCGGACGGGTGGACCGCGACCGCGTCCGGGTCGATCCGCTCCCCGACCAGCGGCTGCACCCGCTTGGACCGCAGCACCTCCTCCAGCACCGGGCGGTCGGTGCCGTGCAGCACCAGCCCGTGCACCGGGTCCTTCTCCAGCCGCAGCCGGCCGTACCGGTCCATCGTCTCGGCGACGTCGACGAGCAGCCCGTTGGGAACCGGATAGCGGGAGTAGGAGAGCAGCGTGTCGACGACGGTCTCCGCGTCCAGGCCGGCGGCCCGGGCGTTCCACAGGCCCAGCGGCGTCAGCCGGTAGGTGTGCACGTGCTCCGGGGAGCGCTCCAGCTCCGCGAACGGGGCGATCGCCTTGCGGCAGGCCGTGGAGTCCGGATGGTCCACCTCCAGCAGCAGGGTCCGGTCGCTCTGGACGATCAGCGGTCCGTCGCTCACGGCGTCGGCACCGTCTCGACGTCGTCGAGCAGCGCGGCCGCGGTGATCCGGTGCAGCGCGAAGGTGCGGACCCGGGAGTCACGCCGGTCCACCGCGGTGAGGACCCCGCCGTCGATGCGGACGGGTTCCACGATGCGCTCACCGACCGTGCCCGTGGAGTCGGTGTAGCCGATCCAGACCGCGCGCCGCTGTTCCGCCCGGCGGCCGAACGGCGTACGAACCACCGGTCCCGGCCGGCGCGGCCGGACGTCCAGCTCGTCGTCGTCGGTGTCGCGCGGCACCGCCGGCGGTGGCGGTGGGCCGGTCGGCTCCATCGCCTTCTTCAGCACCGCGACCGCGTCCAGCGCGGCGGCCTGGGAACCCCCGGGACCGGTGGGCGGCAGCATCCCGCGCGGGCGGGCCCGCACGGCGCGGTCACCGGCGAGCAGCGCCGACGCCGCGGCGACGAGCATCCGCTCGTCGGGCACCCGGTCGCCGAGCACGGTGACCGGCCGACGTACCGGGACGGGCGCGCGGGCGACCTCACCACTGCCGACGACGACGGCCCCGTCGGGGCCCTCGGCGGCCGGCGCGTACCCGGCGGTGCGCAGCCGCTCCAGGACCACATCCGCGGGGGAGTCGGTGACCGCGACCGTGGGCGCGAGCACGCGCAGGTGCAGCCCGCCGACGCGCCGGTCGGACAGCACGGTCGTCATCGCCGTCTCGTCGGCGCACCGGACGTAGGCCGACGCCACGCCGACCCGGGTGCTGCCGTGGCGGCGGGCCACGTCGTCGACGAGGTAGGCCAGTGGCTGGGGCACGCCGGTGCTGCTGTGCGTGGCGAGGAAGGCGTGCACCCCGGCGGCGGTCCGGCCGGCGTCCAGCCCGCGGCGGACGGACGCGGGCGTGAACCGGTACACCGTGGCGGCGCCGGCGGACTCCACCTCGGCGATCATGCCGAGCTCGGCCGCGACCTCCCGGCGCAGCATCCCCGGCGCCACCGCCGTCAGGTCGGCCTGCAGCAGGACGGTGTCGACCGGCTCGGGCAGCCCGGATCGCAGGGCGGCCGCGACGGCACCGCCGGTCGGCACCACGCCGCCGGTCGCCCGCGCGTCACCGTCGGTCCCCGGGGCGTCCAGCAACCCACGCCCGAAGGTGGTCAGTGCGCCGCCGCCGGTGACCCCGAGGACCGCCGCCTCGGTCAGCGACCACCGCGCAAGGTCGTCGCGCAGCCGACCGCCGCGGCGCGGCAGGCGCCAGGCCAGGTCTGCCACCACGGCCTCCGGGCCGGCGGTTGCCCGGCCCGGCTCGAGTCCGGCCAGGGCGATGAGCACCCCGCGCCGGACCTCGGCGGCCAGCGGCGACTCCGCCTCGGCGCCCAGCGGTGCCACGACCTTGTCGCGGGAGTCGTGCTGCCCGACCATGCCCGGCGCCCGCGCCATCTCCAGCCAGGCTCGGGCCAGCACTTCCCACCGGGCGGCCGGCTCGGCCTGGCCCCACAGGTCGTAGGCGGCCGTCGGCAGCCAGCCGTCGTCGTCGGCGTTGACCAGGCCGGCGGCACCCGCGACCTCGATCAGCAGGACGGCGGTCGGCTCGGGCACCGCGAGGGTGACGGCCAGTCGTTTGATGTCACGGGTGCCGACGCCGCCCGAGCGCAGCAGGGACGGCGGGTGGGCCTCCCAGGAGACGGCGAGGGCGTCGACGAGCCGCAGCAGTTCCATGGCGGTTCCGGTACCGAGGCCGTCCACGCGCGCGACCAGCTCGGCGCGGGCCTTCTTCCGGGCGGCCGCGGTCGGTGCCTTTGGCCGGGTCGTCCTGGCCGCACCGGCACCAGCATCGGCATCGGCGTCGGCGCGGGTGTCGTCGGCGGGCGCCGGTGTCCCGTCTGCCGGCGGTGGAACGGGGGTGGGGACGCGGAACGCCGCACCGCCGCGCAGGTGGAGTGCGACCTCCAGCGGCAGGGCGACCGTGCGCTGGTCGGTCGCGACCAGGAGACCCCGGGCCAGCAGCGCGTCGACGGGAGTGGCCGCGGTGGCGACGGTGACGGTGCGGTCGGCGCCCTCGACCCGCCCGGTGGGCGGTCCCCAGGTCAGTCGCTCCAGCACCGCGGTGACGGCCGGGCCGGAAACGGCGACGGCGTCGTCGACGAGACCCTGGCAGCGGACCTGGTCCGACAGCAGGCCCGCGATCGCGGCCGCGTCGGCGACCGGGTCACCGGAGGTCGGCAGACCCAGGCTCTCGGCCAGCGCGGCAATCCGCGCCGGGGGGTAGGCGGGCAGCAGCGCGCGCAACGATCCGGCGAGACCGGCCGGGTACGGCCCGAGTACCTCCGGAACTGCCCGCACGACCTGGACGTCGTCGTTGCCGCCCCACACCAGGGCCAGCTCACGCAGGTGGTCCAGCGCCGTGTCGACCGCGGCCGGGTCGACGGCCGGTGTCGCGGCGGTGACGCCGGGCGCCCGGGCGGTCAGCGCGGTGCGGACCGCTGCCGTCGAGGTCGGTCCGGCCAGGGCGAGCAGGGTCTCCAGGACCTGGAGCGCCCAGCGGTCAAGCCGGTCGACGGCCCGGGCGACCGACGCACGGGTGGTCGCCCGCATCGACAGGTGTGCCAGGTCGGTCGGCACGGGGTGGACAAGGTCCGGGCGAGCGCGCAGCAGCGCCACCAGACCCGCCTCGTCCCGGCCGCGGAGTTCGGCCGCCAGCGACGTGGTCGGTGTCCCCGGCGCAATCGACCCCGCGGGGCCGGTCGACCCCGTAGGGCCGGTCGACCCCGCAGGGCCCGTCGACCCTGCAGACGCTCGCGGGCCGGTGGGATCGGTGGGATCGGTGGGATCGGTGGGATCGGTGGGATCGGTGGGATCGGCGGGTCGGGTCGGGTCCGGTCGGGCGGTGGGGTCGGATTGTGCGGTGGGGTCGGATTGTGCGGTGGGGTCGGATTGTGCGGTGGGGTCGGATTGTGCGGTGGGGTCGGATTGTGCGGTGGGGTCGGGTGTCGCAGCGGAACCGGCGACGGAATCGGGCCGCTGGGCAGCGGTTCTGGACGGCGAGGGGGAGCGGACCACCGTCCCACGCTAGGCGTCCGGGGGCGGTTCGAGGTAAGCGGCGGGATCGGCACGGGGCCGGGTGCGGCCGGCGCCGCGCACCCCACGGAACCGGCATCGGCGCTCGCCTGCCGCGACTAATCTGGCCTGTTGGCTGGTCGGCGACCGCGCGAAGCCCATCGGCGAACGCGGTCCGGTGCGGGCGCGGTCCGGCCGCTCGCCGCGTCGTCCGTCTGCTGTCCGTTCCCTCGCTACCTGAACCTGGAGTCAGCTGTGCCCGTTGGCAAGGTCAAGTGGTTTGACACCGACAGGGGCTTCGGCTTCCTGGCAAAGGAGGGGGACGGCGGGGGTGACGTGTTCGTACACACCTCCGCACTCCCGACCGGGACCACGGAGCTGAAGGCAGGGATGCGGGTCGAGTTCGGTGTGGCCGCGGGCAAGCGGGGCGAGCAGGCGCTGTCGGTCCGCGTCCTGGACCCGTTGCCCTCGGTCGTCGCAGCGGCCCGGAAGGACCCGGACTCGATGGTGCCGGTGACCGAGGACCTGATCCGGCTGCTCGAGGGGCTGTCCCGGGCCTACCGCAGCGGCCGCCACCCCGAGGGGCCGGCGGCCCGGAAGACCGCGACGCTGTTGCGCGCGGTCGCCGACGACCTCGACCCGTGACGGGGCCGTCGTCCGGCCGCTCCGCCACGGGTCGGCCCGACCCGGCTGGTGCCGCGCCGAAGTCCGACGGCCGGTCGTCGGTGTCGGGGAGGATCGCAGGATGAGCTCCGTGCACGCCGATACCGTCGCCGACCTCTTCTCGGCCGCCGACCCGAGCGTTGCCGATCAGACGGCCACCGATCCGACGGCCACCGATCCGGCGGCTGCCGATGCGAGGGCTGCCGGACCCGCGGTCGGCCGGGTCGGCACCGCCCGCCGCGCCAGCCGTGCCCGCGCCGTGGTCGCCGACGCCGCGTGCGCCGAGGCAGTCGAGCTCGCCCGGGATGCCGCCGCCGCGGACGGGTTGACCGACGCGTTGCTCCCGTCGGCCGCGGGCCCGGCTGGTGACCCGCCGGCGCTCGTCGGACGCCATCTCGGGTTCACGGTCGAGGGCGAGCGGGTCGGCACCCACTGGTTCGCCTCGCTGGCAGCCGGGTACCCCGACTGGCGGTGGGCGGTCACGGTCGTCCGGGCGTCACGGGCCCGTCAGGTCACGGTCGACGAGGTCGCCCTGCTGCCCGGCGACACCTCGCTGCGGGCGCCGGCGTGGACGCCGTGGGCGCAGCGGATCGCCCCCGGCGACCTCGGCCCGGGCGACCTGTTGCCGGCCGCACCGGACGACCCCCGGCTCGAGCCGGGCTACACAGGGGCAGACACCGACCCCGCTGAGATCGCGATGGTTGCCGACGAACTGGGACTGGGCCGGGCCCGGGTGCTCTCGCCGATCGGCCGCGACGACGCCGCCGACCGCTGGCTGGACTCCGGCGCCGGCCCGGACACCCCGATGGCGCAGGCCGCACCCGCGCCCTGCTCGACCTGCGGCTTCCTGGTCGCGCTGAGCGGCCCGCTGCACCTGGCCTTCGGCGTCTGCGCCAACGCCTACTCCCCGCGGGACTCGATGGTGGTGACCCTGGACTCCGGGTGCGGCGCGCACTCCGACGTCGGCCTACAGCACGCCCGCGGCCAGGCGGAAACCGTGTTGAGCACGCTGGGGACCGACGGGACCGACCTGGTGGACATCGACCTGCCGGCCGCGAAGCGCTCCGAGGCGGCTGCCACCACGCCGTGAGGCCGGTCCGTCGGCTCCGCGGGACACCACCGGGTACGCGCGGCGGGGGGCGGGTGGGTCAGCGTCGGGCGCGGGCCCGGACGACGGAACGGCGTCGGGCAAGAGACGGGGTTCCCACGAGGCCGATGAGAACCGCGAGCACTGCGCTCGGGCGGACGAACCACAGCGATGTGCCGGCACCGGCGCCGGTCGCCAACGTGCCGGCCGCGACCACGATGGCGACCACGGTGAGCACTGCTGCCGGACGCACGCCGTAGGACTCGACCGGCGCGACGTCCTCCTGGAACAGCGCATGGTGGTGGACGCGCTCGACAGCATCGTTCGCCCGAGCGGACGCGCCCCGCCGCTCGACCGGCGTGCCGCACAGCTGCCCGGATGGTGTCTGGGGTCGCTGGGGTCGCTGCGGTGCCGGAGCCACCGGCCCACCGTAGCCAGCCGGCGGACCCCCCGTGCTCCGGGTCGGACGTCGGATCCGCGACGGACGCGTGCTCTACCGCGGCGCACGGCCGGCGTGCGAACCTGCGCCTCGCGCCCGCCCGACGTTGTGCAGCCGCGTCTGCCCGCCCGCTGCACGCCGTCGGGCGCACCCCACCCGCTGCGCCCCGCCAGCTGCACATCGATGAGGAGCCGCCATGTCCGCGGTCACCGCGAGCGCCCGCCGCCCCGTCGGCACCGGCCGTCTCGACCGGTTCTTCGAGATCTCCGCCCGCGGGTCGACAGTCGCCCGGGAGCTCCGGGGAGGATTCACCACCTACTTCACGATGGTCTACATCGTCGTGCTCAACCCGCTGATCATCGGCACCGTCAGAGACGTCGACGGCCGCTTCCTCGGTGGTGGGAGCGCACCGGACCTGCCGCTGATCGCTGCCGCGACGGCACTGGTGGCGGGCGTGCTGACGATCCTGATGGGCGCGGTCGCGAACTACCCGGTGGCGATCGCCACCGGACTGGGCCTGAATGCCTTCGTCGCGTTCACCGTCGCCAGCCGGGTCACCTGGCGCGAGGCGATGGGGCTGGTGGTGCTGGAGGGCCTGGTCATCGTCGCGCTGGTGGCCACCGGCTTCCGCACCGCGGTGTTCCGCGCGGTTCCCGCACCGCTGCGAGCAGCGATCACCGTCGGCATCGGGCTGTTCATCGCGATCATCGGCCTGGTGGACGCTGGCATCGTCCGTTCGGGCACTGGAACGCCGCTGCAGTTGGGGATCGGCGGCAACCTCGACGGCTGGCCGGTCACCGTGTTCGTGGTCGGGTTGTTGCTCACGGCGGTGCTGTACGCGCGCCGGGTGCCCGGCGCGATCCTGATCGGCATCGTCGTCGCCACCGCACTCGCGTTGATCGCCCAGTCGGTGTTCGACATCGGCCCGCAGACCGACGCCACGGGGAAGGTGGTCCACCCGACCGGTTGGAGCCTCAACGTCCCGTCGTTGTCCGGCGGCCCGGTGGCGACGCCGGACTTCGGGCTGCTGGGGCAGGTAGATCTGGTCGGCGCGTTCTCCCGCATCGGGGTGCTCGCAGTGGTCGTGCTCGTGTTCACGCTGGTGCTCTCGGACTTCTTCGACACGATGGGCACGGTCGTCGGCATCGGGTCCCAGGCCGGGCTGCTCGACGCGGACGGGAACCCGCCGCGCACCGGCCGGATCCTGTTCGTCGACGGCGCGGCAGCCGTGGCCGGCGGCCTGGGCGCGGTCTCCAGCAACACCGCCTACGTCGAGTCCGCGTCCGGGGTCGGCGAGGGCGCGCGGACCGGGCTGGCATCGGTGGTCACCGGCGTGCTGTTCCTGCTGACCACCTTCCTTGCGCCGCTGGCATCGGTGGTGCCGTACGAGGCCGCGGCCCCCGCCCTGGTACTGGTCGGGTTCCTGATGATGAGCCAGGTCCGCAACGTTGCCTGGGACGACGTCGCCGTCGGCATCCCGGTGTTCCTCACCGCCGTCCTGATGCCGTACACCTACTCGATCACCACCGGTATCGGGGCCGGCTTCATCTCCTACGTGCTGCTGATGTCCGCCACCGGGCGGGCACGCCGTATTCACCCGCTGCTCTGGGTGGTCGCCGCGCTGTTCGTCGCCTACTTCTTCCTCGCCCCGATCAACCGGGCGGTCGGCTGACCGCGCCCGGCAACCCGGCACATCGTTTGTTAAGCTAACGAATTGTGTCGCCCCTCCGGTCAGCTCCCCAGGTGGGCGGGCGCCACGCGGTCGCGGGCGCCGGGTGGTCGTCGGCATCGGCGGGGCCCGGGTGATGTTCTCGAGTCTGCTCATCCGCAACTACCGCTACTACGCGGGCGGTTCGCTGGTGTCGAACATCGGCCTCTGGGCCGGTCGGATCGCCCAGGACCTGCTCGTCGCGAGGTTGTCGGGCAACAACGGCACCGTCCTGGGACTGGTGACCGGCCTGCAGTTCCTGCCGGTGCTGTTGTTCACGCTCTGGGGGGGCGCGCTGGCCGACCGGCTGCCCAAGCGGATGCTACTCGTGGGCACCCAGACCGCGCTCGGGATCGTCATGGCCGTGCTCGCGGCGCTGGACCTGACCGGTGTAGTCCGGGTCTGGCATGTCTTCGTCGTTGCGTTCGTGTTCGGGACCGCGGCGGCGATCGATGGGCCGGCCCGGCAGTCCTTCGTCTCCGAGATGGTGCCGATCGGCAGACTGCCGAATGCGGTCGGGCTGAACTCGGCGTCGTTCAACGCAGCCCGGCTGGTCGGGCCCGCCGTTGCCGGCGTCGCGGTCGCCGCCTTCGGCACCGGGTGGGTGATCCTCGCCAACGCCGTGACCTACCTGTTCGTCGTCGGGTCGCTGCTGGCGATGCACACCTCGGAGCTGGAGCCGCGCCCCGTCGCCCGGGAGCGCGGCAAGGTGGGCGACGGGTTGCGGTACCTGCGCGGCCGCCCCGAGCTGATGGTGAGCATGGGCGCGGTGTTCATGCTCGGCACGTTCGGGTTGAACCTGCAGGTGACCTCGCTGCTGATGGCGACCCGCGAGTTCTCCCTGGGGCCGAGCGCGTTCGGTCTGCTCGGCTCGCTGACCGCGGTCGGGTCACTGGCGGCTGCGGTGGTCGGGCTGCGCCGGACCGGGTCACGGCTGCGGTTCGTCCTGCTCGGTGCCGGCGGTTTCACGGTCGCGCTGGCCGTGTCCGCCGTGATGCCGACGTACTGGACGTTCGCGGTGGCGCTGATCCCGGTCGGCTTCTTCGGCATCACCTCGGTGCTGTTCGCCAACGTGTTCCACCAGCTGTCCGCGGGGCCGGCGGTCCGCGGCCGGGTGATGGCCGTCCACATGCTCATGCTGCAGGGCGGGACGCCCGTGGGGGCGCCGCTGGTCGGCTGGGTGGGTCAGCAGGCCGGTCCCCGGGCCGCGATCGCGTTCTGTGCGGTGATGCTCGCAGTCGGCGTCGGGATCCCCCTGGCGCTCTACGTCCGGCGGCTGACCCGTCGCGGTATCCGGGTGGACGCGCACCTGCTGCCGCGGCCGTCGCTGGCCGTGCTCGCGGTCGGGCACCGGTGAGGTCTGCCCCTGCAGTGACCACCCCGGCGCCCCCCTACCCTGCGGGCATGGGCAGGCGAGGGCAACGGCTGTTGGTCGCCCTGGTACTGGCGGTCCTGGTCGGCGCGGTGCTCGTCGGTTCCTGGACGCGTCGGTGAGCCGGGTCGGGGCATTGGGCCTGTTCGCTGCCCTGGTCATCGGGATGGCTGTCCAACCCGTCGCCGCCGCGGCGAGCGGGTCGCCGACGCCGGTGGGGCCCACCCCCTCGGTCGCGTCGTCGGTGACGGTGCCGGGCACGGCGAAGCCCGCGGCAACGGCAACACCTGTCGGGACCGTGGTGACCGACACGACGACCGTCACCCGGCGGCCACTGCCCACCTGGGTGATCGTGTTGGTCGTCGCCCTGGCACTGGGCGGCGCGCTCGCCGCCTACCCCACCCGCCGGCGGCGCTGACCGGCCCGCCGGCGGCGCTGTCGTTCACCGACGGAGAGCACCACCGCAGGCATGACGAGCAGTACGGAAGGAACGTCGGACAGCGCCGAGCGTCGGGCGTTCATCCGCGCGGAGCTGCGGTCCGAGCCCGGTCCGCTGCACGACCGGGTGCACGCGCGGTGTAGTTGAGCAGCCGGTCCAGCACCCAGTCGATGCACGCGGTGAGCGCGCTGACGTCGTCCGGGTCGACCGCCGGGTACATCCCGATCCGCAGCTGGTTGCGCCCGAGCTTTCGGTACGGCTCGGTGTCGACGACGCCGTTCGCGCGCAGGATCGCCGCCACCGCGGCTGCATCGACCTCGGCGTCGAAGTCGATCGTCCCGACGACCTGGGACCGGGCCGCCGGTTCGGTGACGAACGGCGCGGCCAGCGGGTGGGCGTCGGCCCACCGGTAGAGGCGGCCGGAGCTGTCCGCGGTCCGGGCCACCGCCCCGGCCAGACCACCAGCGGCCAGGAGCACGTCCAGCTGCTCGGCCAGCAGCAGCAGGGTGGTCAGCGCCGGGGTGTTCACGGTCTGGTCCAGCCGGGAGTTCCGGACGGCCGCGGCGAGATCGAAGAAGTCCGGGATGTACCGGCCCGACGCCGCCACCCGCTCCACCCGGTCCAGGGCACGCGGCGACATCAGTGCCAGCCACAGCCCGCCGTCGGCGGCGAAACCCTTCTGTGGAGCGAAGTAGTACACGTCGGTCTGCGCCGCGTCCAGCGGGAGGCCACCGGCGCCGGAGGTCCCGTCGACGAGGACGACAGCGTCGGCGTCGGCGCCCGCCGGGCGGGTCACCGGCGCCATCACGCCGGTCGAGGTCTCGTTGTGCGGCCACGCGTAGGTGTCCACCCCCGGCCGGCCCTCGGGCGCGACCACCGACCCGGGCGGCGCGGTGCGGACCTGCGGCTCGGACAGCCAAGGGGCGCGGGCCGTGCAGGCGGTGAACTTCGCGGAGAACTCACCGAAGGTGCAGTGCTGGGCCCGGTCGACGATCAACGCGTGCGTGGCGACGTCCCAGAACGCCGTCGACCCACCGAGCCCCATGACGACCTCGTACCCGCCGGGCAGTCCGAACAGGTCGGCGAGCCCGGACCGGACCCGCCCGACCAGCGAGCGGACCGGCTGCTGCCGGTGGGAGGTGCCGATGACGCCGGCTCCGGCCGCCGCGAGCCCGGCGAGCGCGGCCGCCGGGACCTTCGACGGGCCCGAGCCGAACCGCCCGTCGACCGGCAGCAGGCCCGCGGGGATCGCCGGCAGGGTGGGGATCAGCGGATCCGTGGAGGAGCGCCGGGGCGCGCGGCTGCGGTCACCGGGCCGGGGGACAGCGGGCGTCACGAGCTCTCCGGACCATGGGCTGCGAGGGACGGTCGATGGTCGCACGGGCACCCGGTACCGGCGGGGAACCGGCGGCCTGCCCGCCCGGCGCGGCCCTACCGTTGCCCGGTGACCACGGCCGACCCCGTCCAGCCAGCCGACCCCGTCCAGCCGACCGACCCCGTCCAGCCGACCGACCCCGTCCAGCCGACCGACCCCGTCCAGCCGACCGACCCCGTCGACGTCGCCGCCCTGCGCCAGACCTACCGACGCGGGCAGCTGCTCGAGTCCGAGGTCACCGGCGACCCGATCGAGCAGTTCCAGCAGTGGCTGGCAGACGCGATCCAGGCGCGGGTGCCGGAGCCCAACGCGATGACGTTGGCGACGGCGGACGGCGACGGGGTCCCGTCCGCGCGGATCGTCCTGCTCAAGGAGGTCGACGACCGCGGTTTCGTCTTCTACACCAACGCGGCGTCGCGTAAGGGCACGGACCTGGCGGTGAACCCGCGGGCGGCGCTGGTGTTCTGCTGGCTGGAGCTGGAGCGGCAGGTGAGGGTGGCCGGCGATGTCACCCAGGTGACCCGCGACGAGTCGGCGGCCTATTTCGCCTCCCGCCCGCGAGCCTCCCAGCTGGGCGCCTGGGCCAGCAACCAGTCGTCGGTCACGGCCTCCCGGGAGGACCTCGTCGTCGCCGAGCGTGCCGCGACCGAGCGGTTCGCCGGTGGCGAGGTTCCGCTCCCCGACTTCTGGGGTGGCTGGCGGGTGCAGCCGTCGGCGGTCGAGTTCTGGCAGGGCCGGCCGGGCCGGCTGCACGACCGGCTGCGGTACAGCCGCACGGAAGGCGGCGGTTGGGTCTTGGTACGCCTCGCACCGTGATGACTGCTCAACGGGCGCAGGCCCAGCGACACAGAGCGGCCCGTGGGCACTTCCACGCCGCTCCCGGCGGAAGCGGTGTGGCCCGGAGGGACAACTCCCGGGGCCCACGGGCCGGATGACTGCCGGGTATTCGCTGCCGCCACACCGACGGCCCGGACACCCGAGCTTCGAACTGGGTCTGGCAGCTAGCGGACAGCCACCTCACGAGTCCCACTGGAATCGCAAATAGTGGACCACCTCCTCTCCGTGTACCAGGGACAGTAGGTCGGCTGCGCCAGCGCCGCCACCGTTATTCAGCCCCGGACATCGGCGTACCGGGCGAGGGCGTCGCGCCGCTCGGCGGCGTGGTCGACGAGCGCCCGTGGGTAGCCGTGGTCGTAACCGCCGGGGACGTCCCACGGCGTGTGCACCGCCTTGCCCGGCACGTGCCGAAGCTCCGGAACGTACCGGCGGACGTAGTCGCCGTGCGGGTCGTAGCGCTCGCCCTGGGTCGTCGGATTGAAGATGCGGAAGTACGGCGCGGCATCGGTACCGGTCCCGGCGATCCACTGCCATCCGTGCTGGTTGCTCGACAGTTCACCGTCGACCAGCTGCTGCATGAACCAGCGGGCGCCGCGCGTCCACTCCTGGTGCAGGTCCTTGACGAGGAAGCTGCCGACGATCATTCGCAGCCGGTTGTGCATCCACCCCTCGGTGAGCAGCTGGCGCATGCCGGCGTCGACGATCGGGTAGCCGGTGCGGCCCTGCTGCCACGCCGCCAGCGCGTCGTCGGCGGCCGCCCCCGCCTCGTAGCGCATCCCAGCCATGGCCGGCTTGTAGTACTCCCGCGCCGACTCCGGGCGGGCAGCTAGGACGTCGGCATAGAAATCGCGCCAGGCCAGCTCGCCGCGCAGGGTCTCCGCCCCGGCGCGCTGGTCGGGCGGGACCTCGGCCAGGTCGGCCAGCATCGTCCGGGGATGCACCTCGCCGTATTTCAGGTGCACCGACATCCGGGTCGTGCCGGGCAGGTCCGGACGCTCCCGGTTGCCGGTGTAGCCGCCGACGCCGCTGCCGGGGCCGGTGGCGCCGAGGAAGTCGTGCCAGATCCGGCGCGCCTCGTCTTCACCGGCGACCGGCAGGTTGTCGATCGCCGGCACCGCCGGCATGCCCTGGTCCGGCAGCGGCGAGGTCCACCCGATCGATCCCGGCGCCGGCGCCGGGGCCCGCCAGCCCTGCTGCAGCCAGGACCGATACCACGGCGAATAGACCCCGAACCGGCCTCCGTCACGTTTGCGCACCCGGCCGGGTGCGACCGCGTAGGGCGAACCGGTCCGCACCAGCTCGATGCCGCGATCGGCGAGCGCCCGCTCGACTGCGCCGTCCCGGGCGCAGCCGTAGGGCAGGTAGTCGGCGGCGACGTGCACGGCGGATGCACCGGCCTGCTCCGCGACCGCAGGCACCACCTGGACCGGGTTGCCGTGGCGGACGACCATCGCCCCGCCGATCGCATGGTCCAGCGCGGCGACGCTGCCCGCCAGATAGGCGCGGCGCCGGTCACCGGCCGGTTCCCACAGGGCGCTGTCGAGGACGAACAACGGAACCACCCGGTCGGCGACCACTGCAGCCAGCAGCGCCGGGTTGTCGTGCAGCCGCAGGTCGCGCCGGAACCACATCACCGAGGCTGTCACCGGTCACACGGTAGGGATCGGAACGGCAGACCGCTCGGCGGGTGCGCGACACTTGGGGCAGGGTCGTCAGCCCCGCGGTAACCGGGCAGTGAGGTGGGGCGTGAACGAACTCGTCGACACGACCGAGATGTACCTGCGGACGATCCTGGACCTGGAGGAGGAGGGCATCGCCCCCCTTCGGGCACGCATCGTCGAGCGGCTGCACCACTCCGGCCCGACAGTCAGCCAGACCGTGGCCCGGATGGAACGCGACGGGTTGCTGGTGGTCGCCGACAACCGACGCATCGAGCTGTCCGACGACGGCCGCCGGTACGCGGTCCGGGTGATGCGCAAGCACCGACTCGCCGAGCGTCTGCTCACCGACGTCATCGGCTTGGACTGGTCGTTGGTGCACACCGAGGCGTGCCGGTGGGAGCACGTCATCTCCGCCGACGTCGAGCAGCGGCTGGTCGCCATCCTGGACAGCCCGCAGGAGTCGCCCTACGGCAATCCGATCCCCGGCCTGGACGAGCTGTCCGGCCCGGGCTCGGCCGCCGACGGCGCACCGGACCACCCGATCGCCTTGGACCAGACACTGCTCACCCTGGCCGGGGCGCAGCCGACCGCCGTCGCGGTCCGCCGGATCGGCGAGCTGATCCAGACCGACGTGCAGGCGCTGGAGATGATCCGGGAGGCCGGCGTGCTGCCCGGTTCGGTCCTCGAGGTGTCCGCGACCGGCCGGTCCGTCTCGGTCCGGCCGGTGCCGCCGGGGGACGGGGCGGACCGGGCGCCCGGTCGGTTGGCGCCGGTCCAGCTCCCGCGGAACATCGCGGCTCACGTCTTCGCCACCTCGGTGACCGCCGAGTCGCCAGCACGGCACGCGTTCCCCGGGGCCTCCGGCCAGGTGCCGGACGACCACGTCCGGCACCTGGGGCCGTCCCCGGCGGCATCAGGCGTCGTCGGCAGCGGGGGCGGTACGGGTCCGGACGCGATGGCCGCGACGGTGACCGTCTCCCGCTGACCGGGTGACGTGGTTGGGTTCCGGCCATGCGACTGATTCGACTGGGGGACTTGGGAGCCGAGCGACCCGCGGTGATCGGGGACGACGGTCAGGTCTTCGACCTGGGGGCGACGACCGGCGACATCGACGGGCCCTTCCTGGCCGCCGACGGGATCGACCGGGTGCGGGATGCACTTGCTGCGGGCCTGTTGGCGCGGTTGGACGACCCGGGGGACGGGTCCGGACTACGGGTCGGCGCGCCGCTCGCCCGGCCGACCGCGGTTGTCTGCATCGGCCAGAACTATGCCGCCCACGCGGCCGAGTCCGGCAGCGCGGTGCCCGAGCAGCCGGTCGTGTTCCTCAAGCACCCGAACACCGTCGTCGGGCCGTACGACGACGTCGTGATACCCCGTGGCTCGGCGAAGACCGACTGGGAGGTGGAGCTCGGCGTCGTCATCGGTCGCCGGTTGTCCTACGCCGACAGCCCGGCCGACGCGCTGGCCGCCGTCGCCGGGTACGTGACGAGCAACGACATCTCCGAGCGGGCGTTCCAACGCGAGCAGTCCGGCGGGCAGTGGAGCAAGGGCAAGTGCGCGGCGACCTTCAACCCGCTCGGTCCGTGGCTGGTGCCGGCCCCCGAGGTGGGCGATCCGCAGCGGCTGCGCCTGCGTTCCTCGGTCGACGGGCAGCCGCGGCAGGACTCGACGACGGCAGACATGGTGTTCGACGTCGCGCACCTGCTGTGGGACCTGTCGCAGTACATGGTCCTGGAGGCCGGCGACCTGGTCAACACCGGGACCCCGGAGGGCGTGGCGATGTCCGGCCGCTTCCCCTACCTGGCTGCCGCAAACCTGCTCGCGGTCGAGGTCGTCGGGCTGGGCGCGCAGCGGTCCCGGCTCGTAGCGGCCGGCTGACGGGTCGGGCCCGGACGCACCTCGGCCCCCGGCGACTTCGCCGGGGGCCGGGGGGTGGTGCCGACGCCAGCGGCGTCGTCGATCAGCAGCTCAGCGAGAACGCGGAGCGTTGCTCTTCGCGGTGTCCTTCACCGTGCCGGCCGACGCCTTCGCCTGGTCGGTGACGGTGGAGGCGGAGTCGGTCGCGCTGTCCTTGACGGTCGACGCCGAGTCCACAGCCGTGTCCTTGACCGTTGACGCCGAGTCCGCAGCGGTCTGCTTGACCGAGCCGGCGGCGTCGGTCGCGGTGTCCTTGACGGTGCCGACGGCCTGTGTCGCGCTGTCCTTGACCGACGACGCGGCATCCTGGACGGCCGGGGTCAGATTGTCCTTGAGCTCCGAGGCGGCCTGCTGAGCCTGCTCCTTGATGGGCTCGAGCAGCGGCTGGGCGGCATCCTTGAGCTTGACCGTCCCGCGCTGCTCGGCGGCGCTGGCCGGAATGAGGCTCGCAACGAGCAGACCGAGCCCGAAGGCGACGACGCCGGCGGCGAACGGGTTGCCCGACATCCGGACCTTCGCCTGACCCGGGACGCCCTGCACCGCTGAACTTGCGTCGTGTGCCCGGTCGGAGATGGCGCTGGTGGCGTCGTCGGACGCGCCTCGGACGTTGTCCACGAGGGACTCGGCGGAACCCATCACCCGGTCCTTGAGCCCGGTGAGGCGTTCCTTGGTCGCGTCGACCCTGCGCTCCACGACCTTGCTCGGTGTGACCTTCTCGGCGAGGACGTCGAGGTCCTGGCCGAGCCCCTCACGCGTGCGGGCGATTTCGGCCTTCAGCTGTTCCGGGTCTTGAGCCATTCCTTGTCCTCCTTCAACGTCTGCACGGTTTCTTCGGGCACGGGGTTCAGCGTCTTGGCCTGCGCCCGCGCGCGGGCGAACAACACGGCCCCGATGATGGCCCAGATCACGGTCACCACCAGCGCCGCCCACGTGAAGCTGTCGAACCAGCTCGCCAACAGGAACATCAACGTGAGCGAGAGGAACAACACGGCGAAGTAGCCCGCGACGCCGGCGCCGGCGAACGCGCCGGCGATCTTGCCGGCCTTCGTCGCCTCCTGCTTGAGTTCGAGCTTGGCCAGCTCGATCTCCTGGTTGACCAGCTTGGACAGGTCGCTGGTGACGCTGCGGAGGATCTCTCCGACGCCGACCTGCGACACATCCGCCCCACCAGTCGCCACGTCGGAGACGGTCGGTGTGTCGTGCCCCATCGGGGTACTCATCGCAGCTCGGTGTCAGTGCTGCGCGGGAACGCGGTCCGGGTGTCGAAGCCGGTGGCCTCGGTGCCGGTGCCGTAGACGTCCGCGTACGGGCGCTCGACGGGGGTCGGCGCGGTGTACCCGGGCTGTCCCGTCACGTGCGCCGGCTCGTAGCCCGGTGACGCGGGGACCGGCACGTACTCACCGGTGACCCCGGGGACGCCGGTCCGGGAGGACGGTGAACTGTCGGACGCGGCCCTTCCGCTGCGCACCAGCCGGCCGGTGAGGGCACCGGCGACGAGGGCGCCGAGCAGGAAGCCACCGGGCCGGCGCGCGGCGGATCCACGCAGGTCCGAGACCAGCGATTCCGGCTCGCGGTTCTCCAGGTAGTCGGCCAACGAGCGGCCACGCTCGGCGAGCTGACGCGCGGCCTGCGTGGCGGCGCCCTTGCGGCCCTGGTGCTCGCTCATCTCCTGCAGTTCCTCGGCCAGGGAGCGGACCGCCTGGGCGAGCTTCTCGGCCGCGGCCCCTGCCTGCTCGGCGAACTGGCTGCGGACCTGCCCGGTCAGGTCGCGGACCTGGTCCATCGCCTCCCCGGCGACGTTCGTGGCCTGCTCCTTCGCCGTCCCTGCGACGTCGGACGCGGCCGACACCGCCTCGGAACCGACGTGCGCCGCCTCTCGCTGCGCGGTCTGCGCGGTCTGCGCGCTCTGATCCTTGGCGGTCTGCGCGGTCTGCGCAGCCTGGTCCTTGGCGGTCTGCGCGGTCTGCGCAGCCTCGTCCTTGGCGGTGCCGGCAGTCTCGCTGCCGCCGCTGCCGGGGGCCTTGTAGGCACCCTGCTGTGTGCTCATCCGGTCGTGCTCCTCTCGATTGATCACCGGCGACCCGCTCCGGCCTGCCCCACTGGGGCATCCGGTGGACGCCGGAGGTTTCCACGGCTGTTCACAGCGTTCGGACGCTCGGTCCGGAGCCGCCGTCTCGCGGGGTGACTGCTGCACCGTCCTCGTCGGGACATCTCTGCCGAGATTCCCTATCGATTGCCGATTCTGGAATTCCGCGAGCACCTGGGAGGGGCGTCCCCGGCAGTCCCAGCGGAGTACCGGCACTGATGCGGTCGACGGGAGTGGCGCCGCGGGTGGGCGGACGGTACTCACGCCTGAAGTCACCTGCGCCGGTTGTCACCTTACGGTGTCGGCTCACCTGCCACAAGCGCGCACGCGGGGCCGTAGGTCGACCGGATTGCTGCCGACGGCTGAACCGCCCATCGGGTGGCCCCGACTGGACTCGAACCAGCGACACGCGGTTTAGGAAACCGCTGCTCTATCCCCTGAGCTACGGGGCCGGGGACCCGGTGTCCGGGTGAAGCCATCGTGGCACGGCGCGGGATCGCGAGCGGCGCCGTGGCGCAGCCCGACGCTCCGGTGGTGACCCCGCGCTACCGCGTGTAGACACAAGGCTGTCGGGGCGGGGGTTCCGACGGTTGGGGGGAGACATGGCAACGAAGGCAGACATGGCGACGGGGGGCTCGGCGCCGGATCGGCGCAGGTTCCTCGCCGGGACGGTCGGCGGGGCCGCCGCGCTCGGACTGGCCGGCTGCGCCGGGTTCACCAGGAGCAGCGGCGGATCCGGCTCGAGCAGCTCAGGCGCGAAGAACGAGCTGACGTTCGTCAACTGGGCCGGTGCGCGGGGCGACGCCGAGTACGACGCCTACCAGCGCATCATCGACCGGTTCCAGGCAGCCAATCCGGGAACGAAGGTCACTCAGCGAGCGGTCCCCTACGCGCAGGTGTCGACGATCATCGATTCCCAGCTGCAGGCCCGGACCCCACCGGACCTGTTCCGGGTCAGCTACATCGATATCGGGCTGTACACCGCCAAGGGCGTGCTCCACGACCTGTCCTCGACCTTCTCCGACCAGGAGGTCGCGCAGTTCAATCCGGCGCTGTGGGAAGCCGTCAGGTACCAGGGCAGGCCGTACGGCGTCCCGCAGCAGACCGACACCACCGCGCTGCTGTACCGCCTCGACGCATTCCAGGCCGCGGGCATCTCCGACGTCCCGAAGGCGCTGGACGAGGCGTGGACGTGGGACCAGTTCGCGGCGGCCGCCACCAAACTGAAGCGGACGGTCAGGAGCAACCAGTACCCGTTCGTGTACGACTGGCAGTCCGCGGGCGCTTACCGCTGGCTGACCTGGCTGTACGAGGCGGGCGGCAGCCTGTTCGACGCCGGGCGGACCGCCCCGGCGATCGACTCCGACGCCGGCCGGCGGGCGCTGGACTTCACCCGCAGTTTCTTCACCAACGGATGGGTCCCGCGCAACACGTCGGTGAAGTCGACGACCTACCCGGACTCGCTGTTCGCTGCCGGCACCGTGGCGATGGCGTTCGCCGGCGACTTCCTCCTGCCGGCGATCGAGTCCGACGTCAAGAAGAAGTTCGCCTACGGGGTGATGCCACAGCCGCGCGACGTCAAGGCGTCCAGCGACCTCGGGGGGAATGCCGTGGTCGCGACGCGGGACGGCAGGAACCCCGAACTGGCCGCGAAGTTCCTCCGGCTCCTCGTGACGCCGGAGAACATGCGCGAGTTCTGCGCCGCGACGATCCAGCTGCCGACCCTGACGTCGCTGTCCGGGGACGCCGTGCGTTATGCAACGCGGCCGGACCTGATGCCGACCTTCGTCGAGCAGTCCACGACGATCACCCCCGAGCAGGTGGCCGAGGTCACCGTCCCCCAGTTCGGCGCGATCAACACCGTGCTGCAGAACGAACTGGAGACGGCGCTGCTGGGCGGCCGGGACAGCGCCGCGACGCTCGCCGCGATCTCGGCCGGGGTGGCCCGGGCGATCGCCAGATGACTCCGGGCGATGGCCAGATGACAAGGGGCCGTGGCCAGGCGACCGGGGCCAGTGGCGACGCGACCGCGCGCCGGTGACCGCGCAGGCGACGCTCGACCCGCAGCCGACCCTGCGGGACGCTGTCCGGGCCGGCCGGTCCCGGCGGCGTAGGCGCGCCGGTCTGCGCGACACGGCTCAGGCGATGGCGTTCGCCGGGCCCAACGTCGTGCTGATCGCCGCTTTCCTGTTCCTCCCGCTGGTGCTGGCGGTGGTCCTGAGCTTCTACAGCTACAGCGGGTTCGGCGCCACGACCTGGGTCGGCCCGGACAACTACCGCCAGCTGTTCACCGACCGGGCGTTCTGGCGGTCGCTGGCGAACACCGCGACGTTTGCCGTGTTCACGGTTCCGGTGGGGATGGTCGTCGGGCTCGGGTTGGCTGTGTTGCTGAACTCGGTGCTGCCCGGCAGGTCGGTCTACCGGGCGATCATCTACCTGCCGATGGTGATCTCCGGAGTCGCGACCGGGCTGATAGGCACGGTCATGTTCGACGAGAACATCGGCACCCTGAACAAGATGCTCCGCGCCGTGCACGTTCCGACGGTGGACTGGCAGTCCTCGGGTGCGGCCGCGATGACGTCGGTGATCCTGGTGACGCTGTGGATCCGCCTCGGTTTCGACATGGTCATCTATCTGGCCGGGCTGCAGGGGATCAGTCCGGAGCTGTACGAGGCAGCCCGGACCGAGGGCGCCAACGGGTGGCAGACGTTCCGGTCGATCACCGTGCCACTGGTCGGCCCGTCGACGTTCTTCCTGTTGATCATGAACGTGATCTACACATTTCAGATGTTCGACACGGTGTTCGTGCTGACCAACGGCGGCCCGGGCTATTCCACCGAGGTTCTGGGCACCTACGCCTACAAGACCGGGTTCGGCCCACCACGGGCCCAGGGATACGCCGCGGCGATCGGCGTCGTCATCTTCGGGCTCACCCTCGCCTTCACGGTGTTCCAGTGGCGGGCGAACAAGAGCCGGGACCTCACCGGATGACCGCAGCGCGGCGTGCAGCGCGGCGCGCCGGGCTGCGTGCCCGTGTGGCCGTCGCTGTCCTGGTGTGCGTGGTGATGCTGTTCCCGCTCTACCTCATGGTCGTGACGGCGTTCTCCCCGCGCGAGGAGGTGCTCTCCGACCGCCTCCACCTGTTCCCGGCGTCGCCGACCCTGTCCAACTTCACCCGCGTCTTCGCGCTGGCGTACTTCTGGAACTGGTTCGCGAACTCGATCGTCATCGGTGTCCTGGTCACCGTCCTGACCGTCACCGTGAACCTGCTGGCCGGGTACGCCTTCGCCAAGCTGCCGTTCCCCGGGCGCAGCCCGCTGTTCCTGTTGCTGCTCGGGACGATGATGGTGCCGGTCCAGGCGATCATCGTGTCCCAGTTCCGGATCGTCACCGCGCTCAACCTGGTCGGCACCTACTGGGCGGTCATCATCCCGGCGGCGGCCACCGCGTTCGGGATCTTCCTGTCCCGGCAGTTCATCCTGGCGATCCCCGACGAGCTGATCGAGGCCGCCCGGGTCGACGGAGCCGGCCGCCTGCGAACCTTCGGCTCGATCGTGCTGCCCCTGTGCCGGCCGCTGATCGCGGTCCTGGTCCTGCTGACATTCATGTACCAGTGGAACGACTTCCTGTGGCCGCTGATCGTCCTGCGCGAGCCGCCCCTGCAGACGCTGCCCGTCGCGCTGCAGGCGTTCCGGGGCCAGTTCACCACCGACTACGGCGGCCTGATGGCGATGACGCTGGTGTCGGTCGCGCCGATGGTGGTGCTGTTCCTGGCATTCCAGCGGTACCTTGTCCAGGGGCTGGCGCGGACGGGGATCCGGTGACGGCCGCGGCCCGGCGGGACGCGGCACTCGGGCTGGCCCGCGCCGCGGCCAGCCGGGACCTGGAGACCGAGGGCATCCCCGTCGTCCTGGCGCTCACCGGCGCCGACGGGCCGCTGGCCCGGGCCTCGGACGCGCGCACCGTCGCCGACGGTGCGCGGCTGGCCGCGCGGGCGGGGTCGCTGCGCGAAGCCCTGTGGCCCGACGCCCGTGCGGACGACCTGTTCGTCACCTACGCGGTGCTGGCGACGGTGGGCTCGGCCGAGATCGACAGCGCCCCGGGGCGATGACCAGCGCGATCGGCGGGTTCGGCGACCACGTGGCGGCCCTGGCCGCCGGCAACCACCTGCGGGTGGTCAACTACCACGCGACCCCGGCGTCGTCGGCGGCGTCCCTGCGCCGGGAGCTTGCCGGACTCGCCGCCCGGTACGACCCGGTCGGCATCGCCGAACTCGATGCGTTCTTCACCACCGGCCGCTGGCCGACGACCCGCCCGGGGCTGCTGCCGGTGTTCTACGAGGGCTACCGCGACGGGTTCGACGTGGTCGCCCCGCTACTGGACGAGGTCGGGCTGACCGGGTGGTTCTTCGTGTGCACCGGGTGGGTGGACACCCCGCCGGCCCAGCAGGAGGCGTACGCCTACGCCCACCATCTGGGCCTGACCGCCGCCGACGTGGGGCGCGACCGGCTCGCGATGAGTTGGGACGAGATCACCGCTCTCGCGCGTCGGCACGTCGTCACCCCGCACACCGCGAGCCACGACCACGCCCTGGGCATGCGGTCGGCGGCCGACATCGAGCGGGAGGTGACCGGACCCAAGCGGCGGATGGACGCCGTCACCGGGCAGTCGGCACCGGCGTTCGCGTGGCTGCACGGGACCCCGCTGGGCCTCGTCCCGGCGGCCGACGCGGCGCTGACCGGTGCCGGCTACCGCTACCTGTTCAGCAACACGATGGTGCAGCGACTCGACCCGCCGGACGGCACGAGAACCTAGCCGGCCACGGTCTCGATGGCCGCGGGGCGACGTTGCGCCGCGCGGACCCGGGCCAGGTCGACCTTCTGGGACCGGTCGAAGCCGTAGACGCCGTTCTGCTCCTGGAAGACGTCGGTGAGCTGGGTGTAGCAGTACCCGAACATCAGCGGATCGTCGAGCAGGACGCCGGTCAGCGCCTCGAAGCGGGACAGGTACTCCTCCTCGGTGCGCGGCCGACGCCCGTAACCCCAGGACTCGCGGGTGTCCGGTGCGCCCGGTGCCCACCAGATCCCGCCGAACTCGCTGCAGAACCACGGCTGTCCGCGGTAGGGGACCGAGATCGTCCGGCCGTCGCCGTGGCTGACGTTCTGGTCCGGCCGGCCGTGGGCCAGTCCCGACATCTGCTCGGCGAACGCAACCGGGTCCTGCTCGTAGTTGTGCGAGTCCCACACGTCGGACTCCGCGACCCGGTGGGAGTAGCCGGAGGCGTCCAGCACCGGACGGGAGGTGTCCATCGCCTTGGCGGCCAGGAACATCGCCCGCGTGGCGTCGTCGAGGTCGGTGATCCGGTCGGTGATGGGCTGGTGGGTCTCGTTGAGGCCGCACCAGCCGACGATGCTGGGGTGGGAGTAGTCGCGCTCCAGCGCCTCCAGCCACTGCGTGACAAAGCTGACCGTCGGGTGCTGGTAGTCCTCGCCGACCCGGTGCCCGTACAGCGTCGCGCCCCAGTCGCCGAACTCCCCCCACACCAGGTAGCCCAGCCGGTCGGCGTGGAACAGGAACCGCTCCTCGAAGACCTTCTGGTGCAGCCGGGCGCCGTTGAACCCGGCGGCCTGCGCTAGTCGGATGTCCTGCACCAGCGCGTCGTCGCTCGGCGCCGTCATCAGCCCGTCCGGGTACAGGCCCTGGTCCAGGACGAGGCGCTGGAACACCGGCGTGCCGTTGAGCAGGACCGCGTGCCCGTCGATCGACACCGACCGCAGCCCGGCGTAGGTCTCCGCGGCGTCGACCACGGTGCCACCGGCATCGACCAGCTCCACCCGCAGGTCGTACAGCGCCGGGTCCGACGGCGACCACAGGCGGACCCGGCCGGGCGGGACGGGCAGCGTCAGCCGCGGGGCCATCTCGAGCCCGGCATCCACGGCAGCGACCGCGACCTCGCCGTCCTCGTCGTGCAGCGTGACGCGCACGGTGTGCCCGGCGCGGCGGCCGACCAGCGGCTGCTCCAGGTGGAACGCCGACCCGGCCACGTCGGGGGTGATCCGCGTCCGGGCCAGCCGGGTCGGCGGGACCGGCTCGAGCCAGACGGTCTGCCAGATGCCGGTGGTCCGGGGGTAGAAGCAGTCGTAGTTGCCGGGGATCGTCGACTGCTTGCCCCGGGCCTGGTAGCCGTCGCGCGGGTCGCGGGCGCGGACGACGACGGTCAGCTCGCCGGTCCGCGGACCGAGGTCGGCGGTGAACGGGGTGAAGCCGCCGCGGTGCCGGGCCACCTCCGTCCCGTCGACCCACACGGTCGCGTCGCAGTCGACGGCACCGAAGTGCAGCAGCACGTCCCGCCCGGCCCAGTCCGCGGGGACCGTCACCGTCCGCCGGTACCAGACGGCCTCCAGGAAGTCCCGGTTCCCGACGCCGGACAGCGACGACTCCGGCGCGAACGGGACGTTGATGGTCCCGGTCAGCTCCCGGGACAGCAGTCCCCGTTCCAGCCCCGAGTTCCCCTGGTCGATCTCGAACTGCCAGGGGCCGTTCATGTTCAGCCAGTCCGGGCGGGTGAACGACGGGCGGGGATACTCCGAGCGGGGGATCGACACGGCGGCAGGTTACGCCGCACCGGCGCCCGTCCTGGGCGGTGCAGCGTTGCACCCAGGCGCCCGCCGCCGGGTCGGGGGTAGTCACCCGGTCGGTCGTCGGCGGCGGATCGGTAGCTCGTGCACGAAGCTGACCCGGTGCCCACCTCGTTCACCAGCTCGGCCCGCGCGACGGTCGGTGTCGAGTGGGAGCTGCAGATCGTCGACCCGGCGACCGGCGACCTCGTCCCGGCCGCGTCGGACCTGCTGGCCGACCTGGCCGGACCGGACGGCAGTGAGCATCCGAAGGCCAAGCACGAGCTGTTCGAGTCCATCGTGGAGATCCTCACCGGCGTCTGCGAAACGGTGCCCGAGGCGCTGGCGGACCTCTCCGCGACGGTGGCGCAGCTGGAGCGGGTGGCCGGGCGCCGCGGCCTGGTGCTCGCGTGTGCCGGAACTCATCCGTCGGCCCGCTGGCAGGACCAGGTGATCTCGCCCAATCCCCGGTACGCCGTCCTCGTCGAGGACAAGCAGTGGGTCGCCCGCCAGCTGCTCATCACCGGCGTCCACGTGCATGTCGGTGTCCGTTCGCCGGACAAGGTCGTGCCGATCCTCAACGCGGTCGCCGCCCAGCTGCCGCTGTTCCTGGCGCTGTCTGCGTCCAGCCCGTTCTGGGCCGGCGCCGACACCGGGCTGGCGAGCAGCCGCAGCAAGCTGTTCGAGCAGCTGCCGACCGCCGGGTTGCCCTACCAGTTCGACGACTGGGCGGCCTTCGGCGACTACCTGGACACTCTGGTGTCCGCAGGCGCCGTCGGCTCGATCCGCGACCTGTGGTGGGACGTCCGACCGCAACCGGACTACGGGACCGTCGAGCTGCGGGTGTGCGACGGCCTGGCGACGCTGGCCGAGGTGGGGATGGTCGCGGCGCTCTACCAGTGCCTCGTGGTCAGCCTCGACGAGGCGCTGGACGCCGGGCGGTCGCTTCGGTGCGACGTCCCGTGGGTGGTCCGGGAGAACAAGTGGCGCGCTGCGCGGTACGGCCTGGACGCCCGACTGGTCGTCGAGAACGGGCGGGAGACGGTGCCGGTGCGCACCGCCCTGCTGGAACTGGCGACTCAGCTGGCACCGGTGGCCGAGCGGATCGGCTGTGCGGACCAGCTGGCGGCGATCCCGGAGCTCGTGGCGACCGGCGGTGGGGCGGGCCGCCAGCGGGCCGCCGCGGGGTCGGCGGTGGACACCTCCGCCGCCGTTGCGCTGCTCACCCGCGAGTTCGCGGCCCGCCGCCCGCTGTGACCGACCAGACCCAGAATCCGCCGCCCGGCGCCGCGCTACTACCTGACGGGCAGGCCACCGCCGGTGCCCCCACGGTCGGTCCGCCAGGCCGCCGTCGCCCAGCTGGCCCAGGCCGCCGTCGCCCAGCTGGCCCCGGTCGCCGTCGTCGACTTGCGGTGGTCGCCGGCGTCATGGCCGTGCTGGTGGCCGCGGGGGCCGGCGTCTGGCGGGTCACCCGGACCCGTGAGTCCCCGGGCGCCAGCGTGCGCATCAACCAGCTGCAGTTCGACGGGACGCACAACAGCTACCACCAGCAGCTGTCCAGTCGCGAGGCGACGATCGCGCGGCTGGCCAGCCCCGACGCCGGCCAGCTCGACTACGGCTTCCCCCTGATCGGCGACCAGCTGCGGTCGGGCATCCGGGTGCTGGAGCTCGATCTGTGGCCGGACCCGAACGGCGGGCTCTACGCGGACCCGCTGATCCGCCGGCTCGCCGGACTCGGGCGGCTCCCCGGACTCGACGCGCCGGGAACCAAGGTGCTGCACATCGCCGACGTGGACTACCGCACCAGCTGCCCGACGCTCGTCGCCTGCCTGAACGAGCTCGCCGCGTTCGACCGGGCCGAGCCGGCGCACACGCCGGTCTTCGTCATGCTCGAGTTCAAACGCAGCGACCCGCGGTTGGTGGAGATCGGCGGGGTGCGTTCCGCGCCGTGGGACGCCGCCGCGCTGGCGACGGTCGACGCCGAAATCGCCCGGGTCCTCGGCGACCGCGTCATCACCCCCGACGACGTCCGTCGGCCGGGGCGGACGCTGGAACAGTCGGTGCTCGACGGGGGCTGGCCGACCCTGGACCGGGCGCGCGGCCGGACGCTGTTCGCGATGGCCGACCCGCCGGGGCCGGTCCGCGACACCTATCTGGCGGCCCACCCGGGCCTCGAAGGCCGGATGGTGTTCACCCAAGCCGAGCCGGGTCAGCCGGACGCGGCGGTCCTCAAGCGCGACGAGCCGACCGGGGCGGATGCGACGACGATCCCGGACCTGGTCCGCCGGGGCTACCTGGTCCGGACGAGAGCCGACGACGGGCCCGCGGACGCTGCCCGGCTCGCGGCCGCGCGGGCCAGCGGCGCGCAGCTGGTGAGCACCGACCACCCCGAGACCCTCGGCGCACCAACCGGGCGCGACGGTCCCGGGGACCTGGCGAGCACCGGCCTCGTCCGCTGCAATCCCGTGTCCGCGCCGACACGCTGTGCAACCTCGATGGGCCTGGAAGCCCTTGCTGGACAGCCTTTTCCGTTCGAGCGGACCCGTTGACCGACCGATCGAACAGGTCACGGGCGGATTACGTGCCTGGTGGAGATCTGCCTCACACTCTCGAACCGAGACCTCGCCGACACCGGCGGGGCCGACCGGACGGCGCCGAGGCCCGCCAGCGTCCGGTCGACTGAGATCACTGGCAGGCACGGGAGAACCAGCACGTCGGGCCGCCTCCAGTGGCCCTCGGGGTGAAGCCGCGGTATCGCGGCCGGGCAGTCCTTCCGCCCGAATCCGACAGGTTCCCTTCCGCAGGCGTACGGAGGAGACGACTGTGTACGTGCCCAAGCACCGTGCCACCCACGCCCCGGCCCGTCGCCGGGCCAGCACCCTGTCCATGGCGGCCTTCGGGGCCGTCGCGGTGGGGATCACCACGCTCGGCGGATCCCCCGCCAGCGCCGCCCCGGTAGCCGCCGTCGCCCCGGTCGCCGCCGCCGCTCCGGCAGCCGCACTGGGACCGGTCAGCCTCGCCGTCTCCAGCGGGGCGGTCGGCGCCACCTTCCTCCCCAGCCACACCGTCGCACCGCCGCGCGTCCGGGCCGCCGCTAGCACCTCCGCGGTTGCCGCGCGGGCCGTTCGTGCCGCCGCGAGCCGCCAGGGCACGCCGTACCGGTGGGGCGCCGCCGGGCCGAGCGCGTTCGACTGCTCCGGCCTGGTCATGTGGAGCTACGCCCAGGCCGGGAAGCGGCTGCCCCGCACGACCACGACCCAGTACCTGGCCAGCACGAAGATCGCCCAGTCCGCCAAGCGCCCCGGCGACCTGATCTTCTATTACAGCGGCGGGAGCATTTACCACGTGGGCATCTACGCCGGCAACAACAAGGTGTGGGTCGCCCGGCACAGCGGCACGCGGATCACGCTGCAGACGATCTACACCAACAGCTACTACGTCGGCCGGGTCGCCTGAGTCCGGGTCGGCTAGGTGTACTGACCAGGGACGTTGGTTGAAGATCTGTGACGACACGGTCTGAGGTGTTTGGACGGGGAGGACCTCCCGTCGTGGGGTGGGGCTGCTCAGGCATCCATCTCACGACCGGGAGGTCCTCGTGTCGCACGCTAACGCCGCTCTGACCCCGAACGCCCGATTGCGCCTGGCCCGGCTGGTCGTGGAGGACGGGTGGCCGGTTGCCCGGGCCGCGGAGCGGTTCCAGGTCTCGTGGCCGACCGCGGACCGGTGGGCCCGGCGTTACCGGGAGCTGGGCCACCTCGGCCGGGCCGGGATGGCTGACCGATCCTGTCGGCCGCACCGGCAACCGACCCGGACCCCGCAGCCGGTGGTCCGCAGGATCGTGCACCTACGGTGGAAGCAGCGGCTGGGACCCGTCGCGATCGGCGCCCGGGTCGGCCTGGCACCCTCGACGGTGCACGCGGTGTTGACCCGCTGCCGGATCAACCGGCTCAGCCACGTGGACCGGGTCACCGGGGAACCGGTCCGCCGCTATGAACATCCCCACCCGGGCTCGATGTTGCACGTCGACGTCAAAAAGCTGGGCAACATCCCCGACGGCGGCGGC
>JAABUJ010000137.1_pt1 | contig 161891 bp, 150 predicted proteins | sample 5559131 | NCBI WGS metagenome assembly JAABUJ01 (sample SAMN10711875, study PRJNA513366) | rock metagenome | isolation source: Antarctica rocks | place: Antarctica: Victoria Land, Mt New Zealand nord | collected 2016-01-07
TGATCGCTGACTTTCGCCACTCGCTGCCTCCTCACAAGCAGGCCAACCTAGCCCCAGAACCGACAGCTGGGAATTCCACACGCCTCGAAACCCGCCCCCCCGAGTCAATCAGACGGAAACCGTATCAGGCTGCAGTTCTCTGTTGCGTCGTGTCAGGCCCGAGCGAAAGGGCAGGCATAGCCCGCGACTGGCGGACAGTTCAAGACCGGCGGTAGACGCCTCGCTTCGGAGCCAAGGCTTTCGCCGACCTGATTGAAGATCTGCCTCAGGCGATGCACATGCAGGTTTTCCAGCCGGAAACGGATGTCGGCCGCGATGGCTTCCTTGCTCGGGTAAACCAACAGACCGGTCTGATCCAACGTCTGCTTCTGGCCGATGATGCTGCCGATCTCGATGATCAGTTCTGGTGCATGACACGAAGGATCGAGCGCCACGCGTTCGAGATCGAAGATCGTCCTTATACCGATCCGCCAGAGCTGTAACAATGCACTCGGGCCGACCGAGCAGCAAAGCTGCGCTTGCGCGACCCAGTCCATGATCTGGTAGACTCCATAAGGGGTCTCCACGAAAAGCATCAACGGGTTCGCTGCGGCCAGATTTTGCACGGTGCCGATGTGGTAGTCGGCCAATCGCGCCCGGATCTCCAGATCGATGCCATCGATGATTTCGACCGGAGTCGCCAGGAAACTCTTGAAGACGCGTGCATCCTCTCGCTTGTAGTATTTGAGCTGAGAGATCCGCGTGATGTTGCGAACCGCCACGTCAGGGAAGTAACCAGCCGCGAAAGCGCCTATGAGCAAAACGGGAAAGAACGACGGCGTCGTCAAGTCCCAACGGACCTCGACCGCCAGTCTCATCACGCCGAAGACAAGCAGGAGCGCGCTCGCCAAACCGACCAGCAGATTGACCGCGGCGCCGACAAAGGACAGCGGGCTGAGATCGAAATTGTTGATCGCTTGGTTGAACGCGCGCAACGTGAACAGCAGGGCGCCGGTATATGACGCCAAAACCACCCAGGCGAAGAGGGGCAATGGATCGTCGGCCAGCCATGTGACCCCGACAGGCAAGCTTGTTCTAAACGCAACGTGAACCACCATGCCGATGCAGAGGACGTTCATAACGAACAAATAAAGCGCCAAAGGTATCGCACTCACGGCCCAATGCAGCAGGGCAAAGTCGCGCCCACTCGACTGGTCCTGATCGTCGTCCAGATAGTACTTATACTTGACGAACTCGAAGGACGGTATGACGGTTCTGCCCCAGAGACCCGCTTGGCCGAACACTGTCGACAGATCTTTGACGATCCCCTGCCGCTGATATTTGGTCGCGTTACGTGTGATCACGAACACGAGTGGAATACCGATCGCCACGAGGGCGGAAATGGAGACGATCATGTAGATGGTCATGATACCCCCTGAAAGACCGGAGCTCGCTTCGGTCTTGTCGTGGCGCCCGCGGCACCCGGCATCCGGCGGTCGGGCGTGGCGGCGCAACAACCGGTAGGCGACCTGAGCCAGCCTGATCTCCAGGAACAGGGGCATAGCGGTGGTTGCAAATCGGAGAGTAACACACTTTTCTGCATGTTGCGCAACTGCGCTGCAGCGGGTGCCACCTCGATACCTCCGGATGATGCTGCGCCCTATATCTTGGCCTATGGGCCGCGCCCTCGCCCGGGCTCGATCACTGCAACGGCGCGCCGTTCACCGTCAGGGGAGTGTTGCCGGCGGCCGCGATCACCCAGACGAGGCTGCCGTCCGGCTGAAGCTTGCCCAGGTTCTTGGCCAGCACCAGGGGACCCAGCAACTGGCTCGCGCCGGGGTCCGCGCCGGACACCGCCTGCAGCGCCGCAATGGCCTTGTCGAGGCCCGTGCCCGTGACGGTCACCTGACCGTTCGGCGTGGGGCCGAGCGTCGCCCGGCCCTCGAGCTTGAGATCCAGCAGTTTCGAGGTCAGGCGGCTCGGTGCCAGGGTCACGGTACCGCCGGCCTCGGGCCAGAACAGATGACGGATCTTCGCGGTCTGCTCAGGCGTGAGGCCCTTGTCGGCCTTGGGATCGAAGTCGTTCACGGCTTCGGTCGCGGCCTCGCCGACATGGAAGCCGTCGACGCCGAGCGCGAGTGACAGGCTGGTTGGGACGAAATCCAGCGACCAGGGCGGCAACTGGCCGCCTGGGATCGTCAGGCCGTCGAAGGACAGCATGCTCGACATCCGTCCCGTGGTGGCGAGACCTTGGAGGTCCACGCCGCTCGCGAGCTTACGGACGGAAAAAGGGCCGATCGGCGTCGTCACGGCGAAGCTGTCGATGGCCGCGCTCTCCTTGGCGTTCTCGGCGAAGGGCAGACCGGCCCGCACCAGGGCCTTGAAGTCGTCGACAGCCGCCACGAGGCTGTCGCGGTTCGGATGTGCCACCAGGAAGGCCCAGACATCGAGGATCTCCTTGACGTGCAGGCGGTCGGCCCCGACATCGATGGTGCTCAACGGCGATGCGTAGCTGATCGGTGTCCCGGGCCGCACGGGCGGCGGCACCGCCGGATTTCCGATCCCAGGCTCCTCCGGGGCCGGCGCGGGCGTTTTGATCAAGAGATCGGCCGCGGTGCCGGTCTCGAGGTAATGGCCCGACATCGAGACCGTGCCGCCCTCGGCCGGGGTGCCCCTCACGTCGAGGTCGAGCTTGTCGATCCGTCGATCGTGGACCAGATTGGGCGCCGTCTGCGCATAGTCGTAGCCCGTGTAGACCCCCTTGGATTCCCGGAAGGCAAGAAGCTTGGGGTCGTAGATACCGTCGAACGTCGAGGTGGCGGACTTGAACGTGAAGGTCTGCTGGCCGGCATGCATCGCCATGGGCGGGGAACTGTCGCTCATCACTTTCCAGGTCCCATCATCGAGCGGCGTCAGCGTCGTGGTCGATGTGTTGGGGTCGATCGACAAGCCGAAGCTTTCGAGACCCGCGAGCGCCCGCTTGAGATCGAACGTCACTATGTAGGACTCGCCCTTCGGCGCGACCGTCACGCTGCCGGGCTCGCCAGCCGCCGGGTGGCCGACATAGCGCTCGAACAAGGCCGTCAGCCGTGCCGCCTCCTCCGGCGTGGCCGGTGCGGCTTGGGCCGATAGAAGGGGCATCGCCGCAGCCAAGCAACCCAGCATCAGCGTCTTCGCCATGGAAACCTCGGGATGGGCCGCACTGCACCGGGACGGGCGGCGGACGGAACGGCCGAACATGGCCTCGACCGCTCCACCTTATGGACAAAGGCATGGCGCTGGAAGGGCGGCAGCGAGCGGTGCCGGGGCCATGCCCGACGCAATGGGACACAGCATGGCGCGTTGGTGACAGGATGCCGCACGTCGCTCTGAAACCGCGAAGCTCCACCTCGGGCCGGACGGCTGGCGACGGGATGCGTCCCCGGATCGGACGCGAGGCCTATACGGAGGACGACTTCGTCGGTCCGTTGTCCGCCGGCCATGTGAACAAGGTGACGGCCAGGGTTCTGCCCGCGATCGATCGACTGCCGCGCGGCTGACCACGGCATCGGCAAGCCCGGCCGCCACCGAGCTCCATGGTCAGCGTTGCGGCTTCGTGGCGGCCCTTGTACCGTCGCCCTCGATCGCCTCCTCCGGACGACCTCGGGAAAGCCCGCCCATATGCCTCAACTGCCCGTCGCCACCCTCTCGGACCGCCTCCGCGCCGGGGACACCATCGTCTCGGCCTGGGTCGGGACACCGGCCCCGGCCGTGGTCGAGACCCTGCTCGGGGCGGGCTTCGACGCCGCCGTGCTGGACATGCAGCATGGCGGCTTCGACGAGGTCTCGGCCGCGGCCGGGATCGCGGCAGCGGCGCTGGCCGGAAAGCCGGCCCTGGTCCGCACCCCGGTCGAGGCCTTCCCGAGCGCCTCGCGCGTGCTCGATGCCGGGGCCGCGGCCGTCATCGCGCCGATGATCGACACGCCGGAGCACGCGCGGCGCTTAGCCTCATTCTGCAAATATCCGCCGCTCGGCGCGCGGAGCTGGGGTCCCGGCCGCGCGACGGCTCTGAGCGGTCTCGCCGGGCAGGACTATCTCCTGGCCGCCAATCGCCTCCACCTCGCGATCGCCATGATCGAGACGCAGGCGGCGCTCGACGCCGTCGACGACATCCTGGCGGTGCCGGGGGTCGACGGGATTTTCGTCGGACCCTCCGACCTGTCGATCGCGCTGAGCCGGGGCGGCAGGCTCGATCCTTTCGCGCCCGAGGTCGACGCGGCGCTGGACCGGGTCGCGGCCAGGGCCGCCGCGGCTGGAAAGTTCGCCGGGATGTTCTGCTTTTCGGGCCGGCAGGCCAAGGCCATGGCGGCCAGGGGCTTCCGGCTCCTCACGGTGGCGACCGATCTCCTGCTGCTCGCCGCATCGGCGCGAGCCGAAGCGGCGGACGCCCGGGCCTGAGGGGCCGAGCGGCGCGTCACATGAGCCATCGCCGGGCGCGGAGGCGACAGTCGCGGAACCGGGGCAGCCCGCGCAGCATTGAATGGGACATTTCGTGAACAGGAGGGACCCGCGATGGCGACCGACGGCACCGACCATAACCCGAAGCTCGACGAGAACCCCGGATCCAACACCGTCAAGAATCCCGACGACTGGACCACCGGGGGCGAGCCGATGACGGGCGCGCAGGCTTCCTACCTGAAGACGCTGTCCGAAGAAGTGAAGGACGGAGAAGGCTACGAGGACGGGCTCAGCAAGGCCGAGGCCTCGAAGCGCATCGACGCGCTGAAGAAGGCAGCCGGCCACTGAAGCGGAGATCCACTTGGCTTCCGAGTTCAAGCAATTCGGCCGGTCGGGCCGAACGCGCGAGGCTTTCATTCTCGCCCGACGAGCAGCCGGATGAGCCCGGGAGCAACGGGAACGGTCCTGCCGGCCCGCCGGTTGCGCGAGGCCGTCATTGCCGCATCGGCGGCCCTGGTGCCCTTCGGCCTCGAGATCATCATCGTAGCTTCCAACATGCGACGCTTTGGAGGGCTCTCGACGCCCTCCTTCGCTCCGCCGATCTGGCTGGCCGTACCGGTCTGGGTAGGCGTGATGGTGCTGTCGGCCTGGGCTTTCTTCCGCGTCCTGTGTCGTCCCGATTATCTGCCCGACCGACCGGGCGCGATCCGCGCCATTGGGATGATGCTCGGGTTAGGGGTCGTGTGGTGCTGGGCCTTCTTCGATGGGCGCCATCCTACCCTCGGGCTCCTGACCGGAGCCATGACGGCAGCGGCGGCCGGCCTGACGGCCTGGCGTTTCACGATCGTCGACCGGAAAGCGGGCTTGCTGTTGCTCCCGAGCGTCTTGTTAATCCTTTTCGCAGCCCTGATCGAACTCTCGATCTCGGTCAGGAGCGGTTGAGGGAAGCATGGGAGATGGCGCGGGGATGTCCCGCAAGGTCATCCCTCGATCACGCCGATGTAGGGTAGCTGACGGAAGCGATGTGCGGCATCCATGCCGTAGCCCACGACGAAGAGGTCCGGGCAGGTAAAGCCGATGAAATCGGCCTCGATCGGCACCGTCCGCTTGCCCGGCTTCTCCAGCATCACGGCCAGCAGCACGCGGCGGGCTCCGCGCCCGAGAAGCAGGTCGCGGGCGAAAGCCAGAGTCCGGCCGGACTCGAGGATGTCGTCGATCAGCAGAACGTCGCGCCCAGCGACCGCGGAATCGATGTCGCGCAGCACCGTGATCCGACCCGACGACGTCGTCCCGGCGCCGTAGCTCGACAGGTGCACGAATTCCACCTGCGGCGCGAGCCCCGCGCCATGCAGGGCGCGCAGGAGGTCGGCCGCGAACATGAAGGATCCTTTCAGCACCGCGACGGCAAGCAGGTCCTGCGGCGAGGCCGCCGCGATCTCGGACGCCAGCCCGCGGGTCCGCTCCGCAATACGGGTCTCGTCGAACAGGGGCCTGATGCGCGACTCGCTTTGCATGATCGGTTCCGGATCATCTGGTCCCCGCGCCGGCATCCGCGACGCGGCGGGGCGCGGGCGAAGCTTCGGCGAAGCTCACGGCGAGATCCTGCCCGTCGCGCGGCGGGGCCGATAGCCGGCTGTGGAACAGGATCGTCTCACCGGCGCGGAGCTGTGGGGTCGGAGCCTGCGAGGTCCAGTGATAGAGCTCGCGCCCGTCCTTGTCGCGCACCGCGAAGCGCAGCGGCGGGATCGGCGTCGAGACCCGTCTGAGGTTGGTGATATGGCCTTCGAGCGTCAGGATCGGAGTGCCGTCGCCCGTTTCGACGACGGAGCGGATCTCGCCGATGGCGAGGCCGCGCAGATTGACCGGTAGCCCCAGGGTGGCGAAGACGGCGGCGCTCGGCGGGAAGGCTGCCACGACGTGCTCCCGCCCGGCCACGGCCGTCATGCCGCCCCCCCACACGGTCAAAACCAGGGCGGTTGCTGCCGCGGCTCCGAGCCGTTGGGGCCGGGCCGCCATCTTGCGGGGCGGCTCACGCCGATGGTCGGGCTTCGGGCCGGCTGGCCGCGATGCCCCCCCGGCACGGGACGACCCCTCGGGGCGCGCGAAACGCGCTTCAGCGACGATCTCGACGCCGGCCGGCGCAACGTAGGCGCTCCGAAGGGCGGCAGCCGTTTCCGGAGCGAGCCGCGAGTCCGAGCCGGAGGCGGAATGAGCCCAGGCGTCGCGGCAATAAGCGCAACGCAGGATGCGGCCGCACGTCAGCAGTTCGGGCGCGAGGTCGTAGCCGCTCGCGCAAGTGGGGCACCGGATCAGCATGGACCACCGCGCTTCGAAGATGAGAGGTGGACGACGGCTCGGGAAGGAGCCCGGAACGCCATAGAACCTCCATCGTGGTTAAGGCACGGTTAAACCCCCCATGCTATGGACTTCCGGCACGGGGATTCATCCGGAGACGTGTTTGGTCCGCTTCGAGAACGTCGGTTTGCGCTACGACATGGGTGCCGAGATCCTCAAGGATCTGTCGTTCGCCATCGCGCCGCAAAGCTTCCAGTTCCTGACCGGGCCGTCCGGGGCCGGCAAGACCACGCTGCTGCGCCTGATCCTGCTGTCGCTGAAGCCGACGCGCGGCCTCATCACGCTGTTCGGCCGGGACGCCGCGACCCTCGACAAGGACACGATCACCGACCTGCGTCGGCGCATCGGCGTGGTGTTCCAGGATTTCCGCCTCCTCGACCATCTCACCACCTACGAGAACGTCGCCTTGCCGCTGCGCGTGCAGGGGCGCGACGAGGTGGCCTACCGGGCCGAAGTCATCGAATTGCTGCGCTGGGTGGGGCTCGGCGAGCGCATGCACGTCATCCCGCAGGTGCTCTCCGGGGGCGAGAAGCAGCGCGCCGCCATCGCGCGGGCCCTGATCGTACGGCCCGAACTGCTGCTCGCCGACGAACCGACCGGCAACGTCGATCCGTCGCTGGCCCGACGCCTGCTGCGGCTCTTCATGGAACTGCACAGGTCAGGCACATCGGTGGTGATCGCCACGCACGACCTTGCCCTCATGGACCAGTTCAGCCACGTGCGACGCCTCGTGCTCGGTGACCGGAGGCTCTACATCTATGAGTGACCTCGCGGGGTCCGGCCCGGCCCCAAGCGATCCCGTGCGGGACGCCCCACCGCGACGCGAGGTGCCGCTCGTGCCCGCGGCCTCGATCGCGGGCCGCGCCCTCGTGACCGTGATCGCCATCATGACGTTCCTGGCCTCGTTGGCGGCCGGCGGTGCCGAACTCGTCGCGGGTGCGTCGCGCGACTGGCAGCACGCGGTGGCGCGCGAGATGACGATCCAGGTGCGGCCCGTCGCTGGCCACGATGTCGATGCCGGGGTCGCCCGGGCGGCCGAGATCGCCCGCGCGGCGCCGGGGGTGGCGGCTGTCGAGGTCATCGACAAGGATGCGGCCGAAAAGCTGCTCGAACCCTGGCTCGGCACCGGCCTCGACCTCGCAGACCTGCCGATCCCGCGCCTCCTCGTGGTCAGGCTCGGGCCGGCGGCCGGGCCTGGCGCGGGTGGACTCGACGAAGCCGCTTTGCGCGCCCACCTCGCCGAGGCGGTGACGGGCGTCACCCTGGACGACCACGGCGCCTGGCAGGACCGGCTGTCCACCATGGCCGACACGCTGGTCGCGATGGCGGTCGGCATCGTGCTCCTGGTCCTCACTGCCCTGGGGCTGGCGATCGCCTTCGCGACGCGCGGCGTGGTAGCAGGCAACCGGGAGATCATCGGCATCTTGCACTTCGTCGGTGCCGAGGACCGCTTCATCGCCGGCGAGTTCCAGCACCATTTTCTCAGGCTGGGCCTGAGGGGCGGCACCATCGGCGGGTGCTGCGCCTCCCTGGGGTTCCTGGCGGCCGGTCTCCTCACCGCCCGGGCCGCCAATTCGGCCGGTGCCGACCAGATCGAGGCGCTCTTCGGCACCTTCGCACTGGGCCTGCGCGGATACGGTACGATCGCGGCCATTGCGCTCGGCACGGCCTTGGCCACGGGATCGATGTCCCGCGCTATCGTGTTTCGCCATTTGCGTGCCTTGGAATAGCGGGACACAGGTCCGGGCATGGGCCGTGCCTCGACATGATCGGCCGGACGCTCCATGTTAAGGCTTAAGTCACCATGGCTGGGCACAGATCTGGAATGGGCAGCGGCACGGGACGGCGGGTGAGCAGGCTTCTGACGGCGGCCACCTTGACGCTGAGCCTGGCGCTCGCGGCCGGGCTCGGGCTCGCCTGGAGTTTCGCGTCCTTCCTCGACCGCATCGCGGTGAGCGAAACGCCGCTGACTCGCCATGCCGAAGGGGCGGTGGCCCTCACCGGAGGGGCGGATCGGATCTCGGACGCCGTGGGGCTTCTGGCGGCGGGCCATGCCGACCGGCTTCTGATCACGGGTGTCAATCCGTCGACGACGCGGGGCGAGATCGTCAAGCAGACGCCCGCGGCCCGCAATCTGATCGATTGCTGCATCGCGCTCGGCTACGACGCCGCCGACACGGTCGGCAATGCGGCCGAGACCGAGCGATGGGTCAGGGCCAACCATATCCGCTCGCTCATCGTGGTGACGTCGAACTATCACATGCCGCGAGCGCTGGCCGAAATGGGCTCGGCCCTGCCGGGCGTCGAACTCGTGGCCTATCCGGTCATATCGGACCACGTCCGGGCGCAGGGCTGGTGGACCGATGGCCCGAGCGCGCGGCTCATCGTCTGGGAATATTGCAAATACATGGCCGCGACGCTGCGGATCACCATGGCGGCCGCCTCCGTGGAGCCGGTCGCTCCGGGCGAGGCGCCGCCGACCAGGACCTGAAAGGCAGCGTGCTTCACGTTTCGTTAACCACGCGCCTCCACTTTGGCGGCCGCGGAACAGCGAGGACGGTACAATGGAACTCAACGGCCAGCAGAAGAAACTCCTGCAATGGGTGGAGGCGAAGCAGCCCGTGATCGGCATGTTCCACGTCATGACCGAGATCAAGCCGATGATCGACGGCGGCTTCATCGAGAACAGGCCGGCACCGCGCTCCAAGGGACAACTCGTGATTACGGATGCCGGGAAAGCTGCATTGACGCACTGATCGGGTCGGCATCCGCCGCTGCCCAGGAATCGTGGGGCTTCGTGCCGAACGCGCCCCGGGTCTCGGTCCGACAATCTGCAGGCGGGCCTATCCGGTAGAAGCCGGCTCGCCCGGACGGGTGGCATGGGCCGCGGGCAGGATCCTGCCCGCCGCGGTGACGCGCGGGGATCGGAAGCTCAAGCCCGCGTGATCGGAACTCGGGTTCCGCACCTTGGAGGCACGTCCGTTCTGGCGCATTTGCCGGTCGGCGTCGTCCCAGGACGGCAGGGCGTCGTGCGGCTGGTCCCAGTGCACCACGGACGCCTCGTCGCACCAGTCGAGGAGGTACGGCATCGCCACCCGATGATCGCCGCCCGTCATGTAACGCCGCATGTTGTCTTGGCTGTCCCAGGCCGTCATGGTCCAGAATGTCCACCTTCGGTCGGCCAGGAGCGACCCTCCTCGGAAGCCCGGTGCCCCTTTGACCTGCCTGAGTGAGCGCCAAGTGTGCAGCGCGAAGGACGGCAGGAAGCGCAACGATCGGACCCTCAGGCGGGTGATGCTGACAAACGGCATGGCGCACTCTCGAACCGCACTGGGATCGGCGTTTGACCGCCGGCCCCGGAAGGCTACTTGTAGCGTGCCTATCGCGGTCGAGGGAGAGACACGATGATTTTGACGGCCTTGGTGACCGGCGCCACATCCGGCTTCGGCCACGCGGTCGCACAGCGGCTGGTCCGGGACGGACATCGGGTGATCGCGGTGGGCGCCGGGCCGAGCGGCTGGCCGCGCTGAGACGCGACCTCGGCCAGTCCCTGATGCCGCTGACGCTCGACGTCACCGACGCCGCGGCCGTAGCGGCCCTGCCGGGTAGCCTGCCCGAGGGCTGGCGCGAGGTCGACGTCCTGGTCAACAACGCCGGCTTGGCGCTGGGGCTCGACCCGGCCCAGAACGCCGACCTCGATCACCTGGACCGGATGATCGCCACCAATGTCACGGGTCTCGTCCACATGACGCGGGCACTGCTGCCCGGCATGGTGGAGCGCAACCGCGGCCACGTGGTGAACATCGGCAGCGTCGCCGGCAGCTACCCCTACCCGGGCGGCCACGTGTATGGGGGCACGAAGGCGTTCGTGAAGCAGTTCAGCCTCAACCTCAAGGCGGATCTGGTCGGTAGCTTCGTGCGGGTCACCGACATCGAGCCCGGCCTGTGCGGCGGCACCGAGTTCAGCAACGTGCGCTTCTCGGGCGACGACACCAGGGCTGCGGCGGTCTACAAGGGTATCGAGCCCCTGACGGCCGACGACATCGCCGAAACCGTCTCCTGGGTGGTGTCGCTGCCGCGCCACGTCAACATCAACCGGGTCGAGATGATGCCGACCTGCCAGGCCCCGGGTCCAACGGTGATCAAGCGTCAGGATTGATCCCCCAATCGTGCGCCGGTTTTCATTGGACTTGCCGGCGGTCTCCGGACAAGCTCGGGTTCAGGGCCGCGCGACGGCTCGGGGGAGGCATCGCAGGTGACGGGAAAGGGCTCGATCCAGGCCGGCCGCGATCCCGCGGGCAGGGGACCTGCATCATGACTGAGCCGATTCGTGAGGAGGACCTGATCGAGAGCGTCGCCGAGGCGCTGCAGTTCATCTCCTACTATCACCCGGAAGACTACATCCGGCACCTCGCCGAGGCCTACGGACAGGAGGAGAGCCCCGCCGCCAAGGACGCCATCGGCCAGATCCTGCGCAACTCCCGCATGGCGGCGCTGGCGCGGCGGCCGATCTGCCAGGATACCGGCGTCGCCAACGTCTTCATGAAGATCGGGGTCGGCGCGCGCTTCGCGACCGGGCGCGGCTTGCAGGACCTCGTCGACGAGGGCGTGCGCCGGGCGTGGCGGCGCGACTCGAACCCGCTGCGCGCCTCCATGGTGGCCGAGCCCTTGTTCGATCGCCGCAACACCGGCGACAATACCCCGGCCGTGCTGAACGTCGACATGGTGGCGGGCGACACCGTCGAGGTCCATGTGGCGGCCAAGGGCGGCGGCTCCGAGAACAAGGCGCGCTTCGCGCAGTTGAACCCGAGCGACTCCGTCGGCGACTGGGTGGTCCGCACGGTCGAGACGCTGGGGGCCGGCTGGTGCCCCCCGGGGCTGATCGGGATCGGCATCGGCGGCTCGGCCGATCGTGCCATGCTGCTGGCCAAGCAATCGCTGCTCGACCCCATCGACATGACGGCGCTGCGGCGTCGCGGCCCCTCCAGCAGGATCGAGGCGATGCGGATCGACCTCTGGGAGCGCATCAACGCGCTCGGCATCGGGGCGCAGGGCCTCGGCGGCCTCGCGACCGTGCTCGATGTCAAGATCAGGACCTTCCCGGTCCACGCGGCCTCGCTGCCCGTGGGGCTCATCCCGCAATGCGCGGCCGACCGTCACATCGCGTTTACGCTCGACGGCTCCGGCCCGGCCTCGTTCACGCCGCCGGCCCTCGACATGTGGCCCGACGTCATCGCGGCGCAGACCGACGGCGCGGCGCGGCGCGTCGATCTCGACCGGCTGACGCGCCACGAGGTCGCGACCTGGAGGGCCGGCGAGACGCTGCTGCTGTCGGGGCGCCTGCTGACGGGCCGCGACGCCGCCCATCTGCGCATGGTCCGCATGCTGGCGGCCGGCGAGCCGCTGCCCGTGGACCTCCGCGACCGCGCCATCTACTACGTCGGCCCCGTGGACGCCGTGGGCGACGAGGCGGTCGGCCCCGCCGGCCCCACGACCGCGACCCGGATGGACAAGTTCCTGGAGCCTATCCTCAGCCGAACCGGCCTCCTCGCCATGGTGGGCAAGGCGGAGCGCGGGCCGGCCGCCGTCGAAGCGATCCGGGCGCATGGCGCCGCCTATCTGGTCGCGGTCGGGGGTGCGGCCTATCTCGTCTCGAAGGCCGTGCGCTCGGCCCGCGTGCTCGCCTTCGCGGATCTCGGGATGGAGGCGATCCACGAGTTCACGGTCGTGGACATGCCCGTGACGGTCGCGGTCGACAGCCTCGGCACGTCCATCCATCGCGAGGGACCGGCCCGTTGGCGGCGGCCCGTCGCCGCGCCTGCCGCCGCGGAGGGAGCCGCACCATGACCACCACGTCCGATCTGTCCCGTTTCGTCGCCGGGCTGACGCGCGACGCCCTGCCGCCCGCGGTGGTGAAGCGGACGCGCCTGCTCGTGCTCGACCTCGTCGGCAATGCGGTGCGGGCCCGGCACGACGCCGAGAGCACGCCCGCGCTGCTCAACGCCGTGGCGGCCCTGGGGCTCGCCCAAGGCAGCGCCCGCGTCTTCGCGGACGATCGCGGCTACGCGCCGGCCGGGGCCGCGCTGGTCAATGCCGTGCTGGGCCATTCGCTCGATTTCGACGACACCCACGCGGCCGCGATCGTCCACCCCGGCGCGCCGGTGATCCCGGCGGCCCTCGCGGCGGCCGAGATGGTGGGGGCGTCGGGCGCCGAAACCGCCGCCGCCATCGTGGCGGGCTACGAAGTGGCGCTGCGGCTCGCCCTGGCGCTGCCGGCCGGCGCCCATTACGACCGCGGCTTCCACCCCAGCGCCACCTGCGGCGTCTTCGGGGCGGCCGCCGCGGCGGCCCGGGTGTTTCGGCTCGACGCGGAGCACGTCGCCTCGGCGCTCGGCATCGCGCTGAGCCAAGCGGCCGGCAGCCTGCAGTTCCTCGCCAACGGAGCCTGGACCAAGCGCTTCCAGGTGGGCTGGGCCGGCATGGCCGGGCTTGTCGCCGCGACCCTCGCGCGCGAGGGCTTCAAGGGCGCGGCGGACCCGATCGAGGGCCGGCACGGCTTCCTCCACGCCTATGCGCCGTCGCCCGTGCCCGAGCGCGTCACCCGCGACCTCGGGCACGTCTTCGAGCTGATGGCGACGGGCGTGAAACCCTATCCATCCTGCCGCTGGGGCCATGCCGGCATCGACGCCGCCCTGGCGCTGCGTGACGAACTCGGCCTCGCGGCGGACGAGATCGAATCGGCGACGCTCGGCGTGTCGCGCGCCGGTCTGCTCCTGGTCGGCGAGCCGGCCGCCAAGAAGACGGATCCGCGCAACGTCGTGGACGGCCAGTTCAGCGGCCCTTTCGTGATCGCGGTGGCGCTCAGCACCGGGCGCATGGACTGGGACAGCTACCGCCTGCTCGACGATCCCGCCATCCGGGCCCTGCTGCCGAGGATCGCCTGCGCCAACGACCCCGAGATCGAGGCCGAGTTCCCGGCCAACATGTCGGGCAAGCTGACGCTGCGGGCGCGGGGGCAGGTCTTCACCCGCACCGTGATCGTGCCGCGCGGCGAGCCCGCGAACTTCCCCGACGAGGCGGCGTTCCGCGCCAAATTCGCGGGGCTCGCCGATACGGTGCTGGGCGAAGCCGGCGCGCGGGCGCTGGCCGATGACGTACTGCGTCTCGACCAGCTGCCCGAGGCGGCGTCGCTGCTGCGCCGTCCCCGGGCCTCCGCCACCCTGGCCGCCGCATGAGGCCCGTAGAGCCGTGACCCACGACACACCCCTCCCGGCGCCCTACGCCGACATCCGCGAGGAAGTCGCCAAGCTCTGCGCGGACTTCCCCGGCGATTATTGGCGCAAACTCGACGGCACCCGCGGTTATCCGACGGCGTTCGTGGCCGCCCTGACCGAGGCCGGCTATCTCGCGGCCCTCATCCCGGAAGAGTTCGGCGGCGCGGGCCTGCCGCTGTCGGGCGCCGCCGCCATCCTGGAGGAAGTGCAGCGCCAGGGCTGCAACGGCGCCGCCTGCCATGCCCAGATGTACATCATGGGCACCATCCTGCGGCACGGCAGCGACGCGCAGAAACAGGCCTACCTGCCCAAGATCGCCACCGGCGAACTGCGGCTCCAGGCCTTCGGCGTGACGGAGCCGACGAGCGGCACCGACACCACGGCCCTGCGCACCACGGCGCGCCGCGAGGGCGACCGCTATGTCGTCAACGGGCAGAAGATCTGGACCAGCCGGGCCGAGCACTCCGACCTCATGCTGCTGCTCGCCCGCACCACGCCGCGCGACCAGGTGACGAAGAAGACGGAGGGGCTCTCGACCTTCATCGTCGACATGCGCGCCGTGAACGGCCGCGGGCTCAAGGTCAGCCCCATTCGCACCATGATGAACCACAATTCCTGCGAGGTCTTCTTCGACGACATGGAGATCCCGGCCGAAAACCTCGTGGGCGAAGAGGGGAAGGGCTTCCGCTACATCCTGTCGGGCATGAATGCCGAGCGGATCCTGATCGCGGCCGAATGCATCGGCGACGCCAAGTGGTTCATCGACAAGGCCAGTGCCTATGCCAAGGACCGCGTCGTCTTCGGGCGGCCGATCGGCCAGAACCAGGGCATCCAGTTCCCCATCGCCCGGGCCTACGCCAACATGCGGGCGGCCGAACTGATGGTCAACGAGGCGTTGCGCCTCTACGAATCCGGCGCCAACCCGGGGGCCGAGGCCAACATGGCCAAGATGCTGGGGGCCGACGCGTCCTTCGAGGCCGCGAACGTCTGCATCCAGACCTTCGGCGGCTTCGGTTTCGCCGAGGAATACGACGTCGAGCGCAAGTTCCGGGAGACGCGGCTCTACCAGGTGGCGCCGATCTCGACCAACCTGATCCTGTCGTTCTTGGCCGAGCACGTCCTCGGCCTGCCGCGTTCCTACTGAGGGCCGAACCTTGCACCGCCGCTACGTCAGCGCCGACGTCTTCACCGATTGCAAATTCGGCGGCAACCCCCTCGCCGTGGTGCTCGATGCCACCGGCTTGTCGTCGGCGCAGATGCAGGCGGTCGCGCTGGAGTTCAACTACGTCGAGACAACCTTCGTGCTGCCGCCGAGCGACCCGGCCCATACCGCGCGGGTGCGCATCTTCACGCCCGACCGCGAGGTGCCGTTCGCCGGCCATCCCAACATCGGGACGGCCTTCGTCCTGGCCCGGGAGGCGGCGGCACGATGCGAGACCGTACCCGACCGATTCGTCTTCGAGGAACAGGCCGGCCTCGTCGCGGTCGACCTCCTGATCGAAAGCGGCGTGGTGGCGGGCGCGGAACTCACCGCGCCGGAGCCCCTGTCGCGCCGGTCCGCCGTGCCGGCCGAAGCGGCGGCGGACTGTCTGTGCCTCGCCGCCGACGACGTGAGCGTGGCGGCGCACATGCCACTGGTCGTCTCCGTGGGTCTGCCCTTCCTCGTGGTCGAACTCGCCTCCCGCGAGGCCCTGCGCCGCAGCAGGCCCGATCGCCAGGCGTTCGATGCCCTGTTTCCGCTCGCCGGTGCCAGATCGGTTTACGCCTACACGCGGGATGTCGGGCGGGAGGCGGCCACGCGGGACATCGAGGCCCGCATGTTCACCTCCCGCATGGTCGAGGATCCGGCGACCGGCAGCGCGACCGCCGCCATGACCGCACTGCTGGCGGAACTCGGCGACGCGTCCGAGATCCGCCTGCGGGTCAGCCAGGGCGTCGACATGGGGCGTCCGAGCCTGCTGTCGGCCCGCGCGCGCAGGCACGATGGCGGGACGACCGCCTTTGTCGGTGGCCGCTGCGTCGCCGTTTTCGAGGGCGGCTTCGTGCTGCACGGAGAGGACGGCCGCCCACCGCCTTGACCGGGCGGCCGGACGGTCGCGACCTGGAGGCCATCGTGGACCTGGACATCGAGCATCTCAAGACCTGGATCGGTCGCAGCGCCGAGGCCGACGACCTCGTCACGCCGCGCCTCGTCGCCGAATATCGCGCCACCTTCGTGCCGCAGCTCTTCGAGACGCGGGAGGGCGAGGCGCCGCTCGGGCTGCACTGGTGCCTGTCACCGTCGATCGCGCCGATGGCCGATCTCGGCCCCGACGGCCACCCGGCCACGGGCGGCTTCCTGCCTCCGGTGCCCCTGCCCCGCCGCATGTGGGCAGGGGGCGAGATCGAGACCCACGGGTCGTTGCGCGTGGGCGAAGGCGTGACCCGGACATCGACGATCGGGGACGTGACCGCGAAGCAGGGCCGCAGCGGCCCGCTGTGCTTCGTCGCGGTCCGGCACGGTTACGCGACCGCGCGCGGCCTCGCCGTGACGGAGCGCCACGACATCGTGTATCGGGCCGCCGACCCGGGGTCGGCGAGCCCGCGACCGGCGCCGTCCGACCCGGCTCCGCCGCGGCACGCCGACCTGCGTTGGAGGATCGAGACGTCGCCGGTGCTGCTGTTCCGCTATTCGGCGATGACGTTCAACGGCCACCGCATCCACTACGACCAGCCGTATGTCACGGACGTCGAGGGCTATGCGGGCCTCGTGGTGCACGGCCCCATCCAGGCCACGCTGTGCTTCAACATCGCGGCCACACTGCTTGGGGCGGTGCCGGGACGCTTCCGTTATCGCAACCTGTCGCCCCTCACGGCGGGCCACGCCTTCACGGTCGCGGGCGCCAGGCATGCGGACGGCACGGTCGCCTGCTGGACCGAGAGCGCGGACGGCCTGATCTGCATGGAGGGCGAAGCTTCGGCTTGACGAAAGCGCATGCTTGGCGAGACTCCAGGCGGCTCCGGCCAGAGGCCCGCAACGGCTCAAGACAAGACCAACTCAGGAAACGCCATGAAAAGCTTCATCTTGCGCGCCGGCCTCGCGGCCGTCGTCCTGGCGGCCGGCGCCCTCGGCGCGCGGGCCGACGATCCGATCGTGATCAAGTTCAGCCACGTCGTGGCGGCCGACACGCCCAAGGGCAAGGGCGCCGACAGGTTCAAGGAACTGGCCGAGAAATACACCAATGGCCGCGTCAAGGTCGAGGTCTACCCGAACTCGACGCTCTACAAGGACAAGGAAGAGGTCGAGGCGCTGCAACTCGGCGCCGTGCAGATGCTGGCGCCCTCGATGGCGAAGTTCGGCCCGCTCGGCGCCAAGGAGTTCGAGGTCTTCGACCTTCCCTACATCCTGCCCGACAAGGCGGCGCTGCGGCGCGTGACCGACGGCCCGGTGGGCAAGAAGCTGTTCGACAAGCTCGAGACGCGGGGCATCAAGGGCCTTGCCTATTGGGACAACGGCTTCAAGATCATGAGCGACAACAAGCCGTTGCGCGAGCCGGCCGACTTCCGCGGCCAGAAGTTCCGCATCCAGTCCTCGAAGGTGCTGGAAGCCCAGTTCAAGGCGCTCGGCGCCCTGCCCCAGGTGCTGCCATTCTCGGACGTCTACCAGGCGCTGCAGACGGGCGTGGTCGACGGGTCCGAGAATACGCCGTCCAACATGTATACGCAGAAGCACTATGAAGTGCAGAAATACGCGACCCTCTCGAATCACGGCTATATCGGTTACGCGGTGATCGTGAACAAGAAGTTCTGGGACGGGCTGCCGGCCGACGTCCGCGGCGAGCTCGAGCGGGCCATGACGGAGGCGAGCGTCTTCGCCAACGAGTCGGCCCAGAAGGACAACGACGACGCCCTCGCGGCCATGAAGGCCTCGGGCAAGATCAGCTTCATCACCCTCACACCCGAACAGCAGGCGGCCTGGAAGAAGGCCATGGAGCCGGTCACGGCCGAGATGACGTCGCGCATCGGCAAGGACACGGTCGACGAGTTCAAGAAGGCGGCCGCGGCGCCGACGAACTGAGGGCGGCTCCGCCCTTCTCCCGGAGCCGGGAGAAGGTGGCCCGTCGCGGCGAAGCCGCGAAAGTGGCCGGACGAGGGGAGCGGATGCCGCCCAACTGCCTCGACGGCCCGGTCACTTGTGGCAATCGGAAGGGCTTGACAGGCTTGAGATGTACGGTAGTGTGCCGTACATCTCAAGCCGTTGAAGGGCTGCGTCCTGTCCCAAGAACTGCGAACCGCTCGGATCGAGGCGCGCATCGCCCCCGACGTGCTTGCCGTGGTCAAGCGTGCGGCCGAACTGCAGGGCCGCAGTCTGAGCGACTTCGTGGCAGCAGCGGCTCACGACGCGGCGACCCGGGCCATCGAAGACGTTCAGATCATCCGGCTGTCCATCGAGGACCAGCGCCTGTTCGCCGACAACCTCATCGCTCCCGCGCCGCCGAACGATGCCCTGCGCCGTGCTGCTCACGCCTACCGCCAACTCGTGTCCGACCCGCGGTGATAGAGGCTTTCAGCATCCAGCTCTTGGGAGACCACGATCGCAAGACTTTCACCTGTGGCGACCCCGCCCTCGATCGTTACTTCCGGACCCAGGTGGGCCAGGATATCCGCCGGCGCGTGAGCAACTGCTTCGTCGCCATCGCCCCGTCCGGCGAGGTCGCGGCCTTCCACACCTTCGCGTCCGCGACGCTGCCCTTGTCCGATGTGGGGACCGCAGAGGCCAAACGCCTGCCGCGCTACCCCGCCGTGCCCGCGGCCCTGATCGGACGCTTGGCGGTCGATGAGCGGCACCAGGGACGGCGGCTCGGTGGCGCCCTGATCTTCGACGCGGTCGCACGTGCGGCCGGGGCCGATGCGATGATCTACGCGTTGATCGTCGATGCCAAGAACGAAGCCGCGGCCGGCTTCTACCGGCATCTCGGCTTTCAGCGCTTCTCCAGCCGGCCGATGTCGCTCTTCCTGCCTCTCCGGCAGGCGCTGCAGGCTCTGGCCGAGCCAACCGATTAGCTCGAGGTCAAACCCTACCAACCACCGTCAGCCTTCCTCCGTCCCCGGCCATCCTCATGCTCCTCCGCATCCTCGACCGGCTCGAGGAAATCCTGATCGCGAGCCTCATGGCGGGCGCGACGCTGCTGATCTTCGCGTCCGTCGTGCAGCGCTTCGCGGCCGGCACGGCCTGGCTCTATCCCTACGCCAGCGCCATCGACCTCACCTGGGCGCAGGAACTCTGCATCTTCATGTTCATCTGGATGGCGAAGTTCGGCGCCGCCTATGGCGTGCGGACCGGCATCCACGTCGGCGTCGACGTGCTGCTGATCAAGCTCGACCCGGCGTGGAGGCGCGCCACGATCCTGTTCGGTCTCCTGGCGGGCGCGCTCTTCACAGGCATCGTCGGCACGATGGGGGTGAGGTTCGTCTACGGCCTCACCGGTACGGGCCAGACCACGCCCGACCTCGAATGGCCGAGCTGGGCCGTCTACCTCTGCATCCCGCTCGGTTCCTACCTCATGTGTTTCCGCTTCCTGCAGGCGGCCTGGCGCTTCGCCCGGACCGGCGAACTCGCCCATCACGACATCGGCCGCGTCGAGGGCGTGCCGGATGTCGCCGAAGCCCTCGAAGCCGGCCACACCCGATGAGTGCCGCCATCATCTTCGGCCTCCTGGTCGCCCTGATGCTGACCGGCATGCCGATCTCGATCGCGCTCGGCCTCACGGTGCTGTCCTTCCTGGTCACCATGACCCACGTGCCGATCGAGAGCGTGGGGCTGAAGCTCTTCACGGGGCTGGACAATTTCACCATCATGGCGATCCCGTTCTTCATCCTGGCCGGGACCTTCCTGACCCATGGCGGGGTAGCCCGACGCATGATCGCTTTCACGACCTCGCTGGTCGGCCACTGGCCCGGCGGGCTCGGGCTCGCGGGCGTGGCGGCCTCGGCGCTGTTCGCGGCCGTGTCGGGATCGAGCGTCGCCACCGTGGTGGCGATCGGCTCCATCATGCTGCCCGCCATGGTGGACCACGGCTATCCGAAGGGCTTCGGGGCCGGCGTCATCACGACCTCGGGCTCGCTCGGCATCCTGGTGCCGCCCTCCGTCATCCTGGTGCTCTACGGCGTGTCGACCAATACCTCGATCGGCGCGCTGTTCATGGCGGGCGTGCTGCCCGGCATCCTCCTCGCGCTGGTGCTGGGGGGCCTCACCTGCGCGATCGCCTGGCGCAAGGGCTATCCCCGCATGCCGCCCGCCACGTGGCGAGAACGGTTCAAGGCGTTCCGGGAATCTGTCTGGGGACTGGCGCTGATCGGCATCGTGCTCGGCGGCATCTACGGCGGGATCTTCACGCCCACCGAAGCCGCCGCGGTGGCGGCCGTCTACGCCTTCGCGATCGCGGTCTTCGTCTACCGCGACATGGGGCTGAAGGACGTGCCGCGCGTGCTGCTCAACGCCGCCAACACCAGCGCGATGCTGCTCTACATCATCACCAACGCCATCCTGTTCTCGTTCCTGATCACCTCCGAGAACATTCCCCAGGCCATGGCGGCCTGGATCGCGGGCCAGCATTTCCAGGTCTGGGCCTTCCTGATCGTGGTCAACCTCGTGCTCTTGGTGGCCGGCAACGTCATGGAGGCCACCTCCATCCTGCTCATCATGGCGCCGATCCTGTTCCCGATCGCCAAGACCCTCGGCGTGGATCCGGTGCATCTCGGGGTGCTAATGGCGGTCAACATGGAAGTGGGCCTCTGCCATCCGCCGGTCGGGCTCAACCTCTATGTCGCGTCGGGCATCGCCAGGATGGGCATCACCGAACTCACTATGGCGGTATGGCCCTGGCTCCTGGCCATGCTGGCCTTCCTGGTGTTCGTCACCTACGTACCCTGGGTGTCGTTGTGGCTGCCGCGGCTGCTCGGGATGTGACCCGAGCACCCGCGGGCGCGGGTGCCCTCAGCGTTGCGCCGTCTCGGCGAGGCCCGCCAGGGTCTTGTGCCACACCGTTCCGTCCTGGGCCTCGCGGTCGCCGATCGCATAGACGGTGTCCATGTAGCCGGACGCGAAGGGCGTCTGCGGCTTGTACTCGACCGCACGGTCGATATAGGCGAGGTTGAAATCGATGCCGAGCCTGTGGGCCGCCTCGAAGCTCGCCGTCACGAGGCCGCTCGTCTGGGATTTCATGATCGTGGCGAGGGACCGGTAGGCGATCGGCAGCGTGCCGGGGGCCGTCACGGCGAATTCCGGCGGCAGCGTGTTGTTGACCACGGCCCAGACGTGGATCTTGCGGCGAAGCGCGGCCGGCATGGGCGGGCCGGCCGCCACCAGGATGTCGGGCCGGATGAAGATCTGCGCGGTGGCGACCCCGTCGACATGCATTTCCTGGATCGCGCGCGGACCCGCCGCCGCCTTGATCAGCACGGGAGGGAACACGGCCGGAACGCTGGCCGAGGCCACCAATACGTCGCGGAACAGCGCGAGCGCGTCGGGACGGCCGCTCGCCGCGATGGCGCCCATGTCCCACAGCACCGGCCGCTGCGCGTCGAGATTGGTGGTGACGGCGAGCAGGCGGCGGCCGCGCCGGTGCTCGGCCGCGATCGCCGACAGCATGTCGGCGTTGGCATAGGTTTCGACGAGCCGGCGTAGGGGCGCGGGGTCGAGCAGCCCGTCGCCGGCCGCGATGCTGAACAGGTTCTGCGGTTCGGCTACGTTGGCGATGCCCTCGCCCGTGTAGAGCCGGGCCAGCACGCCGTCGTAAGCCGGGCCGAGAAACGCGAAGGGGGCGATCAGCGCGCCCGTGCTGACCCCGCTCACCACGTCGAAGACGGGCCGCCGGCCGCTGTGGGTCCAACCGTCGAGGAGCCCGGACGCGAAGGCACCGCCGGCGCCGCCGCCCGACAGGGCCAGGTAGTTGACGTCGCGGGTCGGGCTCGGCCTCAACCCCGGCCCGATGACGGCCCGGGCGATGTCGCGCGGCGCGGCGTCGCCCCAGACCCGGACCGTGCCGTAGCCCGGCACGGTCGCGACGGCTTGCTCGTCAACCGTGAAAACGTCGCGGGATGCAAACGCACAGGCGCCGAGCGAGAGCGACAGCGCGGCCGCACAGGCCAGTCGGACGCATCCGGGCGCGGGCGTCCCGAAACGACGGGTTACCCGCGCCGTCACGGACATTCCGCGGTGATGTGTTGACGCATTCAGGTCCCCGATCAGCCTGACCTATGCTTTGGTGCGGTGGCGTCATTGCGGCGCGGCCTGCCGTATGCTGACGGGCTCCAGGATGCCGCCCCTGCCCTGCCCCGGCCTTGCGGCTCCTCCTCCGGGGTCGGCGTCGGGTGCTCGGCACTCAGGCGGGCGACAGCGTCACGCGGCGCAGCGTGAGGTTGATCCGGCCGCCCTCGCCGAAGAGCGTCGACGAGCCGCCGACGACGCGGTCGACACCATGGAACGCGAGGCGGGACGCGCCGCCCAGCACCAGGGCGTCGCCCGACGCGAGCCGCACCGAACGGGTGGGAGCTCGACGCTCGACGCCGCCCCAGCGGAATAGCGCCGTGTCGCCCAGCGACAGCGACAGGACGGGCGCCGCCAGGTCCTCCTCGTCACGGTCCTGGTGCAGGCCCATGCGGGCGTCGCCGTCGTAGAGGTTGACCAGACAGGCTTCCGGCGCGGGTTCATGGCCGGCGAGGTCCCGCCAGGCCTGTAGTGCCGCGGCCGGGATCGGGGGCCAGGCCCGGCCGGTGTCCGGGTGAGCCCGTTGATAACGGTAGCCCGAGACATCCGACACCCAGCCGAGCCTGCCGCAATTGGTCATGCGGACCGAGAAGGCCTTGCCGGTACGCGGCATCCGGGGCACGAAAGCCGGCGCCTCGATCAGCACGGCCCTGAGTTCGATGAGCAGGCTCTCCTGCGCGGCGCGATCGAGATAACCCGGATGGAGGGCGAGGCCTGGCGCGAGTTCGGGCACCCTCAACGCCGGCCGACCTTGGCCTCGATCGCGTCCCAGATGGCCAGCGCGAGGTCGGGTCCGCCGAGCCTCTTCAGGGCGCGGAGGCCCGTGGGCGAGGTGACGTTGATCTCGGTCAGGTTGCCGTCGATCACGTCGATGCCGGTGAACAGCAGTCCGCGGCGCTTCAGTTCCGGTCCGATGGTGGCGCAAATCTCCCGCTCGCGCGCCGTGAGTTCGGTGGCGTTCGCGGCCCCGCCCCGCACCATGTTGGAGCGGATGTCGTCGCCGCTGGGCACGCGGTTGACCGCACCCATCGGGACGCCGTCGACCAGCAGGATGCGCTTGTCGCCCTGCATGACCTTGGGCAGGAAGCGCTGCACCACCCAGGGCTCGCGGAATGTCGCCGTGAACAGGTCGAACAGCGAGCCGAAATTGGGGTCGCGCTCGGCCACCTTGAACACGGCGGCGCCGCCGTTGCCGTGCAGCGGCTTCATCACGACATCGCCGTGCTCGGCCCGGAAGGCCTCAATGGCGGCGCGGTCGCGAGAGATCAGGGTCGGCGGCATCAATTCGGGAAAGTCGAGCACGAAGAGCTTCTCCGGCGCGTTGCGCACACCGGCCGGATCGTTGACCACCAGGGTCTCGGGTTGGGCGCGCTCCAGGAGATGCGTCGACGTGATATAGGCGAGGTCGAAGGGCGGATCCTGGCGCAGCAGCACGACGTCGACCTCGGCGAGGTCGGTCCGCCGGGCTTCGCCCAGCGTGACGTGGTTGCCGGGCTCGTCCCGCACCTCCAGCGGCTGCATCGGCGCGAATACGCTGCCGGCCCGCTGCGAGAGCTTCTCCGGCGTGTAGTAGAGCAAGGCGTGGCCCCGCGCCTGCGCGGCCAGCAGCATGGCGAAAGTGGAGTCACCCGCGATGTTGATGCGTTCGATAGGGTCCATCTGGACCGCGACGGTGAGACCCATGGGTGTGTCCTCGACCGGGCCGGCGTTCCGGCGCGTCGCGGGCAATGTGCCGACCGCGAGGGTTTCGTCAACTACGGGCGGGCCGACCGCAGGAAGACGCCCGAGACTCTTGGGCCGAAGCTGCCGGGCTCGGGGCACACGGCCTTACGAACCATCCGCATGCGGCGCCCGGATCGGCGGGCTGACGTGACTTGCCGTCAAATTTGGTGAAAGTTTAGCTGAAAAGCCGACCCTTGGTTAAACCGTCCGACTCTACCCTCAGCTGGCATAAAACCCCGGCAGTCGAGCACGTCTTTGTTGCAGCTTCAGAACATCATTCTTGAGATGGTTGCAAAGGGTGAGGCTCTGGCGGACACCGCAGATCGCCTTTGCGTCGAAGTGGAAAAGCGATGTCCGGGGGTCATCTGCTCGATCTTGCGGGTCGATCTCGGCTACCTTCATCCGCTGGCGGCGCCCAGTCTGCCGGCCGGGTTTACGGCGGCGATCGAGGGGGTGGCCATAGGGCCGAATGTCGGGTCCTGCGGCAGCGCCGCCTTTTGCGGCGCGGCGGTTGCCGCTACCGACATCGAAAACGACCCTCGGTGGACCGATTACAAAGAACTCGCGCTGCCTTTGGGCATCAAAGCGTGCTGGTCGAGCCCGATCTGCGACGGCCAGGGCCGAGTGCTCGGGACCTTCGCGTTCTATTACCGCGAGAAGCGAGGTCCGAGCCTTACGGAATGCGATGTCGTCGAGACCTGCGTTCATCTGTGCGCGATCGCTCTCGAGCGGCACGAGCGGGTGTTGGAACGCGAACGCCGGACGTATATCGACGCTCTGACGGAACTCCCAAACCGGGCGAGCTTCAACGAAGCCTTGTCACACCTGTCTTGCGACGACCCTGGCTCCTGGGGGTTTCTGCTTCTCGATCTGGACAATCTGAAATTCATCAACGACAGTTTCGGTCACCACGCAGGCGATAGCCTCCTTCGGATCGCGGCGCAGCGGATTGCCCGGGCAGCCAAACCGAACTCCGCCTTCCGCCTGGGAGGGGACGAATTTGCCATCCTGGTCGAAGGCTTCGATGCCGTAGCCGACATCGAGGCGGCAGCGGGACGATTGCGCGAGGCGTTGAGCCAGCCGGCCGACTGCGACCAGCATGCGATCGTGCCGACCGCCACGATGGGCGCGGCGGTATTGTCGCCGTCCGACGCCACGGCCGATGTCGTGCATCGCAACGCCGATTTCGCCCTGTATCACGCCAAGGAGACGGATCGCGGTGGTTTCGTTCGACACTCGCCTGATCTCGGAACCGCCATGACGCATCGCGTCGGCGCCCTCCGGGACGTCGCGCTGGCGCTCGGGCAAGGCCGCATCGACGCTGACTATCAGCCCGTCGTCCGCCTCGATACGCGCGCCATCGTGGGGGTCGAAGCCGGGTGGCGCTTGGTCACCGGAAGCGGTGAGATCGATCAGGGTGCCGCAGTTCAAGACGCGGTGACGGATGCCCGCATCGCGTCTCGATTGACCCGCCGCATGCTGACCATCGTGGCGTCGGACGTTCGCGCGTGGCTGGCACTGGGGACCTCCTTTCAGCATGTCAGCATCAGGGTCTCGACCGTGGACTTCCACGGGGGCGAATTCGTCGACCATCTGACCGAGGCGTTCCACCGCGAAGACGTCTCGCTGAGGCATGTCGTCCTGAAAGTGACCGAACCAGTCTACATGAGGCGCCGGGATCACGTCGTCGCGCGCGCCATCAAGGCCATGCGGGCCAGAGGCGTCCGGGTCGCCCTCGACGACTTCGGCACGGGGTTCGCATCGCTGCCGGACCTGCTGACGGGGTCGGTCGACATCCTCAGGATCGACAAGGCTTTGGTACACGGCCTCGCCCCCGGCCATCCGAACGCCGTGGTCGTCGAAGGACTGACCGGCATCGCGGGCAAACTCGGCGTTCAGATCCTGGCGGAGGGGGTGGAAACCGAGGGCCAGCTCCATCAGCTGCGAAGCTTCGGTTGCACCCTGGGCCAAGGTCATCTGTTCGCGAAAGCGCTGCCTCGCGAGCTCGTTACGGCGATGCTGCTGCGCTCGGCTCAGCTCCCCGCCGGCATGCAGCGGCCATCCCTGAGCGTTGCGCGGCAATCCGCTCCCATGCGCCCTCAGGGCGACCTGGATCGCAACACCGCTGCTGCCTTCTGATCGACGGGTCGCCGCGTGCCGGCGGGAGCCGGCCGGGCGTCTCTGCGCAGGACTGCATCGCGCGGGCTGCGGGTCCTCATGCGGGTCGATCCCGCGGTCTTGCCAGATCGGTGAGCAGACCTGCCGCGAAGGTGGCCTTCGACACGGTCAGTCCCGTCGAGGTGGCGACCTCCAGCGCCTGGCGGACACGGGCCAGCGGGGCGCCCCGCGCCTCGCTCCAGGCAGCGACCGCACGGGACCCCGCGCCCGCCTCGCCCAAGACCTCCGCGGTCAGGCGGCGATGCACCGCCAGGATGGTGCCGACGGCCCGCTCCAGGACGAGTTGATCGTAGGTGTCGGCAACCGGTACCGCGCGGGCCCCGGCCACGAGGGCGTCGAGGCCGAAGGCGCGCTCCAGGGCGAAATGCGTCCCCGCGACATCGGCGACCGGCCGTTCGCTGGCCTCGGCCACATACACGATGTCGGGTGCCGCGGCGAGCGCCCGGACGGCGGCAAGGACGCGGGCGGCCTCCGCCCGCAGGCCCAAGCGGACGAGTTCCGCCTGTCGCGCCTCAATGGCCTTGAGCGCCGCGCCGCCCAGCACTGCGGGCAGGGCCGAAACCGTGGCGGCGATGCCGTCGCGGTAGCGGGATACGACGGGCGCGATGTCGCCGGCAAGATCGAGGTTTCGGATGAACCAGACCATGCGGTCGGTGAGGAGATCCTGGACCACGGCGTAGAGGCCGAGTTGCGTCTGGCCCGGAACGGCGCCGCCGAGGTCGTCGATGGCCAGGTTCAGGTCGGGGAGACCGAAGGCGTCGCGCGTCACCGCAAAGGCCTTCGCGACGGTCGCGATGTCGGCACCCGTTTCCTCGACGAGCCGTGTCACGAGCGAAGGACCGCCGCGGTTCACGATGACGTTGGACAGCGCCGTGGCGACGATCTCGCGGCGGAGGCGATGCCCCTCCACCGCCTCCGGAAAGCGCCGCCGCAGCGCCTCGGGAAAGTAAAGCTGCAGCTCCCGATCGAAATAGGGATCTTCCGGGACCGTGCTGTCCAGCAGGGCGTCGTAGAGGGACAGCTTGGCATAGGCCAGGAGCACTGCGTATTCCGGCCGGGTCAGGCCCTCGCCGCGACCCATGCGCTCGCCCAGGGCTGCGTCGTCGGGCAGGAACTCCACCGCACGGTTGAGGCGTCCTTCGGCTTCGAGAGCCTGCATGGCGCGGACCGCGAAACCCGTTGCGGCGGCTCCCCCGCGCATGGCGAGCGAGAGGGCCAGAGTCTGCAACGCATTGTTGCGCAGCACGAGAGCCGCGACCTCGTCCGTCATGGCGACCAGCAGCGCGTGGCGGGCCGCCGCATCGAGCCGCCCATCCCGTTCGGGACCCATGAGGGCGATCTTGATGTTGACCTCCACGTCTGACGTGTTCACGCCGGCCGAATTGTCGATCGCGTCGGTGTTGAGCCGCACGCCCGCCAACGCCGCTTCGATGCGCCCGCGCTGCGTCATTCCGAGGTTGGCACCCTCGCCCACGACCTTGGCCCGCAAGGCCGAGCCCGTGATCCGCACGGCATCGTTGGCCCGATCGCCCACGTCGTCATCGGTCTCGGTGTCGGAGCGCACGTAGGTGCCGATACCGCCGAACCACAGGAGGTCCACCGGCGCCGCGAGGATCGCCTGCATGAGGTCGGCAGGCGCGACTTCCGCCCGGTCGATGCCGAGCGCCGTGCGGACCTCGGGCGACAGCGGGATGGCTTTGAGGCCGCGTGAGAACACCCCGCCGCCGGGCGAAATCAGAGACGGATCGTAATCGGCCCAGCTCGACCGCGGCAACGCGAACAGGCGCTGGCGCTCGGCGAAGCTCCGCGCCGCATCCGGCTTGGGATCGAGGAAGATGTCGCGGTGATCGAAGGCCGCGACGAGGCGCAGGCTGCGCGACAGCAGCATGCCATTGCCGAATACGTCGCCCGACATGTCGCCTACGCCCGCTACCGTGACGGGATCGCGGCCGGGGTCGACGTCCATTTCGCGGAAGTGGCGCTTCACGGCCTCCCAGGCGCCCCGCGCCGTGATGCCCATGGCCTTGTGGTCGTAGCCCTGGCTGCCGCCGGAGGCGAAAGCGTCGCCGAGCCAATAACCGCGTTCCAGCGACAGCGCATTGGCCGTGTCCGAGAAGGTCGCGGTGCCCTTATCGGCCGCGACCACGAGATAGGCGTCGTCGGCATCGTGCCGGACCGTCGCGGGCGGCGGTATGATGACGCCGCCCTCGATGTCGTCGGTGAGGTCGAGGAGCGTACGGATGAAGATGCGGTAGGCTTCCGTCCCTTCCGCCATCCAGGCCGCGCGTTCGGCCGCCGGCGGCAGACGCTTCGGGACGAAGCCGCCCTTGGCGCCCACCGGCACGATCACGGCGTTCTTGACCTGCTGGGCTTTCACGAGACCCAGGATCTCGGTGCGGAAATCCTCGGGCCGGTCGGACCAGCGCAAGCCCCCTCGCGCGACATAGCCGAAACGCAGGTGCAGGCCCTCGACGCGGGGGGAATGGACGAAGATTTCGAACAGGGGCCGGGGCAGCGGCATGCCGGCGACCTCGGCGCAGGCCAACTTGAACGCGATCGTGTCGCGCGGGCTCCCGTCCAGCGCGGTATGGAAGACATTCGTGCGCACAGCCGCCTCCACGAGATTGACGAAGCGGCGCAGGATCCTGTCGTCGTCGAGGCTCGTCACGCGCCCCAGCATGGCCTCGATATTGGCGCGGATCTCCGCCTCGCGCTCGGCGCGGATCTCCGCTTGGCGCTCGGCCCGGGTCGCGGCCGCGCGGCCGTCACGGTCCTCATGCGCGGCAGGATCGAAGCGGGCATGGAACAGATCGACGATCGACCCTGCGATTCCGGGATGACTCGCCAGGGTCGCGGCCAGATAGTCCTGCCCGTAGCGCACCCGCAGCTGCCGCAGGTAGCGGCCGAAAGCCCGCAGCAGCGCCGCGTCGCGCCACCCGAGGTCCGCTTCGAGCACGAGGCGGTTGAAGCCATCGGACTCGGCAAGCCCATCCGACAGCGCCAGCAAGGCCGCCTTCAGCGGCCCGCCCAGCCGATCGAGGTCGATCGCGGCGCCGGTGGCGCGCTCCAGCAGCATGTCATGCAGCCACACCCGTGCGTCTTCGGCGGCATCGGCCGGCAGAATGTCGTACGTACGCTCGTCGATGACCCTGAAGCCGAGGTTCTCAAGCGCCGGAACGCGGTCCGACAAGGGCAGCGGGGTTCCGCGGGAGAACACCTTGAGACGGATCTGCGCTGCTGGATCGGCATCGCGCCGGCCGAGGTCGACGGCCCGGGGGGCGTTGCTGCCCAGCCGCTCGATGGTACCGATGTCGGCGAGCGCCTCCTCCGGGGTGAAATTGTCCCGATAGGCGGCCGAGAAGGCATCCGCATAGCGGGCCGCGAGCGCACGCGCCTGCCGCCCTTCCCGCGTATCGGCGAGCGCGCCCCGCAACGCGTCGCCCCAGGTTCGTACGATGGCGGCGATGCCCTGCTCCAAGGCCGCGGGATCGCGCTCGGGCACGCCACCCTCGTTCAGCCCGATAATGTAATGGGTACGGGCCAGCGGCCCGTCCGGGTAGTCCGGATAGGAGGCCGACGGGCGGCCGCCGTAGGTCGCGGCGAGATAGTCGCCGATGCGGGCCCGGACGATGGAATTGTAGCGGTCCTTGAACACGTAGACGAGCAGCGAAACGAAGCGGCCGAAGCGATCAGGCCTGACCAGGACGCGGATCCGCGGCCGGTCGGCCAGTTCGGCGATCGCCAGGGTGAAGCGGAAGAGGCGGTCGACGCCGATCTGGAACAGTTCGTCGCGCGGGTAGCTCTCCAGCACGGCCAGGAGACTGCGGCCGGCATGGCTGGTCGGGTCGAGCCCGGCACGCTCCACCACGGCCGCTACCTTGCGGCGCAGGTAGGGAACATCGCGGGCCGAATTCGTATAGGCCGGGGCCGTGAACAGGCCCACCATGCCGAGCAGGCCCGTCAGCGTCCCTGACCGCGAGAACAGCTTGACGGCGACGTAATCGAGGTAGACGGCCCGGTGCACCCGCGACTTGAAGTTCCCCTTGGTGACCGCGATGGCGCTCGGACCTTCGAGGAAGGCGGCGATTTCGGGCATCGGGTCGGCCGGCGCGCGGCCGCGCCGCAGCGCTTCGACCGCGGGATCGCGCAGGATCCCGAGGCCCGATCCCTCGACGGGCGCCTGGATGTCGGCTGCCGTTCCCTGCTCGCGCATCCCGAGCAGGGTGAAGTGGCCGTCCAGCAGCCAAGCCAGGAAGGCCCGGACCTCGGCCACCTCGGCCTGCGGCAGCCCCGGAGGCGTCGCGCCGTAATGGTCGGCCAGTGCCCCGAGCCGCCGCAGCATCGCGTCATGGTCGCCCGTGGCGATCCCGACGTCGCGGAACATCCGCTCGAGTCCGGCGACCAGTTGCTGCCGCGCTTCTCCCGGATCGAGCCGGTCGAGGTGGATGTGGATGAAGCTTTCGCGGGCGAACACCCCTTGAGCATTCGCCGTCGTCTCTCCCACGACACGGACCAGCGCGCCCGTGGCGTCGCGCTCGACGCCGAGGATCGGATGAGCCACGAGATAGGGCGCGAGGCCTTGCCGGTTCAGCTCGGCCAGCGTGGAATCCAACAGAAACGGCCGGTTGTCGTTGACGACATTAAGGACGGTGAGGTCCCACGTCCGGCCGAGGCGTTGCACCGTCACGTCGGAGAGTTGCAGGCCCGATCGGGAACCGGCGACGCGGGGCTGTGCGAGGTGCCGGCGCGCGTCACCGGCGAGATCGGCCAGGGCCTCGGCCGAATAGGCGGCCAGATCCTCGGGCGGCACCCGGCCGAACAGATCGCGGGCGAAGCCGTCGGCCCCACCGGCCTTCGCGAGCAGCGCCTCGGCATGGTCGATCAGGTCGGCGCGGACGCGGACGGCTTCCGGAGTCGACAAGGCCGCAGCCGGTTCCACCACCATGATCCATCCCCTCCCGCCGGCCCGTGCGCTTGTTCTCGGCGTCGCGCGCCGACAAAGGCCGATGGGAACCCTATAGCGTGATTCACGATGGCAGGCCCAATGCGGGCCAATCTCGGGCGCGGGTTTCGGGCAGCAGGCTCTGCCGGGCCGCCATCCATTGTCGCTCGAGGCCGCAGTCGAGGAAATCCCGGATGTTCTTTTTGGTGTGATCCCGTGCCGCAAAGAGGAATTGGCCTGTGCTGCGACGTCCTGCGCGAACGCGCCCGGCCGAGCGATGGCGTTCAGCCCTCCTCCCGCATCCCCGCCCGGGCGCGCTCGCGCAGGACGTCGATCGGCTTCAGCATGCCGGCGTCCTCATAGTGCCAGTAGGTCCAGCCGTTGCAGGCCGGCAGGCCTTGCGCCAGGGCTCCCATTTTGTGGATCGAGCCCGCGATCGTGCCGATGCCGATGAGGCCATCGGCCCGCACGGCGGCCTTGACGCGCCGGCGCGCGTCGTAGAGCGCCTGGCCGGGCACGACGGCGCCGGTCTCGAGCAGGGTCGCGAAGGCGAGGCGAGGCTCGCTGCGTTTGGTGGCCAGCACGTCGAGCGTCTCGGCCCCGACGGGCTCGACGGCCGCGATGCGGCTCGCCGCCGCCGCCGCATAGACGGGATCGCGCTCGATGCCGACGCAGGTGCGGCCGTAGCGGCGCGCCACCGCTCCGGTCGTGCCGGACCCGAAGAAGGGGTCGAGCACCACGTCGCCGGGCTTCGTGGCGCTGAGCAGGATGCGGGTCAGCAGGGCTTCGGGTTTCTGGGTCGGGTGGAGCTTGTCGCCGTTGCGGTCCTTGAGGCGCTCGGAACCCGAGCAGATCGGCATGAACCAGTCCGACCGCATCTGCGTGTCGTCGTTGGCGCCCTTCAGGGCTTCGTAGTTGAAGGTATATTGCTTGGCGGCCTCGTCCCGCGACGCCCAGATCAGCGTCTCGTGGGCGTTGGTGAAGCGGCGCCCGCGGAAGTTCGGCATCGGGTTGGCCTTGAGCCAGACGACGTCGTTGAGGATCCAGAAGCCGAGGTCCTGCAGGGTCGAGCCGACCCGGAAGATGTTGTGGTAGGAGCCGATCACGAAGAGGGTGGCGTTGGGCTTCATCACGCGTCGCACGCCTTGCAGCCACGCGGTCGTGAAACGGTCGTAGTCGGCGAAGCTGGCGAACCGGTCCCAATCGTCGTCGACGGCGTCGACGAGGCTCTGGTCGGGGCGGGTCAGCGGCTGCGACAGCTGGAGATTGTAGGGCGGGTCGGCAAAGACGAGGTCGACGCTCTCGGCCGGCAGCGCCGCGAGGGCCGCGAGGCAGTCCGAGATGATGATCCGATCCTGCAGGGTCGGCGCCAGTGGTCTGAGGCGAGCCGTCGAAGCTCCAGGACGCGATACCTTTGACTGGAGCTTCGAAGCGGCCGTTCCGGCCTGTGCTTGGGACATGTGACACACACCGGGATACGCAACTCACGACCGGGACTATGGGGGCGTTAAGGTAAAGCCCACGTTGCCGAAGCCTGTCCGATGCTGTCCTGTTTCGTTACGCCTTGGTCACCACGATGCGGGCTTGCTTTCGTGCGGACGGGCGCAGAAGGCCCCGGGGCGGCGAGGATCTCTCCAACCCACTATCCGCCCGATCCGCCATCGGCTCCGCGGGAGGCCGAGCCGAAGCTGAGCCGGTGGAACGGCGACGGGCCATGGGTCCGCAGTGCGGCCCGGTGGGCGGCCGTCGCATAGCCTTTATGAACCGCGAAGCCGTACAGCGGATGCACCGTGTGGAGCCGCACCATGAGCCGGTCTCGCATCACCTTGGCCACGATGGATGCGGCCGCGATCGATAGCGACAGGGCATCGCCTTTGACGACGGTGCTGACCGGGCAGGCGAGGCCGGGCGGGCCGTCGTTGCCGTCGACCAGCAGGTAGTGCGGCGCGGCCGCCAGGGCGCCCACGGCCCGGCGCATCGCCGTGAAGGTTGCCTGGCGGATGTTGACCGCATCGATCTCGGCCGCGCTGGCGAAGCCGATGCCGACCGCGACCGCCCGGGCCAGGATGGCCGAACAGAGATCCTCCCGCCGCTCGGCCGGCAGCGCCTTGGAATCGTCGATGCCCTCGGGCAGGTCTGCGAGGTCGAGGATGACGGCCGCGGCCGAGACCGGGCCCGCCAGGGGGCCGCGGCCGGCTTCGTCGATCCCGGCGACCAGCCGAAAACCCCGGGCCTGGAGGGCCTGCTCGAAATCGGCGTGCGGTGGCAGGGTGCAGTCCTTTCGTTCGATGTGACCCGTCGGGCTCCGCGACGGATCCGGCCGGGCGGGCTCGCGGTTGAACCCGGGAACCAGGGTGGGGAGCACCGGCGATGGATCAGCTAGCGACACGGACCGATGCGGAGCGATCGATGATGGCGGGGACGGGACGGGACCCAGAGGCCCTCACACCCGACCCCACCATCGTGGACCCGGCCGAACACAATGTCGTGTTTACCAGCTTGGTCACCAGCGACAAGGACATCGTCGGGCTCGTGGCCTACTCGCTCTACAAGCAGAACAAATACGATTGGCTTCAGGCCTATGGCCGGCTGCAGGGCCGGATGCCCGACGCGGCGGAAGCGCAGTCCTATCTGCTCGGCGAGAGCACGCCGCGCCGGCTCGCGACCTACCGCCATCTCGCCGAGGCGGTGCTCGACGGGCGCGGCCCCGATGTGGCGGGCGGGGCTTCCGGTCCGACGCGGAGCATCGGCAGGGTTGTCGGCGCGGGCGCGACGCCGTTGCCCGTTCACGGCACGCCCGCGCGGCGGGCACGGCCCGGTATCCAGCTGAGCCCCCGCGCCATCGCCGGCCTCTGCATCGCGCTCGGCGTGTTGCTGATCCTGTTCTGGCTGCTCCGCAGCGGAGCGCCGATGCCGCCGCCCACGCCGGCGAAGTAACGATCGCCGATCCAGTTCAGGATCCCGGCAGACCTTCCCGAAATGGCGCCGCTCCCCATGGCGGAAGGCGTCGGCCAGGCTTGCCCAGGGAAAGTTACGAACGATGAGAGGCCTGACCCCGGTCGCCTCGATGGCCCTCACCGGATCACGTTTGGACAGCCGCCATCAGGAAGGTGCCGGCGGGGATCCCGGCCCGACGAGGACAAGCCTCTTACGACCGGAGCGCGTCCCGTCGGCCCCGTCGGCTCGGAAACCGACCCTTTCGAGCAGGCGCCAGGACGCCTCGTTCTGCCTCCTGCACTCTGCGACGATCCGGCGTCCGACATAGGCCTCGGTGAGCATGGATATGATCCCCGCGACAGCTTCGGACCCCAATCCCAGGCCATGGCTGACCGAGCCGAACCAGTAGCCGGTCTCGATTCTCCGTCGCCGTGCAGGTGGATTCCCACCGTGCCGATCAGGGCAGGGTCTTCGCGCCGCCAAACTCCCCAGAAGCAGTCCTTCCCGTCGGCTTTGCCAATGATGAGCGTTTCAGCGTCGCGGAGCCCGAACGGCCGGGCGAGGAAGTGGATCGCCTCGATGGCAGGTTCGTCCGTCATGGCACGGAGTGCCTCGGCATCGGACAGGTCGAGGGGTCGCAGACGCAGCCGCTCGGTCCTGATGGGCGGCAGGCTCTGGAGATGTCGGTCCATCACATGACCAGCGATCGACGCTGTCCAGGGCGCGGGCAGAGTCGGAGAGCGGGTCGAGCCCGTGAGGCCGGCCGCAATTGCGGTGGCACGGACGGGGCTCTCCACCGCATCAAAACACCGGACCCGCCGCCGTGGCGCGATCCATGACGCTGCGGCCGAACAGGCTGGCCACGAGGTCGACCAGGATCATGGCGCTTCTGCCGCGGTCGTCGAGGAAAGGGTTGAGTTCCACGATGTCGAGCGAGCCCAGGAGGCCGGAATCGTGGATCATCTCCATGATGAGATGGGCCTCGCGGTAGGTCGCGCCGCCCGGCACCGTGGTGCCGACGCCGGGCGCCAGCGACGGATCGAGGAAGTCGACGTCGAGGCTGACATGGAGGAAGCCCCGGGCCGTTGCTACGCGCTCCAGGATGCGACGCAGCGGCACCGCGACGCCCCATTCGTCGATGAAGCGCATGTCGACGACATCGACACCCCTGGCGCGGAGCAGCGCGCGCTCACCGCGGTCGACCGAGCGGATGCCGAAGAGATGGACGTGGTCGGCCAGGAGCCTCGGCGCGGCCGCGATGCCCGGTCGGCCTCGGTCCGCGAACACGCCGGCGAAGCCGGGTTCGCCGCAGAGCGCCGCCAGCGGCATGCCATGCATGTTGCCCGAGGGCGAGGTCTCGGGCGTATTGAAATCGGCGTGGGCGTCGAGCCATAGCACGAAGAGCGGCCGCGCCTGCTCGCGGCAGTAGCGCGCCACCCCGTCGACCGAGCCCATCGACAGGCTGTGATCGCCTCCCATCACGATCGGCAGTTCGCCGCCCTGCATGGCGCCATGCACCCGCTCCGCGATGGCCCTGGTCCAGGCCGCGACCTCGCCGAGGTTGTGGAGGGTCGGCGCGGGCTCCGACGCCGACGCCGCGAGCGGGGGCGCGAGGTCGCCGAGGTCGACGACGCGGCAGCCGGTGTCGGCGAGCGCGGCCGCGATGCCAGCCGTGCGCAGGGCCGCCGGCCCCATCAGGCACCCGGCCCGCCGCGTGCCGGCCTGGACCGGTACGCCGAGGAGCGCCACGGGGCCGCGCGTTTCCGCCGGCGTCTCGGAACGGATGTGGTTCATGGCGCAGCCCCGGCTTCGGGCCGTCATAGCGGATCACCTCCGACTTCTCCACCGGATCGGCGGCGACCGGCGCGGGGCCGGGTGGCGTGACGCGCGCCGTTGCAGTAGAGCGGAAGCCTGTGTCACCCGCACCGCACGTGGGACATGCCGCACCCATGGCCTATCGCTTCGTCCACGCCGCCGACATCCATCTCGACAGCCCGCTGCGCAGCCTCGCGCTCCGCAACCCGGAGCTCGCCGCGTTGATCGGCAACGCCACGCGGCGCGCCTTCGAGCGGATCGTCGACCTCTGCCTTCACGAGGCGGTGGATGCGCTCATCCTGGCCGGCGACCTCTACGACGGCGACCAGACCTCCATGAAGACGGCCCGTTTCCTGGCCGAGCAGGTCAGGCGCCTGCATGAGGCCGGCGTCCGCACCTTCGTGATCCGCGGCAACCACGACGCTCTCTCCAAGATCACCAAGGAGTTCACGTTCCCGGAGACCGTGAGCGTCTATACCGGGCGCGGGGAGGCGATCGCGCATGACCGCGTCGCCGGTGGCGGTTTCGACGTCGTCGTGCACGGTTTGAGCTTCGCCCAGCCTCACGCGAGCGAAGGCCTGCTGCCCAAGTACCGTCCGCCCGTCGCCGGCGCCGTGAACATCGGCATCATGCATACGAGCCTCGGGGGCGCCGAGGGTCACGACCCCTACGCGCCCTGCGCACCGGCGGACCTGCACGCCTTCGGCTTCGACTACTGGGCGCTCGGCCATATTCACCGTCGGGAGGTGGTCAAGGGCTCGGCGCGAAGCACGTCCGCCGTCGTGATGCCGGGCATGCCGCAGGGCCGCGACATCAACGAGGCGGGCGCCAAATCCGTGACCCTGGTCACGATCTCGGACGACCGCAGCATCAGGATCGAGGAACGGCTGACCAGCGTGGCCCAGTTCGAGCGCGTGCCGGTCGATCTCGACGGAATCGAGGAGTGGGGCGCCGTGGTGGCCGCGATCGATGCCGCGCTCGGCACGGCGCGCGACGCGGCCCCTTCCGAGCACCTCGTGGCCCGGCTCCGCGTCGCCGGCATCACGCCCCTGGCCTGGCGGCTGCGGCGCGACCTCGACCTCCTCAAGGCCGAGGCGGAGGATCGCGCCTCCGTCCTGGGGCGCACCTGGATCGAGAAGATCGAGATGGATTGCGCGGCCCCCTCCGCCGCGGCCTCGCGCAGGGGCGTGCCGCCCGGCGATCCCTTCGCGGAACTCCGCCAGCTCATCGACGAGGACGTCCTGCATTCCGACGCGTTCAGGGCCGAGATGGCGGCGGTCGCCGAGGAGTTGCGGCTGGCGCTGCCGCCGGAATGCCGCGGCCTTCTCGGGTCCGATCCCGCAGGCTTCGACGCCGCCCTGGCCGCCATCGTGGCGGACGGCGCCGAGGATGTGCTGGCGCGCCTGCACGGAGCCGCCGCCTCCGAGCCCGCCTGATGCGGCTGTCGCGCCTCGACCTGACCCGTTACGGCAAATTCACGGACCGCCGGATCGATTTCGGTGCGGCCGTGCAGGGGCGGCCCGATCTCCACATCGTCTACGGCCCGAACGAGGCCGGGAAATCGACCGCCCTGGCGGCCTTCCTGGACCTCCTGTTCGGCATCGGCGCGCAGAGCCGCTACAACTTCCTGCACCCCTACGGCACCATGCAGGTCGGCGGCCGGCTCGACCTCGCGGACGGTGCCCGGGACCTCGTGCGGGTTAAGCGCAAGGGGACGACCCTGCTCGACCCGAAGGGGGAGCCGATCGGTGAGACGCTGATCGCGGGCGAACTCGGCGGCATCGACCGGGCCTCATATCGCACCATGTTCTCGCTCGACGACGAGACCCTGGAGGCGGGTGGCAACAGCATCCTGGCCAGCAAGGGCGACCTCGGCCAGCTCCTGTTCTCGGCCAGCGCCGGCCTGGCCGAACTCAGCCATACGCTGGTCGAGCTCCGGCTGGAGGCGGACGGCTTTCACAAGCCCAAGAAGCACGGCACGGTGCTGTCCGAGTTGAAGGCGGCACTCGGGCAATTGAAGGACAGCAAGGACAAGCTCGACACGTTCGCGTCCGCCTATGCCAAGCTGGTCCAGGAGCGCGACAGGGCCCGGGACCAGTACGAGGCTGCGTTGAAGACGCGCGGGGCCACCCGGGTCCGGATGGACGAGATCGTGCGCAAGCTCGGCGCCCTGCCCCGGCTAGCGGAGCTTCGGGGGCTCCGGGAGCAGCTGCTGCCCCTGGCCGATCTGCCCGAAGCGCCCGCCTCCTGGGCGGGCGAATTGCCGGAGGTGGAACGGCGGGCCATCGAGGGCTCGACGGAACTCAAGGTGATCGACACCGCGGTCGCGACCCTGTCGGGCGAGTTGCAGGACATCGCGGTCGATGGGGCGGCGCTGCAGGCGGGCGCAGGCGTGGACCGCCTGGCGGATCCGCGCGCCCGCTACACGACGGCCGAGAAGGACCTCCCCGAACGTCGGCTCGCGGCCAGGACCGCGGCGCTGCAGATCGAGGCCATTCTCGAGCGGCTGGACCGGCCCTCGGGAACCGATGCCGGCGGGCTCATGCTGGGAGCGGAGGTCGTCGGCACGCTGCGGGGGCTGATCGAATCGCGATCCGGGATCGCGGCCAGGCTCGACACGGCGCGCGACGAGCGCGACGAAGCCGTCCGCAGGCTCGCGGAAGCCCAGGACCGGCTGCGCGAGGCGGGTGCCGAAGCCGCGACGGGTCCCGACCTGTCGCGGCTCGCCGCCGCCCTGGCGGGGTTGCGCGGCAGCGACCACGCGGCCCGCCGGAGTCTCGCCGACCGCGCGCTACCCGGTCTGCGCGACGCCCTCGCGCAGCGCATGCGGGACCTGAAGCCCTGGCCCGGCGACATCGCGCAATTGGCCGACCTCGCGCTGCCCGACCCCGGCGCCTTCGAGGCAATGGTGAAGAAACGGGCCGAGCTGCAGCAGGAGCTCGGCCGCGACACCGAAACGGTCGAGCGGCTCTCCACCGAGGGATTGAAGCTACGGGCCGAAGTCGGCGCGCTCGGGGAGAGCACCGGCGTGGTGGGCGACCGGGAGGCGAGTGCGCTCCGGGCCGCGCGCGACCGGGCCTGGTCGGAGCATCGCGGCCGCCTCGACGCCGTTTCGGCCGACATCTTCGAGGACCTGATGCGCCGCGACGACATCGCGGCCGGCGCGCGTTTCGGCCGCGCCACGGACGTGGCGAGGCTTCAGCAGATCAATCTGGGGCTCGCCACGCTGGAGGTCGATTTCCAACGCGCCGAGGAGCGCCGCGCCGCGGCAAGCCTCCACCTCGAGGGCGCCGGCCAGGAGATCCATGCGGTGCTGGGCAGGATGGTACCGCCCCTGCCGGAGGACGGCGCGGCCACGCCGCTCGGGCCCTGGCTGAGCCGTCGTCGCGACGCCCTCACGGCCCACGCGGCCGTGCGGCAGGCCGAACACCAATTCGCCGCGGCGGAAGCGGATGGCCGGGCGGCGCGCGACAGGATCGTCGAGGCGCTGGACGACGCCGGCGTGCCTCACGGTGCCGCCGCGCCCTACGACCGCCTGCTCGCGACGGCCCAGGCCGCCATCGACCGGGAAGCCGGGTCGAAGGGCCTTCGCGACCAGGTCGAGGCACGACGGCGCGACTGCACGGGACGCGACACGGCGCTCGGCAAGGCCGCGGCCGCCGACGCGGCCTGGATCGCGGCCTGGGCCGAAGCCTGCCGGGGTTGCTGGCTTGGCCGGGACGGGACCGTGCCGTCGGTCGACGCCGTGCGCGAGGTCATGAAGGTCCTGGGGGAACTCGCGCCCGTGCTCGGCAAGCGGGCCGACATGGAGCACCGCATCGCCGCCATGGAACAGGATCGGGCGAGTTTCGCGCGCGACCTGGCGGTGCTGGGCGGTGCCATGGGCATCGCGGTCGCGGACAGGCCGCTGCCCGACATCGACGACGAGATTATCCGCCGCGTCGGTCGAGCCCGGCAGGACGAGGCGGCGCGCGCGACAGCGCAGCGCAAGCTGGCCGAGGCGCAGGCGCGCCGCACGGCGGTCGCCGAGGCGGTCGCGGCCAACCATCGCCGCGGCATCGCGATGACGGGCTTCTTCGGGGTCGAGACGCTCAGCGAGGTCGGCACGAAACTGCACGGTGGGGCGCGGCGCCGCGATCTGCGCGAGCGCCTCGCCGCGGCCGAGCGGGACATCGCCGCGGCACTGCGGACCTCCGACGCCGCAGCCGCCGAAGCGGCGCTCGACGGGCTCGACCGCGCCGCGCTGGAGGCGGAGCTGGCCGAGCTCGAACCCCGCTTCGATGCCGAGGATGCGCGCATGCGCGACGTCCACTCCCGGCACGTCCAGGCGACGGATCTCGTCGAGGCGGTCGGGGGTGACGATGCAGTGGCGCGGATCGAGGAGCAGCGGCGGACGATCCTGCTCGAGATCGAGGAGCAGGCGCGCCGCTACCTGCGCCTGCGCAGCGGCATCGCGGCGGCCGAGCAAGCCCTGCGGTCCTACCGCGACCGGCATCGCAGCGCCATGATGACGCGCGCGGCGGACGCGTTCCGTGTCATCAGCCGTGGCGCCTATACGGGCCTCGCGACCCAGCCCGAGAAGGAGACCGAGATCCTGATGGGCGTGGCGGCCGACGGCAGCACCAAGATCGCGTCGGACCTCTCCAAGGGCACGCGGTTCCAGCTCTACCTGGCACTGCGGATCGCCGGCTACTACGAATTCGCGAGGGCCCGCCGCGTGGTGCCCTTCGTGGCCGACGACATCATGGAGACCTTCGACGACTTCAGAGCCGAAGAAGCCTTCCGGCTTTTCGCCGGCATGGCCGAGGTCGGCCAGGTCATCTATCTCACGCATCACCGCCATCTCTGCGACATCGCCCGCAGCGTCTGCCCGTCCGTCACCATCCACGACCTCTCGGCGCCGGCCCCTGCAGCGCGCGTCGTGTTTCCGGCGGTCGCGTAACCTGCGGTTCAGGACGGCGTACACCCGGGGACGCGTCCGCCGAGCGAGGAACGATGAACGATCCCATCCTGGTCACGGGTGCCTCCGGCTTCGTCGGCTCGGCCGTCGTTCGCGCGCTGCTGGCCGAGGGGAACCGCGTCCGCGTGCTGGTCCGGCCCACGAGTCCCCGCACCAATATCGCGGGCCTCGACGTCGAGGTCGCCGAAGGCGACATGCGGGATTGCGCCTCCGTATCCAGCGCGCTCGACGGCTGCCGCCACCTGTTCCACGTCGCGGCCGACTACCGGATCTGGGCGCCGGACCCGCAGGAGATCGTGCGGGCCAACCTCGACGGCACGCGGGCCGTCATGGAAGCGGCGCGCGACGCCGGGCTCGAGCGCATCGTCTATACCTCGAGCGTCGCGACCCTGAAGCTCAGGGACGACGGCGTGCCGGTCGACGAGACGGCACCCAACGCGCCCGACACCACGATCGGGGCCTACAAGACGTCGAAAGTGCTGGCCGAGCGGCTGGTCGAGAGCATGGCGGCAAGTGGGCTGCCCGTCACCATGGTGCTGCCCTCGACCCCCATCGGGCCGCGCGACGTGAAGCCCACCCCGACCGGCCGCATCGTGGTCGAAGCCGCCAACGGCAAGATGCCGGCCTATATCGACACCGGACTGAACCTCGTCCATGTCGACGACGTGGCGCGGGGCCACCTGCTGGCCTGGAAGGCGGGCCGCGTCGGCGAGCGCTACATCCTAGGCGGGCAGGACGTGTCCCTGGGCGAGATGCTGAGGGTCATCGCCGGGCTCGTCGGGCGCAAACCGCCCACGATCGAAGTCCCGCGCGTTCCCATCTTCCCGATCGCCTACGCGGCCGAATTCGTGGCGCGCTTCACCGGCCGCGAACCCTTCGCCACCGTGGACGCGTTGAGGATGGCGAAGTACCGGATGTTCTTCTCCTCGGCCAAGGCGCAGCGCGAACTCGGCTACACGGCTCGCCCCTATGCGGAAGCCCTCGAAGACGCCGTCGCCTGGTTCCGGAACGCCGGCATGATCAAGCCCCCGAAAGGCAAAGCTCCATGATCCAGCTCTACACCTGGTCGACGCCGAACGGCCGCAAGGCCTCCATCGCGCTCGAGGAACTCGGGCTGCCCTACAACGTGCATCCGATCAACATCGGCAAGGACGAGCAGTTCGCGCCTGATTTCCTCAAGGTGTCGCCCAACAACAAGATCCCGGCGATCGTCGACGAGGACGCGCCGGGCGGCCCGCTCTCGGTCTTCGAGTCGGGCGCCATCCTGATCTATCTGGCCGAGAAGACCGGCAGGCTGCTGGCGCCGGCGGGGCCGGAGCGCTACAAAGCTCTCGAATGGCTCAACTGGCAGATGGGCGGGCTCGGGCCCATGCTCGGCCAGCTCGGCTTCTTCGCGGTCCGGTCACCCGAGAAGGCACCGCTCGCCATCGAGCGCTTCACGACGGAGTCGAACCGCCTGCTCGGCGTCATGGAAAAGCGCCTGGCGGAGGCGCCCTACCTGGCGGGTGCCGAGTACTCGATCGCCGACATCACCTGCTACGCCTGGACGCTGGCCGCCACGACATTGTTGAAGGACACGCTCGGGTCTCATCTCGACGACAAGAGGGAGGTCCGGGCCTGGCTCGATCGGGTCGGCGCGCGGCCAGCCGTGCAGCGCGGCATGGCGGTGCCGAAGACCTGAAGGGAAGGCTCAAGCTCGTCGCCGACATTCGGATGAATCCGAGGGACGTCCGGTTCGACGATGCTTGCAGGATCGCCGAGTGGCTTGGCTTCATGGGAAAAGGCGTTCGCGGTTCGCATCACGCTTTCGCTCGGCCGGGCGAGGCGACGCTGCTGAATTTCCAGTCCAAAGGCGGTAAGATCCCCGCCTACCAAGCCCGTCAGCTGTTGGCGATGATCGAGCGGTATGGGGACGAATTGTGAACGACATCAGCCGTTACGCCGCGACCATCTTCTGGAACGAGGAGGATGCGGGCTTCATCGCTCTGGCGCCTGAGTTGCCAGGATGCTCGGCTTTTGGGGAAACCCAGGCCGAGGCTCTAAGGGAACTTCAAGATGCCATCGTGGCCTGGATGGCGGCGGCCGAGGCCGCGGGCCGTGCCATCCCACGCCCATCGGAAATTCACGCTACTGCCGACGTGCACATCTGACGTCAAAGGTCCGAGATCGCCTGCTGCGCATAGGCGCTGACCGTCACGAGCCTCCTGGCAGCGTCCTTAGACGACGAGGTGAAACCGAACGCCGGCGAGCTTCTGGAGATGGTCGAGCACCGAGAAGAGCACTCCGGCATTCGGGTCGCTGTTCGGCTCGAACATGCGGATCAACTTCTGCGACGGCGTGCCGACACTCTCACCAAGAGAGTCGAACCCGATCGTCGCCTCGATATAGCGGCGCAGGACGGCCTTTCCGGCTTCCACATCGCCGGTCAGCATGGTTTCGACGCTTTCACGAAGCAGTGCGTCGCGGAACTCCGGCTCGCGCGCGATGCGGGCGTCGACGATGGAGGCGAAGCTTCGCGTCAGCGCCATCTCTTCATCCCGCCGCTTGTAGTCTGCCCAGAACGCCTGGGCGCGTTCGGGTAGTGGGTCCGTTTGAAATTTCTGCCGCTCACATTCTTTGGAGCCGGTCAATCGTCCAGATTGGGAGATAGGTCGCTGTCGAATGGCCGATAGCGGTCGGCGATGAGTGACACGTCGTGAGCCATGCTGTCCAAGGTTTCGATGTGTTCCGGCAGACGTCCGACCGCGCGAGAGATGTCCGTCAGGATGCTCACTACGTTGTGCTGAAAGCTGGCCTGATCCGCTGCCAGCTTATCAACAGCGCCGCGCACCTCGCTGAGGCCGTTGACGATGGAAAGTGCGAAATCCTGCCCGAAAGCGTTTTCCCGTGCCTGGGCTTGGTCCTGAGCTAATGCATCGATGGATGATCGAAGCTGATAGAGAGCTTCGACAAGGAGCATCGCCGCGTCTGCCATCACGCCTTCCCCTGTGCTGATGCCCGAAATTTCGCCTTTGCCGCTTTTCGCTATACAAATATACGAGATCAATCAGTTTTTCGTCCGCAGCCCTTTTTGCTTTTGCAACAATCTCTAAACTCATGGGAATTTCTGGACGCTTTCCACCTTCGAGAACTTCTTTCACCGCTGCAATCGTGATCACGTTATAGTCCGCCCATCGTTTCATGCCTGTACACACCTGTCTGCTTCGCCTCTGCTTTCATTGGGCCTGATTTACCAACCCAGACTTGACCTGGAAAATAATCTTTTCATTATCGGATTTCCAGTCATGAAGAATGCTTGCGCGTCAACGCCAGAATCAGCTCCCTTCTTTGATTGATGACCGCCCTATTACTTGTGTAGGTAAGCAAAGCCCATTTCTCGAACTCCTTTCGAAGGTGATCATCTTGTTCGTGAACAAGAGCCTGTACAAATTCCATATCACGAGAAATGTCGTCCGTCACAGTTTGATCAATGACCTCTCTTCCATAGGTGTATTTTAATCGACGTAAAAATAAGAGAGATAGATTGACACGTAATATCAATGGCAATCTATTTGCGCTTTAGCCAATGAGATACTGTTACCGTTGTCCTGCAACCGCAGTAAGCATCAAGCACAAGATCTCCTTCATTACTTGATGCTAGTGAGCCACCGTCCTCTCGCACATAGATGAGGATGTCGAGCACTGGCAATGGAAATCCTTGGCACCGCGATGCCTCACCCCGCCTCCACCAGCCCCACCCAGTAGCGCACTCCCGACGGAATCGCGCGGTCGTCGAAGTCGTAGGCCGGGTGGTGCAGGCCGGCGCTGTTGCCGTTGCCGATGAACGCGAAGGCGCCGGGCCGGCGTTCGAGGAAGCTCGCGAAATCCTCGCCGATCATCAGCGGCGGCATGGCGGCATCGCTGTTCCCCTGCCCCGCGACATCGCTCCCGACCTTTGCGGCGAACCCGGCCTGCGCGGGGTGGTTGATCGTCGGCGAGGAAATCCGGTCGTAGGTGACGCGGGCCTCCGCGCCGTTGAGCCGCGCCACCCCGTCGGCGATCGCGCGCAAGCGCCGCTCGATCGTGTCGCGCGCCATGGCCGACAGCGCCCGGGCCGTGCCCTTCAACACGGCCGAGTCGGGCAGCACGTTGAAGGCATCCCCGGCCCGGATGGCCCCGACCGAGACCACGGCCGGCTCCAGGGGATCGAGGTTGCGGGACACGATGGACTGGAGCGCCACTACGATCTGGCTCGCCACATAGACGGCGTCGACGCCCTGATGCGGCATGGCGGCGTGAGCGCCGCGTGCGTCCACCGTGATCTCGAAGCGGTCGACCGAGGCCAGGATGGGGCCGGGCCGCGTCGCGAAATGCCCCACCGGCAGGCCCGGCAGACTGTGCAGGCCGTAGATCTCGTCGGCCGGGAAGCGCTCGAACAGCCCGTCGGCGATCATGGCCTCGGCGCCCTCGGAAATCTCCTCGGCGGGCTGGAACACGAACAGGACCGTGCCGGCGAAATCGCGCGCCGCGCTCAGGTGCCTGGCGGCGCCGAGCAGCATGGCGGTGTGGCCGTCATGGCCGCAGGCATGCATGGTGCCGAGCGTCTTCGACGCGTGGACCAGGTTGGTCTGCTCGTCGATCGGCAGGGCGTCCATGTCGGCCCGAAGCGCGATCCTGCGCGGACCCGGGTGCCGCCCGCGCAGTACGCCGACGACGCCGGTGCGACCCAGTCCCTCCACGACTTCGTCGAGCCCGAAGCTGCGGAGCTTGTCGGCCACGAAGGCGGCCGTCGGCCCCACATCGAAGCCAGTGCCGGGGTGGCGATGGATCTCCCGCCGCCACCCGGCGACCTCACCGGCCAGGGCTTCGATCCGCGCTGCATCAGACATGGACACCTCCGCCCGGACGATGGCGCCGAGGTTCGCCAGGTGTCAAACGAGGCTCCCGATGCGCGAGCCACCAACCGTGTCGCACGAGGTCGGACCACCTCTGTTCGGCATGACGGCGCGTGCAAACCCGCCATCGGGATAGGCCGACGGCGGGGGCTTGCCGAATCGTCTGCGGCCGCTGGTCCGGCGCGTCAGGCAGCCGCCGCGAGCCTGGCACTCCGTTCCGCCATCTCCTGGACCGCGATCCGGCCCGCCAGGAACTCGTCGAACAGGATCCGAAGCTCCGGCGTCACGGGGCGGCCCGCGATCCCTTCGACCAGGATGGCCTCGCGCACCAGAGCGGCACGGTCGGGTTCGCCCACCGCCTGCAGGAAGGCGACCGCGCCGCCGTCGATCACGGCGGCCGTCAGAATGCCGGAGCGGTAGGCGCCGGTATCGATCGAGATGCGGTTCGGCTTCACCACGGGGCGGTCGCCCGTGATGGTGTGGCCGTGCACGACGCGGCGCGGCAGCCGGCCGTCGAAGGCCAGGAACTCCTCCCGGATCCAGGTGAGGTCCTCGGGTGACTGGCGATCGAGAGCGATCCCTGGCCTGATCCCGGCGTGTACGAACAGGTAGGTGCCGTCGTCATGCGTGAGCGGCAGCGATGCTAGGAACGCGGCGTGGCGCCGCAACGCCCCGTCGCGGCCCGCGAGCGCGTCGAGATCGAGACCGTAGCTCGCCAGGGTATGGGTGTAGAGCGTCCAGGCCCAATCGGGCAGCACGTTGCCCCGCGTCACGGCCGACACGAACAGCTCGTCGTGGTTGCCCCGCAGCGGCACGAAGCGGTCGACGGCGCGACGGGGCCCGGCGATGAGCCTGTCGACCACGCCGCGGGAGTCGGGCCCACGGTCGACGTAGTCGCCGGTGAACACGATCTTGGCGGCAGCTGCGCGCTCCGTCGCGTCCGCCTCCACCCGGTCGAGCAGCTGCTCCAGGAGGTCGAGCCGGCCATGGATGTCGCCGATGCCATAAGTGACTGTTCTCATGGCCCCGCCTTATGCCGGGGCTCGCGACGGGGCAACCCCGGGTCCGGCCGAAGTGCCGCGACATGTCGGACCAAATCCCGCGGTCGCTTCACGAGCTCGGCCCCGGATCCCGCTCGGGCGCTCCGACGGCAAAGGCGACCCGCATCCCGCGGGCCTGCTCGGTTGCCCGGCATTAAGCTTTGCCCCGCCGTGCTCATCGGGTTATCGATCGCGCGAGGAACAGAGGTGGACGAACGAGATGCGGATTACGAATGCGCTGGCCCTGGCGGCCATGCTGGGGCCCATGGTCCCGTTGGCGGCCAAGGCCGAGATCACCACCGACACGGTACGCCAGAGGGCCCAACAGGCCTGCTACGACGATGCCACCAAGCTTTGCAACGACGCCATCCCCGACGAGGCCAAGATCACGGCCTGCATGAAGGTCAATCGGTCGAGGCTTAGTCCCGGCTGCCGCAAGATCTTCGACGCGGGCGCCAGGTAGGGCGCCACGCCGGCGGCCTGAAGCCATGACGACGTGCGGCCCCGACGAAGCCGCCGCCCCCATGGTGGACATCGCGCGGCCCGGCCTCCGCGCAGTGGTGCCCCATGTCGACGATCTCGGGGCAAGCCACGGCGCCAATGCGGCCTTCCTCGATCTCGCCCAGCGCGGCGCTGTCACCTGCGGGTCCGTCATGGTGCCGGGCGCGTGGTTCCGCGAGATTGCGGATGCCGCCGCCGCCGATCCGTCGCTCGACATCGGCATCCACCTGACGCTGACCAGCGAGTGGGATGCGTGCCGCTGGGCGCCGATCTCCACGGTCAGCCGCGCTTCGGGGCTGATCGATCCGGACGGTTACTTTTGGCGCGACGTCGCGAGCCTACGACGCCACCTCGTGCCCGAGGCCGCGGAGGCCGAGATGCGAGCCCAGGTCGAGCGGGCGCTCGCGACCGGTCTCGTCCCCACGCACATCGACGCCCACATGGCGGCCGCCATGCTGCCCGAACTGCTCGACGCCCACGTGCGGCTCGCCCGGGACCATGGGCTGATGCCGATCCTCCCGCGCTCGATCGCCTGGGCGCCCGACCCGACCCGCTATCGCGCCGCCGTGGCGGCGCTGGATGCGGTGGGGGCCCCCGTCGTCGACCATTGCCGTGGCACCCTCGCGGTGCCGCAGGATGGGTTGCAAGACGGCTGGACCGCCCTGGTCGCCGATCTGCCGCCCGGCACCACGCATCTGGCCCTGCACTGCACGGCGCCGGGGGACTTTGCCGCCATGGCGCCGGCCCACGATAGCTGGCGCACCGGGGAGTATCACCTGTTCGCTCGCGGGTTCGTGCGCGACCTCTGCGTGGCGCACGGCGTGGACATGACCTCGACCCGCGCCCTGCAGGCGCAATGGCGCCGGCACCTCTCGCCGGGGCGAGGCGCCACGGGCTGAAGGCGCAGAGCGGGCCGGCCCGCACGCCGCGCTCCGGCCCGGTGCCTCACGCCGCGGCGCGGACGTCCTCGGGTTTCAGGCCGAGCAGGCGGCAGATCGCATAGACCAGTTCGGCCCGGTTCATCGTGTAGAAGTGGAAATCGCGCACGCCCTGGTCGACGAGATCGAGCACCTGTTCGGCCGCCACCCCGGCCGCCACCAGCTGGTGGGTGGCCGGATCGTTCTCGAGCCCGGCGAAACGGTCGCCGAGCCAGTCCGGCACCGAGGCCCCGGTCTTGCGGGCGAAATTGGAGGTCTGCCGGAAGTTCTGGATGCAGACGATGCCGGGCACGATCGGGATGCCGATGCCGCGCGCCCGCACCTTTTCGACGTAACGCAGGTAGAGGCTGTTGTCGAAGAAGAACTGCGTGATGGCGCGGGTCGCCCCGGCCTCGACCTTGGCTTCGAGCCCGTCGAGGTCGGCCTCGAAGCTGGCGCTCTCCGGATGCGTCTCGGGATAGGCCGAGACCGACACCTCGAAGGCGCCGATCGCCTTGATGCCGCGCACGAGGTCGGCCGAACTCTCGTAGCCGCCCGGGTGGGGTTCGTAGCGGGAGCCGACGCCGCCCTGCGGGTCACCGCGGAGCGCCACGATGTGGCGCACGCCGGCTGCCCCGTAGCCGCGCACGATCTCGTCGATCTCGGCCTTGGTGGCGCCCACGCAGGTGAGGTGGGCGGCGGGCCGCAGCGCCGTGTCGCTCACGATGCGGGCCACGGTGGAATGGGTGCGCTCGCGCGTCGAGCCGCCGGCCCCGTAGGTGACGGACACGAAATCGGGCTCGAGCGGCGCCAGGCGCTCGATGCTGCCCCAAAGGGCCGCTTCGGCCTCGGCGGATTTCGGCGGGAAAAATTCGAAGGAGGCGCGGATCGGCGTGCCAGGCAGGCGGCTCGGGCGCAAGGTGTCGGGCGCTGTCATGCGGGATCCTGAGAGACCGAGGAAAGGGGAGCCGAGGAAGCGTCGTACAGGCAGCCCGCGCCGTGACCGGTCGCGCTCATGCGATCGCCTGGTGCAGCGACCGCGGGGCGTCGGAGAGAACGCGACGGTCGCGCCCCACCCACAGGGAAACGGTGAGCTTGTCGGCCTCGTGCGGGCCGGGATTGAGGTCACGGCCCGGCAGGCATTCGAGGCCGGCGTCGCGCATGGCGCCGTCGATCTCCGCACGAGTGAAGCCGAGCCGGCGGTGCGCGTGGGCGATCCTCAGGCTCTCGTCGGCATGGGGCGCGAAATCCGCCACCAGCAGCCGCCCCCCGGGCCGTAGCACGCGCACGGCCTCCCGGACGGCGCGGGCCGGCTCGTCGAGGTAATGCAGGACCTGGTGAACCACGACAAGGTCGTAGCCGTCACGCTCGACCGGGAGGGCGTAGAGGTCGCCCTGGCGCAGCTGGACGTTGCGCAGCCCGGCACGCTCGACGCGACGGCGGGCGAGATTGAGCATGGCGTGGCTGCCGTCGATGCCAACGGCGCGGTCGGCGCGCGGCGCCAGGATTTCCAGCATGCGGCCGGTGCCGGTGCCGAGGTCGAGCACGGCCCGGAACGGGCCCGGCCCCACGGCATCGAGGATGGCGGCCTCGACCCTGTCCTCCGACACGTGCAAGGCCCGCACCCGATCCCAGTTGGGAGCCTGGGTAGCGAAATAATGGTCGGCCGCCGCTGACCGGCTGGCGCGGGTCTCGGCCAGGCGCGCGCGATCGGCGAGCAGCACCGCGTCTCCTGGATCGATGCGGCCCAGGATGTCGCGCACGAGGGCCGCAGCCGTGCCGTGGTCGGCCGCCGTGAAGAAGGCCCAGGCACCCTCGCGGTGGCGCTCGACGAGGCCGCCCTCCACCAGGAGCTTCAGGTGCCGCGACACGCGCGGCTGGGACTGTCCCAGGATGGTGACGAGTTCGCTGACCGTGAGTTCGGCCTCGGACAGAAGGGCGAGGAGACGCAGGCGCGTGCTCTCACAGGCGGCTTCGAGCGATGCAAGGGCGGAAGAGAACGGAAACACGGCCTTGGTCATCAGGGATCCCTAAAGACATAAAGATATGTTTATGCCATTCTGTGGATCACCGCAACCCCAGACCGCCCGTTCGGGTCTTTCAGCAGCCGATGCAGATCCGGAGGTCCCGCTCGAGCTTGAGCCGGTCGGCCCGATCGGCGGCGGTCTCCTTGGGTGCGGCCTGCTGGGGTCCAAGGCCGGGAACGGCCGCACGAGACCCCGCCCGGCCCGTCCCCGCGCTGGGCGCCGCGCGCGACACGGGCCGCGGCGTTCCGATCGGTCCGCGCGGTGCCGCATCGGTGGGACTGCCGTTGGCGGTCTGGGCCGCCGCTGCGGCCGGCAATAGCAGCATCATGGCCACGACGAGCCTGATCGGCTTCAATTGATCCTCCCAGGGCCGCGTTTCGGTGACTCTTGTCATCATGGCACGCCATCGTCGAGGTCGGAAGCGCGGCCTGACGGTCCTGCAAAAGCCCTGGCACCTCGGTGTCGCCCTCTTCGAGAGCCGATGCGTCAAGGTGTCGGCCGTGATGGCGGGGCACGTGGCTCCGGGGCCGCGACGGGTGCAGCACGCCGCTGGACGTCGTCCACCCGATGCGGGGTCATGCTGCCCCACCCAGCAATGTGAAATCGGGTCACGGCTGCACGCCAGGACTGGAACAGGGCGGGGTCGGTCACGGCCATGACCTTAGGTGCGTCCTCATCGGCCAGACGGGCCACTTCGCGCAATAACTCCCAGTCGCGGTTCCGGGCAACGGCCGCCATCTTGCTCCGCAGAAGGACGTCCAGGGCCGCCACATACAGGTCGCGTCGGCTTCGGCTCATGTCCAATTCTTTCCCATGACCAATTGGACGTAGACGATGTTTTCGGCCGCCGTCTCGCGATCGTGCGGGTTGGGCAGTTCGTCGATAACCGTTTGAATCCTGGCCGCGTCCAACCCGCGTTGCTTCACCCACCAGACCACGTCCTCTACGTCGACCTCGCTACCCCGAACGAGCTTGGCCGCAGCGATAACCTCGGGAGGAGGCATGAGGACCGTCAGGTGACCGAACCTGCCGATGACCTCCGGATCGAACTCGTTCGGCAGTCTGACCACACCGGGCCGAATGATCTGGATATAGATCTGGTCTGGGTCGATCTCTCCTCTCGGGTCGAACACGATGCCCAGTTCCCGGCACGCGCGAGCCAGTTCGCCGGCGTCATAGTCCGACTTGGCGTGCCAGACATCCAAATCCGGCGTCTGCCGGTCCTGCTGTCCCGTGGCTATTCCCGGCCCACTGCCGATCAGGCAGAGTGCCGTCGGCTTGGCCAGGGCACCACCTAGTCGCGCAAGCACATCCGTAACCGTATGGCCGTCAATGGGCATCGTCGTTCCTCGTCGGGAAGACCGGGACGTTTCCCCGCCTCATGGCCTTCAAGGTCGCCGCCCAAGGTCCCGCAGGGCGGAGCGCGCAACGTCCTGCTGCGACACGCGTGACGCTCTGGCTGGTCGAGCTCGACCGCAGCGCGGCGGCGCTCAGGCGGCGGCGGACCCGGCTTCGGCGGCGTGAGCCGTCGACCCGTAAAGGGCACGGTAGCGCCCGTAGCGCTCGGCATAGGCGCGCGCGAGCGCCGGATCGGGCTCCACGGTGCGCTCGATCCTCGGCGGCGGCATCAGTGAGGCGGGGTCGCGGCTCTCGGAGAAAGCCGCCATGCCGAGCCTCGCGGCCCCATAGGCGGCCCCGACATCGGCCGCGGCCGAGACGTCGAGCGGGCGGTCGAGGATGCTGGCCATGATGGCGAGCCAGACCGGGGAATTGCTGCCGCCGCCGAGCGCGAAGGCGCGCTCGACCTGCGTACCGGCATCGTTCAGCACGCGCAGGCAATCGCGGAACGCGAATCCCACGCCTTCGAGCACCGCCTGGGTGAGGTCCTGGCGCGACGAGGTCTGGTCGAGGCCGACGAAGCCGCCGCGGGCGCCGGCATCGTTATGGGGGGTCCGTTCACCCGAGAGATACGGCAGGAACAGGGCCGGCGAGGGCCGCGACACGCGTTCGCCCAGCGCCGCCGTCAGCACGGGCGCGGGCGTGTCGAGCAGGCGGGCGTACCAGTTGAGGCTGTCGGTCGCCGACAGGATCACGCCCATCTGGTGCCAGGTCTCGGGCAGCGCGTGGCAGAACGCGTGGACGGCGCCGGCCGTGTTGGGCGAAAAACGCGCGTTGGACACGAACAGCACGCCGGACGTGCCAAGCGACAGGAAGGCGGAACCGGGCCGCACGGCACCGATGCCGCAGGCCGAGGCGGCATTGTCCCCGCCGCCGCCCGCTACGACGGGCGCGCGGTCGAAGCCCCAGCGGGCCCGCAGCGGCTCACGCAGGCGCCCGGTGGCGGCCGTGCCCTCGAACAGTTCCGGCATCTGGGAGCGGTCGAGGCCGGTCGCGGCCAGCAGCGCGTCGGACCAGCGCCGGGCCCCGACGTCGAGCCAATAGGTGCCGGCCGAATCCGACATGTCGGACGCATGATGGCCCGTCAGCCGCAGGCGCACGAAATCCTTGGGGAGCAGCACCTTGGCGATACGGGCGAAGACGTCGGGCTCGTGCCGCCGCACCCAGGCGAGCTTCGGTGCCGTAAAGCCCGGCATGGCGATATTGCCCGTGATGGCGCGGGCCTCCGGGCAGGCAGCCTCGATCTCGGCGCATTCGGCGACGGCCCGGCCGTCGTTCCACAGGATGGCGGGACGCAGCACGGCATCGTCGGCGCCGAGCAGCGTGGCGCCGTGCATGTGGCCCGACAGCCCGATGCCGGTCACGGCCGCCATGCGGCGCGGTTCCGAGGCCGCGAGCGCGTCGAGGGTGGCGCAGACCGATGCCCACCAATGGTCGGGATCCTGCTCGGACCAGCCGGCGCGGGGGCGGGACAGCGCCACCGGAAACGAGGCCGCGGCCGCGATCGCGCCGTCCTCTCCCATGAGCACGGATTTGACCGACGTCGTGCCAATGTCGATGCCGACGAACATGCTCGCACCCCCCCCGCGCCTGGCTCTCGGGCCGTCGGTTCGGATCCCGACTTGCTCCGGCCTACGATAGGGCGCCCCTGGCCATGACTGCCGAGATCTTCGGGTTCCATGGAAGCCCAGAGGGCAATCTGCCCCAAACGCGGACGGCGCGGAAGGGCCAGACGGCCCGCGAACCGTGTGGCCTACACCGACCGTAGGGCGCCGGATCCGGACCGGGCCTCAGTCGTGCGGCAGCCTGTTCAACTCGATCACGGTCTTCTTGACGTTGGGCGAGACGGTCTTGGCGGCCGAAACGGCGACGAAATCCGTCGGCTCGAAGGGGCGGCCCGGCGAGAAACGGCCGCCCGCGAAGACCCTCATGCCGTCCTTGGTCATGACGGCATCGCCGCTTCGCAGCGTGGGATCCTGGAAGATCGAGACGGGCCCAGTCCTCTCGGGAACCCGGGCCACCCTGGCACGGCCCAAGCCCGCACGGGGCTTCTTGGTGGACCGCCGCACCGTCAACGGGCGGATCTGCTGGCCGGCCGAGGCAGGGGGAGCCTCGGCCGGTGCCGGCCGTGACGCGCCTCCCCCGAGAGACGCCAGAAATCCAAAGAAACCGCCGTCCTCGGCTCTGGCCGGCAGCGACGCCATGAAGACGACCGGCAGCAGCAGCACCATGCCGGCTCCCCCAAATCCCGATCGCCTCAAGAGGCCCCGCATAGCGTCCATATCCTGTCTGAACCGGCCATCGCCACACGACTTGCGGCACGCCTCGACATCGGTTCGCCCCGGCGATCCTCCGAGTGATGTCCGCCAGTTCTTGAAAATTCGGTTTCGCAGTGCATCGATCCCGATGCAAGAGCCGGAACCCCACAATCCAAAGGTGTCGTGAAAGCCGCCGAAACCTGTTGCGGACCGAACACGCTCCAGTCGATCGGAGCTGGGCTCCCCGCGGGCAGACACCACGGCGTTCCCGGCGTGGGAAGCGCCGGCCCGGACAGCGCAACACAAATCCAAGGCGGGAACCGGGGAGCGGGTCCGTGGCTTGCCGAATCGGTTTCCCAGTCGAGCACCAATCATGCGCCAAGCCCTGCACCGTTTCAGCCAAGCGACGAATCGCAAGGGCCTGTCCGACATCACGGCTCCGATCGCCGGATGGGTAGCAAGTCAGGGCATCGATACGGGGCTTCTCACGATCTTCTGTCGCCATACCTCGGCGTCGCTCTTGATCCAGGAGAATGCCGACCCGACCGTGCGGGCCGACATGGAACGCTATTTCGACAGGATCGCGCCGGAAGACGATCGCTACGAACACGACCTTGAGGGGCGGGATGACATGCCGGCCCATCTCCGCACCGCCATCACGCAGACGAGCCTCGCGGTTCCGGTCCAAGGCGGGCGCCTGCTGCTCGGCACCTGGCAGGGTGTCTACCTTTTCGAGCACAGGTCTCGGCCGCACCGGCGCGAGATCGTGCTGCACCTCATCGGTGAATGATCGGGGAAGGAATGCGGCGTTCAGCCGAGGTCCCGCCGCGCCAGCCCAAGCCAGGGTAGCGAGATTCTACAGAGCGATCCACGAAAGCGGGGGTGTGACGATGGTCGGAACCGGAATTGGCGTCGCGGTCGTCTGCACGGCTCTGAGCGCCGGGGGCAGCTACCTCCGCGCAGGAGGCCTGCAAAGCTCAGCCGATCGGCTACCACCAACTCTGCGACGGCGGCGACAAGGCCGCAGGCGTCAAGTCCGGCATGACCCTTCAGCAAAATCGCGGCCGCCACGACGAATGGGAGCGCGTGCCTCCGGAATCCCTCTTCTTCGAACGCTGGTCGCTCCGGCGGCACAGGGGCCAGCCCAGGGGCTGGCCCCTGTCGGTATCAGAAACGGTAACCGATGTGGCGGTACCCGAAGCCCCGGTACCCGAACGGCCGCCCCAACCCATAGCCGAACCGGCGATAGCCGTAGCCGAAGCCTACCCGCCGAAAGCCGAGCCGAAAGCCGAACGGGTGACCGCAGCGGCGGTAACCGTAGCCATAGCCATAGCCATAGCCATAGCCGTGCCCGTAACGGCAACCGCCGTAGCCCACGAGGCGATAGCCCAGGCCGAAGCCGAAGAAGGGACCGAAGCCGAAGCGCCGGTATCCGAAGCCTCCATAGCCGAAGCGGCGGTATCCGAAACCGCCGTAGCCGAAGCGGCGGTATCCGAAACCGCCGTAGCCGAAGCGACGGTATCCGAACCCACCATAGCCAAACCGGCCGCGCCCAAATCCGCCGTAGCCGCCGCGAAAGCCGTATCCGCCACGGAAGCCACCGTATCCGCCACGGAAGCCACCATAACCGCCGTGGAAGCCGCCAAAGCCGCCACGGAAGCCGCCGCCGTGGATGAAGCGGCTGCCACCCCCACCGAAACCGCCGCGGAAGGCTTGCGCCGGCTCGGTGGTGGCCACGACGACGGCGCCCAGCGACAAGGCCGCGATGCCCGCCGTGGCGACCTGCCGGAGCGTGCCGCCATAAGAAAGAATTTTTCCGAACATCGAACTTCCGTCCTCGACGTCTATGAACGCGCCCTCGCGCGTCCAATGGATTGAAAACCCCTAAGGTTCCAGCGCTATCCGAGCAACGGCACAGAAAAGGCAACGTTCATCTTCCATTCATCCAAGAATGAACCTGAGCTGAACAGCATAGCCAGAAGATGTGGACCGGGTCGCCGCCACCGCCGCAACTTCGCCGGCCTGCCCCTATGCGGCCGCGAAGGCCAGGGCGCTCTCGAGCACCTTCCTCAACGTGGCGCGCAGGGCCGCCGCATGGCCCGCGTCGTAAGGGGGAGGCCAGCATCCTTCGTCGACTGGGCCGGATACCTCGCGCATGTAGCCACGACAGGCCAGTTCCATCTGCACGGCATGGATCCCGCCGGCGGGATTGCCGTATCGCCGCGTGATGAAGCCGCCCTTGAAGCGCCCGTCCGTGACGCGCGTTGCTCCGCTCGCGTCGCAAAGAGCCTCGATGCGGGCGGTCAGCGCCGGTGCGCAGGAGGTCCCGTCGACCGTGCCGATATTGAAGACCGGCAGGTCGCCTTCGAAAAGGCGCGGGATGCGCGAGCGGATCGCGTGGCCATCGTAGAGCACCACGCGGCCGTGCTCGGCCCGCAGGCGCGCGAGCTCCGCGCCGAGCGCCGCGTGATAGGGCGCGAAGAAGGAGGGGTGCCGGTCGGCGATCTCCTCCTCGCCGGGATCTTCACCCTCGCTGTAGAGCGGCTCGCCGTCGAAGGAGGTGGTGGGGCAGAGGCCGGTGGTGGCCTGGCCAGGATAGAGCGACGTCCCGGAAGGGTCGCGGTTGACGTCGATCACGGTGCGGCACACGGCCGTATGGAGGATCGTGGCGTCGAGGTCCGCCGCGAAGTCATAGAGCCGGTCGATCCACCAGTCGGCGTCCTTGCGGGCCAGCCAGGGCGACACGAGCCGGCCTCGATCTCGCTCGGGATGTCGAGACCCGTATGGGGCAGGCTGACCACGAGCGGTGCCGCGCCGCGCCGTACCGTGAGCCAGGGCGGTTCGGCCGTCATCGGCCGCCCCTGATGCGGGAATGGAGCGGGTTGAATCCCATGCGATAGAAGAGTTCGGCCGCCTGTTCGACGTTCCAGACCGCGAGGTCGCAGGCTTTGCCGGGCTCGATCGTGCCGATGTCGCCCGAGCGCCCGAGTGCCCGAGCGGCCTCGCGCGTGATGCCGGCGAGGCACTCGTCGACCGTCAGGCGAAACAGGGTCGCGGCCATATTGCCGGCCAGCAGCAGGGATGTCAGAGGCGAGGTGCCGGGATTGCAGTCGGTCGCGACCGCCATGCGGACCCCATGCTGGCGCAACAGCGCCACGGGGGGCCCCTGCGGTTCGCGCAGGAAGTAATAGGCGCCGGGCAGCAGCACCGCGACCGATCCGGCCCGCCCCAGGGCTGCCGCGCCCGCAGCACCGGTATATTCGAGGTGATCGGCCGAGAGCGCGCCGTAGGACGCCGCGAGCTCCGCGCCACCTCCGTCGGTCAGCTGGTCGGCGTGCAGCTTCACCGCCAGGCCGAGCCGGGCCGCCACATCGAACAGGCGGGCGCATTGGGGGACCGAGAACGCGATGGTCTCGCAGAAGCCGTCGACCGCGTCGACGAGGCCTTCCCCGGCCAACACCGGCAGCATCTCGCCACACAGCATGTCGATATAGCGGTCGCGGTCGCCCCCGGCTTCCGGCGGCAGGGCATGGGCACCGAGGAAGCTGGTCCGCACCTCGACGTCCCTCGCCTGGCCGAGACGGCGCGCGGCGATGAGCATCCGGCGCTCGCTCGCGAGGTCGAGCCCGTAGCCCGATTTGACCTCGACCGTGGTCACGCCCTCGCCGAGGAGTGCATCGAGCCGCGGCAGCGCGCTCGCCACGAGGTCGTCCTCGCTCGACGCGCGGGTCGCCCTGACGCTCGACAGGATACCGCCGCCCGCTTCCGCGATCTCCCGGTAGCTCGCGCCCCCGAGCCTCATCTCGAATTCGTGGGCGCGGTTGCCGCCGAACACGAGGTGGGTGTGGCAATCCACGAGGCCCGGCGTGATCAGCCGGCCGCCGCAATCCACCGTCACGTCGGTGTCGAGGCCCGCCGGCAGGCCGCGGTCCGGACCCACGAAAGCGATGCGGCCGTCGCGGGATCCGATCGCACCATCCTCGATGATGCCGAGACCGGGCCGGGCCGGATCGAGCGTCGCGACCCGCGCGTGACGCCACAAACGGTCGATCCAGGTCTTGTCGGTCACGCGGCGCTCCCGCAATGGTTCGGCCTGAAAAGTGCGCCGACCTCCGGGCCGGCACTGCCCTGTCTCGGTCGGAACCGCCGCCATGCACAAGCTTTTTTTCGACTCTGCCCTGACGCCGGACGGATGGCGCGATCGGGTCGTCGTGACGGTCGCGGACGGTCTCGTCACGGCGGTCGAGGTCGAGGTGGCGGTCGGCAGCCGGGCCTCGGATATACCCCGGGTCGAACGCGTCGGCGGCATCGCGGTGCCGGGGATCGGCAACCTGCACAGCCACACGTTCCAGCGTGGCTTTGCCGGCCTCACGGAGCGGCGGGGCACGGGCGATGACCATTTCTGGACGTGGCGGGACGCGATGTACCGGTTGAGCGCCCGCCTCGCGCCCGAGGACGTCGAGGCCATTGCGGCGCAGAGCTTCGTCGAGATGCTGGAAAGCGGCTTCACGGCCGTGGCGGAGTTCCACTATCTCCACCACGCACCCGACGGGCAGCCTTACGACGACCCGGCCGAACTCGGAACCCGCATCGCGGCCGCGGCCGCGCGGACCGGCATCGGCCTCACCCTGCTGCCGGTATTCTACGCCCACGGGGGCTTCGGCGGGGTGGCGCCGACCGAAGGACAGCGGCGCTTCGTGTCGTCGCTCGACCTCTACGCACGCCTGGCCGAGGGTGCGGCCCGGGCGGTCGCGGCCCTGCCGGGCGGTCGCGCCGGCATCGCGCCCCATTCGCTGCGGGCCGCGACCGGCCGCGAGATCGCGGCCCTGGTGGCGGGCTTTCCCAACAGCCCGGTCCACATCCACGTCGCCGAGCAGGTTCGCGAGGTCGAGGATTGCCTCGCCGCCACGGGCGCCCGGCCGGTCCGATGGCTGCTCGACAACGCGCCCGTGGACGCGCGCTGGTGCCTCGTCCACGCCACCCACATGGTGCCGGACGAGACGGCGAGCCTGGCCCGCAGCGGGGCGGTGGCGGGGCTCTGCCCCATCACCGAAAGCGATCTCGGCGACGGCATCTTCCCGGCCACCGACTATGTCGCGGCCGGAGGCGCCTTCGGGGTCGGCAGCGATTCCAACGTGCTGATCTCGCTCGAGGCGGAGCTGCGCACGCTGGAGTACAGCCAGCGCCTGCGCGACCGCGCCCGCAACCGTCTGGCGCCGCCAAGCGGCGGCTCGACCGGGCGGCGCCTGTTCGACGCGGCGGCCATGGGCGGCGCCCGGGCGCTCGGCCGTCCGGCGGCCGCGATCGCGCCGGGGTGCCGGGCCGACCTCGTAGTGCTCGACGGAGCGTCGCCGATGCTGCACGGGCGGCGCGGCGACGCCGTGCTCGACAGCTGGATCTTCGCGGCGCCCCGTTCGCCCGTGAAGCGCGTCTATGCGTCGGGCCGTCTCGTGGTCGAGGACGGCTGGCATGTCGCGCGGGACGCGGTCGCGGCCGGTTTCCGCGCGACGCTCGACCGGCTCGCGGATTGAGCCCAGGGGCGCGCCGTCGAACCGCAACAACTCGCGCGCTCGACGGTTGAACCTCGGTCGGCATCGAGCACGGACGGTCTTGCCGCATGTCCAGTTCCGCGGCCCCAACGGCGCCTCCCGACGCGGCCGGACCGGCTTGGCTCGCTGCCTCCGTACCGCCACTGCTCTACGGCCTGCGGTTGGCCACGGCAGTGTGCCTGGCGCTGTTCATCGCCTTCTACCTCGAACTCGACAAGCCATCCTGGGCCGGCGGCTCGGCCGCCATCGTGTGCCAGCCGATCCTCGGCTCCTCGCTGCGCAAAGGCTTCTTCCGCATGATCGGCACCGTGGTGGGCGCCGCGGTGGCGGTGGTGCTGACCGGCATCTTCCCACAGAATCGCGCAGGCTTCCTGGTCGGAATGGCCCTATGGGCGGCGTTCTGCGCTTTCGGCGGCACGCTGACGCGCAACTTCGCCGCCTACGCTTTCGCGCTGTCGGGTTATACCCTGGCCATCATCGCAGGCGATTCCATCTCGTCTCCCGACCAGGTGTTTCACCTCGCGATCAGTCGGGCCAGTGAGATCATCATCGGCATCGTCTGCGCCACGATGGTGACGGGCCTGTCGGACCTCGGCCAGTCACCGCGCAGACTCGCTGCGACCATCGACCGATTGGGCCGCGAGATCCTGTTCCATTTCAGCGAGCTCCTGTGGAACCCGCGCGACCGGCTGCCGGAAGGCCCCGCGCTGCGGCGCGACCTGATCGGCCGGGTGGCGGCGCTCGACCCCCTGATCGACCAGGCCATCGGCGAATCCCCTGAACTGCGCCACCGCAAGACCATCCTCCGGGCCGCCATGTCGGGACTCTTCGCGGCCCTGTCGGGCTGGCGGATTGCCGAAAGCCATCTCGTCGTGATGCCCGCGGCCGACGCGCGCCGTGAGGCTCATGCGATTGCCGAACTGCTGCCGGACGCTTGGCACGGGACGGCCCCGCCTGGACCCGATGCGGCCGCGCCCGGCACCGACCGCCTGTCGGACCTGCAGGCCGACCGCCGGGAAGATCTGGCCGCCGCGCGCGCCCTCGCCAACCTGAACGCCGGGGGCGTGTCGCGGCGGCTCCTGGCCGACGCTGCCGCCGGGGTAGCCGTGGGCCTGACCGCCGCGGCCAACGGCCTCGCGCTGCTGCGCGATCCCGCGCAGGCGCGGGAGCCCTCCCACCGGCCCGGCCTCGTCGTGGCAGACATCCTGCCGGCCCTGGTCAATGCCCTGCGGACCTTCGCGTCGATCGGCGCCGCGATTCTGTTCTGGATCCTGACCGAATGGCCGAGCGGGCTCGGGGCCCTCACCTTCATGGTCGTGACAGTGATGCTGCTGGCTCCCCAGCAGGAGAAGTCGGGGCCGGCCGCGTTGGGTTTCGGCATTGGAACCATCATCGCGGCCGGCCTGGCCGCCGTCGTCAACTTCGCCCTGCTGCCCAATCACGAAGGATTCCTGAGCCTGGCCTTCGTTATGAGCGCCGTCCTGGTTCCGCTCGCGGCATTGTCGACCGTGCCGGCCCTGACGCCCTATCTCGTGGCCGCGGCCATGAACTTCGTGCCCCTGTTGGGGCCGACCAACGAGATCACCTTCAACACGCTGACCTTCTACAACGGCGCGCTCGGGATCGTCGGTGGCACCGTGGCGGGCGCTATCGCCCTCGTCGTCATTCCACCGGTGCCGCGAGCCATCCGGGCCGACAGGCTCGTGAGTCTGACCCTGCGCGATCTCCGGCGCATGGCAGCCGGACGCTGGACGCCGACGCCCGATGCCTGGCAAAACCGCGTCTATACGCGCCTCGTCGCCATGCCGGACGGCGTCGACCCCGTGTGCGGATCGCGCCTCGTCGCGGCGCTGTCGGTGGGGCTGCAGGTGCTGCGCCTGCGAAGTCTCGGCACGCGCGATGGGTTCGGCCCGGAGATCGACGCGAGTCTGAAGAGACTGGCGGCGTCCGACGTCGACGCCATGATGGCGGGACTCGACCGGGTCGATGCCCAGGTGTCGGACCGCGCGGGCGAACGCGAGGGCAATCTCGACCTGCGGCTCCGCACGGCCATCCAGGTGGTGAGGGACGTCGTGCGGCAGCACCGGCACGAGTTCGAGGGTGAGCGGCTGTGAGCTTCGTCGAAACCAACGTCTTCGGCGTCTATGTGGCGCCGATCGTCCCCATGATGATCGTGGCCTTGCTCATCACGCTCACGTTGCGGTGGCTTGCCTTGGCCTTGGGACTGTTTCGATGGGTCTGGCATCCCGCGTTGTTCCAGTTTTGGGTCTATCTGATCGTTCTGACGGCCGTCGTGGTGTCGGCTGGCGCCTTGAAGCTGAACATATGAACCGGCATCCCGATGTCTGAGGTTGCAGCCCGCATCCCGTCCCGCGAGGACGGCCCGCCCGATTTGCCGCTCCAGGCCGAGCCCTCGGCCCGGCAAGCTGCTCCCGAAAAGGCGCCCGCCAAGCAGGCCACCAAGGACGAGGGAGCCAGGCTCGACGACGGTCGGCCGACGCGGCGTCGATGGCGCGTGCTGCCGGTGCTGGTCACGCTCTCCTTGGCCGGCATCGCGGCGGTCGCCTGCTGGCTGCTGTGGCAGACCTATATGGCGTCGCCCTGGACGCGCGACGGCACCGTGCGGGTCTATATCGTGGCGATGGCGCCGGAAGTTGCCGGCAGTGTCGTGGAACTGCCGGTGCGCGACAACCAGTTCGTCCACAAGGGCGACCTCCTGATGAAGATCGACCCGCGCGACTACCGCGTGGCCGTGGAACTGTCGCAGGCAGCGGTCGACCAGGCCGAGGCGGACTTCCACAACAAGCAGTCCCAGGCGGCACGCCGCCTGCAACTGACTGACCTCGCCACGACGCCGGAGCAGAAGGAGCAGTATGTGTCGGCGGCCAGGATGGCCCAGGCCACCATCGAGCAGCAGAAGGCGAACCTCGACCGCGCCAAGATCAACCTGGAACGCACCGAGATCCGCGCCCCGGTCAACGGCTGGGTGACCAACCTCCTGCTCCAGCAAGGCGACTACGCCAACACCGGTCAGACCAGCCTGTCGCTGGTCAACGCCGATTCCTACTGGGTCGACGGCTATTTCGAGGAAACCACCATCGCGCCCATCCGCGAGGGCGACCCGGCCCGCATCTGGCTGCTTGGCTACCGTCAGGTGATCGAAGGCCATGTCGACTCGATCGCGCGCGGCATCGTGGTGGCCAACGCCACGCCGGGGCAGAGCGGCCTCGCCACCGTGAACCCGATCTTCACCTGGGTCCGCCTCGCCCAGCGCGTGCCGGTCCGGGTGCACATCGACCAGGTCCCGCCGGACGTGAGGCTCGTGGCCGGCATGACCGCGACGGTGGAGATCGACCCCGGTCCCGCCGCCAACGGCCGCCCCGTCCAGGGTCAGGGCGCGTCGGCCGGCGCGAACCCGCCGGGTGACGGCCAAGCCGGCGCCTCGCGGAGCGGCCCGACCGGCTCGACGTCGTCCTCGCATTGAGGGTGGTTGGCGGGCCGGAACCTCGTCCTGCCGGCTTCCGATTTGGAGGGTCCGCAGCGCCCACATTGCATCGCGGGTCCTGTTCGAGGCATGTCTTGGGGTCATCGTCCAGCCGGATGCCGGCGAACTGAAAGGATCTCCACGTGGCCCGCGCCCTCATGGTTCAAGGCACGGGCTCCGACGTCGGCAAATCGTTGATCGTGGCGGGCCTCGCCCGCGCCTATGCGGCGCGCGGGCTGCGGGTCCGGCCCTTCAAGCCGCAGAACATGTCGAATAATGCGGCCATCACGGCAGACGGCGGCGAGATCGGACGCGCCCAGGCCCTCCAGGCCCGGGCCGCGGGCGTCCCGCCCTCCGTCCATATGAACCCGATCCTCCTGAAGCCGCAGAGCGAGATCGGGTCGCAGGTCGTCGTGCAGGGCCGCGTCATCGGCAACGCCAAGGCGCGCGAGTACCAGGGCTGGAAACCCCGCCTGATGGGGGCCGTGTTGGACAGCTTCGTCCGTCTGAAGGCGGAGGCCGACCTCGTGCTGGTCGAGGGTGCCGGCAGCCCGGCCGAGGTCAATCTTCGCCGGGGCGACATCGCCAACATGGGCTTCGCGCGCCGCGCGGACGTGCCCGTCGTGCTGGTCGGCGACATCGACCGCGGCGGCGTGATTGCCCAGCTGGTCGGGACCAAGGCCGTGGTGACGTCCGAGGATGCCGCGATGGTGGTAGGTTTCCTGGTCAACAAGTTCCGTGGGGACCCGACGCTGTTCGCCGACGGCATGGCCTTCGTGGCCGAGCGCACCGGCTGGCCGGCGCTCGGCCTCGTGCCGCATTTCGCGGATGCCGCGCGCCTGCCTGCCGAGGACGCCGTGGCGCTGGACCATCGCGCGGCGCGGGTCGCGGGCGCCCCCATTCGGATCGCCGTGCCGGTGCTGCCGTGCATCAGCAATTTCGACGACCTCGATCCCTTGAAGCTGGAGCCGCAGGTCGAACTCGTCATGGTCCGGGCCGGCGCACCGGTCCCGCTCTGCGACCTCATTGTCCTGCCGGGGTCCAAGACCACCATGGCCGACCTCGCGGCCTTGCGGCGCAACGGCTGGGACATCGACATCCTCGGCCACGCGCGGCGCGGCGGCCATGTGCTGGGCCTGTGCGGCGGGTACCAGATGCTCGGCCGACGCATCGCCGATCCGGACGGGATCGAGGGTCCGCCGGGCGAATGCTCCGGCCTCGGCCTCCTCGATGTCGAGACGGTGCTGACGGGCACCAAAGTGCTCAGGCCCGTGTCGGGCCGCACGGTCGAGGATGGCGCGCCCTTCGCGGGCTACGAGATGCACGTCGGCCTCACCACGGGACCCGACCGCGCCCGGCCGATGCTGTGCTTCGACGATGGGGCGGAGGACGGCGCCGCCTCGGCCGACGGACGCGTGCGCGCCGCCTATGTGCACGGGCTCTTCGCCGACGACCGCCAGCGCGCCGCCTGGCTGACGCGGCTCGGCGGCGCCCCGTCCGACCTGCGCTACGAGGCCGAGGTGGAGGCCGTGCTCGACCGCCTGGCCGAGCACCTGGCGCGCCATATCGACCTTGACCGGCTGCTGGAGCTTGCGCAGTAGAATGGTCCCGTCAAGGATCGGGAAAGCAAGATGGACGCCGCCGCCCAAAGCTTCCGGAACGATAGGCTCGCAAGGGGCTCGACGGCGTCCGAAGCGTGGAGCGGTCGCAGCGACGCGCGGCGTTGGCTGGGGCGTTGGGGCCTCTGCGTCCTGTTCCTCGCCTACGGGCTCGTCGCCATCCCCTCGATCGCCTATGTGACCCCGCCGTTCCAGGTGTCGGATGAGCTTTCCCACTTCCAAAGGGCCAGCATGGTCAGCCTGGGCGAACTCGTCGGGGAGCGCCGGGGCACGCTCAGCGGCGGCGTCGTCTCGACCGCGATCGGGCATGTCGCCGAAATCTTCTGGCCCGTAGTGCTTCATCCCGAACGCAGGGTCACGCGGGATATGTTCGACAGGGCCTCGACGGTCGAATGGGGCTCCGAGAAGAACTACGAGACCTTCGAGAATACGGCAATTTATCCGCCGCAGTTCTACCTCCCGGCCGCGCTCGGCATCAAGGTCGGCAGGGCGATGGGACTTCCGGTCGTCCCGACGCTCGATCTGTCGCGGATCCTGACGGGACTTGCGGCCGTCGCTGTCGGCAGCGTGGCGATCGCCGTGGCCGGCACCGCGGCGCTCTGGATCTTCGCCCTGCTCACGCTGCCGATGTCGCTGTCGTCGATGGCCTCCGTGTCCCAGGAAGCGCTGTTGCTCGCGACCGCGGCTTTGGCGGCAGGCCTCTATGTCGCAGCCGTGCGCCGCGAGGCGAAGGGGCTGTCTGGATTCGCTGTACTTTGCGTCGCGCTGGCCGCGATCGCGACGGGGCGCCTGCCCTATGTCATTCTTGCGGTGCTGCCGCTCGCGGTCCGCAGCGTGCCGCTCCGCGCCCGCCTCATCGGCTGTGGAGCCATCGTGGCGACGGCCGCGACCTGGTCAGCCATCGCCAGCCGATATGCCTACGTGAAATATGGGATCGGCACCGCGGACGCCCCCACCCAGATGCGCTATCTGCTCGGTAATCCGGGTCAGGTGCCCAGCATCGTCTGGAACACCTTCAAGGTCGACGGCTCCCTCCTCATCGAAAGCTTCGTCGGCCGGCTCGGCTGGCTGGACCTCTGGCTCCCCCGTGCCTATCACGTCGCGGCCTGGATCGTGCTCGGGGCGGCGATCCTGTGCGTCGCCGGCTGGCGTTCCTGGGACAGGGCGGCCCCGTTCGCCACTGCAGGCGCCGTGCTGCTCAGCGTCGGCGCGATCTTCGGCGCACTCTACCTGAGCTGGTCGCCCGTCGGCTTCTCTTATGCGGGTGGAGCACAGGGGCGCTATTTCATCCCGCTTGCCCTCTTCGTTCCCGCGGTCCTGCCGCCGCCGTCGTCGCGCGAAGGGACGACGGGGCGCGTCAGGGCGCTGGCCACGACCGCGGTGCTACTGTTCCCCATCGTCAGCGTCCTCGTCACGTTCGCGGGCATAGCGGACCGCTACTACGAGCCGGCCGCGCGCTGGTTTTTCTGATGGCGAGGCCCGAAAGAAAACCGGCGTCGGCTGGCCGGTGCAGCACCGGCGCGGCTGGAGGCGGGTTCGTGCCCGACTGCGACGGCCACCGCCGCCGCGGCCGCGAACTGCACCGCGCGCACGGCATGACAAAACCGCTCAGATTGCACCACGAAGCCCGGCCCTCGGCGGATACTGGCGTGCCACCTCGGCGACCTGATCATCGAGGCCGCGCAGTCTCGACGAGGCTGCCGAGGAGGCGAGCGCGGCGGCCCGGTCCCGTCCGACGATCTGCGCCGGAGCCTGTATGAGGCGATCGAAAGCACCGGAGACCGAAGCCGAGATCTGGCCCGATGCCGGTCCATCGACGAGGGTCATGAACTTGGGCCATGTCCGAGGAGACGTCGAATGGACGAGATGTCCGGTTCTGGAACGTGCTGCCCTTTGTCATCGCCTGCGAGATCAAGACGTGCATCGTGCTCCGTATCTTCGACGGCCGGCGCGACCTGCCCGGCATCATCCGCTGACCGCGATAGCCAGTGCCGCCAAGGCCGCGAACTGCATCGCGCAGGCGGCACGATACAGCTTCAGCGCCCGGCGGACGTCGGCGGCGCCGGCCTCCCGCCGCCCGTCACCCATGAAGGCGTCCTCCACCGTCTCGGCCCCGTAGACGCGCGGGCCGGCGAGCCGTAGCCCGAGCGCGCCCGCCACTGCGGCCTCGGGCCAGCCGGCGTTGGGCGAGCGATGCCGGCCGGCATCGCGCCACACCGCCGCCCAGGCACCGCGAGCCGAGCCGCCCGAGATCGGCGCCGCCAGCACGATCCACAGGGCGGCGCACCGCGAGGCCGGCAGGTTGACCAGGTCGTCGAAGCGCGCCGACGCCCAGCCGAAGGCCGCGTAGCGGGTGGTTCGATGCCCCACCATGCTGTCGGCCGTGTTGGCGGCCTTGTAGAGCGCGCCCCCCGCGAGGCCGCCCAGCGCCAGCCAGAAGGCCGGCGCCACGATGCCGTCCGAAAAATTCTCGGCCAAGCTCTCGATCGCGGCCCGCGCCACCCCCGCCTCGTCCAACACCGCCGTGTTGCGCCCGACGATCATGGCGACGGCCCGGCGGCCAGCGTCGAGGCCATGGCACTCCAGCGCCGCCGCGACGTCGCGCACATGCGTATGGAGGCTGCGCTGCGCCGGCAGCGAGGCCGCCACCACGGCCAGCAGCACGACGCCCGCGAGCGAGCGCGACGACACGAGTTGCAGGGGCACGGTGACGAGCGCCGTGGCGGCCAGCAGGGCCGCGAGCGCCAGGATCCCACAGGCACGGCGGCGCGCGAAGCTCGATTCGGGCCGGTTGAGGCGGCGTTCGAGCGCCGTCAGCAGCGCTCCCATCCAGGTGACGGGATGGCCGAGCGCGCGGTAGAGCCCGGCCGGATAGCCGAACAGCGCTTCGAACGCGAGGGCAAGGCAGCAGAGCGGGACGTTGAGGGTGAGCGACATGGGGTCGGAAACGACAGAGGCGAGCTTCGGCTAGCACGGCCTCGGGCTCGGCTGCCAGGACCGCAGTCCACGGTTTTCCTGGCCTCCGGGGCCGCTCCAATGGTGGACGGAGCGGATCTTCTCACGCTGCCTCGACCCCGACCACCAATCGACGGCCGAGAACTGCGAGCGTCGCCATGAGGGCCGGGAGCTTGGTGGCGTGATCCGGATCGAGGATGCGCCGGATCTCGCGCTCGTCCTTGCCGAGCCGCCGGGCCAGTTCCGACTTCGAGAGGCCGGATATCTGGAATGCTTCCAGGACTGCAAGTTTCGCCGACACGTCCGGATCGGCCGTGACCAATACCTGCCCATCACCGAGTGGGGCGGATTCGGGCAGCGGCTGCCTTGCCGTGAAATAGCTCAGTAGCGCCGTGCCGAGGGCACAGGCCGCCATGGCGCGGGCGTCGGCATCGTCCGCCCCTTGCGTGATGGCCTCCGGAACGTCGGGGAACGTTACCACGACCCCGAACTCGTCACCCGCTTCGAAAACCGCCGGATAGGTATAGGTTCGTATGATCATCTTTCCCTGATGTGATCAATCGAGACCGAGAGTCCTGAGGCTCTTGCGGGCAGTCTTCGGATCGATGTCCCGGCTCGGCAATGTGGTTCGCCGGTCGTGCCCGACCCACACCATGGCGTGGCCGCCCTTGCCTCGCCCCGGCGTCACGCGAAAGGCGAGTCCACGCGTCCTGCGGCCTCGCGGAGTTCCGCTATGAACCGACCCCGTTTCTCCATGGCGGCCCCTGTATGCGACGATTATCGGACAAGAATGTCCGCAGTTCAAGGCCGCCCGCGAACCGAGCGGCGGGTCGCCCTCCTCCAGCTAATCGACGGCCTCGAACCCCTCCCGGAACGCCCGGTAGCGCGGCGCGATGGCCCGGGCCGTGACAGGGGCCGAGTCGATCGGGGCGTAGCTCCAGTGCTCCAACCGGCCCGACCAGCGCCGCACCGCCCCGACCTCGACCAGGCGGTCGAGATAGCGGGTCATCTTGGGGTGGCCTCCGGACGGCTCGTAGACGTGCACCGGAGCGCCGGTCGCGGTCGCCTCCCCCACCATGTTGGCGCTGTCGCCGGTCACCAGGATGGCATCGGCATGGGCCAGGATCTGGACGTAGGGATTGGCCCCGGCCTTGTCCCAAACGAAGGCCCGGCCGGCCGCGCCCGCCAGCGCGTTCCCGATGGCCGCGACGGCGTCGGGCGGCGTTCGGCGCGAGGGCGTCACCATCAGGCTCGCGCCCGTTGCCGCGATCGTGGCCGCGATCGCGGCCAGATTGGCGATGTCGTCCCGCGAGAAGTCGTGGTTCACGCCCTTGCCGCCCAGCACCATTGCGACGCGCGGATGCGGAAGTGCCGCGACTCGCGGGTCCGGCGCCTGCCGCGCGGCCGCGAAGACCGCCGGGCGCAGCCGATGGGCCGGTGTCAGCGTCACGACGACGTTGTCGCCCCGTAGCCCGTCATGCTCGGGCACCCAGATGACGTCGGCCGTGCCGGTTCCGGTATAAGGGTCCTTGACGAAGATGGTGAAGGTGCGTCCGCCCGAGGCTCGCTTGACGCGGCGCAGGTAGGGCACGGTGCGCCGGCCGGCCGCGATGGCGACGTCCGGGAAAGGGGGCGCCACGGGACTGCGCCGACGGCCCGTCGCCTCGCGTGGATCGACCGGGCCGTAGGGCGCGAGCCATGACCAGGGCGCGCGCGGCCGGATGAGCCGTCGCTCGGCTGCGAGGCCGAGTTCCTCCGCTATGCCGAAGCACTGGACCTCGTCGCCGATCTTGCCGTCCGTGATCACCCAGGCGCTGGTCCCGGCCGGGAGCAGGTGCCGAGCGTCCGTGGTCAGACCCCCATCTCCCGCCTCAGCCAATAGGCGAAGTGACGAGCGATCGCATCGATGCGCCTCTCGTCGATGTCGGGCAGGTACCACGCGCCGCTATAGGCCGGGTCGAGCACCGACAGGACCGGCGTTTCCGACAGGACGCCGCTGCCCCTCGAAAGGATGCCGACCCCGTCGAGACTGTCGTTGCCAGATCCCTCACCTCGGCGACCGTGGGCGCGGCCGCCCACGAACGAGGTGAGATACAGCGACGAGATGCGGGCCAGCAGCACGGCGTCGCCGGCGTCCTTCGGCGCCATGAGGTCGCCGAACACCTGGCGCAGGTGACGGGTGAGGTCACGGGCCAGCAGGTCCGCAGCTGCGGGACTGCCGATCGCGGCCACCCGCGAAGTGTCAACCGCGATCCTCCGCAAGCGCAGTCCCTCCGGCCCCGGCGCCGGTCCGGTTTGCGCGCCGGCTCGGGACGCCCAGGCCACCGGCAGGGCGAACCCGGCTGCAGCCGCAGCCGCGTGGCCCAGCACGGCGCGCCGCGTCGGTCTGCCTATCATCCCGTGGGATTCCTCGGAGCCGCGACCCCGGCCGTCAGCGGAACGCCACCTTGAGCACTTCATAGCTCTTGCCGCCCCCGGGCGTGTTCACCTCGACGCTGTCGCCGGACTTCTTGCCGATCAGCGCCCGGGCGGTCGGCGAGGAGATCGACACCTTGCCGGCCTTCACGTCGGCCTCGTTCTCGCCGACGATCTGGAACACCTTCTTCTCTTCCGTATCCTCGTCGACCAGCGTCACGGTGGCGCCGAACTTGACGGTGCTGCCCGACAGCTTGGACACGTCGATGACTTCGGCGCGCGACAGACGATCTTCGAGTTCCGCAATGCGGCCCTCGTTCAGCGACTGGGACTCCTTGGCGGCATGGTATTCCGCATTCTCGGACAGGTCGCCGTGGGAGCGCGCCTCGGAGATGGCCTGGATGATGCGCGGTCGTTCTTCCTGCTGCCGCATCTTGAGTTCGGCCTCCAACGTGGAATAGCCCACGACGGTCATCGGCACTCTGTCCATCACATTCACTCTCAACGGGTGCTGCGGCCAGCTTGGCCGCAACACGACATCTGGTTCAAAGCCGGCCGGTGTCGCTCAAGACATGCCCATCCCGATAAGGCGCGACGCAGGCTCCAAGGATCCGCAGCATGTTCCCGGCCACGAAATCCGTCAACTTGCAGCACGGACTCCCGTTCCGGGCGGGAGCGCGTTGCGCCGCATGCCGCGTCGGAGCTCAAGCCGGGCTCGCGGAGCTTTCGCCACGACCGATTCCGCTTCGACAATCGACACGGCTCCGCTTGGGCGTAAGCAGAGACCTGCTTGGGCCCGCCGCGTCGCAGCGTCCGGGTCGCGGGCGAGGTCCCGAGCCGAGCGGCGCAGAACGGCCCTCCGCCGGTGCCCACCGGCCGACCGCTCAGGCGAAATAATCCTGCAGGGCCCTCACCTCGAGTTCGCCGTCGACGTAGCCGCTGATGCCCCGCGCCGCCGCGATGGCACCCGCCAGGGTCGTGTAGTAGGGGACCTTGTGGAGGAGTGCGGCGCGGCGCAGGTCGCGTGAATCCGAGAGCGCCCGGGCACCCTCGGTCGTGTTGAAGACGAGCTGGATGCCGCCGTTCTTGATGGCGTCGACGACGTGCGGGCGACCCTCCGACACCTTGTTGACCTTGGTGGCCGAGATGCCGGCTTCGCGGAGCCGGTTCAAGGTGCCGCCGGTCGCCTGGATCTTGAAGCCGAGCCCGGCCAGGACCTTCATGGTGTCGATCACGCGCGGCTTGTCGGCGTCCTTGACCGACACGAAGACGGTACCTGCGGTCGGCACCATGGTGCCGGCGCCGAGCTGGCTCTTGGCGAAGGCGATGTCGAAGGAGCGGTCGAGGCCCATGACCTCGCCGGTCGAGCGCATCTCGGGCCCCAGGACGGTGTCGACGCCGGGGAAGCGCGCAAAGGGGAACACCGCTTCCTTGACCGCGACGTGGTCGAGCGTCCGCGCCCGCAGCCCGAAGCCCGCGAGCTTCTCGCCCGCCATGACGCGCGACGCGATCTTGGCCAGGGGGCGGCCGATGACTTTGGCCACGAACGGCACGGTGCGCGACGCGCGCGGGTTCACCTCGAGCACGAAGATGACTCCGTCCTTGATGGCATATTGCACGTTCATCAACCCGACCACCCCGAGCGACAGGGCCAGCACACGGGTCTGGCGCTCGATCTCGGCGATGGTCGCGGCGTCGAGCGAATGGGGCGGCAGCGAGCAGGCGGAATCGCCCGAGTGAATGCCGGCCTCCTCGATATGCTCCATGATGCCGGCCACGTACACGTCCTGGCCGTCGCAGAGCGCATCGACGTCGACCTCGATGGCGTCCGACAGGTAACGGTCGAAGAGCAGCGGGTTGGTGCCCAGCACCGTGTTGATCTGCCCGGTCTTGTCGTTGGGGTAGCGGGCCTTGACCTCGGGCGGCACGAGGCCCGGCAGCGTGTCCAGCAGGTAGCTGTCGAGCGCCGACTCGGAGCGGATGATCGCCATGGCGCGGCCCCCCAGCACGTAGGACGGGCGCACGACCAGCGGAAGCCCCAGCGATGCCGCCACGAGGCGCGACTGCTCCACCGAATAGCTGATGGCGTTCCTCGGCTGCTTCAGCGCCAGCTTGTCGAGCAGGCGCTTGAAGCGGTCGCGGTCTTCCGCGAGGTCGATGGAATCGACGCTGGTGCCGAGGATCGGGATGCCGGCGGCTTCGAGCGCAGGGGCGAGTTTCAGCGGCGTTTGTCCGCCGAACTGCACGATCACACCCTTGAGGGTCCCGGCCGAGCGCTCGGTCTCCAGCACCTCCAGCACGTCCTCGGCGGTGAGCGGCTCGAAATAGAGCCGGTCCGAGGTGTCGTAGTCGGTCGATACGGTCTCGGGATTGCAGTTGACCATGATGGTCTCGTAACCGGCGTCGCTCAGCGCGAAGCAGGCGTGACAGCAGCAATAGTCGAACTCGATACCCTGGCCGATGCGGTTCGGACCGCCTCCCAGGATCACCACCTTGTCGCGCCCCGACGGCCGCGCCTCGTCGACCGGCATACCGGCAAAAGATGGCGCGTATGTCGAATACATGTAGGCGGTCGGCGAAGCGAACTCGGCCGCGCAAGTATCGATCCGCTTGAACACGGGGCGCACACCGAGTCCGTGGCGCAAAGCCGTGACCGTATCGGGGCTGTGCCCCGACAACGCCGCGAGCCGCGCGTCCGAGAAGCCGGCCGCCTTCAACTCCCGCAGGTTCCCGGCGGTGCCCGGCAGGCCGAAGCGACGCACCTTGGCCTCGAGGTTTACGATGCCCTGGATCTGCTCGATGAACCACGGGTCGAAGCGGCAGGCCTCGTGGATCTCGGCATGGCTCATGCCGTGGCGCAGGGCCTGGGCCACGACCAGCAGGCGATCGGGCGTGGGCCGCCCGAGGGCCGCCCGCAGCGCACCCCGCTCCTCGCCCGGCACCGTCATGCCGTCGATCGGGATCTCGTCGAGGCCGTTGAGGCCGGTCTCGAGCGAGCGCAGCGCCTTCTGCAGCGATTCCGCGAAGGTCCGGCCGATCGCCATGGCTTCGCCGACCGACTTCATGGCGGTCGACAGGATCGGCTCGGCGCCTGGAAACTTCTCGAAGGCGAAGCGCGGGATCTTGGTCACGACATAGTCGATCGTCGGCTCGAAGGAGGCCGGGGTGGCGCCACCCGTGATGTCGTTGCGGATCTCGTCCAGCGTGTAGCCGACCGCGAGCTTGGCCGCGACCTTGGCGATCGGGAAGCCCGTGGCCTTGGAGGCCAGCGCCGAGGAGCGCGACACCCGGGGGTTCATCTCGATCACGATCATGCGGCCGTTCGCGGGATCGACCGCGAACTGCACGTTGGAGCCGCCGGTCTCGACGCCGATCTCGCGCAGCACCGCCAGCGAGGCGTCGCGCATGATCTGGTATTCCTTGTCGGTCAGCGTCAGCGCCGGCGCGACCGTGATGGAATCTCCGGTGTGGACCCCCATCGGGTCGAGGTTCTCGATCGAGCAGATGATAATGGCGTTGTCGGCGCGGTCGCGCACGACCTCCATCTCGTATTCCTTCCAGCCGAGCACGCTTTCCTCGACCAGCACCTGGGTGGTTGGCGACGCGTCGAGGCCGCGTTCGACGATGTCGATGAACTCTTCCTTGTTGTAGGCGATGCCGCCCCCGGTGCCGCCGAGCGTGAAGGACGGGCGGATGATGGCGGGCAGGCCGATGTCGTCGAGCGCCGCGACGGCCCCGGCGAGCGAAGCGACATGGTGCGAACGCGGCGTTTCGAGCCCGATCCGGGTCATCGCGTCGCGGAACATCTCACGGTCCTCGGCCATGTCGATGGCGGCGGCGCTCGCGCCGATCAGTTCGACGTCGTGCTCCCTGAGCGTGCCCATCTTGTCGAGGGCCAAAGCGCAATTCAACGCCGTCTGCCCTCCCATGGTGGGCAGCAGCGCGAAGCCGCCCGGCACGGCACGGCGCTCCGCCGCGATGATCTTGGCGACGATCTCGGGCGTGATGGGCTCGACGTAGGTCCGGTCCGCCATGTCGGGATCGGTCATGATGGTGGCGGGGTTGGAATTGACCAGCACGATGCGGTAGCCGTCCTGGCGCAACGCCTTGCAGGCCTGGGTCCCGGAATAGTCGAACTCGCAGGCCTGCCCGATCACGATCGGCCCCGCACCGATGATCATGACGGTGGCGATGTCGGTGCGTTTCGGCATCTGGGTTCCTGAGTCTCACGAGGGCGGCGGGAGGGCGGTGTCTCTTAGCTCAGGCGGGCTCGGATGTGCGAGCCTTTCCGGCGAAGGTATAAGACCCCTGTTCGGCGCGCGACCCTCCACGCAGCCCTCTGGCGACGCCATCGAAGCCGAACTTACGCTAGCGCTGACGCGCTCCCGGCGATATAACCGGGGTCACTTGGTCCTTGAACGAAGAGACACTTGAATGGCCAGTAACGCTCAAAGGAAAGCTTCAAACATTCATCGGCGGCGCGCGGTCGCGCGCGGACTCGTGCGTGTGGAGGTCCAGGCCGCGAGGAGCGACACGGGCCTTATCCGAACATTGGCGGAAACCCTGCGCGGCGAGCCGCAAAGGGCCAAGGCGCTGAGGTCGGCCCTCGAGCAGGCGCTCGCCGATCCGGAGGTAAACAATGCCTTCGACGTGTTCGGCGCCGATCTTCCGGACGAAGCTTTTGTCGGGGTTTTCGATGGCCCGCGCCAACACGGCTGGCGCGAAGTCGATCTATGATCTTCCTGCTCGACACGAACGTCATTTCCGAGATCCGCAAACGGGATCGGGCGCACCCAAACGTGTCCCTGTGGGTTCATCGAACCCCGGTCAGGGAGATCGGCACCAGCGTCGTCGTCCTGGCGGAAATCCGTCGAGGCATCGAACTGAAGCGCCGCAACGATGTCGAGCAGGCCGAAGGGTTGGACCGATGGTTCTGGCGGATGCGGACGCGACTCGGGGACCGCGTGCTTCCCGTCGACGAGCCGATCGCCGAGGCCTGGGCAAGGCTGAGCGTCCCCGACCCGTTGCCGCTCATCGACGGCCTGCTGGCGGCGACTGCCAAAGTGCGCGGTCTGACTCTCGTGACCCGAAACATCGCGGATGTCATGCGAACCGGCGTCTCGATCCTCGATCCATTTTCCGGCTGACCGCACCGCGCTTCGAGACGCCGTCCTCACTTCGCCGTATCTTCCAGCAGGCCGATGCTATTTTGCTCCGGTCGCCCGCCTGCCACTCAGCGCCGTCCAGAGGTCTCGTCCTCGGCTTCCTCGAGTTCGGCCTCGACGAGGCACAAGGCGGGGACGGCGCCGGTCTTGATCTCGTCGACGATCTCGCCGTACCAGAGCACCTGAACGCTCTCGCCGCTCTCGCCAGTTACTACCATGGCCGGGCCGCCCGACTTCAGCTGCACGATATCGCCCTTCTTGAAATCCATCGCCGTTCTCCGCTTCGCACGCCTGCCCGACCGCAATGGCCGGGCTTGAAGGCCCCGACACCCGCGTGGGCGGGAACCATGGCGTCCGGGCAAGGATGCCGCGGAAGGCCGATGGTCTTGATGTTCGACCCGGGGTGCGGGGCCGCCTCAGCTGTTAGCACGTCGAGGACGCGCCAGACAGGCGGAAAGCCGCCGGACCGTCGGCGAGGGCGCGCCAAACGGCGTGGGATCCGGGGATCGCCCGGATCGTTCTTCCGAAGGGTTGCCGACCGAGACCGAGACGTCGCTTCGGACCGCGGACCCGCAACCCGGACCGTTTTGCCTCTCCATGACCATCTTTTTCACGAGCGACACGCATTTCGGCGACATGCGGGTGCTGCGCTTCGATCATCGACCTTTCCCGACCATCGGGGCCCATGACGACGCCCTGGTCGAGCGTTGGAATAACGTCGTGACGCCGCACGACACGGTCTGGCATCTCGGCGACTTTGCCCTCGGCCCCGAACTCGCGCGAGTCGATGCCATCCTGGGCAGCCTCAACGGCGAGAAGCATTTGCTGGCCGGCAACAACGACGACAACGCCACCCTGGCGCTGACGGGCTGGGCCTCGGTCGCGCATTACGCCGACCTGATGGTCGATGGGCGCATGCTGGTGCTCTGCCATTATGCGTTTCGGACCTGGAACGGCATGGGCCGTGGCGCCATCAATCTGCATGGCCACTCGCACGGCAAACTGGCGCCGATTCCGCGGCAATATGACGTCGGCGTGGATGTGCAGGGATTTCGGCCCGTCACGCTCGCCGACGTCCTCGCGAGTCGGAAGCGCGGCGCCCGGAAAGACCGCGCGCCACTCGACCGGTCGACCGGAGCGTGACCAGGCGGGCGGCGCAAAGCCGCCAAGCACGCGCTCCACAACGCCCCACATTCGTCAACATCCTTTCCAGCCTGCGAACTTTTCCGGGCCGTCCGTCATTATAGGATCAGGAACGAACGGGGACGGATCATGGACAAGTCGATGTGGATCGCCGCAGGTGCATTGACGGCTTGGTTGATGATCGGCGCTGCAGCAATGATGTGAGACCGCCTTGCGGCCCCGTTCCTGCCAATGACGGCCGCGATCCAAGCCCCAGTGACGGGGTAATATCTGTTCGAAGGAGGCGCATGGCACCAGCGATGCGCCATTTCTGTGTGGCGACGAACCTGGCGCGGCTAGGACGTGTTGACATCCCCGCTTTTTTTCGCGCTGGACGATCAGGTTGGTGTTGATCAAACCTGAGGTATTTTTTCCGGTTATTTTCGGTTGGATGGATTCCTCGACGTGCAACACTCTGATTCAGGGCTGGAAAACGGAGGCCAGCTTGGATCCGACACGTTTGAGCGATGAGCAGTGGGAGCGGGTATCGCCGTTGCTTTCTGGCAAGATCGGTGATCTTCGGCGCTCGGGCGCGGATAATCCATGCCAGTCTCCGGGGCCGGTACAGTCCAACCCTCAGGTCTTGTTGCAGCGGGCCGAGACGCCGGATGCGTCACTGGTCGGTGTCGCTACGCGCGAGGATGCGCTGCACGAACAAGGCGAACAGCTCCCTCTGGCTGGAGATCTTCAGCCTCTTGTAGATGTTCTGGCGGTGTATTTTCACCGTGCCCTCGGTAACGGCGATGTGCTCCCCGATCGACAAGTTGCTGTGTCCCCGGAGGATCAGCTGGACAATTTTTCTCTGCTGGTAGGTCAGTTGATCGTGGCAGAACGAGGCGAAGGCGCTCTCCATGACGTCATCCAGGCTCGTGGGACGGCCCTCGGGCACCAAGTGACGCCAGTGTGTCCTTACCGCTTGCCGAACCAGCGGCTCGATCTGCTTGAGGCGTTGCATCTCCTCGTCCGAGAACGGCTCCCCCTCGGAACGCATGAGCGAATAGACGGCGTTGAAGCCGCTCTCCAGGGGGATGAGGAATCCGATCTCCTCGACCAGCGAGCCCGGCTGCAGCGATATGCAGGGGTGGACTTCCGCTGAGTGATAGAAATCGGACTCGAAAAATCCGTCCGGGGCCAGTTCTCGCATCCGCCAGAGTCCAGGAGCATGCCCTTCGACGCACGCCGTGTAGAAGGGATCGAGCAGGTAGGCACCACTCAGATAGGCCTGCAATGCGGCTGGCACCGCATGCTGGCCGTAGCCGTCATGGAGCAGGAGGGGCTTGGCATCGAACGGAAAGCCGAACACGACGGAGAGGCCGAAATGTGCAGTCCTCTTCAACATCTCATCCAGGGTAAACGGTAGCGTCTTCCTCCCGATCTGGTCCATGAGCGCAGCGATCGCTTCGATCGAAGGCGATGCATTTCGATGCAAGATGCACTCCTGCTGTGCTGCAGTGCCGCAAGTGTTGGCATATTTCATGCCTATATCTTCCGGCATATGGACGGAATTTACATGGTTTCGCAAACTCTTTGACATCTGCCGCGGCACCGCTCCGGCAGTGGACAGAAGTCTTTGAGTAGGAGGAACCGATGGTGGACGCATCCCCACACTCCGCGTCGTCGGATGTGTCGGACTTAGCCGCCGACAAGAACACGCTCCACGAGATGGGCTACGCGCAGGAGCTCCTGCGCGGGATGAAGACCTTTCAGAACTTCGCCATTTCGTTCTCGATCATCTGCATTCTATCCGGCTGTATCAACTCGTTCAGTCAAGGCCTTGGCAGTATCGGCGGCGCCGCGATCGGCATCGGTTGGCCGGTTGGCGCGCTCTGCTCGCTCCTGTTCGCAATCGCGATGGCGCAGATCGGCTCTGCGTACCCGACCGCCGGCGGGCTGTACCATTGGTCGTCGATCCTCGGCGGGCGCGGCTACGGGTGGGTGACGGCGTGGTTCAACCTGATCGGCCTCGTCACCGTCCTCGCCGCGATCAACGTCGGTACCTACCTGTTCCTGGTCAACGGGCTCCTGCCGGAATTTGGCATCGACGTCGCGCCGTTGACCCCCGACACCCCGACCGTCTTGTCGTGGCTGGTGCAAGCCGGCGTCGTGGGGGCGATCACGGTGACCCAGGGGCTCTTCAACCACTTCGGGATCAGGCTCACGACCAAGGTGACGGACCTGTCCGGCTACCTCATCTTCGCCGGCTCGATCATCCTGACCCTGTGCCTGCTCGCGTTCGCCCCCCACATCGACGTGTCGAGGCTCTGGACCTTCCAAAACTTCAGCGGCGATGCCGGCGGCGGCGTCTGGCCCCAGAACGGCAATCTCACCTCCCTCTTCATTCTCTGCCTTCTGCTGCCGGCCTACACGATCACCGGGTTCGACGCATCGGCCCACACGGCCGAGGAGACCGTGAACGCCGATCGCGCAGTGCCGAAGGGCATGATCCATTCGGTCTTGTGGTCGGGACTTTTCGGCTGGGCGATGCTGTGCGCGGTTATTGTGGCGGCCCCTGACCTCAAGGCGGCTGCCGCGCAGGGTGGGAGCAGCTTCTTCGCGATTGTCCGGGCGATCGTCCCGCTCTCGCTCCGCGTCGTCCTCTGGATCATCATCGGCGTCGCCCAATACGCCTGCGGCCTCGCCACGGTGACCTCGGCAAGCCGGATGATCTTCGCCTTCTCGCGGGATGGCGGCCTGCCGTCGTCGGGTGTCCTGCGCAAGGTAAGTCCCAAGCACCGAACGCCGGTCGCCGCGATCTGGACGGCCGTCTTCCTCGCGACCCTGTTCACGCTCTATACCCCGGTCTACACTACCATCGCGGCCGTCTGCGTGATCTTCCTCTACATCTCCTACGCCATGCCGCTCGCGGCGGGACTCATTGCCTACCGACGCACCTGGACCCGCATGGGACCGTTCGACATCGGCGTCTGGTTCCGTCCGCTCGCGTTCCTCTGCCTGATCGCCTGCGCGGTCCTGATCTACGCGGGCGTGCAGCCGCCGAACGACCAGGCGCTCACGGTCACCGTCGCCGTCTTCGTGGTCTCGGCGGCGATCTGGTTCGTCTTTGAACGGCGCCGCTTCCAAGGCCCGCCGATGATCCGCAACCGCCGGACGGACGAGCAGATCTTCACGGCCGAGCACCTCGTCGGGGAGGCGTGATATGGGCGGTCGCCTGGAAGGAAAGGTCGCGCTGATCAGCGGCGGTGCCGGGGGTTGCGGCCTCGCAGCCTCGGAGCTCTTCGCCAAGGAGGGCGCGGCGGTAGGCATCGTCGATCTGCCCCGTAGCGACGGGGAGGCCGTCGCGGCGGCGCTACGAGCCGAAGGCTATAACGCGGCGTTCGCGCCAGCTGACGTCTCGGACGAGGGTCAGGTCAGGGATGCCGCCGGCCTCGTGTCCGGCGCCCTGGGTCCCGTCACGGTCCTGTTCAACCATGCCGGAAGCATCGTGATCCGGCCCTTCCTCGAGACCACCGTCGAGGACTGGGACAGGCTTATGGCGATCAATGTGCGCAGCATGTTCCTGATGACCCGCGCGATCCTCCCCCAGATGATCGCAGCCGGCGGCGGCAGCATCGTGTGCACCTCATCGATCTCTGCCGTTGCGGCCACGCCGATGGAGGTCCTCTACAACACCACGAAGGGCGCATGCCACATGTTCGCCCGGGCGATCGCGGTCGAATTCCGCGATCGGAACGTGCGCTGCAACGCGGTCTGTCCGGGGTTCATCCAGACGGCCCACGGGCAGCGCGAGGTCGACGAGCTGACCCGCTACGGGGTGGACGTCTCCGACGCCGCCATCGCTGCCCAGCAGGGCCGCATGTGCCGTCCCGACGAGGTCGCCAAGGCCGCCCTGTACCTCGCCAGCGACGATGCGAGCTTTGTGAGCGGCGCGCACCTCTTCGTCGACAATGGTTTCACTGCGATCTGAACGGGAGGTTCATTGATGGGTTTCGAGAAAGGAGGCGTCTGGCGCAACTGGGTCGGCAACCAATACTGCGTCTCGCAATTCAAGGCCTCCCCTGAGGACGAGGCGGAACTCTGCGAGCTGGTCCGTGAGGCGGACCGGCGGGACATCGGCATTCGGGTGTCCGGTTCGGGACACTCCTTCACACCGGTCGTAGGGACGAGCGGCGCACTCCTGTCCCTGGCCAACCTCCGCGGCGTCCAAGGCGTCGACCACAACAAGAAGCAGATCACCGTCGCGGGTGGAACGCGGATCAACGAGGTCGGCAAGGCCCTGAAGCAACATGGTCTGTCGTTGGTCAACCAAGGCGACATCGACAGCCAAGCCATCGCGGGCGCATTCACGACCGGCACCCACGGGACCGGCCTGAAGCTGGGCAACCTCGCCTCGTCGATCGCCGGCATGAGGATCGTCAAGGCAGACGGCGACATCCTCGACATCGACGGTTCCGACAAGGACCTGCTGCATGCTGCGCAGGTCTCGGTCGGCTCGCTCGGCATCATCTCCTCGATGACGCTCAACGTTATGGACGCGTACAACCTTTACGAGAAGCTGTGGCGCGACGACTTCGAGACGTGCATGGAGCGGCATGACGAACTCGCGGCGCAACACCGTCACTTCGGCTTCTTCTGGTGTCCGACGCCCGCGAGCCGCCACCTGTATTGTCTGCCCGACACTACCCCCGTCTCCACCACGGACAAGGTTGCAGACGTTTGCGAAATGAAGGTGATGGACATCACCCACGCCTCACCGATGGAATCCGCTTTCGAGAAGATCGCCTACAGTTCCGAAGTCTATCCGATCGAGTACGTCCCCAACTTTATCGAACTCGAATATGCGGTACCCGTCGAACACGGGAACGAAGCGGTGCGTGCTGTGCGCGAGCTCATGCTCACCAAGCACACGAACTGTATCTACCCCATCGAGTACCGCTTCACAGCGGCCGATCCGGCCTGGATGAGCCCGTTCCATCACCAGGACAGCATCACGCTCTCCGTCTCTGGCGGCCCGGGCATCGACTACTGGGCGTTCTTGAACGACACGGACCAGATCCTCCGTCGCTATAACTCGCGCCCGCACTGGGGGAAGATGCACTTCCTCGATACGCAAGACGTCATCAACCTTTACCCGAGGGCCGATGATTTCAGGACGCTGCGCCGCGAGCTCGACCCCAAGGGCCGCTTCCTGAACGATCACATTCGTATGCTGCTGGGCTGAGCCCACGCGCGGGCGGATGCATCGCCACAGGCGAGCGGCCACCACGACCTTCTCAACCGGTAGCTAATCCGAGGGCGCGTGTCGAGCCGTCGGCATCATGCGGCGCGGTGCGGGACTGCCCCGACACGGACGTCGATCGTGATGGTTCCGCCGGACACCTCGCAGGCCACCACGCCGTCGACCCTCTCCTGTGCGGCGCCGTCCATGAAGGTGAAACTGGCGCCGAAGCTTCGCTCGCGACCCCAGGCCAGGCGGACGCGCGGCCGAGGACCGAACTCGACATCCGCAGGTTCGAACCCCTGTTCGGCAAGTCGGCGGATCAGCGGGGCCGTGCAGGTTCGGGCGAGGGCGTCCCGGCCAAAGGCCGCGTAAAGGGCTCGGCCGTCGTCGAACCAGAGGTCGCCCAGCGCCACGCCGCCAACGAGGACGCCCCCTGCCGCCGTCAGGACTGATGCCTTCAGCACGGACCGTGCCCGGGTCGAAACTATGCAGTTCATGGAAAGCTCGGGTTCGCTGGCCGCCACGCCTTTTGGCGTTGCAGGCGGGGACGCCCAAACCTATGGTGCGGCGCCTCAAAAAGAAACGGACTGATCCATGGCCTTCATCGCCGACACGCTCGACCGCGTGAAGCCCTCGGCCACCATCGCGGTGACCCAGAAAGCGCGCGACCTCAAGGCCAAAGGCCGCGAGATCATCAGCCTCTCGGTTGGCGAGCCCGATTTCGACACGCCCGACAACATCAAGGAGGCGGCCATCGCGGCCATTCGGCGCGGCGAGACGAAGTATACGCCAGTCGCCGGCATCGTGCCGTTACGCGAGGCCGTGGCCCGGAAGTTCAAGCGGGAGAACAACCTCGACTACAAGCCGACGCAGACGATCGTCGGCACGGGCGGCAAGCAGATTCTGTTCAACGCCTTCCTGGCGACCTGCAACCCCGGCGACGAGGTCGTCATTCCGGCACCCTACTGGGTGAGCTATCCCGACATGGTGCTGATCGCTGGCGGCACGCCGGTCATCGTGCAGACCTCGCTCGGGAAGAATTTCAAGCTGCAGGCCGAGGATCTGGAGCGCGCCATCACGCCGAGGACGAAGTGGGTTCTCCTGAACTCGCCCTCGAACCCCTCGGGAGCCGCCTATACGCGGGACGAGATGAAGGCGTTGACCGACGTCCTGCTGCGGCATCCCGACATCTGGGTTCTGACCGACGACATCTACGAGCATCTCGTCTACGGCGACTTCGTATTCTGCACTCCGGCCGAGGTGGAACCGAACCTCATCGAGCGCACCTTGACCATGAACGGCGTCTCCAAAAGCTATGCCATGACGGGCTGGCGCATCGGCTTCGCGGCCGGCCCGGACCGGCTCATCCAGGCTATGGACATGCTGCAAGGCCAGCAGACTTCGGGCGCCTGCTCGATCGCTCAATGGGCCTCGGTCGAGGCGCTCGACGGGCCGCAGGATTTCATCCCGATGAGCCGCAAGGTGTTCGAGGGGCGACGCGACCTCGTCGTGTCGATGCTGAACCAGGCCAAGGGTCTGCAGTGCCCGTCCCCGGAAGGCGCCTTCTACGTCTACCCGTCCTGCGCCGACTTGATCGGCAAGACTGCGCCCTCGGGCAAGCGGATCGACACCGACGAGGATTTCGTCACCGAACTGCTCGACGCCGAGGGGGTGGCGGCCGTGCACGGCTCGGCCTTTGGTGCTGGCCCTAATTTCCGCATCTCCTACGCGACGTCGAACGATCTGCTCGAAGCCGCCTGCGTGAAGATCCAGAACTTTTCGGCCGCGCTGCGCTGAGGCCGTTCGGCCACAGGTCGGCACGAAGTGAGCGTGAGCCGGCTTCGGCTCGACCGGAGCCACAATCCGGGTATCTAAGCCGGTCTGACCGCACGCCTCCCCCGCGGTCAGACCGGACACCGGAGAACATGTCCATGGCCCATCGTCTCATCGCTGCCGCAAGGCCGGCCCTTGGCCTGGGGGCGCTCGTCGCCGGGCTGGCGCTCGCGCCTCCGGCCGCCATGGCAGGCCCGGTCGGTCAGCTCATCTGCAACGTATCGGGCGGCGTCGGCCTGATCATCACGTCGCGGCGTGCGTTGAACTGCGAATATGCGCCAGCCAACGGCGCCCGGCACCAGCATTACATCGGGACGATCAGCCGCTTCGGCCTCGACCTCGGGGCACAAGGGCCCGGCCGGCTGACCTGGGACGTCGTGTCGGTCGGCGGTGCCGTAGGTCCGGGCTCCCTGTCGGGAGAGTTCACGGGTGCCACGGCTTCCGCCACGGTCGGGGTCGGGGTTGGGGCCAACGCTCTGATCGGCGGCAACGCGGGCGGGGTCACGCTGCAGCCGCTCTCTGTCCAGACGCAGTCCGGCGTCAACGTCGCAGCCGGGATCGGCGCCTTGTCGCTGGAATACGCGCCCTGACGGCCCGCTGAGCGAGCCGCGTCGCTTCCTCCCGTTTCGATGGCAGGGAGCGGCGGATCGGTTCAGCCGCCCGCAGCCTCCGCTTTCGGCCCTCCGCGCGACACCCCGACCTTGGCGGGGCGCAGGACCCGCTCACCGATCAGGTAGCCGGTCTCGACCTGTTGCACGACGGTTCCGTTCGGCACCGTCTCGTCCGGCATCTCGAACAGGGCCTCGTGACGGTTGGGATCGAAGCGCTGGCCCGTCGTCTCGATCGGCTTGACGCCGAACCGCGCCAGGCGGGAGATCAGATCGCGTTCCGTCAGTTCGACGCCGTCGATGAAGCTCTTGACCGCGGCCGAGACCTCGGCCCTGGCGTCGGTCGGCAGGCTCGTCTGGGCGCGCTGAAGATTGTCGGCCACGCTGACCATCTCGCGCGCGAAAGACGACACGCCGTAGGTCTTGGCGTCCGCGACCTCGCGATCGGTCCGGCGACGCAGGTTCTCCATCTCGGCCATGGTGCGCAGGACGCGATCCTTCAGGGAAGCGACTTCCGCCTGCAGGGCGGTGGTGGCGTCGGCAGGGGCCTGCACTTCGGCCGTGGCCGGATCCTCGCCTTGCGGAGGACCGTCGCGATCCCGCACCGCGCGGGGCGCGGCCTCGTCGGTCTCGGGTGCCGTGCCTTCGGGACTCAAGGTCTCGGCGGGGTCGGTCATCATCGGGTCTCCCAGGGAGCAAAAGTCGGTGCCGATATCAGGTGCGCCGGCCCGGAAATCAAGCGTCGGTACCGGCCGGCCCGCCGGCCGCGACGATCCCTCCGCCGGGGCGAGCCCGCGCGAAAGTCTCGCCGAGCACGCGGCGGATCAAAGCCTGACGGGACGGATCGGTGATCTTGCCCCCGGTCAGGTCCGACACGTAGAAAGTGTCGACCGCCTTTTCGCCGAAGGTCGCCACATGGGCGGACGCGATGTTGAGGTACAGGTTCGACAGCGCGTTGGTCATGTCGTAGAGCAGCCCCGGCCGGTCGACGCCGCTGACCTGCAGCACGGTGTGGCGCCGCGACGCCGTATTGTCCAAGACGATGTCGGGATGCAGGGCGAAGGTGGAACGGCCTTTCGGAGCGGCATCCTTGGCCGCCACCATGTCGGCCAGCCGGATCTCGCCCCGCAGTGCACGCTCGATGCCGTTGGCGATGCGGCCAGCTCGGCGGGTCTCGTCGGCATCCTGGTCGAAGGCTCGCGACACGCTCACCGTGTCGAGCGCCAGCCCGTCCTTGGTGGTGTAGATGTGGGCGTCCACGATGTTGGCACCCGCGCTGGCGCAAGCCCCGGCAATGATCGACAGGAGGCGCGGATGGTCCGGCGCCACTATGGTCAGTTCCGTGATCGAGCGGAACGTGTCGGTCGCGATGTCGGCCGCGAAGCCCTTGTCCTGCTGCCACAAGGTGCGGATCAGCCTGGCGTCGCGGACGCGGTCCGGCAGCCCGTTGCGCAGCCAGTAGGGCGCGTAGTGCCGGGCCACATAGGCGCGGTACTCGCCGTCCGGGAACTCCGGCAGGGCGAGGCGCAACTGTTCCTGGGAGGCCAGCACGCGGCCATTGCGGTCGAAATCCGCGGTGTCGCCGCTGAGCAGCATTTCCGTCTCGGCGTAGAGCGTGCGGAGCAGCTGGCCCTTCCAGCCGTTCCACACGCCGGGGCCGACCGCTCTGATATCGCAGATGGTCAGGATCATCAGGCTTTTCAGCCGATCCATCGTGTCGACGATGCCGGCGAAGGTCTCGATCGTGCGGCGGTCGTTGAGGTCCCGGCTCTGTGCCGTGTTGGACATGACGAGGTGGTTCTCGACCAGCCAGACCACCAGTTCGGTTTCCGTGGCGGACAGGCCGAAGCGCGGCGCCAGGCGGCGCGCCAGATCGGCTCCCGCCAGCGAGTGATCCTCGAGCCGCCCCTTGGCGACATCGTGAAGGAACACGGCGAGATAAAGCGCGTTGCGCCCCTTGATCGTCGGCATCATGTCGCTGGCCAGCGGATGCGCGTCCCGGCTGTGGCCCGCATCGATCTCGGCCAGAATGCCGACGGCACGCAGCAGATGCTCGTCCACCGTATAGTGGTGGTACATGTTGAACTGCATCAATGCCACGATGCGGCCGAATTCCGGAACGAACCGGCCCAGTACGCCAGCCTCGTTCATGCGGCGTAGCGCCTTTTCCGGGGCGCGGCGCGAGGTGAGCAGCTCCATGAACAGGCGATTGGCCTCGGGATCGGCCCGGAGGTGGCGGTCGACCCGGCGCAGCGACAGGGTGACGAGGCGCGTGGCGTCGGGATGGATCGGCAGGCCGTAGGTGTCGGCGACCGCGAACAGGCGGAGCAGGTTCACGGGATCACGCTCGAAGATGTCGCCCCGCGTCACCGTGATCCGGTCGAACTCCACCGCGAAGTCGCCGGTGCCGGGGATCATGCGGGCCCGGCGCCGCAGCCCGTTGACGATCCGATCGAGCGTCGCGGGCTGCTTGGCTTCCCGCTCCTCGATGGCGGCGCACACGATGGCGGTGAGGTCGCCGACGTTCTTGGCCACCAGGAAATAGTGTTTCATGAAGCGCTCGACGGCCGAGAGGCTGGCGCCCTGCCCGTAGCCGAGCCTTGCCGCGATGACGCGCTGGTAGTCGAAACTCAGGCGCTCCTCGGCCCTGCCCGAAACGACGTGAAGCTCGCAGCGCACGCGCCACAGGAACTCCTCGCAGCGGCAGAACAGCCGAAACTCCCTGGCCGTGAACAATCCCGCCTCTACCAGAGCCTCGCCGTTCTGCACCCGGTAGGCGTATTTAGCGATCCAGAACAGGGTGTTGAGGTCGCGCAGGCCTCCCTTGCCCTCCTTGACGTTGGGTTCGACGAGGTAGCGCGAGGCACCCGCGCGGGCGATGCGGGTCTCGCGCTCCTCCATCTTGGCGGCCACGAACTCCCGCGCCGTCTTGGCCAGGACGTTCTTGTCGAAGCGCGTCTGCAGGTCGTCGAACAGCGCCGCGTCGCCGAGGATGTAACGCGCCTCGAGCAGCGCCGTCCGGATCGTCATGTCGGCCTTGGCCTGGCGTACGCATTCGTCGACCGACCGGGTCGAATGGCCGACCTTCTGGCGCAGGTCCCACAGCACGTAGAGCATGGCCTCGACCACGCTCTCGCCCCAGGGGGTCTGCTTGTAGGGGAGCAGGAACAGGAGATCGATGTCGGAGCCCGGCGCCAGCGTGGCACGGCCGTAGCCGCCGACCGCCACGACGCAGAGCCGTTCCGCGGTCGACGGCCGGTCGAGCGGATAGACGTAGCGCACCACGTAGGCGTAGAGCGATCGGATGATATCGTCCTGCAGGCCTGCGAGCCGCGACGCGCAGGCGAGCCCCCCGTGATCGGAGGCGAAATCCTGAAGGATGGCGGCCCGGCCTTCCTCGAGGGCGACATGGAAGCGGTCCACCACGGCGCGCCGGAACGCGGCATCCTCCGCATGGTCGGCCCGCAGCGACGCGATGTCGGCATCGAGCCGCGGTCGATCGAGCATCGGCAGTCCGAAGTCCGGCAGGCCGGCGGGGCTGTGCAGGGCGAGGCTCATCGGCTGCACTCTATCCCACAGGCGAGGTTGCGGCGCCAGTTCCGGCACGGCCGATCCCGAAACCACGGGATACCCGCGGCGGTTGCCGCTCCGTCGAACTCAGGAGGGGTGACGGTGCCGCACACCGCGAAGGCTTCACGCCCCCGAAGTCGGCAAAGTGGTGGAGCAGACTGCGCCAGGCTGCCCTACCGGCCCTCAGCGCCGATCAGCTTGGCGGCTTCGGTCCGCAAGGACGCACGCGATGCGTCGCGGCTGTAGAACATGTGTCCGCCGGGCAGCGTGAGGAGACGGACACGGTCGCCGCCCGAGGCCGGCGGGATCTGGTTCAACAGGAGCTGCGTGCCGTCGTAGGGCGTGACGAGATCGAACAGCCCCTGGGCTATGAGGACGTGCAGCCCGGGGTCGAGCGCCAGATCCAGTCGGAGCGCATCGATGGCTTGGGGCTGGGAGAGCCCGCGCCCGAAATCCCATTGCTTGGCCGCCGCATCGTCGAAGAGCCGATAGGTCCGTCCCTCCGGATGCCAGTGCAGCATGTTGTAGACCGCCAGCACGGCTTCGGTGACCGGCGCGCTGAGGCCGGTGATCATCGGATCCGGATCGCGCCGATCGGGGAACTCCGGGAACGGGTCGGGCAGCGAAACCGTGGCGTCATAGGCGCTGTCGATCCGGCCCGCCGCGCGGTCGTGCTCGTGCTCGAAGAGGGACCCGCTGACGAGCCCGCGATGACGTCGTACGAGGGCCGGGTCGAGCCCCGTGATGGCGCTGACGCGATCCACCACGCGGCCCAAGGCCTCGGGGTCCGCAACGCCGCGCAGCACATCGGTGAGGAAGGCACCGTTCGCGTAGCTCTCGACGTCCGCGAGGTCGGCGCGGGCAAAGGGCTCCCCGCGCTCCGCGCGGACCGTCGCGGCCATCGAGGGCAGGCGCGCGGCGTAGCCCAGCAAGTCGAGCGCGCCGGAGTGGTTTCCGAAGTCGAGCGCCGGCGACACCATGACCAGTCCGCGCAGACCGACGCCGTCGTGCTCGGCGAGCTGCCGTGCGAGCCGCGGCGCCCGGAATCCACCGTAGCTCTCGCCCAGCAGATACTTGGGCGAGGTGATGCGGCCGGACTTGTCGAGCCAGCGGCGGATCGCCTGCGACAGCGCGTCGATGTCGCCGTTGACCGACCACAGCCGCTTCTTGACGTCGTCGCCCTGGGCCACGAACGAGCTGTAGCCGGTGGCGACGGGGTCGATGAAGACGAGGTCGGTGAAGTCGAGCCAGGTGTCGGGGTTGGGCTGCGGCACGGCGGAGGCCGAAGGTCCGGGGATCATCGGGATGCGCCAGGGACCGACCGCGCCCATCTGCAGCCAAGCCGAGGCCATGCCGGGACCGCCGTTCAAAACGAAGCTAACGGGCCGGACCGCGGGGTCGGCGCCGTCGAGCTCATAGGCCGTCATGGCGATGTCCGCCTCGGGCGCGCCATCCTCGCCGAGGATCCGCACGAAGCCTGCCGTGGCCGTGAAGTGGACGGTGCGGCCCGGCAGGTCGAGCGTCTGGTGGGTGACGGCGTCGGGCGCGGGCGGGCGCGGTGCCGCTGGCGGCACCGTGCGTTCGGCCCTATCCTTTCGGGATCGCTCGTCGGGCGTGCCCTGGGCGTGGACCGGGGCGGCCAACGAGGCGGCGAGGAGCCAGAGGAACAGGCCGCGAAGGGCTGCGCGCAAGATCGAGGACCTCCTGGGACGTCGCGCCCCTTCGCTCTCGGGGCCGGCGCGACTTTGGATCGGGCATATAGTCCTTGCCGATCGAGTCGGCCAAGGGATCCTCGACGACGGCGAGGGATCGGGACAACGGCCTCTCAGCCGCCCACCTCCTCCAGTTCGACCAGCGTGCCGCAGAGATCCTTTGGATGCAGGAACAGCACCGGGCGGCCGTGCGCGCCGGTCCGCGGTTCGCCCGGGCCGAGCACGCGCAGCCCCTGAGCGAGGAGGCGGTCGCGCGCGGCGACGAGATCCTCGACCTCGAAGCACATGTGATGCAGGCCGCCGCCCGGATGACGCTCCAGGAAAGCAGCGATCGGCGACCCCGGCCCGAGCGGCGCCATCAGCTCCACCTTGCTGTTCGGCAACGTCACGAACACCACGGTGACGCCATGCTCGGGAAGGTCCTGCGGGTCGGACACCATTGCGCCGAGCCCCTCCGCATAGGTGCGGACCGCGGCCGCGAGGTCCGGCACCGCGACGGCGACGTGGTTGAGCCGCCCGATCATGCCAGGGCCCTCGGGTGAACGCCGTGGCGGCCGCGCCTCCTCCACCGCACTGCGTGCGGTCCCCCTCCTCCGCTCCGCAGAGGAGGATCCATCGCCGTACGGGGGCGTATCCTGCTCCGCATGGGGAGGAGGGAGACCATGCTTTGTGGACGTCTCCGAAGGACTTCTCGCCCGATCGCCCTGGCGATCATGCCGGCGACCCTTGCTGGCTGCCCCGATAGGCCGCGGGCTCCTTCTGGGCGTAGCCGAAGCGGGCGTTCAGCGTCGTCAGCAGAGCCTCGGCGGCCTCGGCCACCACCGTGCCGGGCGGGAAGATCGCATCGACGCCGGCGGCCCGGACGGCAGCGAAATCGTCAGGCGGGATCACGCCGCCCACCACCAGCAGGACGTCGGACCGCCCCGCCGCGTCGAGCGCCGCCCGCACCTCGGGCACCAGCGTCAGGTGGCCGGCGGCCAGCGACGAGATGCCGACGACGTGGACGCCCTCGGCGACAGCCTGGCGTGCCACCTCGCCCGGCGTGGCGAACAGCGTCCCGACGCTGACCGCGAAGCCGAGATCGGAGAAGGCCGAGGCGATCACCTTCTGGCCGCGGTCATGCCCGTCCTGGCCCACCTTGGCGACCAGGATGCGGGGCTTGCCGCCGTGGTCCTCGGCGAAGGCCGCCGTCATGCGGATGACGCGGGCTACCGCCGGGTCGTCGCCCGCGACGCCACGGTAGACGCCGGAGATGAGCTCGGCCTTGGCCTCGTGGCGGCCCCAGGCCCGCTCCAGCGCGTCCGAGATTTCGCCCACGGTCGCCCGGGCGCGCGCGGCGTCGACCGCGAGCGCCAGGAGGTTGCCGCTGCCCGAGGTCGCCGCACCCGTGAGCGCCGCGAGCGCTGCCTCGACGGCGCCGCCGTCGCGCGCGGCCCGGAGCCGCGCGAGCTTGTCGATCTGCGCGGCTCGGACCATGGAATTGTCGATCCGCAGCACGTCGAGCGGTGCCTCGGCGGCGAGCCGGTGTCGGTTGACCCCCACCACGACCTGCGCGCGGGAGTCGATGCGCGCCTGGGTGCGGGCCGCGGCCTCCTCGATGCGGCGCTTGGGCAGGCCCGCCTCGATGGCCTTGGCCATGCCGCCCAGCGCCTCGACCTCATCGATATGAGCCGAAGCCTTGGCCGCGAGGTCGGCCGTCAGGCGTTCGACGAAGAAGGAGCCGCCCCAGGGGTCGATCGTGCGGGTCGTGCCGGATTCGGCGATCAGCACCAATTGCGTGTTGCGGGCGATGCGGGCCGAGAAATCCGTCGGCAGCGCCAGGGCCTCGTCGAGCGCGTTGGTGTGGAGCGACTGCGTGCCGCCCTGCGTCGCGGCCATGGCCTCGATCGTGGTGCGGACGACGTTGTTGAAGGGGTCCTGTGCGGTGAGCGACCAGCCCGAGGTCTGGCAATGGGTGCGCAGCGCCAGCGCCTTGTCGGAGAGTGGCGCGAACTGCCGCATCAGCCTCGTCCAGAGCAGCCGGGCGGCACGGAGCTTCGCCACCTCGGTGAAGAAGTTCATGCCGACACCGAAGAAGAAGCTCAGGCGCGGGGCGAAAGCGTCCACCCCGAGGCCGGCCGCGATCCCGGCCCGCACGTAATCGACGCCGTCGGCCAGCGTATAGGCGAGTTCGAGGTCGGCCGAGGCGCCCGCCTCCTGCATGTGATAGCCGGAGATCGAGATGGAGTTGAAGCGCGGCATGCGCGCCGACGCGTAGCCGAAGATGTCCGACACGATCCGCATCGAGGGCGCGGGCGGATAGATGTAGGTGTTGCGCACCATGAATTCTTTGAGGATGTCGTTCTGGATCGTGCCGCTGAGCCGCTCGGGAGCGACGCCCTGCTCCTCGGCCGCCACGATGTAGAGCGCCAGGACAGGCAGCACGGCGCCGTTCATGGTCATCGACACGCTCATTTCCCCGAGCGGGATGCCGTCGAAGAGCTGGCGCATGTCGAGGATGGAGTCGATCGCCACCCCGGCCATGCCGACGTCGCCCGCGACGCGCGGGTGGTCGGAATCGTAGCCGCGGTGCGTCGGCAGGTCGAACGCGACCGACAAGCCCTTCTGCCCGGCCGCGAGGTTGCGGCGGTAGAAGGCGTTAGAGGCTTCCGCCGTGGAGAAGCCTGCGTACTGCCGGAGCGTCCAGGGCTGGGTGGCGTACATGGTGGGGTAGGGCCCGCGCAGGAACGGCGCCTGCCCGGGAAAGCCGCCTACGCCCTCGAGCCCGGCGCGGTCGGGCGGGCCGTAGGCGGGCTTCATCGCGATGCCCTCGGGCGAGGTCCACGCCGCGCCGGCGAGGTCGCCCGCCGCTGGTGGGGCCTCGGTCGGGCGCCAATCGACGGTGTCGAAGTCGGGAAAGGCGCTCATGATGCGACCCTCGGGGCTGCGTCGTCGGGTTCGAAGAGCTGGTCGTCGCGCAGGCCCGGCATGGCGCCCGGGGCGAGCCGGACCGCCGCAGCCGGCATCGGCCGTAGCACCGTGACGGGCACCTCGACCGCGAGCCGGAACGCCGTAGTGCCGACCACGGCGCGAACGCCCGACCGGAGGTCGGCGGCGCGGTGCTCCCGCGCGCCGGCGACCCGCGCCTGCCACGATCCGCTGGCGAGGGCCGCCGCCAGCCCGCCCTCGCGCTCGATCTCCCGGAACAGCGCCCAGGCCTCGACGCAGAGCGCCTCGGTCAGGGCCTCGACCGCGCCGGAGCCGGCCGCCGGGTCCGCTACCCGATCGAGCCCTGCCTCGCCCAGCAGCACCAGCGCGGTGTTGCGCGCGAGCCGGCGGGCCGAGGGGTCGGCGAGGCCGAGCGGCGCCGTGAAGGGCAGCACGGTCACGCCGTCGGCGCCGCCCAGCACGGCGCCGACACAGGCGAGCGTGGCGCGCAGGAGATTGGTGTGGGGGTCGCGCCGGGCCGCCATGCGCCAGGACGTCTCGCCGTGGAGCCGGATCGGCTCCGGCACGAGGCCGCAACTCTCCTCGACATGGGCCCAGAGCCGGCGCAGGGCGCGAAACTTGGCGATCGTCAGGATCTGCTCGGCGTCGGCCGCGAGCAGGAACGACAGGGCGCGGCGGCCCTCGCCGGGCGGCACGCCCGCGGCGTCGAGGGCGCGGAGGTAGGCGACGCCCGTTGCAAGTCCGGCCGCCAGTTCCTGCGCCTCCGAGGCGCCGGCCTCGTGGTGGGGCCGGCCGTCGGCGCGAAGCACCGGTCCCGCGAGGCCGCGGTCGCGCAGGGCGCCCATGGCGTCGGCGGTCAGCCGCGCCAGCGCCGGCCAGGGTTCGGGAGCTTCGCCGGTGCGCGCCAGTTGGCCCAAGGGATCGAGCCCAGGGTCGAGGTCGAGCGCGGCCGGGTCGATCCGCCGCGTTTCGGCGACATCGAGGAGGGCGCGCGCCGCATCGAGCCCGGCAAAAGGGGCGGGATCCAAGCGCAGCGGCAGGAGGTCGAGCTCGACACTGCGAAGCGTCGTGGCGAGCCCGGCGAGGTCGAGGCCGAAGCCCCGGGCCGTGGCGGCACCGGCGACGACCAGGACCAAGCCGTCGGCCCCGTTCTCCAGCTCGCTGAGGGCGCCAGCCTCCTCGGCGTCGGGATGATCGAGGCGCGCCACCACGGCGCAAGGACGGCGCGCGCCCGCAGGCGCCGGCGCCTCGGCGGCCGGATAAAGAGGCTGCAGCGGGATGCCGTCGTAGCTGCGGGTGACGAGGCGGCGCTCGAAATCATCGCCCTTCAGCACCCTGCCGACCGCGGCCCGCCATGCCGCCTCGCCGACGGGATCGGGAAAGGCCGGGCGAGTCATGGCGGCGCTCCTTCTCCCGCGGGCGGGAGAAGGGCGAAACCTCCCGACGTCGAATCCATCGTACCCTCACGCATATTCGAGGATCACGGCCTCGAAGCCGAGGCTGTCGCCGGGCTTGACCAGGATTTTGGCCACCGTGCCGTCGCGCTCGGCCTTGAGCACGTTTTCCATCTTCATGGCCTCGACTACTGCGAGCGGCTCGCCCGTCTTCACGGCCTGCCCTTCGGCCACCAGCAACTCGCGCAGCAACCCCGGCATGGGGCACAGCAACTGCTTGCCGCTGCCGTGGTCCCGCTTCTCGGGCATCAGCCGAGCGAGTTCGGCTTCGCGTATCGTGTAGACCCGCGCCTCCGCGAAGGCGCCCCCGTGCGACAGCACGACTCCGTTGGGCACGGTCAAGACCTGCACGGCGATCCTCTCGCTCCCGACCGTGCCGAGCCACACAGGCTCGCCCGGCCGCCAACCGCTCGTGACCGCCACCGTGCCGCCGTCCTCGAAGGCGACCGACCAGCCGCCGGCGGTTTCGTCGACCGCGAAGACCCAGTCGCGCCCGCCGATCGTGACGATGCGCCGCCGCTCGAAGACCACGGGCCGCGCCACCGCCATCTGTCCCGAGATCAATCGCTTGCGGGCGTTGCGCTTGGCGTCGATCACGGCCGCCACCGCGGCCAGCTGCAGCGCCATGTCCCCGTGCGGCTCCGGGTTGTTGAAGCCAGAACCGTATTCCTCGGCGATGAAGCCGGTCGACAGCCGACCCTCGCGCCAGCGCGGATGGGCCATCAGGGCCGACAGGAACGGGATGTTGTGCCGGATGCCGCCGATCGCGAAAGCGTCGAGCGCGGCCGATTGCGCCGCAATGGCGGCCTCGCGCGTCGCTCCGTGGGTCACGAGCTTGGCGATCATCGGGTCGTAGAAGATCGAGATGGCGCCGCCTTCGCCGACGCCCGTATCGACCCGCACCGTGATGCCGTCGACCGTGCCGGTCTCGGGCGGCCGATAGGTGACGAGGCGCCCGGTCGAGGGCAGGAAGCCGCGGGTCGGGTCCTCGGCGTAGACCCGGGCCTCGACGGCCCAGCCCTGCATCCGCACATCGTCCTGCGCGATGCGCAGCGGCTCGCCGGCCGCGACCCGGATCATCTCCTCGACAAGGTCGAGCCCGGTCACGAGTTCAGTGACGGGGTGCTCGACCTGCAGCCGGGTGTTCATCTCGAGGAAGAAGAACGAGCGGTCCTGTCCGGCCACGAATTCCACGGTTCCGGCGGAATCGTAGTCGACCGCCTTGGCCAGTGCCACCGCCTGCGCCCCCATCAGGGCGCGGGTCTCGGGGTCGAGCAGCGGCGAGGGCGCCTCCTCCAGCACCTTCTGGTTGCGGCGCTGGATCGAGCATTCGCGCTCGCCGAGATGGATGACGTGGCCGTGCCGGTCGCCCAGCACCTGGATCTCGACGTGGCGCGGGTTCTCGATGAACTTCTCGATGAAGATGCGATCGTCGCCGAAGGAGGCGGCGGCCTCGGAGCTGGCCCGGGCGAAGCCGTCCGCCACCTCCGCCGAGGAATAGGCGATCCGCATGCCCTTGCCGCCGCCGCCCGCCGAAGCCTTGATCATGACGGGGTAGCCGATGTCCTCGGCGATGGCGGCCGCCTGGGCGGGGTCGCGGATGACCTCGAGACTGCCCGGCACGGTGGACACACCGGCCGCGCGGGCGAACCTCTTCGACTCGATCTTGTCCCCCATGGCCGCGATGGCGTGGGGATTGGGCCCGATGAAGGTGATGCCGGCCGTCCGCAGCGCCTCGGCAAAGGCCGTGCGCTCGGACAGGAAGCCGTAGCCCGGGTGGACCGCCTCGGCACCGGTCGCCCGGCAGGCCTCCACGATGCTGTCGATCACGAGATAGGATTGCGCCGCGGGACCCGGCCCGATCGCGACCGCTTCGTCGGCCATCTCGACGTGGAGCGCGTCGCGGTCGGCCTCCGAATAGACCGCCACCGTGGCGATGCCCATGCGCCGTGCCGTGCGGACGATCCGGCAGGCGATCTCGCCGCGGTTGGCGATCAGGATCTTCTTGAACAAGGCGCGCCCCACATCGATGCCGCCCATGCTGCCACGCCGTGCAGCCCGCGTCACCCGCGGGATGCGCGAGCGCGCCGCTCTCCTGGCCCGACCGAACGTGCACGGGCCTGACGGGAACGTGGGTGGCGTGCTATGGAGGGCGAGCCGCCCAGCGGGGCCGCCGGCCCGCGAACCCGATCCCAGACGCTTGCACTGTCTCCGCCCTCTCCTGCTCTCGCTCCTGCTCGCCGCCGCCGCGGCGCACGCAGCGGAGCCCGTCGCCGCCGTCGCGCCTGCAGCACCATTGACTCCCGGCGCCGAGGTCTTCGTCCCGAGCCTGTGGGACCCTGCCTCGCCCCCGGCGAAGCCCGATCCCGCGGCCCTGAAGCCGCTGCTCGTCATCACGGGGGAGAACGATCCCCCGTTCGACTCCACCCTGCCCGACGGCACCCCGGCGGGCTTCAACGCCGATCTGGCCCGCGCCATCTGCGAGGAACTCAAGATCGCCTGTACGGTCCAGGCCCGGCGCTGGGACACGATCCGGCCCGCCCTCGCGGCCGGGGCCGGCGATGCTGCGGTCGCGTCGCTGTCGATCACGGAGGCGGCGCTGCGCGACCTCGATTTCACCTCGCCCTATTACAGAACGCCGGCCCGCTTCGTGGCCCAGGCCTCGGCCAAGGTCGGGGACGTGCTGCCCGACACGGTCGCGGGCAAGCGGGTCGGGGTCGTGGCCGGGACGGCTCACGAGGCCTATCTTCGGGCGTTCTTCCCCGCTGCCGTCCTGGTGACCTATCCGGGTGCCGCCGACCTTCGGGCAGCCCTGGCGTCGGGCGCGGTCGACCTCGCTTTCGGGGATGGCATCGCCTTCGCGGGCTGGCTTAACGGCTCCGTCGGGGGCGCCTGCTGCGCCTTCGCGGGCGGCCCCTTCACGGAGACGCGCTTCTTCGGCGAAGGCGCGGGGATCGCGGTCAAAAAGGGCCGTGACGCCCTGCGCGGCGCCATCGACTATGCGCTGTGGCGCCTCGCGGTCGACGGCACCTATGCGGACCTCTGGCTCAAGTATTTCCCGACCAGCCCTTATTGATGCCGAGCACGCGGCGGTTCAGGCCGGCGGCGGAGCACGGGAGCCTGCCCTGCCCGCCTCGACGCCGCCCCCATGCGGGGCCCCACTTGCGGCCGGGCGCCGCCGACAATACCTCTCCTGGCGCATTGACGTATACGGCAACCATCGTTCTTATGGGTCAACACACGAGAAGGATCCCGGTTCATGCAAGGTGCCGTCGTCGCGGGCTACGCCCGCTCGCCCTTTCAGCCCGCCACCCGGGGCAGCCTCGCCCGTGTCAGGCCCGACGACCTCGCGGCCCAGGTGGTGCGGGCGCTCGTCGCCCGCAGCGGCGTCGACCCGGACGACATCGAGGACCTGCTGCTCGGCTGTGCCTTCCCGGAAGGCGAGCAGGGCATGAACGTGGCCCGGCTGGTCGGTCTCCTGGCCGATCTGCCGCTCACGGTGGGCGGCGCCACGGTGAACCGCTTCTGCGGCTCGTCCATGCAGGCCGTCCACATGGCGGTGGGCGCGATCGCGATCGGGGCCGGCGACGTCTTCATCTGCGCCGGTGTCGAGAGCATGAGCCGCGTGCCGATGGGCGGCTACAACCCCATGCCCAATCCCGAGCTCGCGCAGCACCGTCCCGGCGCCTACATGGGCATGGGTGAGACGGCCGAGAACGTGGCCCGCCAATACCAGATCACTCGCGCCGACCAGGAAGCCTTCGCGGTGGAAAGCCAGCGCAAGGCCGCGTCGGCCCGTGCCGAAGGGCGCTTTCGGGCCGAGATCGTGCCGATCGGGACCAAGGCCGGCACGGTGGACCAGGACGGCTGCCTCCGGCCCGACACCAGCGCCGAGGGCCTGGCCGCCCTCAAGCCCGCCTTCGACATGGACGGGACGGTGACGGCCGGCACGTCGTCGCCGCTGACCGACGGCGCCAGCGCCGTGCTGGTCTGCTCGGAGGATTACGCCGAGCGGCACGGATTGCAGCCGATGGCCCGCATCGCCGCGGTCGGCATCTCGGGTTGTCGGCCCGAGACCATGGGGCTCGGCCCCATCGCGGCCAGCCGCAAGGCCATGGCGCGCGCCGGGGACGTGGCCGCGTCCGAGATCGATGTCGTGGAGCTCAACGAGGCCTTCGCCAGCCAGGCCATGGCCTGCGCGCGCGACCTCGGCCTCAAGGACGACAGCATCAACCGTGACGGCGGCGCCATTGCGATCGGCCACCCGCTCGGCGCCACCGGGGCCCGCATCGTCGGCAAGGCCGCCCAGGTCCTGCAGCGCGACGGCGGCCGCTACGCGCTCGCCACCCAGTGCATCGGCGGCGGCCAGGGCATCGCCACCCTGCTGGAGCGGCTGTGATGGGCGGCGAGAGCGGCCGCACGGGCGAAGGGCGCCGCAGGAGCGGGATCGAACGCGTCTGCGTCATCGGCACCGGCGTCATGGGGGCCGGCATCGCGGCCCAGGTGGCCAATGCCGGCGTACCGGTCCTGCTGCTCGATATCGTGCCGGAGGGTGCCGCAACGCCGAACGGCGCCCAGGACCGCAGTGGGCTCGCCCGCGCCGCGGTGGCCCGCATGCTCAAGACCGACCCGGCGCCCTTCATGTCGCCCGAAGCCGCAAAACTCGTCGAGGTCGGCAACGTCGAGGACGACCTCGGCCGCGCCGCGGAGTGCGACTGGATCATCGAGGCCGTGATCGAGCGGCTCGACCTGAAGCAGGCGCTCTACCGCCGCCTCGCCGCCCTGCACCGCCCCGGCATCGCGGTCAGTTCCAACACCTCGACGATCCCCCTGGCGCAACTGCTGAACGGGTTGCCCGAGGATTTCGCGCGCGATTTCCTCATCACGCATTTCTTCAATCCGCCGCGCTACATGCGGCTGCTCGAAGTGGTGCCGGGGCCTGCCACGGATCCCGCGCTGGTCGAGCGTGTGGCCGGTTTCGCCGACCACAGGCTCGGCAAGAGCATCGTGCTGTGCAAGGACACGCCCGGCTTCATCGCCAACCGGATCGGCACCTACTGGCTGCAGCGCGGGGTCAATGGCGCGCTCGACGGCGGCCTCACGGTGGAGGAGGCCGATGCCGTCATGGGCCGGCCCTTCGGCATCCCCAAGACCGGCGTCTTCGGCCTGCTCGACCTCGTCGGGCTCGACCTCATGCCGCATATCGATGCCAGCATGATGGCGCTGCTGCAGGCCGAGGACGCCTTCGTGGTGGGCCAGCGCCCCAACCCCCTCCTCGATCGCATGATCCGCGAGGGCTATACGGGCCGCAAGGGCAAGGGCGGCTTCTACCGGATCAACCGCGAGCGCGGCAAGGTGCGCGAATCGATCGGGCTCGTCAGCGGCGTCTACGAACCGTCCAGCGACACGAAGCTCCCCGAAGCCGCATCGCGCGACATGCGCGCCCTGGTGGCTTCCGACGACAAGTATGGCCGCTATGCCTGGGACGTCATGGGCGATGTCTTGAGCTACGCCGCGAGCCTCGTGCCGGCCATCTCGGACGACATCGCCGGAATCGATGCCGCCATGCGACTCGGCTTCAACTGGAAGCAGGGCCCGTTCGAGCTCCTGGACCGGCTCGGTCCCGCGGCCGTGGCGGCGCGGCTCCGACGTGACGGCAAGACCGTGCCGCCGCTGCTCGATGCCGTCGGGGACAGGACCTTCTACCGGGTCGAGGGCGGCGAGGCGCAGTTTTTCGGCACCGATGGCCACTACCACACGCTCGAGCGGCCCGCGGGCGTGCTGCGGCTCGAGGACGTGAAGCGGGGCGCGACGCCGCTGCTCAAGAACGGCTCGGCGGCGCTGTGGGACGTGGGCGATGGCGTGGCCTGCTTCGAGATCACGACCAAGATGAACAGCTTCGACGAGGGCGTGCTCGGCCTTCTGCAGAAGAGCGTCGCCGTCGTGACCGAGCGCTTCAAGGCCCTGGTGATCTACTCCGACGGCACCAACTTCTCGGCCGGCGCCAACCTGGGCCAGGCGCTGTTCGCCTGCAACATTGCGGCCTGGGGCGAGATCGAGAGACTCGTCTCGGCCGGGCAGCGCGCCTTCAAGGCGCTGAAATATGCGCCATTCCCGGTGGTGGGAGCCCCGGCCGGGCTGGCGCTCGGCGGCGGCTGCGAGATCCTGCTCCACTGCGACGCCATCCAGGCCCATGCCGAGACCTATGCAGGCCTCGTCGAATGCGGGGTCGGCCTCGTGCCGGGCTGGGGCGGCTGCGGCGAGATGCTGGAGCGCTGGATCTCGACGCCCGGAATGCCGCGCGGCCCCATGCCGGCGGTCGCCAAGGTGTTCGAGGCGGTCTCGACCGCCAAGGTGTCGAAGTCGGCCGCCGAGGCCCGGGCCATGCGGGTGCTGCGCGACGCGGACGGCATCACGTTCAACCGCGACCGCCTGCTGTTCGACGCGCGGGCGCGCGCACTGGCGATGGTCGAGGGATACGGGCCCCCCGCCAAGCCAGAGTTCCGGTTGCCGGGCGCCTCGGGGCGGGCCGGCATGGCCATCGCGGCGCAGGGCTTCCGCGCCCAGGGCCTCGCCACCGACCACGACATCACCGTGGCGGACGGGCTCGCGGCCGTGCTCAGCGGCGGCGACGCCGACCCGATCGACGTTCTCGGCGAGGACGCGCTGCTGGCGCTGGAGCGCCGCGAGTTCCTGCGCCTGATCCGCACGCTGCCCACGCTGGAGCGCATCGAGCACACCCTGACGACCGGCAAGCCGCTCCGGAACTGACGACGAGGCGCGTCCCTTCTCCCGCGGCGGGAGAAGGGCGAAACCGAACCGAGGAGCACCATCATGCAGGTCTACGAGGCCCCGCTGCGCGACATGCGCTTCGTGCTCCACGAACTGCATGGGCTCGACAGCCTCACCAGGCTGCCGGTTTTCGCCGACGTCACCGAGGACGTCGTCGACGGCGTGCTGGCGGAGGCGGCCCGCGTCACGAACGAGGTGATCCTGCCGCTGAACGCACCGGGCGACCTCGAAGGCTGCCGGCTCGAGAACGGGGTGGTGCGCACCCCGGCAGGCTTCCGCGACGCCTACGACCTGTTCCGCGAGAGCGGCTGGCCGTCGCTGGCCGGCGATCCGGACTATGGCGGCCAGGGCTTGCCCGAATGCGTCAACAAGCTCGTCGAGGAGATGATCTGCGGGGCCAACCTGTCGTTCAGCCTCTATCCGGGCCTGACGCACGGCGCCGTCCAGGCCCTGGCGCAGCACGGCTCGCAGGACCTCAAGGACCGGTATCTGCGCAAGCTCGTCGAGGGTACCTGGGCGGGCGCCATGGCGCTGACCGAAGCCCAGTGCGGCACCGACCTCGGGCTGATGCGCACCAGGGCCGTGCCGGATGACGAGGGTAGCTACCGCATCTTCGGCAGCAAGATCTTCATCTCGGCCGGCGAGCACGACCTCACCGAGAACATCGTCCACCTGGTCCTGGCCCGCCTGCCCGATGCCCCTCCGGGCATCAAGGGCGTCAGCATGTTCCTGGTGCCGAAGCTGCTGCCCACGGCGGACGGCCGCCCGGGTGCCCGCAACGGCGTGATCTGCACCGGCATCGAACACAAGATGGGCCTCAAGGCCTCGGCCACCTGCCAGATCACCTACGAAGACGCCAGGGGCTGGCTCGTCGGCCAGCCCAACAAGGGCATGCAGGCCATGTTCACCATGATGAACGAGGAGAGGCTCGCGGTCGGCATCCAGGGCCTCGGCATCGCCTCGGCCAGCTATCAGTCGGCCGCCGCCTATGCCAAGGAGCGGCTGCAGGGCCGCGCGCTCGGCGGCACCCGGCGGCCGGACCTGCCGGCCGACCCCATCATCGTACACCCCGACGTGCGCCGCATGCTGATGACCATGCGGGTCAATGCCGAGGCCTGCCGGGCCGTGGGCATCTGGGTTGCCCAGGCGGTCGACCGGGCGAAGCACGCCGGCACATCGGACGAGAGGCGCCGGGCCGAGGATTTCACGGCCCTCATGACGCCGGTCGTGAAGGCCCTGTTCACCGACCTTGGCTACGAGATGGCGAGCCTCGGCGTGCAGGTCTACGGCGGCCACGGCTACATCCGCGACCACGGTGTCGAGCAGTTCGTGCGCGATGCGCGCATCGCCATGCTGTACGAGGGCACCAACGGCATCCAGGCGCTCGACCTCGTCGGCCGCAAGATGCCGGCCCATATGGGCCGGCTGCTGCGCCCCTTCTTCCACCCGATCGCCGACTACATCGCGGCGCACCGCGCCGACGCCCCGATCGCGCCGCTGGTGGCGGGGCTCGAGCGCGCCTTCGGCATGCTGCAGATGGCCACGGGCCAGATCGCGCGGGACGGCTTGAAGGATCCCGAGGAGGCCGGCGCCGCCGCCACTGACTACCTGCGGCTCATGGGCCTCGTGGCGATGAGCTACATGCTGACCCGCTCGGCCGAGATCGCGGCCGCCAAGGTCGAGGCCGCGGAAGATCCGGACGGCTTCTATGCGGCCAAGCTCGCCAGCGCGCGCTTCTTCACCGACCGCGTGCTGCCCCAGACGGCGTCGCTCTACCTCGCCATCAAATCCGGCAAAGCCTCCACCATGGCGCTGCCCGAGGCGGCCTTTTGACCGCGCGGGGAGACGACCCGCCGCCGGGGTTCCGGCGGCTCGAGGTCGCGCACGAGAGGGCGATCGGCTTCACCCCGATTGCCTTTCACGCACGGCGGGAGGGCTTGGTGCTGGCGCTCGGCTTCCGGGTCGGCCCGTCGCATTGCAACCCCGGCGGCCGCTGCCACGGCGGGGTGCTGGCGACGTTCTGCGACATGCATCTTGCCTTCTCGATCATGTTCGACACGCCCGAGATCGCCACCACCATCCTGCCGACCGTCAGCCTCAACCTCGACTATCTGGCGGCCGTCAACCCCGGAGCCTGGGTCGAGGCCGTGGGCGGCACGGTCGCGGTGACGCGCAACCTCGCCTTCGCGCAGGCCGTGGCGACGGCCGACGGGGTGCCGGCCGTGCGGGCCAGCGGCACGTTCAAGGCCGGCGGCGCCAGGGTCACGACGATCGACACCGGAGCCTGGCTGCGGGCGCAACTGGACCTAAGCTGACCGTGGATGGAGGGTCCGGCGTCATGGCGGTCGGGGGCGGCACCACCGGGGCGAGGGAGCGCCTGCTCACGGTGACCGAACTCGCGGCCGAACTGGGCGTCACGCCCCGGGCGATCCGCTTCTACGAGGACAAGGGGTTGATCGATCCGGCGCGGGTCGGGGCCACGCGGGTCTATACGCCGCGCGAGCGCGCCCGCATGCTGCTGATCCTGCGCGGCAAGCGGCTCGGCTTCACTCTCGCCGAGATCCGCGATTTCCTCGACCTCTACGCGGTCGACCCGCGGCATCTCGAACAGAAGCGTGCCCTGCTGGCGGGCGTGCGCAAGCGGATCGGCGAACTCGAAGAGATGCGCGTGTCGCTCGACAGCACGCTCGTGGAACTGAGGGCAATCGAGGACCAGGTCGCGGCGGAGATCAACGGCTGAGCCCAGAGGACCTCACCCTCGGCAGTCCTTGGACCGGCTCGGGGGACTGGTCTGTCGGAGGTGAGGAAACGCCATAGCACGTTCATGTTGCCGCGAAGTCGGGTTATATGAGTGATGCAAGTCGCTCCTGTCAGGAAGGTCCGCGGTGAGAGTCACACGGCAGATTTCATCAAGCACTACGGCCGCCTGGCCGATCGGGCGCTGTCTGAGCCGCTGACGATCACGAAGAACGGGCACGATCGCCTGGTCGTGCTGTCGGCCGAGAAATACGAGCGGCTCAAGCGCCGGGATCGGCGTGTCATCGAGGCAGGCGAACTGACAGACGCAGAAATCGCGCTGATGGCCAAGGCCGAGGTTCCAGCGGAACACGCGCATCTCAATGAGGAACTCAAAGACTGGCGTCCGTGAGTTGGCCGCGTCCAAAGCCCGGCCTCGTTATCCGCTATTCCTATCTCTGGCACCGCGAAGCAAAGTCGGGGCAGGAAGAAGGTTCGAAGGATCGGCAAGCCTTACGCCGCCCTTGCCCGCCGGTCCGAACTCGGCCGGTAAGACAACGCCTCGGCCAGCTGCGCGCGGCCGACGCCTTTGAGCCCATCGAGATCGGCCAGGGTGCGGGCGAGCTTCAGCACGCGGTGGAAGCCGCGGGCCGAGATGCGCATCTGCTCGGCCATGGCGCGCACGAACTCGGCCCCGCCGCCGTCGACCGCCGCCACGGTCTCGATCACGTTGGCCGGGGCCGCCGCATTGGTGGTGACGGTGGGCAGGCCGAGGTCGGCGTAGCGCTTGACCTGGATGGCACGGGCCCGGGCGACCCGCACCGCGACCTCGGCCGAACCTTCGCTCGGCGGTGGCAGGATGAGGTCCGAGGCCGACACGGCCGGGACCTCGATGTAGAGGTCGATGCGGTCGAGCAGCGGGCCCGACAGCCGCGCCTGGTACTGCGCCACGCAGCGCTCGTTCGGCTGGCGCTTGCAGGCATAGCCGGGCTCGGTGGCGTGCCCGCAACGGCAGGGGTTCATGGCGGCCACGAGCTGGAACCGCGCCGGATAGGTGACGCGGTGGTTGGCCCGGGCGATCGACACCTCGCCGGTCTCGAGCGGCTGGCGCAGCGAATCCAGGACCGGCGTCGCGAATTCCGGGAATTCGTCGAGGAACAGCACCCCGTTATGGGCCAGCGAGATCTCGCCCGGCCGTGCCCCGGTGCCGCCGCCGACCAGCGCCGGCATCGAGGCCGAATGATGCGGCGCGCGGTACGGCCGGCGGTCCGTCAAGGCGCCGCCCGCCAGCGCCCCCGCCACGGAGTGGATCATCGACACGTCGAGCAACTCGCGCGGCGTCATCGGCGGCAGGATCGAGGGCAGCCGCGCCGCCAGCATGGACTTGCCCGACCCAGGCGGCCCGTTGAACAGGAGGTTGTGCCCGCCCGCGGCCGCGACCTCGAGGGCCCGCTTGGCGCTCTCCTGGCCCTTGACGTCGCGCAGGTCCGGCAGGTCGGTGGCGGCGGCCCGCATGGCGGGCTCGGGTCGCGCCAAGACCTGGGTGCCCTTGAAATGGTTGGCCAGCTGGATCAGCGAGAGCGGCGCCAGCACGTCGAGGTCGTGCGACGCCCATGCGGCTTCCGGCCCGCAGGCGGCCGGGCAGATCAGGCCGTGCCCCGCCGCATTGGCCGCGACGGCCGCCGGGAGGACGCCCGACACCGGCGATATGGAACCGTCGAGCGCCAGTTCGCCCAGCACCGTGTAGCCCGCGAGCGCATCGGGCGGGATGGCCCCGATGGCCGCCATGACGCCGAGCGCGATCGGCAGGTCGTAATGGCTGCCTTCCTTGGGCAGGTCGGCCGGCGCCAGATTGACCGTGATGCGCTTGGCCGGCAGTGCGAGGCCCGAGGCCGTCAGCGCCGAGCGCACCCGCTCGCGCGACTCGGCCACCGCCTTGTCGCCGAGCCCGACCACGTTGAACACCACGGAGCCGTTGGCGATCTGCACCTGAACATCGACCGGCCGCGCCTCGATGCCCTCGAACGCGACCGTCGCAACCCGCACGACCATCGCGTTTCCCTCGGAATGCTCTGCCTCGTTGCGGAGGCTAACGCGGGCGGGACGGGCGTGCAAGCGCGGGGGAAGCGGCTCGCGCGTCGCCGATCGGACAGCGGCATGGCTGCCCCTCGAGGCCGCCGAGCGGGGAAGTTGTCAGACTGCCTCTCGCGTCAGGTGTGCGATATAGCCGGACCGGCTCTCGCCGGCGGCGCGCGCCAGCGCGTCGAGACGCTTCAGAACGCGGCCCGGCAGCGTGATGTTCACGCGCTCGATCGTGTCATCAAGCAGGCCCGGGTCCACTGTGACGACGGCGAAGGTCCAGCCGGCATAGTCCGCGGTCGTGCGGATCGCATCGAGGCTGGATGGCGGTGGTATTGCCTCCCCGGCGTCGAGGGCCGCGTCGATCCAGGCCGCGATGGCCTCCTCGGCACCCGCCATGGCGTCCTCAAGCGTATCACCAGCCGAAAAGCATCCCGGCAGATCGGGAACCACGACGCCGAAGGCCGTGCTTTCGGTTCCCGGTTCGATCACGATAGGATAACGCATGGTCACCTTTCCTGCAGGCCCGCTTGCTTGCGGATCGCTGCGACCAAGCCGATCCCGAGATCCTTTTTTGGGTGCGGAATGACGACGTGGCCGGGTCGAACCGGATGCTTGAAGACGTGGTGGGAACCGCGGACTCGATCCAAAACCCACCCGGCCGCGGTCACGTCCCGAATGAGGTCCAGACTCTTCACGATACGCATTGTACACACGATCAGGACGGTGACAACAACCGCCCCATACCCCGTGGCGAGCGCGGGAAAGGTCACGGCCAAGGGCATTCGTTGCCAAGGCGGCTGAGTAAGGCTTCGCGTCGGGGCGATCCTGCCGGGGAGATGCATGCCGATCGGCCATCTCGAAAAGGCCCGATGCTCCCACATCTCCCCTTGGGGCCGCCAGTGCCTGACGCCCGGAGGGTCTCTTGCGAGGCGTTGTGGCCGATGGCGGCCCCGCATAGATGTCCTCCTTGGTGACCGGTGACGTGCGGGGGAGGATGATGGCGGCCCCTAAGCTCCTCTACGTCGTGACCGAGGACTGGTTCTTCGCGTCCCACTTCCTGTCGGTGGCCGTGGCGGCGCGCGGGGCCGGCTACGATGTCGCCGTGACGGTGCGAGTGCGGGATCCGGCGTTGCGGCTGCGCATCGAACAGGCCGGCATCCGGGTGATCCCGTCCCGGCACGAACGCGGGCACTTCGGCCCGTTGGCGATGCTGGGCCACGTGCGCGGCTTCGCGGCGCTCATGCGCGCCGAGCGCCCCGACATCGTTCACCTGATCTCGATCCGGCTCATCGTGCTGGCGGGGCTCGGGGCGCGTCTCGCCGGCGTGCGGGGCCGGGTGCAGGCCGTGACCGGGCTCGGGCTGATCGGCGCCAGTCCCACCCTCACGGCGCGTCTGGTGCGCGGTGCGCTGGCCGCGTTGCTGCGCGGTCCGCTCGGCGGCAAAGCCGTGCGCTACGTGTTCGAGAACCGCGAGGATCCGGCCCTGCTCGGGATGGACCCGGACGGGCCGCGGGTGCGCATCGTCGGCGGGGCCGGCATCGATCCGGAGCGTGAGCGCCGGCAACCGCTGCCGCCGCTGCCACCGCTCCGGGTCGCGGTGGTGGCCCGCATGGTGCACTCCAAGGGCGTCGACGTAGCGGTCGAGGCGCTGCGGCGTGCCCGCGCGGCCGGCGCCCCGGTCGTCCTGTCGCTATTCGGCGCGCCCGACCCCGACAATCCGCGCGCCGTGCCGACCGACACACTGCGGGCCTGGTCGGCCGAGCCCGGCATCGCGTGGCACGGCCATGCGGCCGATATCGCGGCCGTATGGCGGGACCATCACGTCGTCTGCGTGCCGTCGCGCGGCGGCGAGGGGTTGCCGCGGTCGCTGCTCGAAGGTGCCGCGGCGGGCCGCGCCGTGGTCACGACCCTGACGCCGGGCTGCACCACCTTCACGCGCGACGGGGTGGAGGGGTTCGTGGTGCCGCCCGGCGACCCGGAAGCGCTCGCCGACGCCTTCGTGACGCTGGCGCACGATCCGGACCTCGTGGCCCGCTTCGCCGCGGCCGCCCGCCTGAGGGTGCTCGACGGTTTCACGACCGCGCAGGTGGCGTGGGACTTCCTCGCGGTCTACCGCGATCTCGCGGGTCCGCAGGGCGGCCCCCGATGAGCCTGATCCTCGACCGGCCGGCCTTCATCCGCCGCAATACGCGCCTCCTTCCGGTGCCCCGGGCGCCCGAGATCAGGCTCTACATGGCCGACGACGCGACGGAACTGTGGCAGAAGACCGAGGCCGATCTCGAGACGACGGGCCTGCCCCCGCCCTTCTGGGCCTTCGCCTGGGCGGGTGGGCAGGCGCTGGCCCGCTACATCCTCGACCATCCCGAGACGGTCCGGGGCGCCCGCGTCCTCGATTTCGCGTCCGGTTCGGGATTGGTCGCCATCGCGGCAGCGCGCGGCGGGGCCGCAGCCGTCACGGCCAGCGACATCGATCCTTTCGCGCTCGAGGCCATCGCGCTCAACGCCTCAGTCAATCGTGTCGAGATCAATGCGCTGGGCGAGAACCTCGTCGGGCGAGACGACGCATGGGACATCATCCTGGCGGCCGACATCTTCTACGAGCGCGAGACGGCCGGCGCCGTGACGGCCTGGCTGGCGCGGCGGACGGCAGACGGCGCCCGGGTACTGGTCGGCGATCCCGGCCGCAGCTACTTCGACAAGGCGAAGTTCGACCGGGTCGCGAGCTACGACGTCCCCGTCATGCGCTCGCTGGAGGATGCCGACCGTATGCGAAGCAGCGTCTGGCGGCTCAAGGCCGACGTCGGCGGCCTCTCCGACATCGAAAGCCCGCCCCGGTTCTCCGGCGCGCCACCGCGGAACTAACACACTCCCGACAGCGCAACGCCTCGCCAGCCTACTAAAGCTTGCGGAACGCGCGTCGGCGTGCCATAGAGGCTTCGCAACGTTTTCGTTGCATGCCCTTCTTGGGCGTTTCCTCCCTAGACTTGGGCCGCTCTTTGGAGCGGCCTTTTTTTGTGCGCTCGGGGACGTATCCGTAACCAGAACCGCCCGCCGGGCGCCCGAGGTCTGGTCGCGCTGGCTTCATAGTTTCATCATAATGATCGCGGCTTTGCAAGCAGCGCGATGCGGATTCCACGATTCTCTAGGCAGATCCCGAATCTACGATGGCTCCGTGACGCCAAACTATGCAGATGAGCATTTGCTCTCTAGTCGAACATTTGCTCCTGTTGCCACGAGCGCCAAGCACAGGTGCCCGGGGCGACGCGGTTCCTGACCCGGCCGGCCAGGATCGCGTGCCGTCACCTCAGCACGAAGTCCACCGGTCGAGCAGCGTCGGGCAGGTCGACCTCGCCCAGCATCTCCCGAATGTCGATCTCGACGCCGAGCGTCATGGCGCTCAACGGCAGGGCGTTCTGCCCCGTGCCGAAGGGCATCTCGAGTTCGTCCCCGAGCGCATCCAGGCCGAAGAACGTGTAGGACACGATGGCCACGACGACCGGCGTCCAAACGCCGAGGGTCGATCCCAGCCCGAACGGCAACAGCAGGCAGAACATGTATGCGGTCCGGTGCAGCATGAGGGAGTAGGTGTAGGGGACAAGCACGCCCTTGATCCGCTCGGCTCCCGCCAGCACGCCCGAAAGGGAGACGATGCGCTCCTCCAGCGTCTGCATGGCCTGGGCCGATACGAGGCCGGCGGCCCCCCAGGACACGATGTCCTGGGTCATGCGGCCTAGCAGGATGTTGGGCGGGTTGCGGGCCCGCGACACCGCCAGCGCGTCCTCGGCATCGAGAACCGCCAGGGCCTCGGGACCGGGGTGATCTTCCCGCACGTGGTCACGCAGGAGGTGAGCGAAGGCGACGCATCGGAGAGCGGATCGGCGGGCGCGGCCGCCCGGGCCCACATAGGCGAGTTGCTGCCGGGCCAGGCTGCGGGTCTCCACGAGCAACTGGCCGAAGATCTTGCGGCCTTCCCACCAACGGTCGTAGCAGGCCGAGTTCCTGAAGCCCGCGAAGATCGACAGGGCGATGCCGATCAGCGAGAACGGCACGGTCGCGATCTCGTGAAGATGCAGCAAACCGACGTCCTGGAGAACGACGATCAGGATCGACAGAACCGTGACGAAGGCCAGTCGGGGCGCGATAGCGGGGACGATCGAGCCCCGCATGATGAACAGCAGTTGCCAGGCGCTTGGTTTGTCGCGAACGATCAAGGGTGGCTCCGGTGACGGCCGTGCTGCGGAACTGCCTTTCAGCAGGTGAGCCCGTGGGCGGTCAACCGCGGCGCAAGCATCGGTTGGCCGTGCCTCGACGGCTTGGAAGTGCTGCGACCGCCGCTCCGGGCTGTCGCGTGCAGCCCGGCAGCCGTGGCGGTTTTCTCATCGGTTGCACGACACCAGCCGGTACCCTACCAAGCCGGCCACGGCCGCCCGTTGCCGAGCCTGTCCGACGACCCCGCGATGTCCCTGTCACAGCCGTCCTTCACCCAGCTCGACGACGTCGCCCACATCATCCAGGTGGCGTTGACGCCGGTGTTCCTGCTGGGCGGCATCGGCACGCTGATCAACGTTTTCTCGACCCGGCTGGCACGGGTCGCCGACCAGGTCGACCGGATCACCGAGACGATGGACGGCCTGAGCGATGGCGAGAAGCAGCGCGCGGCGCGCCGGCTCGGTGCACTGCGGGTGAGGTCGCAGGCGCTGGATGTCGCCGTGATCCTGGGCGCGCTTGGCGGGGCCGCGACCTGCGGTGCCGTGCTGGCGCTGTTCTACGGCGCCCTGCGCAACGCCGGCGTGGCGTCGGCCCTCTACGGACTGTTCGGCTTGGCCATCGTGTGCACGATCGCGGCGCTCGGTGCCTACGTGTTCGAGATGCTGCTGGCCAGCCGGATCATCCGGGCCCGCGCCGTCCAGGGCGAGCGGGACGCCCGGACCTGAGAGGCGGGCTCGGGCCCGCGCCGTCCAGGGCGAGCGGGACGCCCGGACCTGAGAGGCGGGCTCGGGCCCGCGCCGTCCAGGGCGAGCGGGATGCCCGGACCTGAGAGGCGGGCTCGGGCCCGCGCCGTCCAGGGCGAGCGGGATGCCCGGACCTGAGAGGGGGCTTGGGTCCGGTCACTGCGCGTTGCGGTAGGCCTTCCGCGACACCAACGTGCGGACCAGGATGTTGAAGTCGAAGAGCAGCGACCAGTTGTCGATGTAGTAGAGGTCGTGCTCGACCCGGCCCAGCACCTTCTCGGGCGTATCGGTCTCGCCGCGCCAGCCGTTGACCTGGGCCCAGCCCGTGATGCCGGGGCGGACGTTGTGGCGGCGGGCGTAGAGCGCCACGTCGCGCTCGAAAGCCTGGTCGTGCGCCAGGGCATGCGGGCGCGGGCCGACCAGCGACATGTCGCCTTTCAGCACATTGAGAAGTTGCGGCAGTTCGTCGATGTTGGTGCGGCGCATGAAGCGGCCGACACTCGTTACGCGCCTGTCGCCGCGTCGCACCTGATGGACCGCCCGGCCGTCCTCGAGCGTCGTCATCGAGCGGAACTTGATGATACGAAAGGTCTCCTGGTTGAAGCCGTAGCGGCGCTGCACGAAGAACACCGGACCGCGGCTGTCGAGCTTGATGGCGAGCGCCACGACGGCGAAAAGCGGGAGCAGCGCCACGAGCGCCGCCGAGGCCAGCACCAGATCGACCGCCCGCTTGGCCAGGACCTCGCTCGACGACAGCGGGCGCTGGATGAGGTGGATCGACGCGATAGTGCCGTTGCGCACCATGTGGAGGTCGTCGAACCGGTCGAAGAACTTCTCGGGTGCCAGGTGGATCGCGGCCGGCACGCCCATGAAGGTGTCGATGCAGGCCTCCAGCCGGTCGCGGTCGCCCCACGGCACCAGGATATAGATGTCGTCGGGCCGCAGCACGCGGGCCGATGCGGCCGCCAGCGCCAGATCGTCGGCGCGGGTCTCGTCCCCTGGCCGCAGCACCGCGGCGCCGACGATGCGCAACCCGACCTGATGGGGCACGTGGCGCTCGCTGAAGGCGCGGATCATGTCCTCGTCGCCGACGAGGAAAATGTGCCGGGACGCGATCTGGCCGGCCGAGGCGCGATACGACATCACCTGGACCAGCAGCGCCCGGACGGCGAGGAGGCCCGCGTAGCCCACCACGAAGAGGCCCAGCGATGCGCCGCGCGAGAACGCCTCGGTGGTCTTGGTCAGAAACGCCAGCGCCAGCGCCCCGACGACCGCGATGGCCCACAAGGCGAGCGACCGCTTGGCATGGCCCTTGTGGGTCAGGTAGCGCGTGATGGCATAATCGTGCCGGACAACGTTCGGCACGATGAACAGCACCGCCACCATGGCGCCGAGCACGAGGTCGCTGAAACGCTCGGACCCGTGGCCGAACGGGATGCCGGTCAGGGTCGCGCTGCCGAGGATCGCCACTCCGTCGAGGCCGGCCGCCACTGCCAGGAAGCCGACACGGGTCATGGCCGTGTTGGTCTTGGCGCGGCCACGCCGGACCGCCGCGCCGCGACGGCTTCGGCCAGGGCGCGGATCCGCGGCGGGAACTGGAAGGGGAACGCTAAACGGCACGACGCCACCCCTGAGCGAGACGGTCCGGTCCCGTTTCGGCCTATCGGGCCTTCCGGCACCGGATGTGCCCCCGGGCTCGCAATCGACGTGCCCGCGCCGAGGTCCCGATTCCGTGCCGTTACGGGTCGAAACCGGCGCGCGCGGTTGCGCCGGCCCCGTGCTTCGTGTCTGAATGGGACGTCGGGCACGCCACCGGGGGATGCATGAAGGTCTCGCTCATCCAGATGAATTCGGTGGACGACAAGCCGGCCAACCTCCGCCAGGCCGCGGCGCTCATCGAGGACGCCGTGGAACGCGACCGTCCAGACTGGGTGCTTCTGCCGGAATGCTTCGATTTCCTCGGCGGGACGCGCGACGCCAAGCTGGCGGCCGCCGAGATCCTGCCCGATGCGGGCGACCCGGCCTCCGAAGCTTCGGCCGCGCCGGAAGCATCGGCAGGGCCGGAAGGGTCGGCCTATCGCACGATCCAGACCCTCGCGCGCCGGCACCGGGTGTTCATCCACGCGGGTTCGATGCTGGAGCGCATCCCGGGCGAGGCGCGCATCGGCAACACTACGGTGGCGTTCGACCGGAAAGGCCGCGAGGTGGCGCGCTACCGCAAGATCCACCTCTTCGACATCACGGCGCCGGATGGCACGGAATACCGCGAGAGCGCCTCGTTCAAGCCGGGCGATGCCGTCGTGACCTACGATTGCGAGGGCGTCAGGATCGGCTGCTCGATCTGCTACGACCTGCGCTTCCCGTTCCTGTTCCAGGCCCTCATGGACCGCGGCGCCGAGATGATCGCCCTGCCGGCCGCCTTCACGATGCAGACCGGCAAGGACCACTGGGAAGTGCTGTGCCGCGCCCGCGCCATCGAGACCGAGGCCTATCTCTGCGCGGCCGCCCAGACCGGCAACTTCAACCAGGGCAACCAGGTCCGCACCACCTACGGCCATTCGCTGGTGGTCGACCCCTGGGGCCACGTGACGGCCCGGGCCAGCGATGGTGTCGGCAGCGTGTCGGCCCGGCTCGATCCCGTTCGGGTCGGCAAGGTCAGGGCCATGATCCCGGTCGCCCAGCACCGGGTGGAGATTCCGGCGGCGCCGGCCGGCTGAGGCGCGTGCCGAACCCTTCCTTCTCCCGTTGGCGGGAGAAGGAACCCGCGAAGCGGGCCGATGAGGGGACCTGGAGCGCCGCGGAGCCCTCCGACCCGGCTTCGCCGGAACACCGTCTCCCGCCGGGCGGAAGAAGGACGAAGCGCGGTCTTCCCCCATCGACGTTCTTCACCCGCCCCGTCGTCGACCTCGCCCGCCTCCTTCTCGGTGCGACCCTCCTGGTCGACGGCATCGGCGGCATCATCGTCGAGACGGAGGCCTATGGCCGCGACGATCCCGCCTCCCACAGCTTCCGCGGCGCGACGGCCCGCAACGCCGCCATGTTCGGTGCGGCGGGGCACGCCTACATCTATCGATCCTACGGCATCCACTGGTGCTTCAACATCGTGGGCGGGGCGGAGCCGGGCAGCGCCGTCCTGGTACGGGCGCTCGAGCCCACGACGGGGCTTGACGCCATGAGGGCGCGGCGCGGGATCGCCGATCCGCGGCTCCTCTGCGCCGGGCCGGGCCGGCTCTGCCAGGCCCTGGGGCTTTCGGCGGCGCACGACGGCATGGCGCTCGACCGGCCACCCTTCGCGCTCCTGCCTCGCGCCGCGGAACCGTCCATCGTCACCGGCCCCCGGATCGGGATCACGCGCGGTTCGGACTCGCCCTGGCGGTTCGGGCTGGCTGGCTCGCGCTTCTTCAGCCGACCGTTCCCGCGACCCTCCGGCGCCCCGTCGGGCACGTGAAGGCTCGCCCCGGCAGACGCGGGGCGCAAGTGGGGCGGCGGCGCTTTCCGACGCTGCAGGACGTGCACGTCCTCGCAAAGTCGTCCAGGCCGGGATAGACAGGCCCGAACCAGGGAGGATCGGATGGCGCGCGCGGAGCTTCACATCGCGGACGGATCCGCCGACGCTGCGGTACGGGCATCGGGGAAGGCCGCGGCGGCGGCCGCGATCGCGGCGAGGCTCGATCGCCTGCCCTCGACGCGGTCGCTGTGGACCACCGTGGTGCTGCTCTCCCTGGGCGCGATGTTTGAGTATTACGATCTCTTCTTCACCGCCTATGTCGCGCCCGGCATGGTCAAGACCGGGCTTTTCAAGCCCGATTCGCTCGGCATGTTCAACGGATTGTCGGGCATCGGCGTCACCGGGGTCGGCACCTTCGTGTTCGCCACCTTCGCGGGGCTCTGGCTCGGGGCGACGCTGTTCGGTGGCGTGGCGGACCGCCACGGCCGCCGCGTCGTGTTCACCTGGTCGTTGATCTGGTACTCGCTCAGCACGCTCGCGCTGGCGTTTCAGACGAGCGGCTTCGGGGTCGACCTGTGGCGCTTCATCGCCGGCATCGGCCTCGGCGTGGAACTCGTCACCGTCGACACCTACCTGGCCGAGATCGTGCCGCGCGCCATCCGGGGCCGCGCCTTCGCGCTGAACCAGGTGGTGACGTTTCTGGCCGTGCCAGTGGTGGCGCTCGCGGCCTGGCGGCTGGTGCCGCAGACGCCTTTCGGCATCGACGGCTGGCGCTGGGTAGTGCTGATCGGGACGCTCGGCGCGGTCTTCGTCTGGATCATCCGGCGCAACGTGCCGGAATCCGCACGCTGGCTCGCCCGCCGCGGCCGCATCGACGAAGCCGAGCGCGTGGTGAAGCGGCTGGAACGGGCCGCCGAGCATGACCTCGGGCATGCCTTGCCCCCGGCGGAGCCGTCTTCGGCGCCGCCCGAACCGGAGGGCCGCGCCGGCTTCGCCGAGATCTGGCGCAAGCCCTACGGGTCGCGCACGCTGATGATGTCGGTGTTCCAGTTCTGCCAGGCGATCGGCTTCTACGGTTTCGCGGCCTGGGTGCCGACCCTGCTGATCGCGAAAGGCGTCGATGTCACCAAAAGCCTGGAATACTCGTTCACGATCGCGATCGCCAACCCGTTCGGGCCGCTGGCCGGCATGTTGATCGCCGACCGGATGGAACGGAAATCGCAGATCTGCTGCGCCGCGGTCGCGGCCGCCTGTTTCGGGCTCCTGTTCTCGCAGGCGGTCGGCACCCTGCCCGTGATCGCGCTCGGCGTGATGGTGACGCTGTCGAACAACTGGATGTCCTTCGCGTTCCATGGCTACCAGGCCGAGCTGTTCCCGACCCGGATCCGGGCCCGGGCGGTGGGCTTCGTCTATTCATGGAGTCGCTTGTCGGCCGCCTTCGCGGGCCTCCTCATCAGCGCGCTGCTTGAGCGCGAAGGCGTCGGCGCGGTCTTCGTGTTCATCGCGGGCGCCATGGCGATCGTGGTGCTGGCGATCGGTATCTTCGGGCCCCGCACGCTCGACCGGCCGCTGGAAGAGATCTCAGGCTGAGGAGACGGCAATGGCGTTCACCTGCACGGTCCCGGCCGTCCCGACACAGTTGGCGGACGACGAACGGGTGCGCATCACGCGCTGGGACTTCGCGCCCGGCGCCACCACCGGCTGGCACGAGCACGCCATGCCCTACGCGGTCGTGATGATGACGGACGGCACCATGGCGATCGACGTCGACGGCGTGGTCACGCGGGTCACCATGGCGGCCGGGCACAGCTATTCGCGGCCGGCCGGCATCCGGCACGACGTCATGAACGGCGGCGACCTGCCCATGAGCTTCGTCGAGGTCGAGATGAAAGGCTGAGGCCTGGGCTACGGGCGGAGCATCGCCCTTCGAGACGGCCGCTCCGAGCGGGACATTCGAGGTGAGCGCGGTACCGCGTCGGAGAGGGTTGAAACTGCGCGCCGGATGGGGCATAGATCCAGCAGACGCGGCGGGCCATCCCGCCGCATTTCTTTTGCTCGGGTGCTGCGATGAAGGTCCGCAATTCGTTGAAGTCGCTCCGCGGGCGTCACCGCGACAACCAGCTCGTGCGCCGCAAAGGGCGCGTCTACATCATCAACAAGACCCAGAAGCGCTACAAGGCCCGCCAGGGATGACCGTAGCGGCAGCGTCGCGCCTGCTGCCGGGAACGCGCCCGGGCGCCGGCGTCGCTCGTCCGGACCTTTGACGGAGGCGGACGGCTTGCCTATCTTGCGGGGATGCGGAACCGTCTGAAACTCGCTGCCGTCCTTGCAGCACTGATCCAGGTCTCGGGGCCTGGGGTTGCCGCACCCGAAGCCGGGCTTTCACCGGTCCCGCCCGACTCCGTGATCCAGCCCCGGCCATCCCCGCGAGTCTCGCAGGGCGGGCCGACGGGGGCCTCCGAGGACAGTCAGACGCTCCCGCCGGGACATCCTGTCTTCGGTCCGGACGGCGTCGTCGTGCCACCGCGCGCGGTGGGACGCGGCATGGAGGCCGAGCCGGTGCCCGAGGCCGCCCCGAAGCCGCCGACCCGTGCCGAGATGCTGGACAAGCTCCTCGGCCGCCTTGCCAAGGCCGGCGATGCCGAGGAGGCGCAAAGCATCGCCTCGCTGGTCGAACAAATCTGGATGCATTCGGGCTCCGACACGGCCGATCTCCTAATGGCGCGCGCCATGACGGCCATGAACGGCAACCGCCACGACGTCGCCGAGGCCCTTCTGGATCAGATCCTGGCCCTGCAGCCCGATTGGGCCGAGGCCTGGAACAAGCGTGCGACCCTGCGGTTCCTCGACAATGACGACGCGGGTTCGATGGAGGACATCGGCCATGTGCTGACGCTGGAGCCGCGCCATTTCGGCGCCCTCAGCGGCATGGGTTTCATTCTCGAGCGACATGGGGAGAATAAGGCAGCCCTGACGGCATTGCGCAGGGTGCTCGAGCTCTACCCGGAAGACGCGGACATCCGCAAAGCCGTCGACAAGCTGACCCCCGCAGTGGAAGGCCAGGGCCTTTGACGGCTGCGAGGGGGCCTACGCGCCAGCTCGGCTCGCCGGCATGGGATGGCGCGGTCCGAAGTCCTTCGTGAAGACCATGCTGGGCTTCGTCGCGATGGTCGTGCTGCTGGCGATCTCCGGTTGGATCTACACGGTCTGGCAGACCGGGGTCATCGAGCGGCGCTTTCCGCCGGTCGGTGCCTTCGTGGACATCGGTGGCGGAGCAAGGCTGCATTACACCGAACGGGATCCGTCGGGGCCGGCGCGCGCCACGGTAGTGCTGCTGCATGGGGCCAGCGGTAATCAGGCGGACCTCATGGTGCCGCTCGGCGACCGACTGGCGGCGCGGGGCTTCCGCGTGCTGGCTTTCGACCGCCCGGGACATGGCTGGAGCGACCGTCCCGACGGCGAGGAGGCCGACAGCTCGCCGACCCGCCAGGCCGACCTCATCCTGCACGGGCTCGAAGGGATCGGCGTCCATCACGCCATCGTGCTCGGCCATAGTTGGAGCGGCGCGCTCGCGGCAAATTTCGCGCTGGACCACCCGGATTTCACACAAGGGATCGTGCTGCTGTCGCCCGTTCTCTACCCCTGGCCGACCGGCATAGCCTGGTACTACGGGCCGGCAGCATCGCGGTGGCTCGGACCGGCCTTCACCCGGATCGCTACGCTGCCGGTCGGCCAACTCCTGCTACCGGCCGGGGTCGCCGAAGTCTTCTCTCCCCAGGCCCCGCCGCCCGGTTTTGCCGAGCGGACCGGGGTTGAACTGGTGCTGAGGCCCGACGAATTCGAGAACAATGCCGCCGACGTGTTCCATCTTCACGCCTTCGTCAGCCACCAGGGACCGCGTATGCCCGAGATCGGCGTGCCGACCGCATTGGTTGCAGGTGACAGCGACCTCGTCGCACCGGCAGACTTCCACGCCGGGCGTGCGGTCCGGGAGATCCCGGGCGCCACCTTGACGATGCTCCAGGGACGCGGCCATTCACCGCAATGGTCCGACCCCGACATCGTGGTGGCGGCCGTCGATGCGGTTGCCAAGCGGATCGAGCATCATGCCGAGGCGCCCGTCGCGGCGAAATGATGCTGCGCCCGGATTGCAGCCAAGGACCTCACCGGCGCCCCTCGGCCATGAAGCGCGCGAAGGCATCCTTGTAATCGGGATGCCAGCGCGACAGCGCCGGGCGGTTCTCGACGATATCGCCGGCGGCCCAGAGCATGCGCTTCTCGTCGGTCGCGCGATCGACGTCGTTGTCGGGGCAGAGGATGTAGAAGTCGCCGCGGCCCATGCCGTCCAGCATGAAGGCCGCCACCTGATCGGCCGTCCAGGCCGCCCGCGGCTTCTCGGCCGACTGGGTCAGGCCCGTGTGGGTGAAACCCGGGATCAGGAGATGCGTCGTGACGAGGCCGCCCGCCACTTGCCGCAACTCGTAAGCGGTCGCCTCGGTGAAGGCTTTCACGCCCGCCTTGCTGACGTTGTAGGCGGCGTTGCCGGGGGGCGTCGTGATCCCCTGCTTAGAGCCGGTGTTGACGATGGCGGCGGGCTTCCCGGCCGCGATCATGGCGGGTGCGAAAGCCTGGACGCCATTGATCACCCCCCACAGGTTCACGCCGAGCAGCCGCTGCCAATCGTCGTAAGCCTCCCAAGGCTTTCCCACCGGGCTGATCGCAGCGTTGTTCATCAGCAACGCCACGTCACCGAAATCGCCATAGACGGCGTCCTTCAGGGCGCGGAGGTCGGCTATGCGGGACACGTCGGTCGGCACGGCCCGCACCGACGCCCGGCCGGACGAGGCCGCCTCCTTCACCGCGGCCTCGGCCTCATCCAGCCTGGTGCCGCCGAGGTCGGCCAGGATGACGTTGAGCCCGAGAGCCGCAAGGCGCTTGGCCGCAGCAAGGCCGATGCCGCTGGCCGCGCCCGTGATGACGGCGGTGCGGCCGGGGGCGAGCGCGGGATGGTGCTGCATGATCGAAGCTCCGCTTGACGGGGATGACGAAGGGGGACCACCCTACTGGGCTGGTCACCGCGGTCCAACGCGCGCCGGGGCGAAACGGCTCAGTCGGCAGGTGGGCGACGGGGCCGGAACGGGGGCATCTCCCCAAGCTCGCGCCGATGCTGGCCAAAATTCCGGCTGGGCGCATCGCGAGCACCGTGGAACTCCGTCACCTCATTGCGTTTCCGGCGTCCGACGCCTCCGATCATTGATGGCCGTTATACCGTCCTTTGAGGCGAGCGTCGTCGCGGCGGCTCCGAGCCCCTGCTGGTACCCCGACGCGCCGGGCCAGCAACCATAACCTGCATTGTGCGTTGCGATAAAGCCGGTGCAGGGTTATTGTGCAGCGCACCATAAGGGTGGCGGCCTCTTGCTCCAGCGTCTCTCAGGCCACCCGCAGGCTGCACGAAGGGCCGCTCGCAAGGCTTGTGCCATCGATGGGGCGGGCGCGCAGACTGGCCGACAGGTCTGCCCCACGGCTTTCCGCAACAAGGACCCGATGCCATGGCGCAGTCTTTCAGAGACCGGTCGATCGGGCCGACGCTGCTCGTCCGGGCGGTCCAACCCATGCCGGCCGCCACATTGGTCGAGCAAGCCGCGCGCGATCGGCACGAGGGCGGCATCGTCGAACCGGTCAGTCTCGAGGGGGTGCCGCGCCCCGCCGATCCGCATACCCTCCGGAAGGGTCTTCAGCCGCACACGCCGGCCCGCATTGCGGGCCCCACGGTGCACGGGTTCTTCGACGGCATGATGTCCGACATGCAGGACGCCTTCGATGGGTTGCAGACCTTCAACCCGTTCTATCAAACGCCCCCGACGGTCCGCGGGGTGCAAGAGCCTGCCCGGTCATCGCCCATCGGCACCTTCCTTGAGATGCACTTCGTTGCGACGGCCGGCAGCCGGCCCTACAAGCTCTACGTTCCGGCATGCTACAGGGCCACGGCACCTATGCCGCTCGTCGTCATGCTGCACGGCTGCACGCAGTCGCCCGACGATTTCGCCGCTGGGACCCGCATGAACCTCCTGGCCGAGCGGGACGGCTTTTTGGTCTGCTACCCGGGCCAGACATCGTCGGCCAATCGTTCGAGGTGCTGGAACTGGTTCAACGACGGCGACCAGCGCCGCGACCGCGGCGAGCCCTCGTTGATCGCCGGGATCACCGCGGATGTGATCGCGAAGCACGCCGTGGACCCGCGACGCGTCTATGTCGCCGGATTGTCGGCCGGCGGCGCGCTGGCCGCCACGATGGGGCAGACCTATCCCGATCTCTACGCCGCCATCGGGGTCCATTCTGGCCTGGCCTGCGGAGCAGCCCGCGACGTGTCTTCGGCCGTGATAGCGATGCGCCAGGGGGGCGGCGCCCGCGCCGCGGCGGCCCCCGGGATCCCTCCGATGCCAGGCATCGCCGGCGTGCCCACCATCGTGTTTCACGGAGACCGTGATACGACCGTGAACCCCGTCAATGGTGACGAGGTCACGGCGCAGACGACCCACGCGGCCGTGAGGGCGACTGAAACCGAAGAGGGCCGCGTGCCCGGAGGCCACGGTTATACGCGCACGCGGTTCCTCGACCGTGACGGCGCCACCCTGGCCGAACAATGGAATGTCCATGGAGCCGGTCACGCCTGGGCGGGCGGGAGTTCCCTCGGATCCTACACGGACCCCCAAGGACCGGATGCCTCGCGCGAGATGCTCCGGTTCTTCGCCGAGCATCCCAGGCCGGCCTGACGCCCGCCGGACAGGGTCGAGATCCTCACCTCACCCGATCGGGCGTCGCGCCGTCGACAGGTCCCGTCTGCGGCGAACTGACCACATCGCGCCCTTCGCGACCTGCCACGCTTGGACTCTATCCTATGTGAGTGCAGCGCAACTGGTCCCCTGCCCATATTGCACAGCGACGAGACTGTAAGGGCGGTGTCGCTGCCCGCTGGCGTGCTGTAGAAGGTGAGGAAAGAAGCGATGCTGTCGTGCAACAAGACACGCCGTCACTTCACGGAGGCGGCACGCGAGGCGGCCGCCTTGGCCCGGCAACGCAAACGTGATCATAGGTCCCGCTTTCCTGACGATCACAAGCTCGTCATGGTGGTCGTGCGGGCGGCCGGGCCAGCGATGGGGTTTCACTGGCAGATCCGGCGTTTCGGCCAGATGTCGCCTGTGGTGGAGAGCCGCGACCGTTTCGTCTGCCCAGTCGAAGCGGGACGCTGGGGCCAGGCGGCACTGACCGACATGAAGATCGAGACGACCGCCAACTAGGCTGCCGCGCTGGCGACCGTCGATCCTGGCCGATAGCCGCCATCGGCGGTGGGAGGATCTCTGTCGTCGGCTGATATACCCGGCCGCCGTCTCACTTCGGCTTCTTCGGCCGCGACGAGCGACAGAACCAGGATAATGGCGAAGCCCGCCGCCATCATGGATGGAGAAGCGTGCTGGGTGAACAGGACGGCCAAGCTCATGGTCGACACCTCCTGCACTGAAACTACGATTCAAAACTGAATCAATCCTTGACGGAATCGGATGACCGTCCAGCACCCGTCAGCGCGGGGACAAGAAGCGTCGATCCACGTCCCGCCTCTGCCGCGCGGGGCCGATCCGGGCTATGGTGCCGCGGATGAGAATCGAAATCGACATGGGGTCCACGGCCGCCCCCGGCACCGCCCCCGGTCCCGCCCTGCTGGACCTCGAAGAACTGCTGGCCACCCGCCTCCTGGTCCAAGGCAACTCCGGCTCCGGCAAGTCGCACCTGTTGCGGAGGCTGCTCGAACAGAGCGCCCCGCATGTGCAGCAGGTGGTCATCGACCCCGAAGGGGACTTCGCGAGCCTCGCCGACCGGTTCGGCCATGTGGTGATCGACGGCAACCGCAGCGTCGCCGAACTCGAGACCATCGCGGCCCGGGTCCGCCAGCATCGCATCTCGGCCGTTCTGATCTTGGAGTCGCTCGATGCCGAGATGCAGATGCGGGTCGCCGCGACCTTCCTCAACGGGCTGTTCGATGCCGGCCGCGACCACTGGTTCCCGGCCCTGGTGGCGGTCGACGAAGCGCAGCTGTTCGCGCCGGCGGTTTCGGGGGACGTGTCCGAGGAGGCCCGCAAGCTCTCGCTCGGCGCCATGACGAACCTCATGTGCCGCGGGCGCAAGCGCGGGCTGGCCGGCATCATCGCGACCCAACGCCTCGCCAAACTCGCCAAGAACGTCGCGGCCGAAGCCACGAACTTCCTCATGGGGCGCACCTTCCTCGACATCGACATGGCGCGGGCCGCCGACCTCCTCGGCCTCGAACGCCGGCAGGCCGAGATGTTTCGCGAGCTGCAGCGCGGCCAGTTCGTCGCGCTGGGTCCGGCCCTGTCGCGGCGGCCGCTATCGATCCGGGTCGGAGGCGTCGAGACGGCGCCGCGCATCGGCATCCCGACGCTGCTGCCGCTCCCCGGCCAAGCCGGTGGCGAGGCCCGCGAGCTGATTCTGGCTCCGGTGCCGCTCGGCCCGGCCCGCACGCCCGCCGAGCGCCGGCCCGCTGCGGTGCCGTGCCCCTCCATGAACCAGATCCTGGAAGAGATCGTCCGCAACCGCTCCGAGGCCGCGGCGGCGGAAGACGTGCCCGCGCTCGCGCCGGCCGAGCGAGAGCGGGCGTTGCGCGCCATCGCGGGCGAGATCATGGCCGATCCGGAAGCGGCGTTCCGTCCGGAATCCATACTCTACGGCGACTTCCAGGTGCGCTGCCGCATCGGCAAGCTCGGGGGCGGCACCGTGCCCCTGGCGGAGTTCAAGCTTCACTTGGCTGCGGCTCGGGCCGGGCTCGACCCCGAAACCACGGAAGGGCCCGAATGGGACCGCGCGCTCGGCATGGCCCGCACCATTCCGGAGGACTTGCAGGCCGTCTATCTCATCCTGGCGGGTGCGGCCTTGAGAGGAGTCCCCTGCCCCTCCGACAGCGAGGTGGCGCGGCGCTGCGGCATGCATTCGGCCGGGCGGGCTCGCAGCCGCATCGGACATCTCGACAAGGGCGACCTCATCGTGACCCGTTCCGACATGGCGGGAAACCGGGTGGTGGTGGTGCCGGACCTCGGCTGGGAGACCGCGCCGGGCGATCCCAACGCCCCCGAGACGCTCACGAAGGCTTTACCCCGGGCCTTCGCATCGGCCGCGAAAGGTTTGTTCGCAGCCGAGTAGCGGACCTTAGCGAGGACCTCCAATGCCTGCTTCCGCCCACGAACGCCCTCTCGGCCCCGTCGTCGAGCCCTGCGACGCTCGCCGTCCCGCGCGGGTGATCCTCGAGGGGCGGTTCGTCCGTCTGGAGCCGCTCGATGCGGCGCGGCACGGACCGGCCCTGTGGAACAACCTCGCGGGGGCCGACCAGGTCTGGGACTACCTCTTCGACGCGCCCTTCGGGGACGAGGCCAGCTTCGTCGCCGACCTGGCCCGCAAGGCCGCGTCCGAGGACCCGCGGTTCTGGGCAGTGGTCGACAAGACTTTGGACGAGGCGCAGGGCTATGCCACGCTGATGCGGGTCGATCCCGTTCACCGAACCATCGAGGTGGGCAACATCCTGTTCGCACCGGCGCTGCAGAGAACGCCCGGTGCGACGGAGAGCATGGCGCTTCTGGCCACCTACGCGTTCGAGGCACTCGGGCACCGCCGCTACGAATGGAAGTGCAATGCGTTGAACGCGCCGTCCCGCGCTGCGGCCGAGCGGCTCGGCTTCACCTTCGAGGGCGTGTTCCGCCAGCATATGATCGTGAAGGGCCGCAACCGCGACACGGCTTGGTATGCCATGCTGGATACGGAATGGCCCACCGCGAAACGGGGCTTCGCGCGATGGTTGGCCCGGGAGAATTTCGACGAGGCAGGGCGGCAGCGGCGTTCGCTGGCCGCCATGCGAGCGTCCGGCGACGCCTGAGCGCCGGCCGTGGACGACCTGGACACCTGCTTGGCCCGACATCGCCGGGGCACAGGGCACCTCGTTTAGGTCGAGCCCGCCGCTCCGGCCTTGGCGGCGGCCGAAAGGATCGCACATTCATCGAGCCCGAAGTCCCGGCAGCCCTGCAGCATAGTCGCCAGATAGGCCGGGTCCGGCGGTTCGCGGGTCGTGGCCGTCATACGGTAGACGAGTGCCTCCGCGGGCTCGGCCGCGCCCTCCCGCCACACCCTGGCCAGGACGCGGCGATAAAGGCCTCCCGCCAGATCCTCGTAGAGGTCGAGCGCCGCCTCACAGGAGGGCGTGATGCGCCACAATCCGCCCGCGACCTCCGTGCCGACGCAGGGTTCGATATCGGCCCAGGTGCGGAACACCAAGCGATGATCGGGCAAGGCGGCGCGTCCGAGTGCCTCGGCGGCCGGGCAGCGCGCCCCCATGCCGGCCCTGCACAGGTTCGAGCCATAGGCGAAGTACAGCATGGCAGTCCAAGGCGGACGCGTGCAGCGCGGCGGCGCCTGACGGTACCACGTTCCGCGCCTCTGCGTGGTGAGGTCTGTCCGACGTGGCGCTATCTCATTGCACCCTCACGCCTCCGTCTTCCGCATCCAGCGTCAAGTTCGGCGAGTAATAAGGGTCGTCGAGCAACCGCTCTCCCCAGCGGAGCTTCAACTGCTCGGTTTCGCGATTGAAGCGTTCCGCCGTGCGCGGACTCAGGTCACGGCCACGGCTGACGCTTTCGTGGTGGACCAGCTCGGCGAAAGGGGTCCAAAGATTGCGATAGCCGGCCGCGGCGACCTTGAGACAGAGATCGACGTCGTTATAGGCCACGGCGAAACGCGCCTCGTCCATCCCGCCGACCTCATCGTAGATGCTCTTCTTCACGATCAGGCAGGCAGCCGTCACGGCCGAAACCTCGTTGACGGTGGCGAGGGCATCGAGCTGGCCGCGCGCACCGCGTGGCGCGCGCTTGTGGCGGTGACCGGCGGCTCCTGCCACGCCCACCACCACGCCGCCGTGCTGCAGCCGGCCGTCGGGGTACCAGAGCTTGGCGCCGACGCAGCCGACTCCGGGCTGCAGTGCCAACCCCACCATCTCGTCGAGCCAGGACCCATCCCCGACCTCCACATCGTTGTTGACGAGGCCGAGCAGGGTACCCCGCGCCTCGGCCGCGGCGCGGTTGTTGAGCCTGGGATAGTTGAAGGTGCCGTCCTCACGGATCACCCGCACGCGGCCGTCGCCCACCCAGCTTTCGAAGAGCTTGAATGTGTCATCCTCGACCGAGCCGTTGTCCACGACCAGGATCTCGTAGGACCCATAGGCGGTCTTGGCCCGGATCGAGTTCACGGCCGTGCGCAGCATAGCGGCACGGTCTCGCGTCGGCACGATCAGCGACACCAGCGGCTGGTCCGCCGCCACGTAGCCGATGCGCGGATGCGGCGAGCGTGGATCCGACATGACGCGGGCCTCGACTCCGCGGCGCGCCAGCGCGTCGCGGATCGCCGCCTTGCGCTCCTCGGCGGCCGACTCCGGCACCGCGCCCGACCCATGGCTCAACACCTGGGCGACGTGCACGACGGCGCGCGGGGCCAGCCCCTCGGTAACCCGCAGCATGAGGCCGTGACGCCCCGCGGGCGCGAAGGCCGCATCGAGCCCCGCCTCGCGCAGCAGCGGCATGGCAATGGCGCAAGGATCGCCGAGGTAATTGGTGGCCAACAGGCGTTCGGGCGACCAGGCCGGCTTGAACGCGGGGTCGCGGCGTCCCGCGCCGCCCTCCAGCCCCGCATCGAGGCGATCTTCGTCGGCGTAGACCACTTCCGTGCCGGGGAAACGGTGGAGCGCCGCCGCCAGCACTGTGAAGGCGTGAGGCCGCAGGACGGTGCCGGGCCGCGGCAGCAGGGCGAAATCTCCCCGGGCGAGGTCCAAGGCTGCACCAGGCCCGGCATAGGTCCGGACACGATCGTCGCTGCCCGGCGGCTCGCCTCCCGCAGGGACATGGCTCGGCACCAGCAGTTCCCATGCGGGATGATGCTGGGCCAGCAGGCTGTCACGCAGCGCCGCTGCCTCGTCGACCCCGACGTCAGGCCCCACCACCACCGTGAACAGCGGGCGGCGGACCAGCCGCCCCGCCCGCGCCGTGTGGAAATCCGCCTCGTGTTCGGGCTGTTCGTCGAAGCGCTCGCGCCACAGCCCATAGGCGGCCTCTGGGCTGCGGGCCTCGGTGGTGAGCGGGATCGTGGTGCGGCCCTGGCGCCGCAATTGCACGAGGAAGCGCGCCGCGCGCCAGGGGAAGGAGCGCGGATCGCCTCTCAGCACAGCAAGGCTGCGCCGCAACAACGCGCGCCGCTGTTCCCAGCGCGGGACGGCACGGAGCTCGAGCACTGCCGGCGCCCCGAGCGCGGCCGAGCCCGACACGGCCAAGCAGATGCTGGCCAGAGGCCTCGTCGGGCGGAACAGGCCCGAGAACGCGTTGCGGCCTGTCTTGGCGAAGTGTTGGGGCAGCCGCGTCCCGTCCGCGAAGCCGAGCACCATGCGGGCGTCGACCATGCCGGGCCCGTCGTAGCGCATCGTCAGGGCGTACCAGCCCACCGGCCATGCGGGCGCGAAGTCCCGCACGAGGTGAAGTGGCGGATCGGGATGACGTAGGGTGATCGGCTCGGGACCGAGACGGCCCCCGCCGGCGTCGGGCGCCGGCACCGCGCGCCATTCGGGCGGCAGCGTCACGCGAGCGCTCAGGCCGGAGCCTGCCCGACCGAGCGATGCTCGGCCAGCACCTTGAAGAGGTATTGGCCGTAGGTGCTCTTACGCAGCCGCTCGGCCTGGCGGACGAACAGCGCCATGTCGATCCAGCCCTGGCCGAGGGCGATCTCCTCGGGGCAGGCGATGCGGAAGCCCTGCCGCTTCTCGTAGACCCGCACGAACTCGCCAGCCTCGAGGAGACTGTCGGGCGTCCCGGTATCCAGCCAGGCGAAGCCGCGGCCCATGCGCTCGACCCGGAGCGCACCCCGGTCGAGGTAGATGCGGTTGAGATCCGTGATCTCCAGTTCGCCGCGGGGCGACGGTCTGAGCTTGCGGGCCAGATCCACGACCTCGGCATCATAGAAATAGAGGCCCGTCACGGCCCAACTGGTCTTGGGATTGGCCGGCTTCTCCTCGATCGAGCGCGCAACGCCCTGGGCGTCGAAGTCGACCACGCCGTAGCGCTCGGGATCGACGACGTGGTAGGCGAACACCGTCGCCCCCTCTTTGCGCAATGTGGCGGGGCGCATCAATTCGGGCAAGCCGTGGCCGTAGAAGACGTTGTCGCCGAGGATCAGACAGGACGGCTGGCCGCCGAGGAAGTCCGCCCCGATCACGAAGGCCTGGGCCAAGCCATCCGGCGAGGGCTGCTCGGCGTAGGACAGGCTGATACCCCATTGCGTGCCGTCCCCGAGAAGCTCGCGGAACAGCGGCAGGTCGCGCGGCGTGGAGATCACCAGGATCTCCCGGATGCCCGCCAGCATCAGGGTCGATAGCGGGTAGAAGATCATCGGCTTGTCGTAGATGGGCAGCAGTTGCTTCGACAGCACGTGTGTCATGGGGTGCAGACGCGTGCCGCTGCCACCCGCCAGAATGATACCGCGCATGATCCCTCGTCTCGTTCGGGGCGGGTGCACCGGGCGTCGATCGTCGCCCGAGTCGCAGGGCCTGCCCGGGCCGGCAGCGGCCATATCCGGGCATCGCTAGACCGGCGGCGGCCATTGGGCAACCGATCTTCAGTCGAACGCCGGGCTAAATTGGGGCTCTCCAGGGATGGACGGTGGCCCACCCTCGCCGGGGGGTTGGCTGGCAGACGACCAGGCTTTCACCCCATGGCGGCGCGGAATGGCTCGCCTCGGCGCGCCGCCAATGTCGCGAACCGGTGGCTCAGACCGTGCGCCCGCCATCGACCTCCAGCACCAGCCGATGTTGATCATCACGCCCCCGCCCTACTGCCGGAAGCGCGGCACCGCGCCCCGACCATGTGAAAGATGGATTTCATGTACCCCAGTCGCTGTATCGAGCGGCGTTCTACCCCAGCCGACGCAGCAGCACGCGGAGTGGTTTCAGCGGCCGCAACCGGTTCCGGAGTCTCGTGCGCCAGCGCCTGTGGAGCAGCATCTGCAGGTGGCCGAGCCGATCCGACAAGGCCATGATCTCGTCCTGCTTTTCGGCGATGGAGCCTTTCAGGCGCGCGTTCTCGAACCGCAGATCCTCGATGTCGAGCTCCAAACGGCGCAGGCTTTGTGTCAATGCTTCGCGGCCTGCATCGGGCAGCCCCGCATCGTGATCTCGGGTCATGGCGCAACCCGCCACAAGCTGTCGTCCACCCCGGCGCCGGCCGCAGCATCGGCGAAAACGCGCGTGTAGGCCGTCACCTCGGCAGGGTCGTCGAGGTGGAAGCGATGACGCAACGCGGGCTCGCTCGCGTGATAGTGCTGCATGAGGTTGGTCACGGTCTCCCCGTTGCTGCCGGTGCCGGCCGCGAGGTGCGGTAGCCGGCAGTAGCGGTCGTAATTCGCGAAAGGATCACCCGACCAGGTGAGGTGTTTCGCGTGGAACATCCGCCGCACCATGTCGGGCACCGGTACGCCCGACCGGAAACTGCCGTAGGCGTAAGGGTGGGCCGCGGCGCCGCCCTGCGCCGACATTCTGCGGGCCGCGTAAGCTTGCAGGAGGGTCGCCAAAGCCCCGGTGGCGCGGGGCTCGGGCGTGTATTTCGACAGTTCTTCGGGTCGCTCCGGCGCGAAGCCGCTGAAGTGGAAGAAGCCGAGCGGGCGGCCGTCTATCTGCCAGGCCCCGCCGGGCATTGCCGAGAGGACGCGCTGCGGCAGGTTCCAATAGGCTACGTTGTAGCCGGTATCGCGCAGGACATGGGCCTGCGCGGCCAAGCCGGGCAGCAGGTCCAGATATTTCTGGTCGACGAACAGCCCCTGGTGCTGGGCGTTGATACAATCGTAGCGTAGTTGGCGAGCCCACCAGCGCAGGATCGGCTCGGTTTCCGCCGATTGCGAGGCCGCCAGGAAGCCCAGGTTGTAGACTCCGGTCTGCATGATGTGCTGCTCGGTGCGGGGCGCACCAAGGCCGGGCGGAGCGGTGAAATGCGGCGTCAGTACGAAGGATGCGCCGCCGTCCAGCAAGGCGAGGAGCTCGTCGAGCCGCCGATAGAGCTCGATGTCGGGATCGAAATAGATGAGATTGCGGTAGCCGCGCTCGAGCAGCCGAAGCATCAGGAACGGCTTGATGGCCGTGTTGAACTCCATGACGTCATAGGCGAAGGCGAAACTCGGAAAGTCCGGGATGCCGAGGCTGTCGGCCGTCAGCACCTCGACACCCGCGGGGTAGCGCTCGTCGGGCTGTGCGACGTCGGCGAGACCCAGCACCAGATCGGCATCGGGGTGGAAGGCACGGGCCGAAGCGAAGAACACCTCCGCCTGGGACAGGTAGTTGTTGGAGCAGATCGTCAGGATGGCGGTATGGGACGGCATGAAACGACGGTAGCATCCTCAGATCCGGGCCAACCCCTCCGACGAAGGACGTCGTTCCCGCTTTCGTGAGGATCCTTGCCAGTCCGGGACGCCTCTGTCCATCATGCGGGCCGCCGCGCCACGATCCTGGCCAGCGGGCCCGGAGATCATGCCGGCTGACGCCCAGCGATCAACGCCTCGCGGCGACGGGATGCGTGGTGCCGATCTGGCTCGAGCCGACCGGCACCACGCAGGCAGGCCCCGGCGCCAGGGGCGCCGTTCCGCTCGACGCCAGGGTCCCGTGCGACCACGCGGCCAGGAAGGCGCCGTTCCAGCGCGCCACGGCAGCATCGTGCTGGAACCAGTCCCGCCGATGGCCGTGCAGGGGCTTGGCATTCTTCGCGGCGGCGCGTGCCGCGCCATGCACGATCCACCGGCTCATCATGGCGTAGGTGACTTCGGGATGGAACTGGAGTCCGAAGGCGTTATGGCCATAACGGAAGGCCTGGCACTCGAAATCGGTGCCGCTCGCCAGGGAAACCGCGCCCGCCGGCAGGCAGAAGCCCTCGCGATGCCAGTGATAGACCCAGGACGGAAAGGGTTCGGCCAGCAGCCGATGACCGGCCTCCGTCGGCGAGATCGGATAATAGCCGACCTCGACGTGCCCGTCGGGATGCGGACCGACGGTCTGGCCGAGATGGCGTGCGATCATCTGGGCCCCAAGGCAGATGCCGAGCAATGGCGCGCTCTCGCGCAACGCGACCTCTACCCAATCGATCTCGGCCCTCACCCATTCATCGGAATCGTTGGCGCTCATGGGACCGCCGAAGATCACTGCCCCGGCATGCTCCGACATGGTGTCGGGAAGCGCGTCGCCGAAGCGCGGGCGCCGGATGTCCAGCGTATGCCCCATCTGGCGCAGCGATCTCCCGACGCGACCCGGAGTCGAATGTTCCTGATGCAGGACGATCAGGATGCGGCCGGCGCCTGGCCGATCGACCACGGCCGGGATTGGCTCGCCCCCCGACGCGCGGGCCGGTGCTGCCTCCCGCTGCGGACAGCCTTCCTGCAACTCCGCCCCCATGATGCCCCTGCCCTCCCGGCCTGTCGCCGACTATCGTTCGTATCATAAGCAATCGGAGTGCCAGATGAACGGGAGACCACTGCCCTTGGATGGCCGGTTGGCCCGCCGTTGCGTTGCCGGAGATCCGGGGACGCACTATGATCTCCACTCGACGAGGCACTCGCCTTTGGAGCCTCCTGCTTCGCTGACCTCTGGGCACCCGGCTCGCGACTGCCGACGGTGTTCGGCACGGCGGGAACAGGGTCTACGGACCGATCTAGAGGGAATGGAATGACACCTGTGCAGGTCAGAATGGCGCGCGCCGCCCTCGATCTCACGACCGACGAACTGAGTCGCGCTGCAGGACTTACGCTCCAGGATCTCGAGCAGCTGGAGAAAGGCGGCCAGGACGGGGCGGCTTCGGCCAAGTTGCGGACAACCTTCGAGGGCGCGGGTGTCACGTTCCTCGATCCTGACGGGGTCCGCTTCGACGAGCGGCAGCCCGGCGTCCGCACCGTCCCGCTCGAAGAGATGAACTCCTACAATGACGAATGACGCACCTGGCGCTTCCCATTCGGCCCGGCCGCGCGCGCTGGCGGCCCTGGGCATGTCGGCGCTGGCCTTCGGCGTGACAGCGGCTTCTTCGGTGTTGGCGGCCGAACCCAATTATCCCTTCGAAGGCACATGGGTCAGGGCCACGCGGGTCTGCACGGCCGCGGCACCGATCGTACGGACTTACACGGCCCACGACGTCATCTTTCGGACGGGACGTTGCGGCGTCCGCAAGGTGGCTGTGGGTTCGGGGCAGTTCGAGATTTTCGAAGAATGCCATCGGGCCGAGCGCCCCGGCAATTTCACCGAAATCATCCGCATGCTGGGCCCCGACGTCATGCAGGTCCGGCGGCAGGCAGCCCGGCTCAAGATCGCGGGATCGCAGCGTTTCATTCGCTGCAGCGCGGCGGCCCCAGGCGCGTCCAGGTCGGGCGCCCAGCAACCTCGCAAGGCCGGCGCCGGGGTGGAGGAGCCTCGTTCGAGCGAGGAGCGCGCCGGCCAGCCGGCCGAGGTCAAGCCATAGTGTCGGGATCGGCGCCGCGGGGCCATGTCGCCCCGACGCGGCCTGTCATCGGCTGAGCTGACGGCACAGGCTTTCGAGTTCGTCGTGGGTGTCGTAGCGGATGCGGATCTCGCCACCTGCCCCGCGGGAGTCGATCTCGACCGCCAGACCCAGCACCGCACCGAGCCGCTTGGCCAAGGCCTTCGTATCCTGGTCCAGCGGCGGGCGTTTTGGCGCCGTCACGCCTGTCTCTTCGGCCGGCGTGCGGCGATGGCGGGCCTGGGCCAGTTTCTCGACATCGCGGACATTGAGCCCGCGCGCTACGATCTTCCGCGCCACGGCCTCGGGATCGTCGAAGCCGAGCAGAGCCCGCGCGTGGCCAGCCGAAATTGCTCCCTCCACCATCATGGTCTCGATGCTCTCGGGCAGCTTCAGCAGTCGCAGCATATTGGCGACATGGCTGCGGCTCTTGCCGATGATCCGGGCCAGATCGCCCTGCGAATACTGGAACTCGCGGGCCAGACGCTCGTAGCCGCGTGCTTCCTCGATCGCGTTGAGGTCTGCGCGCTGGATGTTCTCGATGATGGCGAGTTCGAGCGCCTCCCGGTCGCTCACTTCCACCACGATCACCGGCACCTCGTCGAGGCGCGCGGCCCTGGCGGCCCGCCAGCGTCGTTCCCCCGCGATGATCTCGAAGCCGCCATGGCCCCCCTCGGGCGGGGTACCCCGGACGGGGCGCACCACGATGGGCTGGATTACCCCTTTCTCGCGGATGGAGTTGGACAGGTCCTCAAGGTCTTCCTCGCCGAAGTGCCGCCGCGGGTTGCGAGGATTGGGCCTGAGGTCGTCGACTCTCACCCGCCGTCTGTCGCGGGCCTCGGCCGGCGATGGCATCTGCGCGGACGAGTCGGCGATCAGCGCCGCAAGACCCCGGCCCAGGCGCGGACGGCTTCCCTCATCGGCCGTCATCGGCGGTGCTCCTTTCACGCCGCCAGTTTCCTTTCACGCTGGATGACCTCCGAGGCAAGCCTGAGGTAGGCTTGGCTGCCGGCGCATTTGAGGTCGTAGAGCAGCACCGGCTTGCCATGGGACGGTGCTTCCGAAACCCGTACGTTGCGCGGGATCACGGTGTCGTAAACCTTGTCGCCCATGATCTGCCGCGCGTCTGCGACGACCTGGGTCGCGAGATTGTTGCGGGGGTCGAACATGGTTAACAGAATGCCGTGGATCGACAGGGTCTGGTTGAGGTTCTGTCGCACCTGCTCCACCGTGGCCAGAAGCTGGGACAATCCTTCGAGCGCGAAGAACTCGCACTGCAGCGGCACGAGCACGCTGTGGGCCGCGGCAAGCGCATTGACGGTCAGCAGGTTCAGCGAAGGCGGGCAGTCGACCAGGACGTAACTGAAGCGCCGACCGTCCGCGGTATCGCGCAAGCGCGACAGGGCACCGCGGAACTTGAAAGCGCGGTCAGCATGGCTTGCGATTTCGAGGTCGAGGCCGAGGAGATCCATGGTGGACGGCGCGACCCATAGGTTGGGGACCGAGGTCGGCTGGCAGGCCGCTGCCAGGGAATGGTCGCCCACCAGTACGCCATAGGTCGAGACGGAGCGGTCCTTGCGAGCCACGCCGAGCCCTGTCGAGGCATTGCCCTGCGGGTCGAGGTCGACCAGCAGCACGCGCTCGCCGACGGCCGCTAGCGCGGTGCCGAGATTGATGGCCGTCGTGGTCTTGCCGACGCCGCCCTTCTGGTTGGCGAGAACGAGGACGCGTGCGGACCGATCACCCATGCTGCGAGCCTTCACATGTCTTCCCCGGTCGATTGTACCGGCTTCGGTGCCGCTCGGCGTACCACCAGAATACGACCTTCGGCAGACGTCACGCTCCGCAGCACGGCTTGGTCGAGCGCCGGAGCGGCGTCGAGAACGCCGGCGAGTTCGGCCTGGGTTTTCAGGAAGATGCCCGTCGTGCCACTGTCGATGAGAACTCTGCCCATTTCGATGAGCCGAGGCAAGGGTGCCAAGGCACGTGCGGTGACGACATCGACGCATTTCAGCGACGGCAGGATATCCTCGACGCGGCCGTTGTGCACCGTTGCAGGTGCGCCGCAGGCGCGCGCGGCTTCGCGCAGGAAAGCACATTTGCGCGCATTAGCCTCGATCAGGTGCACGTCCGCACCGGCTCGGCCCACCAGCAGGATCGCCACGACGAGTCCGGGGAAGCCGGCACCCGAGCCCATGTCGGCCCAGCGCAGCGCTTCGGGTGCAATGGCCGCGATCTGAGCGGAGTCGGCGAGGTGACGTGTCCAGACCTCGCCGAGGGTGGAGGGTGCCACGAGGTTCTTGATCCGCTGCCATCGTCCCAGCAGTTCGGCGTAGATCGCGAAGCGCTCCTCCGTTTCACGTGAAACCGGGACCAGGGCCAGGGCGCGGTGGCGATCGGAACGGGGCCTCGTCAAGGCCTTCGACTCACTTGGTGCTCGTGCCTCCCGCAATAGCCGAACGGTTCGCGTTGCGCGCCGTCCATCGCGCGCCGGGCGCTTTCACCTTCGTCCCGGCGGGAAGAAGGTGGCGGGTTGCGGGAAGGGCACGAACGTCGCCCGGTGAGGGCCGAAGCTCCGGCGCAGGAGCACCCCTCAGCGGCCGCCATCCGCCCTCGCTGTGCGCAGGCGTTTTCCCCTGCCCGCGGAGGAAGGGCGAACCGTCGGGCGCAGCGCGGTTCCCCGAATACAGCAGCCCGCGAACCGAGCCGGACGGCACGGTCCGTGGTGGCTGCTGCCCGGAACTTCACACCGATGCTCTGACGGGGGCCTTGCCCCTGCCCCGCCCCTTGGCCATCAGGATCGTGAGCGCGGCCGGGGTCATGCCTTCGATCCTCTGAGCGTGGCCGAGCGTCAGGGGCCGCACGGCTTCGAGCTTGTCGCGAAGCTCGCGCGACAAGCCCGGCAGGGCGGCGTAATCGAGGTCGGCCGCGATACGCACCCCGTCTTCGGCGCGCGCGCGGGCGATATCGGCGCTCTGCCGATCAAGGTAGACGGCGTATTTCGCATCCGCTTCGACTTGAGCCATGACGTCCGGCGCCACCGCCCCGATCTCCGGCCAGAGCGTCCGCAAGGCTTCCGCATCGATGTGCGGATAGGACAGAAGCGCAAAGGCGCTGCGCCGGACGCCGTCCTGGCTGACCGGCAAGCCAGCCAACGCCAGACGTTGCGGCGTGGCAGCGAGGCCGTCGAGAAGATGCCGCGCAGCCGCGATCGCATCTCGCTTGGCCGCGAAGGCTTCGGCCCGCTCAGCCCCCACGCAGCCCCAGGCCATGCCCTGTTCGGTCAGACGCTGGTCGGCATTGTCGGCCCGCAGCGTCAGGCGATACTCGGCCCGCGACGTGAACATGCGATAAGGCTCTGTGACGCCGCGAGTGACGAGATCGTCGACCATTACCCCGATGTAGGAGTCGGATCGCGAGAACGTGATCGCCTCCCCGTCCCCGGCCCGGCGGGCCGCATTGAGGCCGGCCACCAGCCCTTGCGCGGCAGCCTCCTCGTAGCCGGTCGTGCCGTTGATCTGTCCGGCCAGGAACAAGCCGCGGATCCGCTTGGCTTCCAGGGATGGCGTCAGTTCGCGCGGATCGACGAAGTCGTATTCGATGGCATAGCCGTGCTGCATGATTACGGCGTCCTCGAGCCCCGGTATCGAGTGCACGAGGCGCTCCTGGGTGTCCCGCGGAAGCGAGGTAGATATGCCGTTAGGATAGAAAGTGGGATCGTCGAGCCCCTCGGGTTCGAGAAAGATCTGATGGCTGTCGCGGTCGATGAAGCGCGTGACCTTGTCCTCGATCGACGGACAATAACGCGGTCCGCGTCCCGTGATGGCGCCCGAGAACAGAGGCGCCCGGTGCAGGTCGGCTCGGATAATGGCGTGTGTCTCGACCGTGGTCCGGGTGATGAAGCAGTCGCGCTGCTCCGTCTCGATCTGCCGCGTCAGGCTCGAGAAAGGCTGAGGGATGGCGTCGCCGGGCTGTCGCTCCAGCCGGTCGAGATGGATCGTGCGGCCGTCGAGGCGCGGTGGCGTGCCTGTCTTCAGCCGACCCAGGGCGAAACCGCGTGCTTCCAGCGCGACCGCGAGACCCTGGCTCGGCGCTTCGCTGATGCGGCCCGCCGGTGTGCGGGTCTCGCCGATATGGATCAGGCCGCGCAAGAACGTGCCGGTGGTCAGCACGGCGGCGGCGCAGCCGAGGTGGCGACCGTCCGCGAGGTGGATGCCCGCGACGCGATCGACGGCGATATCGAGGCCGAAGGCTTCCCCCTCGACCAGGGTGAGATGCGGGATCGCCGAAAGCGCCTCCTGCATGGCGCCGCGGTAGAGCGCACGGTCGGCTTGGCAACGGGGTCCGCGCACGGCCGGACCCTTGCGCCGGTTGAGCACGCGGAACTGGATGCCGCTCCGGTCGGCGACGCGCCCCATCACCCCATCGAGTGCATCGATCTCGCGCACAAGATGGCCCTTGCCGAGCCCCCCGATGGCGGGGTTGCACGACAGCGTGCCGATCGTGGCGATGCTCTGCGTCAGAAGCGCGGTTCGGGCACCCATGCGGGCCGCGGCCGCTGCCGCTTCGCAACCCGCGTGGCCGCCGCCGATCACAACGACATCGAAGAGCTGGGTCATGGACGAACCGAAGATGCCGCCGCTAGGTCGGCCCGCAAGCGTGAGCGGCGTTTATAGGGCGGGCAGGGGCCGAGCGGAAGGGGCTGAGCCGGTGGGAAGACCTGCGGAGCAAAGTCCCGCGATTCGTTTCACGTGAAACCCGTGCCACCTTACTTGCCGATGCAGAAGCGGGCGAAGATCGTACCCAGGACCTCCTCCGTGCCAATCTGCCCGACGAGCCCGGCAAGGGCGTCGGTGGCGCCGCGGAGGTCCTCCGCGACGAGTTCGAGGTCTCGCCTCCGCGCCGCCATGGCGATGCGGTTAAGGTGATCCTGCGCCGAGGCCAGCGCCGCACGGTGGCGGAGCCGTGTCACGACGGCTTCCTCGCCGCCCACGAGAGCCTCGCCGGCGAAACGCCCGAGCGCCGCCACCAGGACGTCGAGCCCTGCCCCCGTATGGGCCGAGACCGCGAAGTCGCTGCCTTCCGGACCGGGACCAAGGTCGGCCTTGGTGGCCACGGTCCAGACGGTGCCGCCGGCCGCAATGGCGGGAGCGCCCGTGTCAGGCGCTTGGCAGAGCCACAGCACGAGGTCGGCCGAGGCTGCGCGGGCGCGGGCGCGGGCGACGCCTTCGCGCTCGACCGGGTCATCGGTCTCGCGCAGGCCCGCCGTGTCGATGAGCTGCACCGGATAGCCGCCGAGCTCGAGTTCGACCACGATCGCGTCGCGCGTCGTGCCGGCATGGGCCGATACGATCGCGATATCCCGGCCGGCAAGCGCGTTGAGCAGCGTCGATTTTCCTGCATTCGGAGGGCCGGCGATGGCTACGACCACCCCGTCGCGCAGCTTGGCGCCGCGGACATCGCGGGCCATTTGCTCCGCCACGCGTCGCGCAACGCCGGCTGCAAGCCGTTCGATGTCCGCCTCGAAGGTGGCCACCAGGTCGTCCTCCTCGGCAAAGTCGATGGCGGCCTCGGTCAGGGCCAAGGCCGACAGCAGGTCCTCGCGTAGCCGCTCCACCCACCGGCCGAGGACGCCGTCGAGCTGGCGCAGGGCCTGGCGGCGTTGTGCCTGAGTTTGCGCGTCGATGAGGTCGGCCAGACCTTCGACGGCACCAAGATCCATCCTGCCGTGTAGAAAGGCGCGACGGGTGAACTCCCCGGGCTCGGCCGGCCTGCAGCCCGGGACGGCCGCCAAGGCCTCGAGCACGGCCGCCACTACGGCCCGACCTCCATGCAACTGGAACTCGGCCGCGTCTTCGCCCGTGAAGGAACCCGGTCCGGGGAACCACAGCAGCAAGCCATGGTCCAGGATGTCTCCCGTGGCATCACGAACGGCGCGGAGCGTGGCGATACGGGGCGCCGGCAGCAGCCCGGCCAGCCGGGCGAGGGCGTCGCGGGTGGCCGGGCCGGATACGCGAACCACGGCAATGGCGGCCCGCCCCGCCCCGCTGGCCAGCGCGAAGATCGTATCGGTTGCCATGAGCCCTTCATGCCGCGTGCGGGAGCTACGGTTCACACATCGACACGGCGGGCGGTATCGCCCAGCGCCGCCGAGAGGAGGAACGATCTATCGAGACGGTGGCTCCCGGGCCGGAATGGGAGAGCCGGGGCGAGAGCCGCTCAGGTGTTCATGGACTCGAAGAACGAAGCATTGCCTTTCGGCGTTTCGCGCAGCTTGCCCATCAGGAATTCGATGCCGTCCACCGTCCCCATCGGGTTCAGGATGCGGCGCAGCACGTACATCTTCTTCAGCGTGTCGGATGGGACCAGCAGTTCCTCCTTGCGGGTGCCCGAACGCGTGATGTCGAGCGCAGGATAGACCCGCTTGTCCGCCACCTTGCGGTCGAGGATGATCTCGGAATTGCCGGTTCCCTTGAACTCCTCGAAGATCACTTCGTCCATGCGCGAACCCGTGTCGATCAGCGCGGTTGCGATGATGGTGAGCGAGCCGCCTTCCTCGATGTTGCGGGCCGCGCCGAAGAAGCGCTTCGGCCGCTGCAGCGCATTGGCGTCGACGCCGCCGGTCAGCACCTTGCCGGACGATGGCACCGTGGTGTTGTAGGCGCGGCCGAGGCGCGTGATCGAGTCGAGCAGGATCACGACATCGCGGCGGTGCTCGACGAGGCGCTTGGCCTTTTCGATCACCATTTCGGCCACCTGGACGTGGCGTGTGGCCGGTTCGTCGAAAGTCGACGACACGACCTCGCCTTTGACCGAGCGCTTCATGTCGGTGACCTCCTCGGGCCGCTCGTCGATCAGGAGCACGATGAGGTAGCAGTCCGGATGGTTGGCCGTGACCGACTGCGCGATATTCTGCAACAGGACGGTCTTGCCGGTGCGCGGCGGCGCCACGATGAGGGCGCGCTGGCCCTTGCCGATCGGCGCCACCACATCGATGACCCGGGACGAGATGTCCTTGCGCGTCGTGTCCTCGATCTCGAGCTTCAGGCGCTCGTCGGGGTAGAGGGGCGTCAGATTATCGAAGTGAACCTTGTGGCGAACCTGCTCGGGGTCCTCGAAATTGATCTTGTTGACCTTGACCAGGGCAAAGTAACGCTCGCCCTCCTTGGGGCCGCGGATCAGGCCTTCGACCGTGTCGCCGGTTCGGAGGCCCAGCCTGCGGATCTGCGTCGGCGAGACATAGATGTCGTCTGGCCCCGCCAGGTAGTTGGCATCCGGCGATCTCAGGTAGCCGAAGCCGTCCTGCAGGACTTCCACCACACCCTGCCCGATGATCTCGATCTCGCGGCCCGCGACCTCCTTCAGGATGGCGAAGAGCAGCTCCTGCTTGCGCATGAGCGAGGCATTCTCGACTTCGTGCTCCTCGGCAAATGCGAGAAGATCGGTCGGCGACTTCGATTTGAGGTCCTGGAGCTTGATTTCCTGCATGGGCAGAATGTCCTCGGCGTGCCGTCCGGTCGTCGCTCAGGGCGCCGCGGATGTGCTGAAATGAAGGGAGGGTAGGGTGGGGTCTCGACGAACCCGGCACCGAGGCGCCCGGGCAGTCCGTTCGCGATGCCGGAGGTGAGCGACCTCCGCGGGTCCGGCCAGGGTGGCCGGCCGAAGAGCGGTTTCGCTCCTCGCACGCGCATAGGCGGTGTCTCCGGCGGACGACCCGCCGGACACTTTCAAGGCAGGCCTATTCCTTCGAAGCGGGTCCGTCCGCCGTGGTGTCGCTGCCTTCGGTCGCTGCGGCGGGGCGCGTCGGGCGGCGCCGTCGGCGCGCGAATTTGGTCGCCTCCGCCGCATCGTCTCCCGGAAAGGCCGACGCTGTGGCCTCGCTGGGCTCGTCGGACGCGGGTCCGCCCGACACAACCCGGGTCGGCGCCGTGATGAAGGAGGGAAGGCCCGGCGCATCGTCCGGCGCGGACAGCGCGCTCCGCAGCAAGGGCTCGGGCCGCACAACCGGCGACGGCCCTAAAGGTGTCGGAGCCGAAACAGGCGTGATCGCCTCGGCTCGCCGATCATCGGACTCCGATCGAGGCTGCCGCTCGGCCGGCTCGGTGCGGGGTTGCTCGCCCGTGAAAGGATCGCGCGGCTGTTCGATCGGGGGCTGGACGTAGGAACGCTCCTGGGGCGGCCGCTCCGAAGCAGCACGCTCCTGGCCGGTCCTGTCGTGACCACGCTCTTGGCCATTACGGTCTTGGCCGTTACGCTCCTGGCCGTTACGGCTCTGGCCGCGATTGCGGTCGAAGCGTTCCCCTCCGCGCTCATCGCCGCTGCGGACCTCAGGGCCACGATCTCCGTTGTCGCGGTAGGGCCGGCGTACCGCACCGTTGCGGTCCTGCACGCCCCGATCCTGGCGGTCGTTCCGCTGCCCATAGCCGTTGCGGTCGGGATGCTGGAAGCGTTCGCCGTTGAAGCTCTGCCGTTCGGCGTAGGGCGGGCGCTCGCTCGCCGCATTCGGCTGCCGGTCGCCGTTGAAGCTCTGCCGTTCACCGGAATTGTAGGGTTGACGCTCCCCCGCATAGGGCTGGGGCTGGGGCTGGGGGGGCACGAAGGGGGTCGGAGCCGGAGGGGACGCGAACCGATCCGGGATCCCGTTATCATCGTCCTCATCACCGTCGAGATCGGCGCCATCGGGCTGGCGGTTCGGGCTCGACTGCGCCTGCTGCGCGCTGGCAATCAGCCGGAAGTAATGTTCCGCATGTTGCAGGTAGCTTTCCGCAGCGACCGGATCCCCGGAAGTTTGCGCATCCCGCGCCAGCTGCAAATATTTCTCCGCAACATGGTGGGCATTGCCCCGAATTTTGACATCCGGACCATTGGATTCGTAAGATCGCGTCAGGGGGTTAGGTCCCTTGCGACTGCCGTTGCTGTTGTTGTTGCTACGGCCGCGCATGCGCTTATTCTGACCTGGTCTCATCGATCGTCCTTGGTGACATCAGCGTCGCAACCGCGCGCAGTCCTCAGTCCTGCGGGGCATCTACCAGCGATGCCGCTCCATCGGGCTTTGCAGCCGGATCCGTCCGGTCTCCGGCTAAGCGCCCGTAAGGGTCGGCTTCAGCCGAGGTGGAAACATGAAAAATACCGCTGCGAACTCTGCCGGAAGGGATCCTGCGCGTTTCAAGGCCCCATGTGACGCCAGCCGATCACTATGGGATCAAAGCCGGTCGCAGGAAAGCAAGACGCAGGAAGGTGGGCTATGAAACGTCCACGCAGGACGTTACTCCCAACCTCTGAATCCTATCTTAGCGCGTTACGACGTGATCGCCAAGCCTTTTTGGCGCCAACACATGGGAATCTCACGAGACCGGCAAGACGGCCAGCGCCCCAGGCCTTGGGGGAACTCTCACGCCTGCGCGGTGGTGGAACCGGTTTCGACCACCAAGCGGGCGCGAACTCGCAGCTTCTCGGTCTCACTCTTCAACTGGCCGCAGGCCGCCAGGATGTCGCGCCCGCGGGGCGCCCTGACCGGGCTCGCATAGCCGGCCTTGAAGACGATGTCCGAGAAGGTCTCGATCGTGTCCCAATCCGAGCACACATAGCGGGTTCCGGGCCACGGATTGAACGGAATGAGGTTGATCTTGGCCGGAATGCCCTTCAGCAACCGCACCAGAGCGCGTGCGTCGCGCGGTGCATCGTTGATCCCCTTCAACATCACGTATTCGAAGGTGATCCGACGGGCATTGGATGCGCCTGGGTATGTCCGGCAAGCCTCGAGCAGCGCCGCGATCGGATATTTCTTGTTCAAGGGCACGAGTTCGTCGCGCAAGTCGTCCCGCACCGCATGCAACGAGATGGCCAGCATGGTGCCGACATCGCGGCCGAGCGCCTCGATCTGCGGCACCACGCCCGAGGTCGAAACCGTGATCCGACGCCGCGAGACCGACAATCCGTCCCCGTCCGATAACACGCCGATGGCGTCGCGCACCTGATCGAAGTTGTAGAGGGGCTCGCCCATGCCCATGAACACGATATTGGACACGGCGCGCACGCCTTCGCCCGAGGGGATCAGCCCGTCGCTCGGCGGCACGCGGCCAGGGAAGTCGCCGAGTCGGTCGCGCGCGACGAGGAGCTGCAACACGATCTCACGGCACGTCAGGTTGCGCACGAGCCTCTGCGTGCCCGTGTGGCAGAACGTGCACGTCAAAGTGCAGCCGACCTGGCTCGACACGCATAATGTGCCCCGATCCGACTCGGGAATGTAGACGCATTCGATTTCGGCACCGCGGTCGTGCGGGCCGGTCGGCTTCATACGGATCAGCCACTTGCGGGTGCCGTCGGCCGAGACCTGCTCGGCCACGACCTCGGGGCGATCCAGCGTATAGTGCTCGGCCAGCCTGGCCCGCAGCACCTTGGAGACGTTCAGCATGGCGTCGAACCGTGTGACCCCGTGGACGTAGATCCAGTGCCAGAGTTGCGCGACCCGCATCCTGGTGTCCCGCTCCGCAACGTCGATGCCTGCCAGCGCATCGGCCAGCTCGGCGCGTGTCATGCCAGCAAGCGATGGCTTCTCGGTGAGCGACGACGACCCGGCGGGCTTTGCGGTCTGCGACGCCACGTCGTCGGCCGCCGAGGCTGCGACGGGCGGGGAGACATTGAAGAGGTCCACGGGCGAAACTCGGCTTGCGATGGGTCAGGAAAATGCCTGGTCGAGGCTCGCCAGCAGCGCCTCGGCTCCCGACAGATCGGCGCGACCAGGCGCTTCTTCAACCGCCAGTGCCGTAACGACGCCGTCGTCCACGATCATGGAATAGCGCTGTGAGCGAAGGCCGAATCCCTTGGCCGAACCATCCATGGCGAGCCCGATGGCCCGCACGAAGTCGCCGTTGCCGTCGCCCAGGAACTCGATGATGCCCTCGGCAGCCGTGGATGCGGCCCAGGCCTTCAGGACGAAAGCGTCATTGACGGCCGTGACCGCGATGGCGTCGATCCCCTTGGCCTTGATGGCGGCCGCACGGGCGACGAAGCCGGGAAGGTGATTGCGGTCGCATGTCGGCGTGAACGCCCCCGGAACACCCACCAGGACCACGCGACGGCCTTTGAAGACATCGTCTGTCGAGCGTGTGTCGAGGCCCTCGGAAGTGCTGACGAAGAACGTGGCCTGGGGCAGGCGGTCGCCGGGTTGGATCGTCATCGGGACTCCGCGCGAGGGTGGGAACATGCCTCTTAGCGCTTCAGCGCCCCTCCGTCGAGTTGCACGGGCACTTCGATGGCACCCGCGGGCGCGACCAGCGTCAGAACCACGGGCCCGTGGGGGACGCCCGTCCCTTCCGGCCGGTCGAGGAGTTTCACGGGAAACATCACGGCCCCGGCACCCGTGGGTGCCGTGCCGGTCGGAGGGGCCGGCACGGCGGCGCCGGCCTCGTAGACCCAGCCTTCGGGCGCTTCGACGAACAGGGTACCCTGACCGTCGCCGACCTCGGCCTCCACCGAGAAGCCGTCGCGGTCCGGCCGAACCGCCAGGATGCGGACCGACCCGCCAGTGCCGCCCACGGTGTCCGGACGAGGCACTGCGGCGAGCGCGTCGCGCACACGGCCCGTTTCGACCGAGGTCTGGGCATCGAGCACGCCCGTCAGTACCGCCCTGGCGGGCAGGCAGACATCGTGGCAGGCCGCATAGTCCACGTGGAGGCTCAAGCGCACGGGCTTCGCGGGATCGGCCGGGGTTACGATCACCGGGAAGACCACGTCGCCCTCGTAGCCGAAGGCCTTGGCCCCAGCCTCGTCGAGCATCTCGGGCGCGGGATACCGGACTTCGGCGGCCGCGAGATTGGTCGAGCCACCGAAGTCGAATGTCGGCGGCACGCCCGCGTCGCCGGGATCGCGCCAATATGTGATGAAGTGCGGCGCCAGCCTGATCTCGATGCCGGCCAGCAGGAGCGTGGCGCCGAACGGGGCGGTGCCGGTCGGCCGGGCGCCGCTGGCAGCCAGACCGGCGTCGATAAGGCGCGCCCGGGAATGGGCGCCCTCCACCCAGGCCGATGCCTCGGCGGCGTGGGCCGGCCCTGCGCGGGCCGAGAGACCGAGAAAACCCAAGGCCGCCATGACGGTCCGGGCGGAATGCGTCGAACGAATGCCGCGATGCTGTATCATGATACCCCGCATAGGACGGCGGCCGCGCTTTGGCTATCGGACGGATCGGAACCCTGCGCCGATCGGTCGATGGCATACGCCCGGCTTGCAGGCCCAGTGAAACCGGGCATAGGATCGCTCATGAGACCAGCCAGCGACACGCCTGGATCCGATCAGCCGTCCTATCTCGACGGGCGGATCCTCGTCGCCATGCCGAGCATGGCCGACAGCCGGTTCAGGAGTGCGGTCATCTATCTGTGTGCCCACTCCAAGGATGGCGCCATGGGGATCGTCATCAATCAGCCGGCCAGAAAGGTCAGCTTCACCAGCCTCCTGGTGCAGCTCGATGTGATCGGCGCCGAGGACGCCATCCGTCTGCCGGCACGGGCCGGCAGCGTTCCCGTGGTCAAGGGCGGGCCGGTCGAGACCGGCCGCGGCTTCGTGCTGCATTCGGCCGACTACTTCGTGGACAATTCCACCATGCCGATCGACGGCGAGATCTCGCTCACTGCCACGGTCGATGTGCTCCGGGCCATCGCCCGGGGAGACGGGCCACAACGCGCCATGCTGGCTCTGGGCTATGCGGGATGGGGGGCGGGTCAGCTCGAAAAGGAGATCCGGCACATGGGTTGGCTGAACTGCCCGGCCGACGAGGGGCTGATCTTCGACGGCATGCTCGACACCAAATACGAGCGCGCCCTGGGCAAGCTCGGCATCAACCCCGGCATGCTGTCGAGCGAGGCCGGTCACGCCTGATCCCGGGGCTCACGGCGCGCCCGCAGCGTCGCCCAGCACGGCCTGAACGAGCGTCAGCGCCGCCACCGCGGCCGTATCGGCCCGCAGGATACGCGGGCCGAGCGACAGGCGGACGCGGCGGGGCAGGGCCAGCAGCACCTGCCGCTCGCCCTCGTCGAACCCGCCTTCGGGCCCGACCATGACGGACACGGCCGGCGTACCGCCCCTGGGCTCGTGCGACGTCTCGCGCGCCGCGCCGCGTAGGGCCGCGATCGGATCCGCGACCTCGGCATCCTCGTCGCAGAACACCATCAGTCGGCCCGGGTCCCAGGCGGCCAGGAGGGCATCGAAGCGCTGCGGCCCTCGCACGTCCGGCACCGCCAGAATGCCGCATTGCTCGGCTGCCTCGATCGCGTTGGCGCGCATGCGGTCCTCGTTGACCCGCGCCGCCTGCGTTCGCCGGGTCAGCACGGGCTGCAGAAGGCCGGCCCCCATTTCGACCGCTTTCTGCACCATGTAGTCGAGCCGCGCATGTTTCAGCGGCGCGAAGCAGAGCTGCGGTCCGCCTGCTGGCGGCTGGTCGCGCGTCCGTCTCTCGGGCCGGAGAATCATCGCGGCCTTGCGGCCGTCCAGCCGACAGCGCCATTCGCCGTCCCGTCCGTTGAAGGCCAGCACTGAACCCTCGTTGCCGAGCCGCAACACATGGGTCAGATAATGGGCCTGGTCCCTCTCCAACGGAATCGCTCCGTCGACCTGCAGGGTATGTTCGACGAAAAGGCGAGGGGATGAAAAATCGAGGCGGGCCAGGTTTTTGCTCCATGCGGGCCGATTTCGGCAGCGTCGGCCTTCGCCGCCCGAATGCCGCTTGTCAAGCAGCGGACGCCTTGAAGCCGCCTTTTTTGGAGGGCCTCCCTCGCGGCGGCTTGGGCAGTCTTGCGGCAGCCGGACGGATCGGCCGCAACCTTGAGGGTCTTTCCGCATGATCTTTCGTCAGATCCCGCATCGCAAGAAGGTCGTGGCGACTGCGAGCCTCGTGGCGGCGCTGCTCGGCCCCGCGGCGGCGCGGGCGGATTGCAACGCGGACCTCGGCGCTCTGGCGGTCAAACGGGCCAGCGTGAATGCCGCGCTGGAAGCCAACAAGAAGGCCCATGGCGGCAAGATCGATCCCATCGCGGCCTGCCCCCAGTTGAAGGCCCTGGCGGCCGCCCAGGGTGCGGTCGTGGCCTATATGACCAAGAACAAGGACTGGTGCAGCCTGCCCGACGAGCTGATCGCCAAGACGGCCGGGGCGCAAAGCCAGATCAACGGCTTCGCGGCCAAGGCTTGCGGCATGATCGCGAAGATCAAGGAGATGCAGGCCAAGGCCGCCCAGCAACAGGCCGCGCAGGCGGCGCAGGCCGCGCAGGTGCCGGCCCTGAAGCTGCCGACCGGGCCGTTGTGAGCGAGGACGCCCGCACCCTCGACCTGCCGGACCCTGCCCACCAAGACCTGCCCGATGCCGCGGCCGGCCTGCTGGCGCGCTGGCCCATATCGGCCCGGCCTTACGTCCAGTTGGCCCGCATCGACCGACCGATTGGCTGGCAGTTGCTGCTGGCGCCCTGCTGGTGGGGCTCGGCGCTGGCCGCGGTGGCGCTGCGCGAGCCGCCTCATCTCGCCCATCTGGCGCTGTTCATGGTCGGCGCCATCGCGATGCGCGGGGCCGGGTCGACCTTCAACGACATGGTCGACCGCGACATCGACCGGCTGGTGGAGCGCACGCGGGGACGCCCCCTCGCGAGCCGCCGCATCGGCACGCGCCATGCCGCGGTCTTCCTCGCCGTCCAATGCCTCGTCGGTCTCGCGGTGCTGGTCTGCTTCAACGGTTTCACGATCGGGCTCGGCATCGCTTCGTTGGCGCTGGTCGCGGTCTATCCCTTCATGAAACGCGTCACGAACTGGCCTCAGGTCGTGCTCGGCCTCGCCTTCGCCTGGGGTGCCCTGGTGGGCTGGTCCGGCACGACGGGCGGGCTCGCCTGGCCGGCACTCGCCCTCTATGGGGGCGCGATCCTGTGGACCATGGGCTACGACACCATCTACGCCCTCCAGGACATCGCCGACGATGCCGTCGTTGGGATCGGCTCGACCGCGATCCGGTTCGGCGCCCGCGTGCGGGGCGGTGTAGCCTGCCTCTACGGGCTGGCGCTCGTCTGCTGCGGTGCCGCCATAGTCGGCATCGGGGCAGGGCCCTGGGCCTGGGCTGGCATTGCTGCATTCGCGATCCATCTCGGCATCCAGGTCTGGCACATTCGGCCCGACGACCCGCGCCGTGCCCACGCGCTGTTCCGCTCCAACCGCGAGGCGGGATTGCTGCTGTTCGCGGGCCTTGCCGTGCAGGCCTGGATGACGGCCGGGCAGGGGTGAAGCGAGCCCGTCGGGAAGGACGTTCGGATTTCACATGAAGCATTCCGCGAGCGTGCTCGATGGGATCCAGCCGACGAGGGCGCCCACCGGTGCCATTGGCATGAACCTGGCGGTCTCGGACTTCGCCATGCTGGGCGAGGCGCTGGTCGACTTCTTCGAGGAAGGATCGACCGACGGGATCCGAGCAGGGCGCCATCTCCGGTGGCCGACCTCCCGTCCCTTCTGAGTCCGAGGTCCCATGTCGTCCCCCGTCATCATCGCGGTCGCCATCACGGGCTCCGTCCCGCGCACCACCGACAACCCATCCCTGCCAGTGACACCGGCGCAGCAGATCGAATCGACCCACGCGGCCTTCGAGGCGGGTGCGGCGCTGGTCCACATCCATGTCCGCGAGCCGGACCAGTCGCCGTCCTCCGACCCCGACCTGTTCCGTCAGGTGCAGGAGGGAGTGCAGAAGCATTGCCCCGGCATGATCGTTCAGTTCTCGACGGGCGGCCGCGGCCGCACGCCGGCCCAGCGCTCGGCCGCCCTGGAGTTCAGGCCCGATATGGCGTCGCTGTCGACCGGCTCCGTAAATTTCCCGTCGATCGTCTACGAGAACCAGCCGCCGCTGGTGAACGAGCTGGCCGACAAGATGAAGCTTTACGGCGTGAAGCCCGAGATCGAGGTCTTCGACCTATCCCATATCCACGGCGCGAAACGCCTCGTCGACGAGGGCCGGATGGACAAGCACGCTCATCTTCAGTTCGTACTCGGCGTCAGGAACGCCATGCCGGCGGTGGAGCGGCTGCTCAAGACCCTGGTCGACGAAGCCTTGACGGTGCTGCCCGACGCCACCTGGACGGCGGCCGGCATCGGCCGGCACCAGAGCGAGGTGGCAGCCTGGGCGCTCTTGCTCGGCGGCCACATCCGGACCGGTCTCGAAGACAACATCCGCATCACCAAGGACAGGCTCGCGGCCGGCAACGTCGAACTCGTGCGCCTGGCCGCCGACCTCGTCTCCCAGCATGGCCGCCGGCTTGCCACGTCGGCCGAAGCCCGTGCCATGTTGCGTCTGCCGTCCGTCGCGCGCGCAAACGCAACCGGCGCCTCCTGAAGGATCGACACTCTCCACAGCTTTATGGGGCAAAGGGGAACGCCGGACCTCCTCGCGGCATTCGCAGTGAGGCATGGTGGGCAAACGGCCATTGCGGCGCTTAGCCCAGCAAGGTTACGCTGAAGGATTGGGCCTGTTCCGCAGATTCGGTGCGGGTTCGAGTTCGACCGGGACAGCAGGAGACAGTCAGATGGCGACGAAGACGGCCAAGACCACCAAGGACGATGCCGGGAAACCGACGAAGGACACCAAGGCCAAGGCTCCTGCGAAAGGGGCCACCAAGGCGCCGGCCAAGGCCAAGGCCTCCAAATCCGCCGCGGCGGATGCCAAGACCTCGACCAAGGGCCCGAACTCGGCCTTGAAGAAACCTCTCACGCCCTCGAAGGATCTCGCGGTGATCGTCGGCGCAGCGCCTCTGGCCCGTACCGAGGTGGTCAGCAAGGTCTGGGAGTACATCCGCAAGCACGACCTGCAGAATCCCGCCAACAAGCGCGAGATCCTGGCGGACGCCAGCCTCAAGGCCGTGTTCGGGAAGGACAGCGCCACCATGTTCGAGATGAACAAGCTATTGTCGGCTCACCTCGTCTGAGCGCATTCGGGTCCCGAAGGTCCACCGAAGTCAGCTTACGCGAGGTGGCTGGTCGTCGCAGGTCGGGCCTTGTCGACGGCGCCGGCCCTCGTCTGCACGATCAGCATCGCCCTACGACCAACGAGAAACCCGAAACGAGCATCCTCGCTTCGGGTTTTTGTTTCGTCTTGGCCGGCCGATCAAGCCTGTGGGTCGGAGACCGACATCCAAGTCACATCGAGGATTGAGAAACCCGATAGATGACATCGGCCACGAGAACGGCCTGTACCAGGATCCACGTCACTGCGATCAATCCGAGCCTGAACTGCGTAATCATTCCGACTTTCCTGATCGACCCATGTGGCCGCGGCCGGGAGAAAGAACCGTTGCTCTGAAACACGGACCCTTAGTAGTTGGTTCCGCTTTTCCCAACGCCAGACTGACCGTGGAATGAGGTGCCAGTCGGGCAATCTCATTAAACCTCGGCCATCTTGCCCGACAGAGGGATGATAAGATCCACCCTGAATACGGCGCACTGCCCCACGAAGCCCGCGGGGCCGGAGACGATCCCAAACGGAGTCGTCTCCGTTTTCAAGCTCACCCGCGGCCGTGGATCAACAGCGCGAGACCGTAACCGACGGCGCCAGCGATCAGCAGGGCCACGAGTGGGTTCTCCTCCACCTGATGCGTGACGGCATCGATGCCCTGTCGGGAATATTGCCCCGAGTTGTTGTAGACGTCCTGGGCATAATCGGTGGCGACGCTCGCCGCGCCCTGCACCGCTTCCTTGGCTTGGCCAACATAGCGGTCCGGGTTGTTGTAGGCGTCCTTCGCCGTCTCTGCAGCAGAACTGGCCGCGGTGCGGACCGTCTCTTTCGCTTGGCCGGCGTAGCTGCCCGCGTTGTTGTAGGCGTCCTTGGCCGCATCGGCCGCGGTGCCGGCGGCGCTACGGACCGCATCCTTGGCCTGACCCGCAGAAGCTGCGGGGTTGCCGACCGCGTCCTTGGCGGTCTTGGAAGCATTGCCGGCGACATCGCGCAGGGCGTCCTTTGCCTGTCCGACCGTATTCTGCCCCTTACCGGAGGCCTCGTGGAACCGGCCCTCGAGTTCGGTCTTGTGGTCGCCCGTCAGATTGCCGGCGGCGCCTTGAACCTTGCCGCCGACTTCCTTGGCGGCGCCCGTGATACGATCCGTGTCCATGTCGTTTCTCCCTCCATCGGTCCTGCAGCCAAACCCGCAGGCTAGGCGGAGGTTCCGTTTCCGGCGAAGGGAGGGGCGGAGCCCGCGCTCAGCCCTGGGGCGGTTTGCCCGCCTCCGGGGCGACCGCATCCTTGCCGCGGCGTCCCCGGCGTTCCTTTCCGGCCGTCGCGGCGGATGGTTTGGGGGCAGCATCGAAGCCCACCAGGATCGTGTAATCGTCGCCGGCGCTGTTGGAGATGAAGGGAACCGCGATCGGGTCGGACACCACTTGGAACGCCGTTGCGTCCGAGCCCGCGGCGATCGACGCCGGCACTTGGTAGAGTTTCGTCGCCGCGGCTTTCCCGTCACTGTCGTGCCGCACCGCAATGCGGACCGGCACGGTGAAGCTGCCCGCATTGCCGGCTGGCCCGAGCAAGACGCGGCCTTCGACCCCGACCTTCAACAGGATCTGGCTGCCCGACTTCGTGCAATCGCGCGCGACATCGCCCATGGAGAACTGGTAGCGGACATTGCTGTTCGTCTGGTCTGTACCCGCATAGGTCCGGTAGGAGGCCGTGCCGTCGAGCACGTCGATCTTCGGGCACTCCAGCGGGACCTCCGCCCGGGCCGCGGCCGGCACGGGGCCCGGCTTCGTCGTATTGAAGGCGAGAAGGTTGCCGAACACGGAGCCACCCCCGTCGGAGGACGGGATCAGCTTCTCCGTCGCGGCGCATCCCCCCAGGGTGAGCCCGGCCCAGAGCAGGCAGGCGGCACGCGTACCGACTCGTTTCATCCCAGGTTTCCCTCCATGCCCGGACCGCAAGCCAGACGGCCGGGACCATAGCACGCCCCGTTCGACTTCTACCCGCCGAGCGACCGTGGCCGAGCCGTCACGGCAGCTTGTCGAAGCCATCCTTGAAGCCCGTGAGCGTCAGCGGGATACCGATGCCTTCCTCGGGCGTCTGAAAGATGATGAAGGTCGCCGTGCTGCCGCCCTTCAGCTGCTCGATGAGCTTGTCTTCCATCATGACCTCGGCGACGCAGCCGGTGGGCAGGCACCGTACGAAGCCGGCGCGGCCGACGTCGGCCTGGTCGATCTTGAGGCCCAGGCCGGAAGGCAGCAGCACGCCGAGCGGCGCCACCACGCGCAGCAGCCTGCTCTTGCCGTCGGCCGTCTTCAGCACGATCACCACGAGATTGACGTTGGGACGATCCTTGTCCTCGATGCGCTGGATGAGGGCGCATTGCTCGCGGGGGGCGCCGGGTGGCGTCTCGCACCGCATTTCCCAATCGCCGTATTTCCCCTTGGGAACGCCCTGCGCCCGGGCCGGGCCGGCTGCGCCCCCGAGCGCCGCGGCCAGGACGGCCATCCCCACAACGCCCGAGATCACGACGGTGCCCGCGCGACGCATGATGGCCGCATGGCGTCGCGTCGGGAACGGAGCCGGCGCGGTCCGCAACAATCTCAGCATCTCGCCTCCAACGCTCCGCGGGCCGGACTGGCCGCGGAGGACCGGGTCCGCCGCTCGGCTTCGGAGAGACCCGGCGCTGGGTCGGCGAACTGGCCCGCCCTCCCGGGGTGCCTAGCAAAACCGGCACCGGAGTCAAGCTTCGGCACCGGGTGCGTCAAGCCACGCGCGAATCGGACCGCATGACGAGCTTGGCCTGCCCCACCACGACGACCAGGAGGAACAGGCCGCGGATCACGGATTGCCAATAAGCCGACAGGCTGATCCAGCCGAGCCCGTTCTCGAAGTTCAGGATGTTGAAGATCAGGCCCAGCAGGATCACGCCGGCCAGCGTGGTCACGACCGAGCCGTTGCCGCCGCTGAGCGGGGTGCCGCCCACCACCACGGCCGAGATCGCGAACAGCTCCCAGCCTGCGCCCTCGATGGGCTGGCCGGCCCCGAACTGCGCCGCCAGGATCACGCCCGCCATGCCGGCCAGGCCGCCGCTCGACGCATAGACGATCCACTTCGTCCTGTCGGCCGGCAACCCCATCAGCCGCGTCGCCTCCTCGTTGCCGCCGACCGCCAGCACGGTACGGCCGAAGGCCGTGCGCTCCAGCACCACCCAGCCCACCAGGCAGGCCGCGAGCGCCATCAGGGCCGGGGTCGGGGCGCCGAACACGAAGCCCTGGCCGAGGTCCGTGAAGCCGCTGTCGTAGGAGACCGACACCGAGACGTTGCCGGCGAGCAGCAGCGCCGCGCCTCGCGCCGCCAGCATGGTGGCCAGCGTGGCGATGAAAGGCGCGATGCCCAGGCCCACCACGGCGAAACCGTTGAACAGTCCCACCGCGAGCCCCGCCCCGAGCCCGGCACCGAAGCCCGCCCAGGATCCATAGGGCGACGCCAGCGCGGCCGCCACGCTGCCCAGCGCCACCACGGCGCCGACCGACAGGTCGATGCCGCCCGTCATGATGACGAAGGCCATGCCGAGGCTCACCAGGGCGAACATCGAGTTGTAGGCCAGGAACGACAAAATGTTGAAGGGGCTCAGGAAATGGTCGTAGCGCAGCGCCCCGAAGCCGATCAGGGCCACGAGGCCCAGCACCACCCCGTAGCGGCTGAGCACGGCCAACCGGTGCTCGCGGCGGGCCGTGATCACGACGACCTCCCCTGCCGCTGCACCCAGACCGCCACGACGATGAGCCCGGCCTTGACCACCAGCGCCGCAGCGTCCGGGATGCCGTTGGCGATGAGCGTGGTACGGACGAGTTGGATGATGAGGGCGCCGATGAGGGTGCCCAGCACCGTGGCGCGGCCGCCGCTGAGCAGCGTGCCGCCGACCGCCACGGCCGCGATGGCGTCGAGCTCCATGCCGGAGCCCACGAGGTTGGCGTCGGACGACGAATTGATCGCCACGGTGACGAGTCCCGCGAGGCCGGCACAGATGCCGCTGACGAGGTAGACGGTGCGCTTGACCCGCGCCACCGGCACGCCGCTGAGTCGCGCCGCCCGCTCGTTGCCACCAACGCTGAGGATCTGCCGGCCGATCAAGGAGCGGTGCAGCGCGAAGGCCGCCAGGGCGACGACCGCCAGCATCAGGATCGCCTGGACCGGGATGCCCAGCACCCGGCCGAGGCCGAGGAACTGGAAGCCGGGCGCAGCGAAGACCTGCAGGTTGCCGTTGGTCATGACCTGCGCGATACCCCGCCCGGCGATGTAGAGCACCAGCGTGGCCACGATCGGCTGGATGCGGTAGCGCGTGATCACGACGCCATTGAGCCAGCCCAGGGCCGCCACGGCCACCACCGGAAGCAGGATGCCGAGCCCGATCGCGAGCGGTTCCCAGGGGATCGGAAACAGCTTGCCGGTGAAGACCAGCGGAGCCAGCGCCCCGGCGATGGCCATCAGCGACCCCACCGAGAGGTCGATGCCGCCGGTCGCGATCACCAGCGTCATGCCGACCGCCACGATGACGATGGGCGCCACCTGGGTCAGGTTGACGTTCAGGGTCTGCAGCGACAGGAAGTTCGGCGTGACCGTGGCGTTGAACACCAGGAGCAGGACCAGCGCCGCAAGGGCGCCGTTGCGCCGCAGCGTCAGGCCGAGGCCGCCGGCGCGGTGGCCGAGGGGCAGGGCGGTCTCACTCACGCGGGGGCCGCTCCATCTTGATGGCTTACGCCATCCGCCCCATGCCCGCCATGCGCCATGGCGGCCAAGATGCCGTCTTCGGTCAAGGCTTCACCCTCGAGCATGCTGACGGTGCGGCCGTCGCGCAGCACGTAGGCCCGGTCCGAGCCTTCCGTGATCTCCTCGATCTCCGACGACACCATCAGCACGGCGAGCCCGCCTCGGGCGAGTTCGCGGATCAGCGATTGGATCTCGGCCTTGGCGCCGACGTCGATGCCGCGTGTGGGTTCGTCGAGGATCAGGAGCTTCGGGTCCATGCACAGCCAGCGCGCCAGCAGCACCTTCTGCTGGTTGCCGCCCGAGAGTTCCCGGATAGGCTGCTCGGAGCTCGAACATTTGATGCCGAGGCGCTTGACGAAGCGCTCCACCACCGCGCGCTGCCGCGTTTCGTCGACGATGCCGGCCGCCGCGAGGCGAGGCATCAGGGCCAGGGTGAGGTTCTCGCGCACCGACAGGTCCGGGATGATGCCCTCGTGCTTGCGGTCTTCCGTGCAGAAGCCGAGGCCCGCCGCGATGGCGTCGCGCGGCGCCGCGGGCGCGAAAGGCTTACCATCGAGGGCGATCGTGCCGCTTTGCAGCGGGTCGGCACCGAACAACAGGCGCACGCTCTCGGTGCGGCCGGCGCCGAGCAGGCCCGACAGGCCGACGATCTCGCCGGCCCCGACCGCAAAGCCCACGTCGTGGACCAGCGGCGCCGTAGCAAGGCCGCGGGCCTCGAGCACGGGCCGATGCCGGCCCTCGTCGCCCTTCGCGCCGAAGCCCGTGGCCCCTTGCCGGGCCACGATGTTCAGGTCGCGGCCCAGCATGGTGGCGACGAGGTCGAGCTTCGAGACCTCGTCCATGCTGCCGGTGCGGACCGTGGCGCCGTCCCGCATGATGGTGACGCGGTCGCAGACGGCGTAGAGCTCGTCGAGCTTGTGGCTGACGAAGACGATGGACACGCCCTCGCGGCGCAGCTGGCGCACCACGGCGAACAGGCTCTCGACCTCGCGGTCGTCGAGCGAGGACGTCGGCTCGTCCATGATGACCAGCCTGGCCGAGAAGCCGATGGCGCGGGCGATCGCCACCATCTGCTGGGTGGCGATCGGGAAGCCGTCGAGCGGGCGGCGCACGTCGATATCGAGGTTGAAGCGACCCAGCAGAGCGCGGGCCTCGGCCTGCATGCGCGCGGTATCGAGCAGGCCGAGGCGGCTGAAGCGTCGCCCAAGGCCGATGTTCTCGGCCACGGAGCGGAAGCCGACGAGGTTGACCTCCTGGTAGATCGTGGCGATGCCTTTCGCCTGCGCGTCCTGCGGGGAAGCGGCCTCGAAAGGCCGGCCGCCGAAGTCGATGCGGCCCGCGTCGCGCCGGTAGAAGCCGGTCAACACCTTGATAAGCGTCGACTTGCCGGCGCCGTTCTGGCCCACCAGGGCATGGACCTCGCCCACGCCGACCGCGAGGGCGGCGTTCTCCAGCGCCCGGACAACACCGAACCGCTTGGTCACGCCCTCCATGACGAGGAGAGGGGAGGCACTCGCAGCACTGTCCATAGGCTCGATATGTCCCAGTGCCTGCGTCCAGGGGCGCCGAAGAGGGCCTGCGCTTCTCCCGCTTGCGGGAGAAGGTGCCTCAGCGCGGCAAAGGCGGAGGAGGGTGGATCCGACGCTGGAGGTTCGCCCCTCATCCGGCGACTTTCGCCGCTTTACCGCGACGCGCCACCTTCTCCCCACCGGGGAGAAGGTGGCGGCTGGTTCAGAACGCCGTCGCGATCAACTGCTTCGCGTCCTGGGCGTCGTAGAACTGGTCGGCGTTGATGATCATGGGCGGGATGGTCTCGCCCGCCGCATAGCTCTGCATGGTGGCGAAGGCCTTGGGCCCGAAGCGCGGGTTGCACTCGCAGGTGGCGCCGATCTCGCCGTCGATGATGGCCTGCACGGCCTCCTTCTCGCCGTCGCACGACACGATCAGCACGTCCTTGCCGGGCGCCTTGCCGGCCGCCTTGAGGGCCGCCACGGCACCGAGCGCCATTTCGTCGTTGTGGGCGAAGATGGCGGTAGCGTCGGGATGGGCCTGAAGCAGGGTCTCGGCGACCTGCCGGCCCTTGTCGCGGGTGAACTCGCCGTTCTGGCTCGCCACGATCGACATGCCGGATTGCGCCTTGACGGCGTCGTCGAAGCCCTTCTTGCGGTCGGTCGCGGCCGAGGCGCCCGTGGTGCCCTCGAGTTCGATGATCTTGGCCTTGCCGCCCGTGGCCTTGATGAGCCATTCGGCCGAACGCCGCCCCTCGGCGATGAAATCCGAGCCGATGAAGGCGAGGTAGTCGCGCCCGCCCTTGGCGAGGCTCTGGTCGACGTTACGGTCGAGCAGGATCACGGTGATGCCGGCCCGCTTGGCGTTCATGATGGCGGGAACCAGCGGCTTCTCCTCGCGCGGCGCCAGGAAGATCACGTCGACGCCCTGCGCGATCATGCTGTTGACGTCCGACACCTGCTTGGCGGCCGAACTCGCGGCGTCCGTATAAACGAGCTGGTAGCCGAGCTTCTTGGCCTCGTCCTGCATCGAGTTGGTTTCGGCGATGCGCCACGGATTGTTGCTCTCGGTCTGCGAGAAGCCGACCTTGTAGGTGGCCTTCTTGGCGAGCTTCGGCAGGCCGTCGGCCGCGAAGGCCCGGGGGACCGAGAGGGCCGTGGCCCCGAAGGCCGCGGAAACGAGGAGACTGCGCCGTGTGATGATCATGTGGTGGTCCTCCCTTTGATGGGCCTCGGGCGCTGCCGGGCCGATCGCTTGCCTTCACTGTCCCGCCGCTGATAATCTTTGTCAATCAGGCAAATATTAGCAGGGCGAACGCAGCATTATTGGCTCGCCGTGCTGCGGCAGGGAGGCGGCCGGATGGAGGAGGGGCGCGGCGACGACCGGCGATCCGCGGGGCCGGGCAGAGGCCGCCCCACCATGACGGACGTCGCGGCCGCGGCCGGGGTCAGCCAGACCACGGTGTCGCTGGTGCTCAGCGGGGCCGCCGGGGCCCGGCTGGCGGCCGGCACGCGCGACCGGGTGGTGGTGGCGGCCGCGGCGCTCGGCTACGAACGCCAGCCCCGGCCGACCGCCGCGGCCCTGCAGGCCGAGGCCGGCACCATCGGGGTTCTGTTCGACGAAATGTCGCCCGACCCGTGGTGCGCGCTGGCGCTCGACGGGGTGCGGGCCAGGGCCTGGGAGCACGGCGTGACCGTGCTGACGGCCGTGACGGGCGGCGACCGCGACCTCGAAGCGGCGGCGCTGGCGCGCCTCGGCGCCCTGCCGCTGCTGGGGCTGATCTACGGCCGCATCCACACGACCGAGGTGGAGCCGCCCGAGGCCTTGCGGCGTCACCGCGCCGTGCTGCTCAACTGTTACGCGGCCGACCGCTCGCTGCCGTCGATCGTGCCGGGCGAGGTGGCGGCCGGCCACGCCGCCACCGACCGGCTGCTGCGGGCCGGCCACCGGCGCATCGGCTTCATCAACGGCGAGGCCTGGATGGACGCGGCGCGCGACCGGCTGAAGGGCTACCGCCAGTCGCTCGCGACCGCCGACCTGCCGTTCGACCCCGACCTCGTCCGGGTCGGCAACTGGCAACCCTCCTCGGGCTATGGCTGCACACTCGACCTGATGCGGGCCGAGGCCCCGACCGCCATCTTCTGCGCCAACGACCTGATGGCGCTCGGCTGCATCGCGGCGCTGCGTGAACTCGGCCTGCGGGTGCCCGAGGACGTGTCCGTGATGGGCTTCGACGACCGCGAGATTGCCCAGCACACGCTGCCGCCGCTGACCACCATGCTGCTGCCCCACGCCGATATGGGAGCGCGCGCCGCGGACCTGCTGATCGAGCCGGCCGGGCAGGGGGGAGGCCGGGGCGGCCGGATCCCGCACATCAAGGTCGAATGCCCGCCCGTGGAGCGGCAATCGGTGGGGGCTATGTGGGGCAGGGGGGACGAAGCCGAGACGGAGCGCGCGCCTGTTTCCCGCCTCCGCAAGATCGCGGAGTGATGCCAGCCGCCGACAGTCCTCACCCGACCTCCTGCTGATGCGGGCCTGAAAGCCCGTGCCGAAGCACGCGGGAGCCGCCATTAAGCGGCGCCCCGCGCGGCCCGGACTCAGTGCTGGCCCTGAAGAGGTTGCGGCCGCCACTTGGCGAGACGATTCTCGACCGGCGCCATCGCGTATTCCGCCCAGCACCGCGACTACGATGATCACGATGGCGGCATACATCTCGGCCGTGTCGTGCACGCCGCGGGCCGTCCGGATGATGAACCCGCTGCCGTTACGCGCGCCTATGAACTCGGCGACGATGGCGCCCACGATGGCGAAGCTGAGCGAGATCTGCAGGCTGGCGAAGATCCAACTCATGGCCGAGGGGATGATGACCTGCCGGGTCATGGCCCAGGGCTTGGCGCCGAGGATCTGGGGCGTTGGCCATCATCGCACGGTCAGCCTCCCTGACTCCCCGGCACCGAGCAGGATGACAGCGTGGCAAAGCGCTAGACGATGACGCTGCGCCGATAGGTTTTGGCGGCTAGTCTGCCAATCTCCCGTCAGCTACGGCTCCAGCTGACACTGCTGTTGGCGCTTGAAGTCAACATGCACATGGCATAGTATCTCAAGGTGAAGGCGACGCGGATATTCGACGAACGATTGGTCTTCGGACATCGTGATTTTGCCGAACTCGTAGCTTGGCGTCTCCCGGCGTCCGTGCCGCCCTCCACTCATCGGTTCAAGTACCGGCTAGCCTACATCGTGGATGGAGTGCGCGTGATAGGCTTCGACAACGAGCGCGGCAAGGGCGACCATCGGCATGATGGTGACGTCCAGACGCCTTATCGCTTCCAGGGTGTCGAGCAACTCGTCGTCGACTTCAAAGCCGCAGTCGCAGCGTGGAGGAAGGCTCATGACGAAGATTGAGATCGATATCGGCCAGAGTCTCGATGAGGTCGGGGCAGGGTTCGTCGCAGCATGGAAGGCGGCCGAGGCCGGTCCCGTCGCGGAGGCAGAGAGCCGCCTTCACTTCCTGGACTGGGCCGCGCTCTGCGCCGTGCTGACGCCGAAGCGTTACGCGCTGCTCCGCCATCTTCGGCAAACCCCCGCCTCCGGCGTGCGGGCCTTGGCACGCTCGCTCGGCCGCGATGTGAGGCGCGTCCACGCCGACGTCGTGGCGCTCGCCGAATTGGGGCTCCTCGCGCGAGCCGCGGACGGCGGCCTATCCACCCCGGTAGACGAGATCGGGTCCACGATCCGGTTCGCAGCTTGAGGCACGGCCTGCTGAGTCGCCCTACACAACCGGGAGTAAGTGCGTCGGTCCTATGCTCCTGCCTGAGCTGTCAAACATTCAGGTTGAGCTTAAAATTCGTGAGATCGAAACTCGACGACTTCTTTGGAAGCGGGATTGCAAACTGCCCGACCGTTTTCTCAGAAATGTGAATGTGCCAATAATGGGAACCTCCCTCGCGACCGGTTGTATTAAGTCCGGGGATCAGGTCTTGCATCACGCTTCTTGGGATACTGAAAGCTATAGACAGATCGACGCACCCCAACACAAACACGGAATCTGGATCGTCCTTTAGGAACTCATCCCACTGCGGATGATAGGCATACCAGTATGGGGGTGCTCCGCGGCGGACATAACGTTTTGAAATAGCACATATCATTCTTTTCTGATGGTCAGAACTCCGATACATCGCTCTGCTCCTTCTGATAAAATGAGTTCCTCTTGCACTGCCGAGCGTGAGCGCTATCTGCTCTCGCTTTGTTTGGAGGGTACCGCTATCCGTGAACTGCCAGCGATCCTTTGAAACTGTTTCCTCGGGAGGGTCCCCATCGTCTCCGTCTGAAGTGGAAACGGTGCCGACCTCAACATCTGAAGCGGCCGAGAACATGATCTCGATTAGATTGTCGAGCCTGGTATATTCCATCGGAGCAAGAATACTTCTAATCTTTTTGCTTGTCTCAGACCCGTCGGTATTTTCTTTCAGTCTCACCAACGTCAGCAATGCTTCGACGCTGATTAGCCGGATATCCCAAGCGTGCCGAGAGCCTCTGATCTGTGCTTCAAGCTCACCAGTGTCCTGGCGGCCAACCACAATCAGGACTGACGACGGCATCGAGATCTGGTCCGAAGCTATCAATTTGCTTCGGTACTCTGCCAAAGTGTCCAGAGATATGCGATAGCTGTCCGTCGTCTTAACTTCGGCAACGATCGCATGACCTTCAGGCGAAAGCCAAAGGCCATCGAAACCTATCGTGCCCGCGGTTCCCTGGTAGCGTCCATTCTTTACATCGAAATCAAGTCGTTTACCCAATTCGTTGATGAGGTCCTGCAAAACCATCCCACTTTTATTAAAGCTGTTGCTGAGACAATGTTGAGCGTAAGATGCTATCTTTGCAGTGGGAATTTGTGATAGGTAGTCGCGTAACTCAAGTGAACACGGGGATTGGTCCCTCAGGGAACCATCTCCCGCCGTCGCTACGACTTGTTCGATACTGAACTGGTCGACTGCTTCCTTGTTTGTCGTCCAGAGGGAAAGAAGGGGCATTGGGGCGGCGATCCAGATCTGGCCTGTCATCGAACATTGCCCTAACGGGCATTTTTACGCAAACGATCCCGACCGAACTTAGACTTGACCCCCGCCTCCCCATCCTCTACCCCCATCGGCGGGCCACCTCCCCCCAACGGGAGGCATCCATCTGAGAGGATGGCCAGCATGACCCCCACTACCCCGGCCCGCAGGCCGGCGAACCCGTGCTTTTCCTCCGGGCCCTGCGCCAAGCGCCCCGGATGGAGCCTCGAAGCGCTCCGCGACGCCGCCCTGGGCCGCTCGCACCGCGCCAAGATCGGCAAGAGCAAGCTCGAAACCGCCATCGCACTGACCCGCGAGGTCCTCGAGATCCCGGCCGATCACCGCATCGGCATCGTGCCGGGGTCGGATACGGGTGCCTTCGAGATGGCCATGTGGACGCTGCTCGGTGCCCGCCCCGTCGACGTGCTGGCCTGGGAAAGCTTCGGCGAAGGCTGGGTAACGGACGCCGTCAAGCAGCTGAAGCTCGCCGACGCCCGCGTTCTCGACGCGCCCTACGGCGGCATCGTCGATTTCGGGCAGGTCGATTTCGACCATGACGTCGTCTTCACCTGGAACGGCACCACGTCGGGCGTCCGCGTCGCCGACGGCGCCCCGATCCCGCGGACTCGCGCCGGACTCACGCTCTGCGACGCCACCTCGGCGGCCTTCGCGCAGGCGCTCCCCTGGGAGGCGCTCGATGTCGTGACCTTCTCCTGGCAGAAGGCGCTCGGCGGCGAGGCGGCCCATGGCATGATCGTGCTCGGCCCCCGGGCGGTCGAGCGGCTTCTCAGCTTCACGCCGCCGCGGCCGCTGCCGAAACTTTTCCGACTCGTCTCCGGAGGCAAGCTCAGCGAGGGGATCTTCAAGGGCGAGACCATCAACACGCCCTCCATGCTCTGCGTCGAGGACTATCTCGATGCGCTGCGTTGGGGCCGCTCGGTCGGCGGCCTCGCGGGCCTGATCGGCCGGGCCGACCGCAATGCCGCGGCGCTCGACGCCTGGGTGCGCCGCACCCCCTGGGTGGCGAACCTCGCCGAGCGCCCCGAGATCCAGTCCAACACCTCGGTCTGCCTCAAGGTGGTGGACCCCGCGGTCACGGGGCGGGGCGCCGAGGCACAGGCGAAATTCGCCAAGGATCTGGCGGCGATGCTCGAACAGGAAGGCGTAGCGCTCGACATCGCGTCCTACCGCGACGCGCCGCCCGGCCTGCGGATCTGGTGCGGCGCCACGGTCGAGACGGCCGACGTCGAGGTCCTGACCGAATGGCTCGATTGGGCCTACGACCGGGCCAGCGGCGCGCTGCGGCAGGCGGCCTGAGGTTGGTTCGCCCTTCTCCCGCAGGCGGGAGAAGGTGTCGGCGCGAAGCGACGACGGATGAGGGGGAATGCCCGACGGGCATCCAGCTCCCCGCGCGCTAGCCACCTGCGTCACCGACGCGTCTTTACGCCCCCCTCATCCGGCGCTGCGCGCCACCTTCTCCCGCAGGCGGGAGAAGGCCCTCCCCTTCTCAGGAACACGCCTATGACGCCCCGCGTCCTCATCTCAGACGAACTCTCGCCCGCCGCGATCGCGATTTTCGAGGAGCGCGGCGTCGCGGTCGACGTGAAGCCCGGCCTCGACAAGGAGGCGCTCGCCGCCATCATCGGCCAGTATGACGGCCTCGCGATCCGCTCGGCCACCAAGGTCACGGCGAAGCTGCTCGACGCGGCCACGCGACTGAAGGTCGTGGGACGGGCCGGCATCGGGGTCGACAACGTCGACATCGCGGCCGCCACCGCCAAGGGCGTGATCGTGATGAACACGCCCTTCGGCAATTCCATCACCACGGCCGAACACGCGGTGGCGCTGATGTTCGCGCTGGCCCGGCAGATCCCCGCCGCCGACACCTCGACCCAGGCCGGCCGCTGGGAGAAGAACCGCTTCATGGGGGTCGAGATCACCGGCAAGGTGCTCGGCATCGTGGGCTGCGGCAACATCGGCTCGATCGTGGCGAGCCGCGCCATCGGGCTCAAGATGCGGGTGATCGCCTTCGATCCGTTCCTGTCGCCCGAGCGTGCGATCGACCTCGGGGTCGAGAAGGTCGAACTCGACGACCTGCTCCACCGCGCCGACGTCATCACGCTGCACGTCCCGATGACGCCGCAGACCCGGAACATCCTGTCGGCCGAGAACCTCGGCAAGACCAAGCCCGGCGTCCGCATCGTCAATTGCGCCCGCGGCGGACTGATCGACGAAGCGGCGCTGCGCGCGTTGCTGGACAGCGGCCATGTCGCGGGTGCGGCCATCGACGTCTTCGCGGTCGAGCCCGCGAAGGAGAACCCGCTCTTCGGCCACCCCAATGTGGTGTGCACGCCGCATCTCGGCGCCGCCACCAGCGAGGCGCAGGAGAACGTCGCCCTCCAGGTGGCCGAGCAGATGTCGGACTACCTCGTGCGCGGCGCCATCACCAATGCGCTCAACTTCCCCTCGATCTCGGCCG